>Ga0209536_100000262_pt1 | contig 82950 bp, 68 predicted proteins | sample DeeMarSeWOR28_12_FD_187461 | JGI IMG/M metagenome (GOLD analysis project Ga0209536, IMG submission 187461) | Marine sediment microbial communities from White Oak River estuary, North Carolina - WOR-2-8_12 (SPAdes) (version 2) | ecosystem: Environmental > Aquatic > Marine > Intertidal zone >... | reverse complement strand
AGAAATAACCTCCTCATTTTCTAAAAAACTTTCTTCACTATATCATGGTCTGACTCCAAGGGAAATCCAGATCGCTGATTTTATCCGCCAGGGAAAATCGAATAAAGAGATGGCCTATCTCCTTAAAATTTCGATCAGTGCTGTTGATTTCCATCGCCGCAACCTTCGTAAAAAACTTGACATCAAAGGTAAAAAAATAAACCTTCGCTCCTTCCTGCTCTCACACGTAGGTTAAACCTACGCATAACCTACCAAACTATCCATATTGATTTTTTCGTAATTTCCTTTATTCAAGTAATTTACAGATACCTAACCCGGAATATTAACGGAATGGCGTTGCTGGGCATCCAGGACAGAGTGTGTTTTGCTGTGCTCAGATAGGTGGAACACGCGGTGCCGCAGGAGGTCTCCACGGCCCCTGCATGATCTCTGGTGAAGGCGCCTGCGGCGCCTATTACAGGTACAAAAAAATATCCAGAGCAGGATACAGAATAAAAAAATAATTTTTTATGAAATTTTGATTTTTCTGTGCAGTTTCTAGTCCCATCGGGTAAATTAGGTATTTTTACGCAAGAAGCTTGCCTTCACTACCACATTGTGGTAGTGAAGGCTGAAAATTTCCCTGGCTGCAGAATAGGAAAATGAGGTTATATTTCTCTAAAGATACTGCACCAAAAACGAAAAACTCAAATGGAGGATGGTAATGGGCAGGTATAAGGATATTTTCACAAAAAGCATTGAAGAACCTAATGCCTTCTGGGGCAAAGCTGCCGAAGGCATTGACTGGTATAAGACCTGGGACAAGGTGCTGGATGACTCGAATCCCCCCTTCTACCGCTGGTTTGCCGGTGGTGAACTGAACACCTGTTATAATGCTGTAGACCGCCACCTTGAGCGTGGCCGGGGAGACCAGGTGGCAATCATTTACGACAGCCCTGTGACCAATACCATTCAAAAGTTCACCTATCGGGAACTCCGAGACCTGGTGGCAAACTTTGCCGGCGTCCTAAAGGGCCAGGGAGTTAAAAAAGGCGATACCGTCATCATCTACATGCCCATGATCCCACAGGCCGCTATTGCCATGCTGGCCTGCGCCCGGCTTGGCGCCATCCACTCCGTGGTTTTCGGTGGCTTTGCCGCAAACGAACTGGCCATCCGCATAGACCATTCCCAGCCAAAAGTGATGGTTACCGCATCAGGCGCCGTGGAAGGCAAAAAACTCATTGAGTATAAACCGCTGCTCGACAAGGCTATTGAAATTGCCAAGCATAAACCTGAAAAATGCATCATTTACCAGCGTGCCATAGTCAAAGCCCCTCTCAACCAGGACAGGGACCTTGACTGGGAAAAATTGGCAGCAACAGCCCAACCTGCGGATTGTGTGCCGGTTAAGGCTACCGATCCCCTCTATATTCTCTATACTTCGGGCACAACGGGCATGCCCAAGGGTGTGGTCAGGGACAACGGCGGTCATGCCGTAGCGCTCAACTGGAGCATGGAAAACATCTATGATGTCCGCGGCGGTGATGTTTACTGGGCTGCCTCAGACGTTGGCTGGGTTGTTGGACACTCCTATATTATTTACGGTCCTCTCCTGCGGGGCTGCACAACCATTATTTACGAGGGTAAGCCCATCGGCACCCCTGATCCTGGTGCCTTCTGGAGAGTTATCTCCCAACATGGTGTCAAGGTGCTGTTCACCGCTCCCACGGCCTTCCGGGCCATAAAAAAGGAAGACCCTGACGGCAATTTCATCAAAGAATATGACCTTTCTGATTTCAAGTACCTGTTCCTGGCTGGCGAGCGGCTCGATCCCGACACTTTCCATTGGGCCAGCAAGCTCCTACACCGCCCGGTCATTGACCACTGGTGGCAGACAGAAACCGGCTGGGCCATTGCCGCAAACTGCATGGGTATTGAGCAGCTGCCCATCAAGCCCGGCTCCCCAACTGTCTCGGTGCCCGGCTACGATGTCCGCATACTGGATGATGGAGGCAAAGAACTGGGGCCGCACGAGGAGGGAAACGTGGTTGTCAAGCTGCCGCTGCCCCCTGGTACCCTGCCCACCCTGTTCAAGGATGATGAAAAATTCCAGCGCTCCTACATGAGCAAATTCCCTGGCTATTATGAAACCAGTGACGGCGGCTACATGGATGAAAACGGTTATGTCTTTGTCATGGGCCGCATGGATGACGTCATCAATATTGCCGGCCACCGTCTATCCACCGGAGCAATGGAGGAGGTTATCGCCACCCATCCCAGTGTGGCGGAATGTGCAGTTTTCGGCACCGATGACCAGCTCAAGGGCCAACTGCCTGTTGGCCTTGTTGTCCTGAAGGCTGGTGTTGACCAGGATGAAGATACCTTGAAGACAGACCTCGTCAAGATGATACGCAACAATATTGGCCCCATTGCCTGTTACAAGGAGACGGCTATTGTCAAGCGCTTACCCAAGACGCGATCCGGCAAGATCCTGCGCGGCATCATGCGGGCAATTGCCAATGGTAAGGAATACCGCATGCCCTCAACCATTGATGATCCCGTCATCCTGAACGAGATAACAGACACCTTGACAGGAATGGGATATCCTAGAAGGTAAGTTGCGCAGACCTTGAAAAGGGACTGTCATATTGCTGGCTTTCCTTTTCCGGTTGTCTCGTAAATCTGCCGTTGGGGGAGAATGGCCATGAAGATTCACGAGTATCAAGCCAAAGACCTGTTTCGTAATGCCAACATTCCTGTGCCAAGGGGCAAGGCTGTCTTCTCAGTTGAAGAGGCCTATACTGCAGCAGAGGAGTTAGGCTTCTATCCGGTTGTCATAAAAGCCCAGATCCATGCCGGTGGTCGCGGCAAGGGTGGGGGTGTCAAGCTTGCTGGCTCCCTGGAAGAGGTTAAAAGCGCGGCATCCCAGATCCTCAACATGAACCTTGTCACGCCCCAGACGGGTCCCAGTGGCAAGGAAGTTCGCAGACTGCTGGTAGAAGAAGGGCTCAAGATCGCCAGGGAATTGTACCTTTCCATCCTGCCCGACAGGGCCACGGCAAATATCATTATTATGGCAAGCCAGGCAGGCGGCATGGATATCGAAGAGGTTGCAGCAAAAACCCCTGAGAAAATTGTAAGGGTCACTGTCAATCCACTGATCGGCATCCAGCCCTATCACTGCCGTGAGGTTGCCTTTGGCCTTGACCTGGCCCCTGACGTTGCCAAGCTGTTTTCATCCATGCTCACAAATCTTTATAAACTCTTTGTTTCCCTTGACTGCTCCCTGGTCGAGATAAATCCCCTCGTTGTGACGCAAGAGCACACCATTATTGCCCTGGATGCCAAAATTGACATCGACGGCAACGCGCTTTACAGGCACAAGGACCTCCTGGAACTCAGGGATACCGACGAAGAAGACCCACTCGAGGTCGAGGCCTCCCGTTACAACCTGAACTATATCAATCTTTCCGGCAATGTCGGCAACATGGTCAATGGCGCAGGCCTGGCCATGGCTACCATGGACATCATCAAGAAGGCCGGGGCGGAACCTGCCAACTTTCTTGATGTGGGAGGAGGCGCCAATGCGGAAATGGTTGAAAACGGGTTCAGGATAATCCTGGCGGATAAGAACGTCAGGGCTATCCTGATCAATATTTTTGGCGGCATTTTACGCTGCGACGTCCTGGCCGAAGGGGTGGTGCAGGCAGCAAGAAAAACCGGCATCAATGTCCCGGTTGTCATCCGCATGGAAGGAACCAATGTGGAAGAAGGGCGCAAAATCCTTGCCGAGTCCAGGCTCAACCTGATTACCGCTAAAGATCTCAAGGACGCTGCAGACAAGATTGCTGAAATTGTAAAATGATATTTTTAAAATAGTAGGGACAATTTTTTCATACCAAATGGAGCAAGCAGCTAATTTGCCGAAAATGCTAGAAAAAAGTCGTTTCGTTATAGTATAGCCTGTGCGTAACGAGCACTGACACAGAGCTTTCGGCAAAGATGTGGCTTCCGAAGAGGAAGTGATTTTGATAGCATTGCAGAATCACTTCTGCAGAGATCAGCGCTATGAGTATTTTTGTTAATAATAATACGAGGCTGCTTGTACAGGGCATAACCGGGAAAGAGGGCCAGTTCCATACGCGCCAGTGCGTTGAATATGGCACAAAGGTTGTGGCAGGCGTAACCCCGGGGAAAGGCGGACAGGCAATGGATGACGTGCCTGTCTTCAATACGGTGCGAGAGGCGGTCAAGAAGACGGAAGCCAACTGCTCCATGATATTTGTGCCTCCCGCCTTTGCAGCAGATGCCATCATGGAGGCGGCTGATGCCGATATCGAACTGATTGTCTGCATCACGGAAGGTATCCCGGTTATGGATATGCTGCGGGTGAAAAATTTCCTGGTTCCCAAATTATCACAACTCATCGGCCCCAATTGCCCGGGCATCATTACCCCGGGCCAGTGCAAGGTCGGCATCATGCCCGGCCCCATTCACTTGGCCGGCCCCATCGGTGTTGTTTCGCGTTCCGGCACCCTGACCTATGAGGTTGTTGACCAGCTTACAAAACAGGGCCTGGGGCAGTCGACCTGCATCGGCATTGGTGGAGACCCGGTCAATGGCACCAATTTTATCGACTGCCTGGCTGCTTTTGAAAACGACCCTGAAACCAGGGGCATTGTGATGATCGGCGAAATAGGGGGCTCTGCAGAAGAGGAAGCCTGCGCATTTATAGCTGCAAACGTCTCAAAACCGGTCGTCGGTTTCGTGGCCGGCTTAACGGCACCGCCCGGCCGCCGCATGGGCCATGCCGGGGCAATTGTCAGTGGCGGCAGCGGCACAGCACAGGCCAAGATAGATGCCATGCACCTGGCTGATGTATATGTTTGTGCAGATCTTGGAACACTTGGGGAGTTTTGTTCCAAAGTGTTTTCCAGCATCAGGGACTAAGATGGATTCGCGTGATTAACGGGGTTATTCCCCGCAGGTTGAGGTAAAACATGACAGAAAAAATGAAGAAAAACAGGGTGTTGGTAGGGAAACCCGGACTGGACGGCCATGACCGCGGCGCAAAATTCATTGCCCATGCCCTGCGGGATGCAGGTTTTGAGGTTGTCTACACCGGTATCCGCAGGAGCCCCGAAGAGATTGCTGCGGCGGCCATTCAGGAAGACGTGGATGCTGTTGGCCTCTCGTCGCTTTCCGGCGCTCATATGCGCCTTTTCCCGGCAGTGGTCGAGGCCCTCGGCAAGGCGGGCGCCCCGGATATCCCTGTACTTGGAGGCGGCGTCATCCCTGATGAAGATATCGCCGCTCTAAAAAAAGCAGGCATTGCTGCGATATTCACGCCAGGCACTCCGATTGACAAAATAATTAGCGCCTTTCAGGATGCCTGCGCGAAAAAGTCAGCAACCTGAAGCAAAACCAGATGATAATAGACAGATTACTGGAAGGGCTTGAGGCCCATGATCCCAGGGCAATCGGACGCGCCATTTCCCTGGTGGAAAACGGCGATGAAAGTGCCGATGTCATCCTTTCATCGCTGGATGAAGATCTCGTTGCCAGGGCAACCATCCTGGGAATCACCGGACCTCCCGGAGCCGGCAAATCGACCCTGACCAATGGGATAATATCACAGTTGCGCCAAAACGGTACGCGGATCGGCATAATCGCCGTTGATCCATCCTCTCCCATATCAGGCGGGGCAATCCTGGGTGACCGCATACGCATGATGCAGCATGCCACCGACAGGGATGTTGTGGTGCGCTCCATGGCCACCCGGGGCAGGCTTGGCGGACTCTGTGCCACTGCAGGTGCCGCGGTGCGGATCATGGCAAGCTGCGGCTGTTCAACCATCATTATAGAGACCGTGGGTGTCGGCCAGTCCGAGATGGATATCATCCGGCTGGCGGATATCACTCTCCTTGTCCTGGCCCCCGGTTTGGGGGATGACATCCAGGCAATGAAGGCCGGGCTCCTGGAAGTTGCCGACCTCCTTGTGGTGAACAAGGCTGACTGCAAAGGTGCTGACATCCTGGCCATGGATCTTGAGGCAGTAACCCGCAAGGGCAGCAGGACCCCAACCCGGGTACTCATGACTGTTGCCTCCGAAGGCAAAGGGATAACCGAACTCCTTGACCGGATTGCCAAGTTGGACAGCGAACACCGTGACAGCGGTGAAAGGAATAAAAGGCGCCGCGGAGCCCATGACCAGGAAGTGCTAGACTGGTGCCTGGAGATACTGAGGCCAAAACTCCTGGCTGAAATTACTAGGAGGGATTTGCCCCTTTCGGGAGATCCGAGGCTGAAGGCAAAAAAAATTCTGGAAAAACAATAAGTTAAACAAGGAAGAAGTTATGCCGAAACATGCAAAACTTGTTGAATGGGAAGAGAATGAACTGGCAAAAAGCTTGAGCCGTTTTCCGGAACGCAAGGAAAAATTCACCAATCATGGCGGCGAGGAAATCCCGCGGCTGGCAACTCCGGAAAACATTGATGAAGAGTATCTGGACAACTTAGCCTTCCCAGGGCAATACCCCTTTACCAGGGGTGTGCAGCCCACAATGTACCGAGGCCGCCTGTGGACCATGCGGCAGTATGCAGGCTTCTCAACAGCAGCCGAATCCAACAAGCGTTACCGTTATCTGCTCGAACAGGGCACCACGGGTCTCTCCATTGCCTTTGACCTGCCGACCCAGATTGGCTACGACTCAGATGACCCGATGAGTGCGGGCGAAGTCGGCAAAGTCGGTGTTGCCATTGATTCCCTGGCAGACATGGAAACCCTTTTTGACGGGATCCCTTTGGACAAGGTCTCGACCTCCATGACCATCAACTCCCCCGCCGCTATCCTGCTCGCCATGTATGTTGCTGTCGGAGAAAAACAGGGGGTTGCACCGGTAGATATCAAGGGAACTATCCAGAATGATGTCTTAAAGGAATACGTTGCCCGCGGCACCTATATATTCCCGCCAAAGCCTAGCCTGCGGTTAATCACCAACATTTTCCAGTGGTGCAGCCAGAAAACACCTGCTTTTAATACCATATCCATTTCAGGCTATCACATTCGTGAAGCCGGCTCGACCGCCGTACAGGAGGTGGCCTTTACCCTGGCCAACGGCTGTACTTATGTACAGACAGCCCTTGATGCCGGCCTGGAGCTTGAGGTTTTTGCCAGGAGGCTGGCTTTCTTCTTCAATGCCTCCTCAGACCTGCTCGAGGAGGTGGCCAAGTTCAGAGCGGCCAGAAGACTGTGGGCCCGCCTCATGAAGGAGCGGTTCGGCGCCAGGAATCCGGCCAGCCTCATGCTTCGCTTCCACACCCAGACAGCAGGCAACACCCTGACGGCACAGCAGATTGATAACAATATTGTGCGGGTGACCATCCAGGCCCTTGCAGCTGTGCTGGGGTCCACCCAGTCCCTGCACACCAATTCCAAGGACGAAGCCCACTCCCTGCCTACAGAGGAATCGGTCCGGACAGCGCTGCGCACCCAGCAGATACTGGCCCACGAATCCGGCGTGGCAGATACCATCGATCCCCTGGCCGGTTCCTATTACATTGAATCCCTGACTGACAGGATAGAGCGGGAAGCGCTGGCCCTGATTGACAAGATCGAAGAATCCGGCGGCGTAGTCAAATGCATTGAAGACGGGTTTATCCAGCGCCAGATTGAAAATGCAGCGTACCAGTACCAGCAGGAAATAGAGCGGGGTGAACGCATCATTGTCGGGATGAACAAGTTCCAGATCCAGGAGGATAAAAAGCCGCCTTTGCTCAGGGTGGACCCCGAAGTGGAAAAAAACCAGGTGACAAAACTGGCTGCGGTGAAGAACAGGCGTAATAGCGACCAGGTGAAACGTTCGCTGGTCAGCCTTGAAACCGCAGCCCAGGGCAGTGAAAATCTCATGCCGTATATCTACAACTGTGTAAAAGAGTATGTAACGCTTGGCGAAATCTGCAACGTGTTGCGAAAAGTTTTTGGCGAATACAAAGATAGGGGATAAAGTATGCTGCAAAAGATTGATCATTTAGGGATTGCCGTACGGTCCATTGCCGAGGCAAGAACATTTTATGAAAAGGTCCTCGGTCTGCCCTGCGAAGGTGAGGAGACTGTTGAGTCCCAGAAGGTTAAGACAGCCTTTTTTGCTGTGGGCGAAGTTCATATAGAGCTGCTGGAGCCGACTTCTGAGGAAAGTCCCATTGCCAAGTTTCTCCAGAAAAACGGGGAAGGCATCCATCATGTGGCTTACAAGACAGATGACATTGCAGGCCAGATCAAACAGGCGCGCGAGGGCGGCTGCCGCCTCATCCATGAAACACCGATTGAGGGCGCCGGCGGCAAACTGGTTGCATTCCTGCATCCCAAGTCGACCCACGGGGTGTTGATGGAGTTCTGTTCAAAAAAAAGCTGATATCCTGCCGGAAACATCTCCAGGAATACATGCAAAAGGAGCAGAGGAAAAGCTATGAGCAACGACTTTGACAAACTTTTGAAAATGCGGGCCATGGCCCGTCTGGGTGGCGGCCAGGAACGTATTGACAAACAGCATGCCAAGGGCAGAATGACCGCTCGGGAAAGGGTGGAGATGCTGCTCGATGAAGGCAGCTTTGAAGAATTTGACATGTTCAAAACCCACCGCTGCACCCAGTTCGGCATGGAAGGCAAAGAGTTCCTTGGAGACGGGGTGATCACCGGCTATGGGACTATCAACGGCAGGGTTGTTTATGTCTTTTCCCAGGATTTTACCGTTTTCGGCGGTTCCCTTTCAGAAACATTTGCCGAAAAAGTATGCAAGATCATGGACCTGGCCATGAAAAACGGAGCCCCGGTCATCGGCCTTAATGATTCCGGTGGTGCACGGATCCAGGAAGGTATAGAAAGTTTGGCAGGATACACTGATATCTTTCTGCGTAATGTCATGAGTTCCGGTGTTATTCCACAGATCTCCGCGATTTTCGGACCCTGTGCGGGCGGCGCTGTCTATTCTCCGGCCCTGACCGATTTTTCCATCATGGTCAAAAATAACAGCTATATGTTTCTCACCGGCCCCAAGGTGGTGAAATCAGTAACCCATGAGGATGTTACGGTAGAGGAGTTAGGTGGCGCAACAGTCCATGCCACTAAGAGCGGGGTCATCCACTATGCCGCGGAGTCGGGCGCTGATGCCATTGAATACATCAAGAAGCTTCTTTCCTATATGCCCCAGAACAACATGGAAAGTCCACCTGTCGTTGAGACTGATGATTCACCAGAGAGGATGGATGAATTTCTTAACCAGATCATCCCGGAAAACCCCAACCAGTCCTATGACATGAAAGAGGTTATCCGCCGCACCGTCGACCATGGAGATTTCCTGGAAGTCCAGGCGGAATTTGCCCCCAACCTTGTTATCGGCTTTGCACGCTATGACGGTTACCCGGTAGGTATTGTTGCTAACCAGTCTGAGTACCTTGCCGGTGTGCTCGATATTGACTCGTCGATAAAGGGTGCCCGGTTTGTCCGCTTCTGTGACTGTTTTAATATCCCGGTGGTGACTTTTGTTGATGTGCCTGGATTTCTCCCCGGCACGGTCCAGGAATACGGAGGCGTTATCAGGAACGGCGCTAAAATGCTTTATGCCTTTGCGGAAGCCACCATACCGAAAGTTACGGTCATTACCCGCAAAGCTTACGGGGGAGCCTACTGCGTCATGTCCTCCAAGCATTTACGGGGTGACATCAACTATGCCTGGCCCACTGCCGAGATTGCAGTCATGGGAGCCACGGGCGCGGTTGAAGTGCTTTATGCCCGGGAGTCCAGAAAGACCGATGACCCACAGGCTTATCTGCAGCAGAAAGAGCAGGAATATGCGGAGGCCGTTGTCAATCCGTTCGTGGCTGCCAAGCGAGGCTATATTGATGATATCATTGAGCCGGCGCGGACCCGCTTCCGAATTATCAAGGCCCTGCAGCTCTTAAAGAACAAGCGCGACACCAATCCCATGAAAAAACATGGCAACATACCTTTATAGGACTTGCAACCCATTTCATTTCAAAGCCAGGAGGGCAGGATGGCTGTAAAAATTTTAATCAAACGTACCATCGGGCAGCAGGTTGTGCCGGTATTGCGGCCCTTAATTGTAGAATTACGGGCGCATGCCATGAAACAACCCGGTTATATCAGCGGTGAGACCTTAAAATGCATTGACCGGCCCGGTGAATATCTGGTGATCAGCACCTGGGATTCTCTCGATGATTGGAAAAAGTGGCTCAACAGCCAGGACCGGAAAATCCTCGAAGACAAAATAGAGTCCATTACCGGCAGCTCCGCAGAGTACGCGACATATGTCCAACTCGGGAATTAATACCCCTGGCAGAAATATCCGCGAAAACTCTGCGCAGTTTGGGGTCAGAAAAGGGATGCATCACTTTACATATTGATATGGAAGACAACCAAAAGAAAATCGCCGCCCTGACAGCGGTTCTCTATTACCTGCAGTCCGAAGAGGAAGCCGTCCATTATGGACCCTTGGCACGGAAGCCTGCATCTTCCCCGCCGGAAGGTTTCTGGAGTTTCAGTGGCCGCCAGTCGCAAATGATGCTGCGCAGCATGGCGCAAATGCGACTTTTCCCTGGCTGGAGAGGTTAATTAAACTTTGCAATAGGAAGACGGAAATGAGTAGTGATATTCTCGTAGAAAGCACCACGATGGATTACGGCAAAGAACGGCCCAGGGCCAAAAAACCAGTAAAGGTCATGGATTTGACCCTGCGCGATGGCCACCAGTCACTCTTTGCCACCCGGGGCAGGACAGAGGACATGATACCGGTTGCCGAGCTCATGGATGAAGTGGGTTTCTGGGCGCTGGAAACCTGGGGCGGTGCTACATTTGACGCCATGCACCGCTTTTTGAACGAAGACCCCTGGGAAAGGATCAGGACCCTGAAAAAATATATCAGGAAAACCCCATTTTCCATGCTGCTGCGAGCCCAGAACCTCGTGGGCTACCGTAATTACGCCGATGATGTTGCCGAGGCTTTTGTCGAACGGGCAGCTGCCAACGGCATGGATATATTCAGAACCTTTGATGCCTTGAATGATTACCGCAACTTTGAAACCGTTGTCAAAGGCATAAAAAAAGCCGGCAAACACTTCCAGGGGTGCATCTGTTACTCCCTGACCGAGCCGCGCATGGGCGGCGATGTATACAACCTTGACTATTACGTGGCAAAGGCCCGGGAGCTGGAGGCAATGGGCGCTGACTCCATCTGCGTCAAGGACATGGCGGGCCTCATGGCCCCCTATGATGCATTCCCGCTTTTCAAGGCATTGAAACAGGCGGTCAAGCCGCCGCTCCATCTGCACAGTCATTTTACATCAGGCATGGCGCCCATGACCCACCTCAAGGCAATTGAGGCAGGAGTGGATATCGTCGACACCTGCATGTCACCCTATGCTTACCGGACATCCCACCCGGCTGTTGAACCCATGGTCATGGCCCTGCTTGGAACGAACAGAGACACTGGTTTTGACATCAATCTTCTGGCCCGGATCAATGAAATCTTTGAAAAGCAGATCATACCCAAGTACAGGCATCTGCTGGATGATACCAAGATGTCTGTCATTGACATCAATGTGCTTCTCCACCAGACACCGGGCGGCATGCTTTCAAACCTGGTGAACCAGTTACGGGAAATGGACGCACTTGACAAGATCGACCAGGTCTATGCCGAACTTCCCAGGGTCAGAAAGGATCTCGGCCAGATCCCCCTTGTGACGCCGACCAGCCAGATAGTCGGCACCCAGACGGTCAATAATGTCTTGTTTGATGAGGGTGAAGAGCGCTACAAGATGATCACCGGCCAGGTAAAAGACCTCTGCTACGGTTTATATGGCAAGACAGCCGTACCTATCAATCCGGAAGTGCAGAAAAAAGCCTTAAAGGGGTATCAACGGGGAGAGGAGCCTATCACCTGCCGTCCCGCGGAAGTCCTGGAACCTGAACTCGATAAGGCCAGGGCAGAAGTTAAGGACCTGGCAAAGGACCTGGATGATGTTCTGATCTATGCCCTGTATCCGGTCACCGGCAAAAGGTTCCTGAAATGGAAATACGGCCTGGAACCTGTTCCGCCAGAAGTCAAACCGCGCACCATGGATGATGTAAAAGCCGAACGGGACTTCCTGGCCAAGGCAAAAGCCGGAAAACTCGTGGAAAAGAAGGAAAAAGCGGTTCCGGTCCTGGGTGAGAATCTCCGTAAATTCAATGTGCTCGTTGATGGCGAATATTATGAGGTTGAGGTTGAAGATGCAGGGGGCTCACCCAGCATCAGTTCCGTGCGGCAGGCTGCCCCGAGACCGGCCCCGGTTGCGCCGGCAACGTCGTCTCTCCCCAAAACTGCACAACCTGCGGTCCGGAAACCAGAACCGGCTGCCGTGGATGACAGCGGCGGCACCCCGCTCGTTGCACCTATGCCGGGCATGATTGTCGGTGTTGAGAAAAAAGAAGGCGAAACGGTGAATCAGGGCGAAACCATCCTGGTCCTGGAGGCAATGAAGATGGAGAATGCCCTTCCGGCGCCGATCAGCGGGGTCATCACGAAGATCAACCTGGGAGTCGGGGATCATGTGGCGAAAAATGATATTCTCTGTGTGATTACACCGTAACTTTAACCTGTTAATTTGGTCTGTTACTGCCGAGCAGCACAGCAAAAAGGTGCAAAACGACTCGGCGGAGCACCCCGTAAAGGGGCATAAACTCCGCGACTTTCCGAGGCGTCAGCTTTTTGCGTTCAGCGCAGGGAAGCCGAAGGCCAAGTGACAGGCTGTCTTTTCTTTGGTTCGTTTCTTTGGACAAGCAAAGAAATGAACGATTCAAACAAGATAAAATGTTTTGGAATAGCCTTCTTCTTTTGTTTGTCCTTAAGAAGAGACAAGAATACGGCACACTGTTCTGTCCCGACCCTTCTGGCTGCCTGAAGTTTATACCCCCTTGAGTGGTACTTCTCGCAGTTGACGGGCCGCTGGAAAACTTGGCTTCGCCTAAAAAGATCCTGCGTCTTTTTCCCGGTGCTCAGCGGGATAGAACAAGTTCCAAAAACGTATGACTAGTTAAATGTCTTATCTTTATTTTATAGGTCAGGGCTCACTAAAAAATCGTAGATCTCTCACTTTAATAGTGTCTTCACGCTCCGGCTTGCAATTACATTGCCCTTGGTCACATATTCCTCGTGATTCTTCTCAATATCTGAAAGCTCGTAATAATAATTGACCATTATGCCATAGGAACGGTTCATCCCTGCTTCCGAAAGATCGGCCAGCCAGTTTATCCGTTCCAGCCTGGCCCCGTTTGACAGGTGAAAGTTGGCGACCGGATCAAGGGCCCTGTTTCCTTTCCGCTCTTCAAGCAGGTACACGGCACAGAGCCTGGCAAGAATGGGCCTGACCGTTTCTGCGCTCCTGTTATCTTTGTGCCAGTCTCCTTTCAGGGTTTCCCCCATCTGACGGGCCGAATTGTCGCAGTGAAATTGTTCTTTAATGGCCGCAATCTCCTTAGGGAGCAGGACGTCCTCATTTCCTTCGGTAAGTCTTGTGTTGAGCCATTCTTTAAAGTTCGGCACCGGTGAGAGTGTGGCAAAATGTTTCAGGTTGTCAAACTCGATTGAGAGTTTCTGGACCACGGTTTTGATCAAAAAATTACCAAGGCTTATGCCGGCCAGGCCTGGCTGGGTATTGGAAATCGAATAGAAAATTGCCGTACTGGCCTGTTCCGGTTCAATCTTTTCATCTTCCTTGTTAAGAAGCTCCTGTATACTGGAGCTCAGCCTGTTGGCCAGCGCCACTTCCACAAAGATCAATGGCTCAGATGGCATCTTATTATGAAAAAAGGCAAAACATAACCGGTTTGAATCAAGCCTGTTGCGCAGATCCCCCCAGGATCGGATCTCGTGGACCGCCTCGTATTCTATCAATTTTTCCAGGAGGGCAGCGGGAGAATTCCAGGTAATTTCCTGCAGGTCCAGCATGCCGATATCAAACCATGCCCCAAGCAACTCCTTAATATCAAGGCAAAGTTTGTAGAGTCTGGGGTCCTCCCTGACCCTGGCCAAGATGCTGGCCCGCATGTCAATTAATAGCTTCAAGCCGTTGGGCAGGGAGGAAAACTGTGTCAGAAGAGCGATTCGTGGGGGAGTCAGGGCATTTTTCAGGTCAATTTCTGCCCTGATCGCCTCCTGCTGGTTTTGGGCCTCTTCCAGCGCCTTCATCTTTTCAGCCAGTCCCTGCCTGTCGATGTCAAAATCATGGGCGAGAATATCATGAAATGCTTCCCTGCCTTTTTCCGAGAGATGAAGGTAGACGGCACCAAGCTCTACCGTCCTGGCCCGGGCTGAGACATCTCCACCCCTGGCGTAAATGCAGTCATGGATCAAGCGCTGCAGGTGGTCCCTGTTTTCATAGCGTGGGTCCAGTCCTTCTTTTTTCGCCAGGGTTTTCCTGGCCATGCCGATAATGTTATCCCAGGCCTTTTTAAACTCACCCCTGGCCAGCCTGTTGATAATTGCCGATTTCAGTCCTGTTTCATTCTGGATCACAGCCATGTAAGCAAACCCTTTACCGGTATTCTCATAATAGAAGATAACCCCCTATTTCCTGCTTCAGAAAATTTTGTCTTCTGTTGCATAAAGTATCCTGCAATAACACCATATTATGATACTACAAACTCCGTTTTTTGGCATGGTTTTACGCGCTGAAGAAATAATCTTTTTCGCAGGCCGTCACGACAGTGCCACATGGGGCCTCTTCAACAGAGTGCTTTAAAAATGAACCTCATTAGGAAACTGCCCCAATAATTACTGCCCATATTTTAAAATTATTGTTATTTTCAGTTTAGCAATGGCCGGAAGGCCTGGAGGACCTGTCCCGATCCGCTATTGCTGCAGAATATGGCATAAAAAGCCGGACACCTTCGGTGATGGCCGGTTGCTTCAATTTTTGACTTCAATTTCAAGGTATGATATGGAGTCAAATATTATTGCACCCGTAAAAAATATCGCAGCCATTAACAGGGCCTGCTAATATCAAATAATTACCTCTGTAAATCTGGCCGCAGATTTTTTCCCGTGGCCGGCATTACTAACTGCAGCAGAGGGTTTTTTAAGACGACATGGGAATCTAAATGGGATTTTCCTTTGACCACATAAGTTTTGCCAATCTTTTTGAAAATGGCCACAACTATATAACGTTCAGCATAATGGGCATTCTGATCGTGTTTGCCGGGCTCTCTTTTATCAGCATCTACATTTCCTTGCTGCCAAAGCTCCTGAACCTGCCAATAATGCTTAAAACAGGCAGGGGAAAGAAAAAAGAGGACACAGGGCTCGAAGAAATTACTGCAAAAGAGACGGAACTGCTCCTGGCCATTGCAGTTGCCCTGCATCTTGACCAGACAAGCGGCTCCAGCTTTGAAAAAATTACCTGGAAGCGCTATGAAGAGCACGAATCGTCCTGGTTGACAGCCGGCAGGATGAGAGGTCTTGCGGTGCGCAGTCACCTGCCTGACCACAGACACTAGGGAGAACCCGATCATGCGGAAATATGACCTGACCATAAACAGCAACAGTTATGAAGTCATTGTCAAAAAAGTCTCCGACAATGAAGCGCTCGTAGAAGTCAATGGTCAGGAACATACCGTTGCCATCAATCAGATCCAGAGACTCGTCCTGCCGGAGTCTGTGCCAAAGCCTCCGCCCAAAGGGCTGCCCGGACCGAAAGCAGCTCCAGCCTCCGCCCCATCCACAGCAATTTCCAGCAATAATGTCATTGCTCCCATGCCGGGACAGATAAAAGCCATTCTTGTGCGCGAAGGCGACAAGGTAACCGAGGGCCAGAAACTGCTTATCATGGAAGCAATGAAGCTGGAAAACAAGCTGCCCGCGCCCCGTGCCGGCACGGTGAAGCATGTCCTGGTGCGCGATGGCGATATTGTCAGCCAGGGCCAGGAACTTATTGTTATTGGTTAATCCCCGGGAGACAATTTGTGAGTTTTGAAACCTTTCTGCATAATACCGGGTTTGCCCATCTTGAAATTGGCAACCTGGTAATGATAATTATCGGAGCAGTATTCATTTACCTCGCTGTCGCAAAAGACTATGAGCCACTCCTGCTTATCCCCATCGGTCTCGGCATCATCGTGGGAAACGTACCGCCGATCAAGGGCATGATCCTGGGCGTCTATGACGCAGGCAGCGTCCTCTACTACCTCTATTTCGGCGTGACAAAGGGCATTTATCCGCCCCTGATCTTCCTGGGGATAGGCGCAATGACTGATTTTTCCACCATGCTTTCCAACCCCAAGCTCATTCTCCTGGGGGCTGCCGCCCAGATAGGGATATTCCTGACATTCCTTGGCTCTTTATACCTCGGTTTCAGTCCTGCCCAGGCAGGTTCCATCGGCATCATTGGAGGTGCAGACGGCCCCACCGCCATATTCCTCTCCTCCATGCTTGCCCCGGAACTCCTTGGCCCCATTGCGATTGCTGCATACTCTTACATGGCACTGGTTCCAGTGATCCAGCCTCCGATCATGTATCTGCTTACCTCGGAGAAGGAGAGAAAGATCCGCATGAAACCTCCACGGGTGGTTTCGAAAATGGAAAAGATCATTTTCCCTGTTGTCGCCTTCCTGGTCTGTGCCATGATAGCTCCAGGCTCCATAGCCCTCCTCGGGATGCTCTTCTTCGGCAACCTCCTCAAGGAAAGCACGGTGACCGACCGGCTGGCCATCTCAGCCCGGCATGCCCTGATAGACATCGTGACCATCCTGCTTGGCTTCACTGTTGGGGCCAGCACCCAAGCCCAGACATTTCTGACCCCGAAATCCGTGTTAATTTTTGGGCTCGGTGCTCTCTCCTTTGTCATTGCCACCATGGGCGGAGTGCTCTTTGCCAAGTTCATGAATCTCTTTTTAAAAGAAAAAATAAATCCACTCATCGGGGCGGCAGGGGTCTCAGCCGTGCCTGACTCTGCGAGGGTTGTCCAGATGGTCGGCCAGAAGGAGGACCCGAACAATTTCCTGCTCATGCATGCCATGGCCCCAAACGTGGCAGGAGTTATCGGCTCTGCAATTGCTGCCGGTGTACTCTGGTCTGCACTGGGCCGATTCTAGTGTTGCACTGCATTTTGCACTTTGTAGTTGATAATCAATATTGACTTATGATTTTACCACAGTAAACTCTGGGATATCATGGGATTCGTTCATTTACTATCACATCTCTTTAATGGCAGGTCCGTATGAAGAGTTTCAAGCTTGGCGAATTTGAGATTTTCTGGCTCAACGGCGGCGAGTTCGAGCTGGACGGCGGCACCATGTTCGGGGTCGTTCCCAAGGTGCTCTGGTCAAAAAAATACCCTGCGGATGTGGGTAACTACATAAGTCACGAAGATAATTATCTCAAATTTCTAAATTATCCCCTTCTCATCAAGACCCCTAATGCCCTGGTCCTAGTTGAGACCGGCCTGGGAAATAAACTGAACGAAAAGCAGAAACAGATCTACCGGGTTATTAAAAACTGGGACCTCCCGGCAGAGCTGAAGAAACTCGGGTTGAAACGCCAGGATGTAAACTATGTCATTCTGACCCATTGTGATTTCGACCATGCCGGAGGCATTGTCATGTATAATGCAGAAGGGCAGGAAGAACTCACCTTTCCCAATGCCAGGCATATTGTGCAGAAGCTTGAATGGGAAGATGTTCTGCGCCCCAATATCAGGTCGGAGAATACCTACTGGCCGCAAAATTTTTCAAAGCTTAAAGATTCTGAAAACCTGCAGCTTGTTGAAGGCGACTTCACGGTCTGCAAGGGAATCGAGGTGCTGCATACCGGCGGCCATACCCGTGGGCACCAGGTTGTCAGGATCCAATCCAGTAATGAAGTCGCATATCATCTTGCAGACCTGATGCCAACCCATGCGCATTTCAATCCCCTCTGGATCATGGCCTATGACAACTTTCCCATGGATGTGATTTCCCTCAAACAGGAATATGAAACTAGGGGCATCCGGGAAAATGCCTGGTTTACCTTTTACCACGATCATTCCGTGTATGCCTGCAAGTTTGACACCCAGGGCCAGGTTGTCAATAAGATCGCCCCTGAAACGGACCATAAAACCACAACAAGGAAAGCGGACATACCAGTCCAGAATCTCAATGTCCAAAAAACCAAACGGGTGACCTTAAGCTGTCCCGACTGTTTGCTTGCCCGTGAAATCATCGTTGACAAATACCTGGGCCGGCAACATTTTCTGACAGTCAACTGCCCATGTGGTTCCACCTATGGCGTCAATCTAAATTTCAGGAAACATTATCGCAAAGATACATCCATTGGAGGGTTCTACTCCTCTGAAAGTAAAAGGAAAGTCGGCTGGATTGATGCCGGCAAAGACTCCACAATTCCCATCAACTGCCGCATCAAGAATATTTCCATGGGAGGTCTTGGTTTCACTACCCTGAACCGGGTGCGCGTGCAGTTGGGCGACAGGCTCAAGGTCAGGTTTACCCTTGACAAGGTACCGCCTGAAGTATTGGAAAAAGAGGTCATTGTCCGGACGCTTCAGGACAACTATATCGGCTGCGAATTTGCAGATGAAGCCGGATTCGCGGACAGGACACTGGGCTTCTACCTCATGAAATAAACCGCGGCTTCCGCCGGTCACACAGTTTTGCAATAAAAAAGGCAGGATCGCTCCTTGATCCTGCCTTTCTTATTTTCTCTAGAGGGTTGAAAATCGCTCTTTATGGTGCCGGGTACCAAGCTGCTTTAGTATGATTATTAGTACCAGGTTTCATTGTCGTGGGTTATAAAACTTCCTGCAGAGACGTGGCACGTACCAGTACAGGTAGTGTTGGCCCCATCGGAAACCGCAGTCATGTCATCTGTGGGATCAATAAAATCGAAGTTGACATCCGCCGGGGGAGATGCATCGAAATGTGCGGTCATCCCGACCCCGGCCCCGTTATGGCAGCGATTGCAGGGCTGCCCAACATGTTCTCCATGTTCTCCCGGGCGGTTGGGCCGAACGTTACCGGCCGGGCCGTTACCGTCAGGCGGCTCATTATGGCAGGAAACGCAGCCGCTCGGGTTAGCCACCGGATCGACTCTATGGCAGTCAACACAGGACGGACCCACCCCGCCATCAGCAATCCCGCCGAGATTTGCCCCATGACAGAGGCTGCACATGGTGGTGAACTTGGTTGCCTCTATATCACCATGTCTGTACGTGTTATCATACCAATGGACATTATCCCTGGCACCAACCGAGGGATGGGCGGTCTGGTCGTTGTGACAGGCCTCACACCCCAGGTCATTAAAGACACCGACGTTGAAACGAGGATTGGCACCATCGCCTGAGGCATGGCAGGGACGGCAGTTCACCATGCCGCTGGGGAAGGTCGCCGTCTGTCCCTTTGAAGCAGGACCGTGATTGGAGGCATTGTAGAAAGAGCCATCCAGCGGGTGGGGGGCCGCATCGCCAAAACCAAAGCTTTTCAATTCCACCGGTAAACCGGAGTCGGTGAGTTGATGGTCAACATCATTGGCATGACAGGCGATGTCGCAACCCCAATTATCCGGATTGTAGCCGGGGCTGGAATTCATATCTATCTTTCCGTCCCAGTGGTTACCGCTAGTATCAGTCCCCTTGTCGAACAGCAGATAATTTGTTGCAGCAGCGAAACTGCCGCCCGTATCGGATTCCTTCATGCCGTGGCACACTACGCAGATATCATGGGAGGTATCTGCAGCATTGCCGTGAGCCACCCCGGTGCCGGTAGCAACATCAGGGTCACCCTCCGGGGGATACCCATGGCAGATCTCGCAGTCCAGGGTAAAGTCGGTTATCGAGACGAGGCGGTGGCAGCCTTTACAACTGACGCCGACTCCGCCCTCGCTCTTCCCAGTGAGATTCTCACCATGACAGAGGGTGCAGGCATTTAAAATATTTCCTGCCGAGTAATGGAACGTGTTATTCGGGCCGGCCCAGTGAGCAGGATGGGCATAGTTGATCCCGTGGCAGGCCTCACAGCCTTCATTACCGGCACTCGAGATGCCGAGGTTAAAACGGGGATTACTCCCAGGTCCGCCGGATTGTCCATGGCAGGCCTGACATACCGTCAGGTCAGTCTTGGCATCAGGGCCATGATTTGCGCCGTTCAGATAACTACCATCCAGTGGATGGGGTGACTGGCCGGGGCCGTCGGCATGGCAGCTCAGGCCGTTGAAACTGGCGGAGAAGCAACTGGGGGCGGCCGGACTGCCTCGCAGGTTGGAGCCATGACACCCGGTGCACGATGTAAAGCCATTGGCAGACGCATACCCCCGATGGTCGATGTAGGGGTCGTCCCAATCGGCCGGGTGAATGATGAACGGAGGCGTATCGTTGTAGGAGTGGCAGGAATAGCAACTGACCGCCGCGCCGCTTCCCTGCAAGTCCGCACCGTGACAGATGATGCATTCCCCGAATTCGGCAACAGCCAAGGCATCCGCGGGATGCGTCCTGATCCAGTCCAGCGGGTGTGCTGCATTATCCGGGGGGGCATCAGAATTTCCGTCGGCACACCCAATAAATCCTAAGGGCAGGAGCAGCAAAAGCATCAAGACAAATGACCGTTTCATCTCTTTCTCCTTCTCAGTTTAGCCGTGACAAGGTGCACAGTTTTGAGCCGTCTTCGGATTACCATGGCAGCGGAAACAGGATGTCGGATCAACCCTTCCGTCAATCCGATGACGGGCAAGATAGTCCCCCCGGTGCGGAGTGCGCCGGTAGGTTGAAGTTGTGTCCTTGTCTGACGGTTTCTCTTCCATCCAGACCCCATGACAGCCGTTACAGAATCGCTGCTGATGACACATGTTGCATGCCTGTTCATACTGATATGCAAGCTGACGATGGTTCTCAGTAAAAGTAGCCGTATGATTGAAACGCGCATAAACGATCCTGTCGTTTCCGTCATGACAGTCGGAACAGATAGGCCGTCCCGGTTCCAGCTCTTCCGGGTGGATCGAAGGAAAGATATACCCGGCATTCTGCTTGGCGGCACAGGCATATAGGAAAAGCAAGGTTACAATCAACAATCCAACGACATATTTCATTTTTCCAAACATTGTTCTACTCCTGTTACGGCGAACATTGACAGTATGTTTTTTCTATTCTTTCCCAAAGGTGTACTCGGCAACCAGCTTTGAACGAAAATCATTATCAAAATAGGGATCCCTGCTGTAATCAAGAGAAAATTTCAGCGCCAGGGCCTTATCAAGGAATGTCTTTCCTGTCCCCAGGGAGATGAAGGTGGAATTACTCTGCCCGTAGATGTCCTCCCCGTAGCCGACAAAGACGAGATCAGAGCTGATGAATTCCACCGGAATGGATTCCGGCAATCTGTCCCAGTAGACAAAAGCCCGCCCGAGCAGATATTCGTTATCAGATGTATCACCGGCCATGACGCCAAGCTCTATCCCCACCTGGCACAGATCTTCCAGGTGTTTGATGACCATGCCGGAAATATAGTTACTTGAATCGTCCCGCAGATCATACGCAATATTTTTCGCCTTCAGATTCAGTTCATACGACTCGGCGCCGAACCAGTCGACTTCCACACCGATTATGGTCAACTCTTCACCGCTATCAGCAAGAAACCTGAAAGGATTGGCGCTTTTTTCGTTGCTGGAAAAGTAATCATCATATTGAAAAAGCTGCAACATGGGGCGGATCTGGAAAGAACCGGCCTGGACCTGCATCTCGTAGGAATGTTCAGCCCAGCTGTCGGTCAGCATATTCACTGAGGAAAAGCCGTTAAAGCCTATGGAATATGGCAGATTCAGCGAGACATCCACCCCGAGCTTTTCATCATCATCAGTGGAATCATTACGAATTAGTTTATAGGAAAGCCCCAGTTCGTAAAGCCCTGGCCGAAAGTTCGCTATACGGCCTCCAACGATGGAATCACCGCTGCGTCCATCTTCTGTTATGGCAACAGGCGACCCGCCATAAAGCGACAAATCAAAAATTGTTCCCAGTGGAGTCCGCAAACTGAAGCCGTCCAGGCTTTCATTGGCAACTCCTGAAAACAGTTGCTGCCGTCCCAGCAACATGCTGACATTTGACGCGGCATGCCTGTACTCCAGATAGCCATACAGAAATGCACCTTCGTTTTCGTCCTGGAAATAATCATTCTCCCCAAGATTAAACCTGCCCCATCCATACCCATGGAAAGAGAGCCCTTCAACATCGGTAATGTAATCCACGCCCAGGTATTCACGAAGCGGAACAAGGGCCAGATCTTTATCAGTCTTGGAGTCACGTTCATAAAAGGCCAGGCTCGTTTCAGAGGTAACTTCAAGTTGTCCGGCAACAACCCAAGCGGGAGCCAATAAACAGCCAACCGCACAACATGAAAACACCTTTACACATTTTTCAATCTTCATGCCTCCCCCTGCTTACGGTGATAAAAAGTTTCCTGTTTCATTTCTCAAGAAAAAACGGATGAAGATTCAACAGCGTCTCATTTAAATTTATAAACCGCTTCTTTGTCAAGCGATGAAGTTATTCAATTAGGCAAAAGTCTTCAAAATACTGGATATCAAAAATCTGAGGATATAACCACGACAGGTATAATACCCGCGCTCTGCGGCACTACAAATAAATAAAGAATGATATAATTTTGTAATCCCCCCGGACCAAATATATTTGACAAAATTCTTGACGTTGAAGGACTAACCTATTCATATGTTACTGCTTCAATTGATGAGGCCCAAATCCTGCAATCTAGAAGACCAACCACAACTAAACGCCCCCAACCAATGCGGAAAAAAAAACATCGTTCCAGTTCGCGCCCCGGGTCAAATTCTCCAGCGAAAGCATCTCGCCGCATCCCTCTATGGCAGGCATTTGTTCTGCCGCTAACAGCCATCCTGGTCTTTTTCCTTCTGCTTGAGGGAGGTTTAGCCCTTTTCGGCATTAAACCGGCGCTGCAGACTGAAGACCCCTTTGTCGGCTTTGCCTCTCATGCTCCCCTGTTCGTACCCGCGCCAGGGTCAAAGGGCGGGCAGGTCCTGACCACTGCGTCCAACAAAAAAGACTATTTCAACCGGCAAAGTTTTCCGCAGGAGAAAGGGCCTGGCACCTACCGTATCTTTTGTCTCGGCGGTTCAACAACATACGGACGTCCCTATGATGACACCACCTCTTTTGCCGGCTGGCTCCGTGAACTTCTACCAGAGGCTGACAGGAGCAGAAAGTGGGAGGTCATTAACGCCGGAGGCATCAGCTACGCCAGCTACCGTATAGCACACCTGATGGAGGAACTGATCAATTACCAGCCTGATCTATTTATTATTTACACCGGACATAACGAATTCCTGGAAGAACGCACCTACAGGAAACTACGTGACATCCCGCCTCTGGTCCGGTCAGCCGCTTCTCTGCTGGCCCGGACCCGCACCTGGTCGGCGATGAGCACCGGGCTCCAGAAGCTGAACATCCATCCCCAGTCGGAAAAAGAAGACCGTGTCAATCTTGCAGCCGAGGTGGACACCATACTCGATCAATCCGTCGGGCCTGAACGGTACACACGTGACGATTCCCTGCAGGAGAATATTCTGAAGCATTACCGTATCAGCCTGGAACGCATGGTGCAGCTGGCCCGATCAGTCGGGGCGCAGGTCATCTTCGTCACACCGGCCTCCAATCTGAAGGACTGTTCTCCTTTCAAAAGCCAGCACACCGACGGTATCAATAAAGCAGATCTTCAGCGCTCCGAGGAGCTGCTGCTCATGAGCACACCGTTTGCCTGGGAAAAGGAATGGGGCGGAATCCTGCAATTGCTGGATGAGGCAGTAGAACTCGATCCCCGTTTTGCCGAGCTGCACTATCGGCGCGGTCAGGCCTTACTGGGTCTTGGCCGCTTCGAGGAGGCCAAAAAGACCCTGCGCCTGGCCCGTGACGAGGATGTCTGCCCACTGCGCGCATTGACGCCGATGCGCCGGATCGTAACTGAAGTCGCGAGGGAGCAGGGAGTCATGCTGCTCGACTTTGAAGATCTGCTCCAGCAACGCATGCAGAGCACAAAAGGATATTCCATCCTTGGGCAGGAGTATTTTCTCGATCACGTGCACCCGACCATCGAAGGTCACAAAATTCTGGCAGTCGCACTCATTGAGGCCATGGGCAACCAGGGACTGGTGCAGCCAGGACCTGGCTGGGGCGAGGGGGCAATTGCTGCGGTTGCAGCGAAAATTGAGGGCGGGATCGATCAGGAAACACATGGCCGGGCCCTGGCCAATCTGGCCCGCGTGTTTTTATGGGCAGGAAAGAATGAAGACGCTGCCCGTCTTGCCAGGCAGGCCCTGGATATGGCCGGAGAAAATCAGGAGGTTGCCATAAACGCCACCAGCACCGTGTCGACCGCCTATATGAGAGATAATCAGCCTAAACGTGCACTGCAGCAAATCTATTCGTCTATTGCAAAAGCCCCTGGCTCGGTTGAACTTCGACTGAAACTGGGGCAAATTCTACTGGACCGCCGTTTCAGAAAACTGGAAGAAGCGGCGGCGAACCTCCTGCTGGTGACCCAGTTAATGCCTTACTATGACTGGGGCCACGCACTTTTCGGCATTGCCATGGCCGAGCGCGGCCGTCCAGGGATTGCCTTCCCGAGCTTGATGCAGGCCCTGCGCCTGAACCCGAATAACAGCGGAGCCCGCCAGAAATTGCCCCAAATCAGACCCTTGTTGGCAGGACATGAACCCAACCCGCAGCCCCCTCTTATTCAGCTGGAACACTATCCTTCTGCTGCACCACGCATGCTTGTACAGGGACGGCGCAATGCCAGTGGCCAGTTCATCCCGGACGGTATCGAAGTAGAGTTCTTCGATAACGGGCGCCTCATGCGCTTTACCGATTATGAAGAAGGCGTACGGCACGGTGTTGAAATCACCTGGGATAGTGACGGCGTGCTGCTTTCCCAGCTGGTTTACAAGCAGGGCACTCCTGTTAACAGCGGGGGAGGTCAATAAAATTATTACACGGGGTCTGGGCACTCCCCTTGGAAGAATAGTGTTGCCCTGGGATCTTTTCTCAGAGAAGCGGCCTGAAACGGCAGGTTCGGTTCAACAACTCTACCCCGATCAGATGCACGTTGCGTTGCAGACAGCCAGGAAGTTCGGTATTCTGGGGTTTAATGCAGCTTACTATTGCCCGCGGGCAGACCTTTCTGTTCACTCCCGGTGTCTCACGACCATGCTACCACTCAAGCATACAGTGAGATATCCCCGCCCCACATACTTCCGTGGCTTCGGTGCAGGTGACAAACTGTATAGACATTCGCCTTTTCATCCTGTGCAGATCCTCCCTATAAGTGATTCCTTTTCTTCGGGCCAGTGCTCCGCAGTATCACTCCATTTGTTACCTGCTTATAGGCACACTGCAGCAAAGAACTCACCATGTTGACCTTGGCGTTTTATGTCTATTCCATACTTCGGCTGCGCAATAAAAAAGGGGGCAGGCCTTGCGGCCCGCCCCCCTTTGGTGAGAGGTTATTTGAAATGGGAGTTACCCCTTTTCAATTAGTGTGCTGTGAACGGAGCACCATTTTGGAGCATATGATCCCTGGCACCATCTGCATCACCATGGCAACCAATGCAAGGAACACCCCAGGCTGATGGTTCTCCGTTTATGAAGCTGTCATTCCCTGAGGTGTGACAGGCACCACAAGAATCAGCGTTCTGTGGGAAGGTGATTTCCGACCAATCAGCGTCAAGGAGATCGCCAGTTACGGACGCCGAGTGTACAGCATGTACCCGGTTAGCGATCGGATTAGCGTGGTTGCCGGATTGATCGTGGCAGCCGAGACAACCGTCAGTACCGAAGTAACTGCGGTGATACATGCTGCCCCAGTCATTAGCAACGTGGCAATTTTGGGTGCAATCGCCGGCAACCATAGGCTCTACATCCGACGTCCCAACCTGGAAGGTTGTGAGTGCCCAACCGTCTATATTATAGTCACGTGCGCCGGCTACTCTACTAGAAGGATGATAAACTCTAGCCTGAACCATGTAAGTGCCATCCGCAAGGTTCGCCGGAATTGCCAGCAGTTGATACTTAAATCCGTCGGCATCGGTCATTACCTGAGGATCCGAGCTTGGAACGAGCATGCTGCGACCCTGATCCGGAAGAGTAGTTGGATCCCAAGCAGGATCTGTAGTGGAACCAGGAGTTAAAACCGGTACAGCTCTGGCACGCGGTCCATAGACGAACACATCGGCAGTCGTAAAAGTACTCGCTGCATCATCATAGGTGCTTATCGGATCGCCGTTTTCATCTTCAACGGTGACTGTTAACAGAATTACATCACCAGTCTCAAAGACAGCGACAGGATCACCATTTTCGTCTCCCACGGCGATATTTGTGAAGTAGTTAGGAGTGATGGATACAGTCGGATCGTTTTTAAGTGTTGTCACCGCATGAGCAGTAAGAATGGCAGGGGCAACAGTATCATTATGACAACCAAGGCACGCCCCATTAGCCACACTATCCAAATGAGCTTGAGCTCCTGCAGATTTGTGACAGGTACCGCAAACCTCCTTACTCGGATTGGTATACCAGGCATCAGCCATATCCTGGCCAGCGACAAAGTGGCATGCTCCGCAGTCCTTGACGTTCTTCGGATAGGTCACTTCTGAGAAGTCCGCTGGGGGATCTCCAGGCCAGGCTCCTAGGACTTGTGAGGTGTGGATTCCGTGGATGAGAGAAGCCAGCCAGAATCCAGATTCCTGCATATCGTCGCCGTATTCTCCTCCAATCGGGGAGTGGCAGATATTACAGGCCTGCGGGCTTTGATAGCCGCCGCCGTGGGCTGCGCGCTGTAATGGGTTGTTATGGCAGGCGGTACAGGCTTCCATGACGACAATTTCACGCGTGACGCCAACTTCGGTGGAACTATCGCCGTCAGCAGGAATGACGAAGTCAAGCAGGCCGATGGTTCTATCAAAGCCAAGGTCCCTCGTGTCAGCCCGGATCAGCAGGCGCTGGTGATCGCCCGGATCAAACTCAGGGGCAATTGGATCACCGTTTTCCAGGTCGGCATCAAAATCATAGGTATAGGAGCCGCCACCATTGTCGGTAAGAATGCCAACGGGGTAAACAGTAGTAGAGCTAGGAGCACGCTCATACAGCCAGCGCTCGAGATAAGGAGTCTCCCAGGTGTCAACCGGAGCATTCAGGGTTGTCACGCCTTCTGGAACAATATCCGCAATATAGAAGCGTACATCATCGATGGTGAGACCAGCAATCCCATCTGCCGGGTCACCATTTTCGTCTGCTTCAGAGACCATGAAATCCACGTAGTCGGTCGCACCGGCGCCGCTTGTGACAACAATGTCATGAACCACTGCTAGAGGAAGCGGCTCTGGATGGAAAACCGCAATGTCAGCACCTCTATCTTCACCGTGACAGACGCCGCAGCTTTCATCGGTGTGTGTTACCGGACCTGCAGCGCCTGCAGAGCCTGCCGGGCCTCTAGGGCCTGTATCTCCTTCACAGCCCATAAAGACGCCCACCGCAAAGATGAGCATCAGGACCAGCAAGGAGGAACTAAATCTATTAATCAACTTTTTACTCATATCATCTTCTCCTTCTCTGTTGAAATTTGTATTTAAATACAACATTAACAACATCCCCAATTGTTAATTTTTCTTTAACACCTCCTTTGTAAAAATTTAGCAATTTCAAATATTTATGTATTAAGTTCTTAGAAGGAGTCAGACTCCCTTAAGTTGTTATGCGATGCCTATAATTGGCATTGCCTTGGAATTGTTTTTCCACGCTACCATACTGCTCTAGCGGTACCGTTCTATTATTACGTGATAACCATTAACAATTTTCCATATCTTGTCAATGTAAAAATAAACTTCTTTTTTATTTGCAATGAATATTAATTCAGGGTCACAAATATATTGGCATATGGGCATTGCTCCAGGGAATATTTGCAGTTTTAATATGATTGCAAAATATCTATAAAGGGGTCCAACTTTGCAGCCTGAACCCTTGCCTCCACAAAGACATCTGCCAGGACTACCTGACAAGAGCGGAACACTTCCGGTAGTTCTTGCCGGGCAGGGAGTCAACAAACCCTTTGAGTTCAAGGAGCAGAAGCAGTTCACTTGTTTTCTGGGGTCCAAGTCCGCTTTCCCGGGCAATCTCGTCAATGGTGCGCGGATACACGTCAAGAATGGAGAAGAGCGCGGCCTCTTCCCGGCTCAGATTGTCACTTTTTCCCATTTTCGCATCCTGCCCGGGTTCCTCGTCCGCCTGGGGCAGCGATCCAGGGTGAAACTCCTCGACAATGTCATGAATGGAGTGCACCAATTTCGCCCCCTGCTGCAGCAGGGTATGGGTGCCTGCACTTTTTGCAGAATCGATCCGGCCGGGTACGGCAAAGACCTCACGTCCCTGGTCCAGGGCATGTTTTGCCGTTATCAGTGAACCGGAACGCTTGGCTGCCTCAACCACCACGACCCCGAGAGACAGGCCGCTGATGATCCTGTTCCGGGCCGGGAACCTGAAACTCTCCGGCGGGGTGCCCAAGGGGTATTCACTTACCACAGCGCCGGAGGCAACAATGTCTCTGTACAGGTTGCCATTGGACGGCGGGTATACGATATCCAGGCCGCATCCCAGTACCGCAATCGTCCCACCCCCGGCATCCAGGGCCCCCCTGTGGGCTTCGGTATCAATGCCCAGTGCCATGCCGCTTATGATGGTGAAGCCCTGGCCGGCCAGGCTCTTTGCCATCTGGAACGCCACACTTTTGCCATAATGCGTGGCAGAACGTGAACCGACCATGCCGATGGACCGGCAGTTGAACGCTTCAGGATTTCCGCGGCTATAAAGAACCACGGGCGGGTCATGGATATGTTTCAGCAGAGCGGGATAGCGCGGGTCGTCACTGGGGATGAGCAAAACATCCTTTTCAGCTGCCAACGCGACCTCCTCCCGGGCCAGTTTTTCAAGGCTTACCCGCCCCTTTCCGCTTAATGCTGCCACGCTCTCCCGGCGCAGCGAACATACTGCCCGTAAATCGGAAATATCTGCTGCAAGCACCCTCTCAGGACTGCCAAAATGGGCGACCAGCCTGTTGCAGGTGACGGGCCCGAGGCCGGGGGCGAGATGCAGGGTAAGCCAGGCCTGCGTATGTTGCCCCGGGTCCATGTCAGCCTTCTCCACTCTGCATGGAGGCAACATGCCGGTTAAGCTCCGCTTTCCTGCGCAGCAGGTCTTCAAGCAGCTTCTGGTCCTGCTGCTGCTGGGCGCTTCTGATATCTGCGCTCAACTGCTCAATTTCTTTCTTGAACCGGTGGCGGACAAGCCAGACAAGCATCTCCTCTGCCGTTTCCGCCGCTATATCAGTGTCGTCCTGCCCTAGGAAGTGCGACGAAATAAGAAGACGGGAGACATAGGTCCGTTCCGGGCCTTCAGGAATCGCTTCCATGAGCTGTTCCGGTCCGGTCTCCTCATTTCCCTCATGAAGTTTCTGCAGGGCAGCAAGAATAGTACGGGCTCTCTCCTCAACGAGGATATCCTCGATGCCGGCCTCAAGAAAACGTTTGAAGTAGCGGGGATGGAAAATCAAAAATTCCAGCAGCTGTGCCTGTTTCATCGGGAGCTCGGCAGGGGGTTTGGCAGGTTTTCCCCGTGCGCCCCCGGCTCCTTCAGGGGTCGGCCTGTCCTGTTTTTTCCTCCTGGCTGCCGCCTTGAATCCCTGCAGCACCTGGGCAGTATCAAGGCCCAGCTTATTGCTGAATTCCGAGATAAGCACGGACTGCTGAAAGGGGCTGCTGCCCGAGGCCTGGATAAGCGGTTCCAGCTCTTCCAGGATCTTGCCCTTGCCCGTCATGCTCATACCATGCCTGTCTTTCAGGTGCTCAAAGGCAAACTCCAGGATCGGAAGGGCTGCCACCAGATATTTCTCCAGGCCTTCCCTGCCGTGCGCCCTGATATAGGTGTCGGGATCATGCATGGCAGGAAGCAGGGCCACCCTGGCAGCAACCTGCTCTGCAAGAAAGAGCGGCACCGCCCGCATGGCGGCCTTGATCCCGGCCTCATCGCCGTCAAAGAGCAGGATGACTTCATCGGCGTATCCTTTCAAAAGCCTTATCTGGGGCTGGGTCAGGGCCGTTCCCAGCGGAGCCACGACATTATCCACCCCGTGCGAAGCCAGGGAAAGAAGATCAAAATTCCCCTCCACGACAACCGCCTTCCTTGTCTTGCGGATAGCATCCCTGTGCTGGTAAAGCCCGAAAAGTAAACGGCCTTTATCATAGATAAGCGTTTCCGGAGTGTTAAGATATTTGGGTTCCCCCTCGCCTAAAATCCTGCCGCCGAATCCGACGATCCTGCCGGTAAGATCGGCTATGGGAAACAGTATCCTGTCCCTGAAGCGGTCGTAAAACCCGCCTCTCTCTTTTCTGACCAGAAGACCTGCCTCTTCTGCCTCGGCCAGGGTGATGGAGGACTTTGAGACCTTCGAGCTCAAGAAATCCCAGCCCGCAGGAGCAAATCCAAGGGTGAAGCGGCTGATCATCTCCCGGGGTATCTCCCGCTTCTCCAGGTAGGCACGCGCCCCTGCAGCCCCGGAATGGTTCAGCAGGTATTCATGATACATGCGGGCTGCACGCTCATTGGCGTCAAAAAGCTTCTGGCGTTTCTCCGCCTTGGCCGAGTCTTCTGAAGTAAACGACTTTTCTGGCAGGGTAATCTGGTAGCGCTGGGCGAGCTGCTCCAGGGTTTCAGGAAAGGTGAGATTATAATATTTCATCATGAAGCTGAATACATCACCACCCTCACCGCAGCCGAAACAATGGAAAGACTGTCGCGCGGGATTCACCATAAAGGACGGGGTCTTTTCCGCGTGGAACGGGCACAACCCCTTCATGTTAGCGCCTGCACGCTTGAGGGACACGCATTCCCCAATGATATCAATAATCTGTGAAGCGTCCTTGACGCGCTGCACAGCATCTTTCTGTTCGAATGAGGTGGTCATACACCATGATAGTGAACAGATACTTTCCCGGTGTCAAGCGAAATTGTACCATTGCGCCGGTCTTTCTTTTTTCAGCGGTTGTAGTATTATTGGGATATGGTTTCCTGCCCTATTTTCTCCGGCTCTTTGTTGAAAGCGCGCCAAAAAAGATTGCCGGAAAATACTGCTGGTGTACTGTACTCCGTTAAGGTGCGCTTTCGGGGGTAGCCTTTACCGCTGCTGGGTTACAGCACCCGGCAGCCCAAACATGAAAAGAGGTCAAAAAAGCAGCCCATGAAGCCCGGCGTCGAAGATATCATGGCGGTGGAACTGAAGAGGGAGATTGCCGAACGCTACTTTGGATTCCGCAAGATGATCGAGGAGGACACCCTCGATCTTGTGCAGAAAATGAAGTACCAGATATCTGTTCTCGAACAGAGGATAAGCTTTGAACTGATCCGCATCTATATACTGCTGAAGCACGAGAAACTGATACATGACTTCATGGAATTGACAGGGTGGGAGGAGAAACTTTTCTATGATCCTTACATAACCGAGTCTGTCACAATCAGGAAAAAGGTATTCAAGGGTATAAAGATCAGGGGGCTGACAAGGAGCGGCCGCTTCAAAAACCTGGTCTTTGATGCCTACGAGAGACTGGTGGAGCACGTTGCGCATTACCGCGAGAACCTTGAGGAGATAGAGACGAGCCGCGAAGCGATCAACGAGGAAATTGACCTGTTCTACCGGAAGAATGACATCGGCAATATCATGGGCTTTATGCGGGCCATGGATTCACCCGGCAGTGAGGACCTGATAGGCGTCAGCCCTGATGCCGGCTCAATAAACACCTTTGAGCATAAGATGCGGGTCCAGGAGCCACCGGAGCTGGACCCGGAACTCATCACCATCCCCCCACTTGTCCCCCTCCCCAATATCAGCAGGGAACTGAAAAAGATCGTTGACAAGGCGTACAAGCTGCATGGCGGAAAAATCCTGGCAGAATTATCACAATGAGTTTTGAGCCGAATTATTCCTCCATCCTTCTTTCCTGGATTGCCTTGGGCGGCGGGCTTGTCCTGCTGACCGGAGGCGGGGAATTCCTGGTGTCCGGAGCTGCAAAGCTCGCCCAGCGGCTTGGCATGAGTTCACTGCTCATAGGCTTGACGGTTGTGGCATTCGGCACATCCATGCCTGAACTTTTTGTCGGCATACTTGCCCTTTTCCAGGGACATCCTGACATTCTTACCGGCAACGTCATAGGCAGCAACATCGCCAATGTGGGGCTCATACTGGGCCTCTGCGCCCTTATAACCCCTCTGCAGGTGCGGTTCAAGTCCGTTTCCCGAGAACTTTATTTCCTGCTGATTGCAATGGTTATCGTTTTTTTCGTAGCCTGGCATGGCATCTTTCCCAGACCCCTTGGTTTCATTTTTGTTCTGGTGCTTGTCATCTATACCGTGCAAAGCTTTCGCTCGGCAGCCAGGAAAAAGCTGCCGGGCAGGGAACACACCGATAAGGCTGCGGAAAAGCAAGGTTCTCTTGTGACCGGCGTCCTGTTGACGGTCATAGGTTTGGGGCTCCTCCCTCTCGGCTCCAATTTCTTCATCCGGGGAGCAGTCGACATTGCCCGGCATTTTGGGGTGAGCGAACTTGTCATCGGCCTGACCCTGGCCGCGGTTGGTACATCCCTTCCTGAACTGGCATCATGCCTTGCCGCAATCCGTCAACGCCAGGCAGCCATACTGGCCGGCAACATAATCGGCAGCAATCTTTTCAATCTCCTCATGGTGCTTGGCTTCTGCGGACTTCTCATGCCGTATCCCTTCTCTCCCAACCTGCTTACCAGGGACATTCCGGTCATGTTCAGCATGTCTGCGGTGCTGCTGCCTATTCTTGCGGTGCAGCAGGGACTGAACCGTTTTCACGGCGTCATTCTTCTGGCTTCCTATGGTGCGTATCTCTTTATTCTCATGTAAAGAAAATTATTATAATCTAATAATATGGGTTTCAATATTGACGCAAACAAAATGATGCTTAAAATTACTAATGAAGTAAAAAAACAATTGCTTCGTTTCTTCTCCTCCTTAAAAAGGACAGTACTAAAAGGTACTGTCCTTTTTAACCCCTATTTCCAATTTTTAAGGCGTCTATTGCATCCGCCGATTATTCATCGAGGCCGAGAACCAATCCCTGCCACCCATTTGCCTGTTTTCATTTCTTTCCGGGGCATTATTTTGGTTTCGCACATTTTTCTGTGCAATTTTCTTTTTTTCCCGCTCCCTGGGAACTGAAGATTTCCTGTCATTCTTTAGATCGGCTCTTTTGCTGCCCTCTTTATTGCGCGCAACTTGTCTTTGCGACCGGCTTGTCTCTTTTTTCTGGACCTGTTCCCTCTTCTTTGTATCACTCCTTGTTGCTGCGGTTGTCTTTTTTTGCACCACTATGGTTCTGCTGCTGTTCTTGATCGTGGCCTGCGAGGCTTCGTTTGTTCGCTTCTGCTCTCTGTCCACCCTCGCTACCGAGGTTGTCTGCAACGGAATGTTTGCAGCAATACTCTTTCGCTGCGCGGACTTTTCCTGCTTTGCAACCTTTGGCCCAGGAACCCGCTGTTTAAGCCTGGTAACCCTTTTCTCTACTGCGCTCTCAGGGGAAATCCTTGCAGCAATACCTTTTCGCTGCACAGGTTTTTCCTGCTTTGAAACCTTTGGCCCAGAAACTCGCTGCTCAAGCCTGGCAACCTTTTTCTCTACTGTTCTCTCAGGGGAAATCCTTGCAACAAGACCCTTTCGCTGTGCGGGCTTTTCCTGCTTTGCAATCTTCGGCCCAGGAACCCGCTGTTCAAACCTCGTAACCTTCTTCTGTCCCGCGCTCTCAGCACTATATTGTCGGTTCCGCGCAATTACTTTTGTCTGCTTATTTGCAACCTTTGGTCCGCTGTCTCTTTGCAGGGACCTTTGTGCTGTTCTCTCTTTCTGCACATCTCTCCCTGTCTGGATGACACGTTCATCCCTTTTTTCAGGTCTTTTCTGCCGAGCAGTTTCTCCTGCCCTGGTCTTCTTCCTTTCACGTTGGGCCCAGGCGCTTCTCCTGGCACTATTTGCGTCCGGACCGGTCTTTGCAGCCTTATGCCGCCCTGTTCTTTCTCTTTCTGCAGTCAGTAATGGCTTGTAATCCTTAACAATTGTCCTTTTATTTATATTCGTGATCTTCACGGTATTGTAGTTGTTGATTACAACCGGTCCCCTTTTATGCAGGTGCCGGTTCGATATTATGACCGCATGGTCAATATGTTTGTGCTGTGACAGGTTGATGCTGAGACTGAAAGCCGGCCCGCCCTGCACCAGGACTGTCCCGGGCCCCCACCTGCGGTGGCCATAATAGGTTTCCCAGGGCGCAAGAGGGAACCAGCCGATATAATCATTGTGGGAAATCCAGCGTACCCTGCCGGGATGCCAGTGCGACCTGTACGTTCTGTTGAATGTGATGTTAAAACCGACAAGAGTCACGCCGGGGACATGTGACACATGGACATACGGTGTCCACATCCATGAGCCATTCATAGAAATCCAGTTCCCGTGGTGATGGGTTACCCAGCCCCATGGGTTATGATCCATCCAGACAGGGGAACCACGCCAGTCATACCAGTAGCCTGTTGTATACGGGCTCCAGCCAACAGCCACATAGTGCGGCTTCCAGGCCCAGTAATAATAGCCGCGATAATAGACCCTGCTCCAGCTGCCGTACGGTTCTATTTCATAGGCATATTCCTGCATTGATTCAGGCAGGTATTCGGAACGTACCAGGCGGTTTTGGGCCCATGCACCTTCTCGGACTGCACACCAGTTGCCCCAGTTCCAGTTTATGGGGCCTGTCCCTGCAACAATTGATTTCTCACGAAATTCAAGACTTGTTGAACCGGATATGACTTCCAGACTCTCTACACCATTCTGGATTGATTGGAAAGTTGCCTCGCCGGCTACAGCTGACACGATAATGGAACTGCCGTCTGCCCGCATGTCCACAACACTTCCCGAGGCAACCGTTGCCGTGCCCCGTACTGTCTCTATTACCAGCTTTCCTGAACCGCTTCTGTTGTAGAACCTTGCCAACCCGGAACTCAAGACAAATACACCGAGATCATCATCGAGCTCCAGGATCTCAATCTCCGTATTTTCGTCCAGTCTCAAGAGCAGATCATTGGGAAACGTTATCTCCACCCTGCTTTCAGGACCCGTAGCCAGGACATCCTCTATTCCGGCTGGGGACTGCCGCTGTGTTGCCACCCAGCTGTCATCCACATCCATATACCTGTATATATCTCCCTCAGCATGGGAAATGCGGCCGACAATAATCGCTGCCTCTGCTGCACTCCCGGCCCACAGTGCAGCCAAGAGGGTTACTATAATAATGATTAGTTTTTTCATGGCATCACCTTTTGTTATCAATTATTCAAATTGATTCTTGCTGGTCTTACCCATTAAGACCGATGCGCCTTTTGTTTTGTTTACATTTGGAGGCATAATTTGTTTTTTTTGTATAGACATCGGTCGTATCAGGAGTCGACATCGAGCCAGCCCCACCCGACTTTGCATACCTAACTTGTTAAATATATAATCTTTTCTTTTTTTCTGGCCAATTGCGCCTCTTTTTCCTATATATTGCCTTTCCTGCAAAAAAATCGGCAGGAAGACCAGATCGCACTCTGGGCAGGCTTATGAGATCACCGCAATATAGTGGCAGAGCAGGGAGAAATGCCGTAGGAAGAATTCATGCACGACCTGACAAAACTGTTCGCGCTTTATGAGGAGAGCCTGACCAGCGGGTGCAATTTAAAAAAGAAAATAATCCATGGCAAAAATCACCAACCCGTTTGATATTTACAAGCTGCTCCCGCAAACCAACTGCGGAGAATGCGCCCTGCCCAACTGCCTGGCTTTTTCCGCCGCAGTCATCAAGGGTCAGAAAAAGCTGGCCGACTGCCCCTACCTCAAGACCGAGAACAAAGAAAAACTGGCCCACCGGATCACCATAAGGGAGGAGTTCACCCGTGCCAGAGGGGAAGACCTCGAAGAGCTGAAGCGCAGGGTAAGCACCATCAACCTTTCGGCAAGGGCCCATTTGCTTGGAGCCAGGTTTGTCGCCGGCAAGCTTGCCATCAAGAGCCTTGGCAAGGATTTCTTCATTGACGCCAAGGGCAGCGTAACATCAGCGTGCCACACCCATGCATGGTTGAGTGTCCCCCTTCTCAGCTATATAGTGCATAGCAGCGGGGGGGACCCGGCAGACAGATGGGTTCCTTTTCGTGAACTCAAGGATGGTTCCCCCATGAACCCTCTTTTTGCGCAGCGCGGGGAGAAACCCCTGAAAAAACTGCTCGATACAAACAGCCAGCTGCTTGAAGACCTGCTTGGCATGTTCAGCGGCGAAAGGGCCGATAACAGCCTGTTTTCCTCTGACATCGCCCTTACCCTCTACCCATTGCCCAAAGTGCCGATACTTATCTGTTACTGGAGGCCGGAAGGAGACATGGATTCAGACCTCACCATTTTCTTTGATGCCTCAGCCGAAAAGCACCTGAAGATTGAATCAATATTTTCCCTGGGCGTCGGACTCGTCATGATGTTTGAAAAAATTGCCCGGAAACACACCTGAAAAGAAACCGCCATGCCCCATGTCTTCACATACGGCTCGCTGATGTTCGACACTGTCTGGTCCAGGGTTGTTACCGGCAACTATGACAGGTGCGAGGCCATCCTGCAGGGTTATGACAGAAAAGGGATCCTGGGGGAAGTATACCCTGTTATTGTCCCATCCTCCGTGCACTCCCAGGTGCCAGGCATTGTTTACCGTGATGTCTCGCGTGCAGACCTTACTCGGCTGGATGTCTTTGAAGGGGAATATTATTTCAGGAGAACAGATACGGTAGTTACAGAAAAAATGGAAACCTTTCCTGCTGAAATTTACGTTTTAAAAGAGGAATATTATACGATCATATCCCCCCGGGAGTGGGATCCTGTCGGCTTCAGCACCACAGGCATCCATTACTTTATCCACAATCATATGAATTCTGATGAGCACTGAAAGAGAGGCGACCAATTATGAAATACAACAACTTCTGTTTGGAAATCGGTCATATGCTTGGTATGGTTCGATTTTCAGGGAGCTTCACAGGGCTGATCATGCCCACCGTTTATTTGACAGCAAAGGCAGAGCATAATTATAAGGCCTGTAAAATAATTTATCGAAAATGCGCATAGGAGGCGAAAATGGCCGAGATAATTGAAATAAGCAAATCTGATCTGGCCGGTGCCAGGGACACCGGCAGCAGGGAATTCCTGGAGGTAACCTTCAAGAAAGCTGAAGAGGTCATCAAGGGAGGCGGGACAGTCCACCTCATGCAGGTGTTCTCAGATGCCCACAAAGAAATTACCGATGTCATTGACAGCCTAGAAGGGCTTGCCCGTGTTAAATCCATTTATATACGCTGAGCTGTTTCCCCCCGGGAGCTTCGGCGTTTCCGGTTCATATCATGCTTTTTACAGGAATCAATGGAAAAACGTGCCATGAAGCTTTATACCTTGCTCACCGGCCCGGATGATGAAACATTCTGCAAAAGGGTATCTGAAAAGCTTAATAACGGCTGGGAACTGTATGGCAGCCCAAGCCTTTCCTTTAATGGAGAGCAGCCGTAATAGCCGGCCAAACTCTCATAAAGGATGAAGAGTGTGAATTTTATAAAAAGGGTTAAACCTCAAGGGGTTTAAACTTCAGAAAGCCCAATGGGCCGGAACAGTTGGTGCCCTCTTCTTGCTCCTTCTTTTAGGCAAGTAAAAATAAGCTGGGTATTTTTTTATAGGCAAGCATCAACTATCCAGTTAAGAGCTGCCCGTAATAAATATCATTGAATAAAACTTAACCACATATGACTGAAGATTTTATTGAAAAAGACCAGGCAATAATGTCCCTCGCAAATAATTACCTGGAATTTCTGTTTTCCCTCGTTGCTCCTTTTCAGCATGGTGATATCCTGGAAATAGGTTCCGGCAGGGGAAATATTACAGAGATGACTCTCAAAAATGCTCTACAAATAAAATCAATAAGTTGCATAGAACCAGACGCAAAATGCATTAAAGCGCTTAAAAAGATGTCTGAAAAATATAGTACCGAGACTTGTATTCTTGAAGGTTTTTTCCCTGAAGTAATTCCGGATAATTGTAAATTTGATCTAATATATTCTTTTAATGTACTGGAGCATATAAAAGATGATCAGAATGCTATAAACACTGCAGTGGATTATTTAAAACCCAATGGCATCCTGTTTGCCTATGTTCCAGCTTTCCCAATTATTTATGGCTCCATGGATCGGGTCTTGCGACATTATCGACGATATTCAAAAAAAGATATTCGCCATAAATTCCTTAAAAGCGGATTAAAAATTATTGAATCGCGCTATTATAACTTTATGGGATTCTGGGGCTGGTTTATTAATAATAGGATATTAAAAATTAATGAGCAGAAAAACAGCCAGGTCAAATTATTTGATAAATTATTGCCGTTACAAATTAAGATTGAGAAGAATCTGGAACCATTTGTCGGACAAAACCTTTTAATAATAGGAAAAAAAGAATGACATGAAGAAAACAGCGGTACTCATTCCCTGCTATAATGAAGAAAAAACCATTGCTTCAGTTGTTCATGATTTCAAGACCCAGCTTCAAGATGCAGATATCTATGTCTATGATAATAATTCAACTGACAGGACTGCTGCCCTTGCGAAACAGTCCGGCGCCCTTGTTTTCAGCGAAAAAAGGCAGGGCAAGGGGCATGTGGTCCGTTCCATGTTCAGGCAGGTAGACGCGGATATCTATGTCATGGTTGATGGTGATGGCACCTATCCTGCTGACCAGGTTCACAATCTGATTGCCCCTATTATATCCGGTGATGCCGATATGGTGTGTGGTTCACGCCTTCATCCTCATTCGCAGAGTGATTTCAAATGGCTTAACTGGATGGGAAATAAGATTTTTCTGCATCTTTTAAATTCTATATTCATGGTTAGTATAACAGACATCCTGTCAGGCTATCGGGCATTTAATCGTAATATCGTCAAGAGTTTACCCATTCTCAGTCGCGGTTTTGAGATTGAAACCGAATTGACCCTCAAGGCCATTGAACGCCGCTACAGAATTGTCGAAATTCCCATTGACCTAATATCGAGGCCGGTTGGGAGTATCTCCAAGATCAGGATAGTCCGCGACGGGATTCTTATTTTAAGCACGATTTTTGCTTTATTGCGCGACTATAAGCCGATGACGGCCTTCGGTACTGTTGGTCTGATTTTTGTTTTTCTGGGCTTTATTCCGGGAACCATTGTTATACATGAATTTCTCACTACCGGATTTATACTGCATATTCCTTCAGCCATACTGGCTGTCGGGCTTGTCCTGACAGGGATTCTTATCGCCTTTACCGGTTTGATCCTGCATACTTTGTCCCGACGTTTTCAAGAGCTTGATTGTCAATTACAGAATATGAATGAATTACAGCTCAAACAATTCAATCATGATAAATAATTGCTATCCCATTAATTCGGTCTTTACTAACATTTTATGCCCCTGCAAGAGCTTAGATAGTTTTAAATAACTTTAAATCATTAAGGTAAGGTGAAAACGGATGAAACTGATTGTCCAGATACCTTGTTACAATGAAGAACATACACTGCCACAAACAGTTTCAGATATCCCCCGGCAAATCACCGGAATAGATATGGTTGAGATTCTCGTTATTGATGACGGCAGCACTGACAGAACCGTGGAAGTGGCGCAGAAGATAGGCGTTGATCATATTGTTAGAAATAAGAGAAATATGGGCCTGGCACGCACCTTCCGTAGAGGTTTGGATGCCTGCCTGAAGAATGGTGCAGATATAATTGTCAACACGGATGGAGATAATCAATACGCCGGCAAAGATATCCCGAAGCTGATCCAGCCAATCCTGGATGGAAATGCGGAGTTGGTCATTGGTGACCGGCAGACGACCAAGATTGCCCACTTTTCTCTAATGAAGAAATTTCTGCAGAGGTTTGGCAGTTCGGTAGTACGGAAATTGAGCGGTATAAATGTCCCTGATGCAGTGAGTGGATTTCGAGCAATTTCAAGGGAAGCGGCGATCAAGCTCAACATTATCTCATCATATAGTTATACCATTGAGATGATCATTCAAGCCGGGAAAAAGAAGATGGCTGTTGATCATGTTCAGATTAACACCAACCCCAAGACACGTGAGTCCCACCTTTTTAAAAGTATCCAGCAATTTATTATCCAACAGCTGACCAGCATGATCCGAATGTACGCAATGTACCAGCCTTTGCGGTTCTTTTTTTACATTGGCTTCACACTTTCGATCATCGGATTTTACCCCATTTTCAGGTTTCTCTATTTTTATTTGATCGGCCGCGGGGGAGGACATATACAGTCACTCGTCCTGGGCAGCGTCATGCTCAGCATGGGATTTATAACCTTCCTGGTAGGATTGGTGGCCGATCTTATCTCGCGTAATCGGCAACTCATCGAATTGACACTGGAAAGAGTCAGAAGAATGGAGTTGGATGCTTATACTAAAATGAATCACAAAGGAATAAAAAGGAATTGCCCAAATGATTCCGGTTACAAAAAGGACTAATTTCTGTGAATTGTTTCCTCTGAGTTGTAAGATAACTGAAAAGCGCTTTATTGTTGTTAGTATCGCTCGGGGTGGTCTAATAACTGCTTGGAATTTTATATGATTATGGGTGACAGGTATAAATTATGATTATGGGTGGCACGTATAAATATGGACTGCTAGAAGAACTAAATTAATCGGAAGTTGCTCAAATTTTCTCGCTCACAGAAAATGCGATTACTTATCAATTTTATAGTCAGGTCTTGTGAAAAATTTCCCATATAAGACGCCGAGAAAGCCCGCAAGAAGGACAACATAGGAAACGACAAAGATTTGAATAAATTTCCAGAAGTGAATGTGATACTCAAATTGATTAATCTTCCTTTTTAGCGCGACTGGATTAAAGAGATCGAACAATTTTCCGCTTTGAACAGTTTTTATTTTGCCCTTTCCTATCGTGTTTAGTGACATTCTTCTGATAGCAGCTTTTCCAGCGCCAACCCGAAATGTTTTTTTAATGAGTGGCCAGAATGTTCGAGCAGGATGATACACGATTGCTTTAGGAGCATAAACCAGGGTAAAATCTTTCTCTGTCGCTTTTTTGGAGAAATAAACGTCTCCGCCTGACTTAATATGCTGTGGGAACAATCCAATTGCGTCAAAAACATTTTTTCCTATGAAGGCATTACAGGTGGCACATGTTCCGCGGTTTATTTTTTCCTTTATCTGTATATTATGAGTTGCATCATAGTATTCTGCTGCCGAGGATTGTCTGGAAATGTCAAAGGCAACCTTTCCACCTACCATATCGCAGTTTTCCTCGTTGAGTTTCCGGATGCCTTCTTTGAGCCAGTTTTCAGTGGCGCGACAGTCGGAATCGACAAATACATAAATATCTCCCCGTGCCTGCCCAATTCCTTTGTTGCGGGCAGCGTATGAACTCTGGATATCTTTCTCATAGAGCAGGATAATATTTTCATGCTGGTCGGTAACCTGTTGTACGTTTTCAGCAGAACCGTTGTCAACGACAATAACTTCAAGCCGGTCCTTCGGGTAGCTTTGATTTCGGAGAGACTCCAGGAGTATTTCTAGTCCTTTATTATCATTATAAACCGGGATGATGACAGAGAGAAAAGGGTATTCGACGGATGTCCCATCTGGTATTTTTTGTTTCTCGTTCTGCAATTCATTAATCCTTTTTCTCTGATATGCGCATATATTCGCTTATGGCATAACACATCCACGCCTGCGACCAACGCATCAATGTGAATCGTTTTGTCCAGTGACCGCTTTTTTGATAATAAAATCGAGATTGGTCGACATCATACAAATTCTCAAGCGTCCATTCCAGTATCTTCCGGGCCACACGGAGCAATTCCGGCTTATTGCGAGACGCTCTTGAAAACGTGATTATCCCCTGTGCTGCCCCGTGAATATCATTGGGATACATACGGTTATACATCCACTTCGGGGCGTGTGTGTCGGTAAAAAGATTATTTCGGTAAAATACAAGGCCCCGCTGCCAAACGGCTTTATATTCAGGATTTTCAAAGACCTCAAAGTATTCCTGAATGGAATCCAACACAAAGCCGGTGTGATAATTGTCGATGGTTATGCGGGAAGCCTCCGGCGGGTCTGTATAATACCATGCCGAATCCTCTGTTTTTTGTGAAATAACCCAGCGCATCATTGCCTGGGAGGCCTGTTTGTATGTATCTTTCGGTGCAACCTGGTGCAGCTTTGCCAAAAATGCAGCAATAAAAGCGTTAACGTTAATTACTTTCCAATTACTATGCAGGTCGTAACTGCTGCATTGCATCCCCTGTCCCACTTTAATTTCTTTCAAATCATTTAATAGAAACCTTGCGACGGATTGGCTCACGTCAAGGTAATCCTTTTTACCGGATATGGTATAGGCTTTCAGGTAAGCTTCTCCAGCCGCACAGGTAACCACGCTGTTTGGCTCATAGGCAGGGATAAAAAAGGCGATATTCTGCCACGGATGTTCATAGCCCCAGCAGTGTCCGGAATATTTATCTTTCTGCGAAATTTCCAAAAGAAGGTCGAGCAGATGAAATGCTTCCTGTTGAAAGTCGGGTTGCCGGGTCAATTCATACAGGTTCAGATAGGCTTTTACAAACAAGGCCAGCCCCTTGGGATTTTGTTTTCGGCGGACTCCCAGCAAGGGACGGATGTTGATCGGAAAACGGCTTAAACCAAACACAAACGCCTTGCGCAAAAAAGCTGATTTGCATGAAATCGCCCACAACAACGGGCTGTTCAGGGCATCAAATTTGCTGTACCCCTTATACTGCCGTTTTCTGGCCCATTCCAGAGAAGATTCACATATTTTTAAATAATCGGACATTATTAGTTTAATTGGTTTCTCAATATTCTAGTTGGGATAATGACAACAAAGATTAAATTAATATCCTGATATTTCTATCTTACCTAAATTCAAATTTTAAGTATCACACCTCTGAGTTGGCATGACAGGATATCTTGTTGAGGAAGGGAATGTCAATGGTATGGCAAACACATACTGGAACTAGCTGAAGATGCACAGAAAAGATTAAGGATGGGGGAACGTGGTTGGATAACCGCACGGGATAATTTTACATGGCAGATTGAAAGAGGCAAGTTGCTGGAGATAATGGGTATTGATGATTGACCTTCTCCATCTTATCTGCTCCACTTTGAATGTTAGTGTATTGTTACTTCCCCAATTTATACATTTATGAACAACCCTCAATCAGAGCTTCTATTTTACCGGGTGTTCTTCCGCTGCGCGTTCGACCATGTTTATCATAAATTCGACCACATCTTCACTGTCGGCAAGGAGTTGTTTCTGTTTATCGCCGAATTCTGCCTTTGCCTTGGGATTTTTAAGTATATCTTCGGCAATGCCGACAGCTTTTTTCATCGAATCAGGTCGGAAAACCAGGCCATATTCCCTTTCCAATGCGAGCAAATAGCCAAAGTCATACGTATTCTTGCAAATAGCAGGCACGCCCAATACTGCGGCTTCTTCGGCCATCGTACCGCCTTCGATCATGCAGACATCGCAGAAAGCCAGCAAATCATGCATATTGGCCACCGGCACCGGATTGGCACAGTGGTTAAATGATGGCGGCAGCGAATCTTCCGAACTGATAATTACCCGGCCGTACTCCGACAACTTTTTTATTGCTGCATCCAACTCCGACAGGGTTGCGCCCTTACGTCCGACATCATGCGAGGCCCCCCAGGAAACCGTCCGAAAGAAAATCAATGTCTTTTCAGGGTCCAGCCCGGCTTGGCGCAGCGGCTCAAAATTCGGCGTAAAATATCGGGGAGCCAGATAGGACAGGACTGGAGGCCCCTGGAAACGAACCTGTCGTGTGCCGAAATCTCTGTAATATCCTAATCCGGTACAAATATAAGTGGCAAAGGTCATGCCGATGGCTGCCTGAAGTTTGGCGTGCTCCATGTCATCATAGATCACGGTTGGGATCCCTAACAGTTTTCCGGTGATGCCAATGGAATGGCCTACGCGGGCAACCATGACATCCGGTTTGAATTTGCGCACGATTTTTATAAGCCGAAGCGTTCGGATTACCAACTCGCCGCCCATTGCCGCCATATTCACTCCCTTGGTGCTGATACACGCATGCTCAATGTTCAGAGCCTTCAGCAGGTCCACGGTAATGTCTTTGTTGCGGGCGGTCACCAGCACCTCGTCGCCTCGCTGCTGGAGTTTCCATATAGCTTGCTTGAAAAAGTGGACTTGTGCTGGATGGACAATGTCAAAGAGAACCCGCATTCATATTCCCTAAAGAGAATCCATAGTTATTTTATCCGAGCGGCCGATCAGACATTTTGGGATGATGTGTAAAAATGTGTCTCTGAGTAAAAGCCAATTTAAAATCCAGAAGATTTTTTTGCCTTGTTGGCTGTTCCTTTTTTATTATAACGATGTTCACAAAGACACTAATTCAAATTTTTTTGATCCCTGCATGGAGTCTTAAAGTCCAAGCATAATAAGTCGTGTTTCGATTCAGCTAATTCTCAAGAAAACTCTGCCATTGATGTTTTTGCAAACATACAACGAACTCATCATAATTAGATATCAACTCATTCAGGGATTGTGTATTTATTTTCCTATATATGGTGGTCACCTTTCTATGTTCCAATGAGACATAATCCATTATCTTATCCACTGTTTGTTGATGTGTAGTAGATTTTTCGAGATCTTCTTCGTAAACGACTTCGTGATATTTAACATTCCGCAAGGCTTGTTTTTCAGATTTATCATAGCTGAATCGGCCTTTCACTCCCTCAACAAAGTCGCTACAATTCACATGTATGTTAAACTTTTCCTTATTATTATCATATTTATGGGGGGCAGCGCGATGTTCAGCTATGATATTAGATAACACATGTTTCACCTTGTTTCTTCTTTTTAGATATATAATCTTCCACCCCTCGGCATAAAGTGTTTCCAAAAAGACAGCCGGATCGATTGGACGCTTACGATCGTGAGTCAACTGATATATTTTTACATGAAATATGAAATTTTTTTTAGCTGAACGCTTTAAAAGCCCATGGATAAATTGAATAGGATACAGGATTTCACCTCGGTCGGTATTGAACAACTCGCCATTGGGCCGGAAGTATCCTGTTGAGCAGATCAAGTTTTCCAAAAGGGTGCTGCCAGTTCGTCCTTGTCCGAATATAACCAAACGAACCGGGCCTGATGGGATTGATGGAAATATATAATTATAAAGATAACTCACCCCTTCCCGATAGCGGTTAATTATCTTTATAATTGGACGTATTAGCTTATTCACATATTTTTTGTATAAAAATCTCAATAGTTTATTTTTTTTAAAAAATCTCATAACTTTTTCCGTCGACTCCTCTGGTCTTCAGCCTAACGGTGCGGATGAAGCACGCGATTTACAGCGTCGAATTCCATGTGCGTGTTAAATGTCTCTGCGTAAAAGCTAATGAAAAAATTATTAAATCTTTTTACCCTGATAATCTATTCTTTTAATACAATTATGATAAGCAGGCATATGGTTTTCGAGATATGCATTTTTAAAACTGAAAATCTATATCCTTCTATATCCATAATGAAACAAAATGTTTTTTATTCAAATGAACCAGAATTATTGAATTGAATATTGTTTTATAACCCCAGGATTCTTAGGATGGTACCTGAATTCAAATTCCACGCGCATCTCTTCTGATATGCTATGGGGGATTAATGGGGTGAGAAGCCCTAGGGGATGGAAACATAATGTACTCGTTCAGCATCATCTATTTTTTTGTCATCACACTCATTACAGGAACGTTCATCGACCTCTTTGTCCTAGACTGGAAGGCGGACTGGCTTGAAAAGTTCGTCATGCGCATCGGCGTCGGTCTCGCTGCCATGAGTGTGATAGGCGTTATCCTCAACCTGCTCCATATTCCTCTCGATTATCGTGTTTTTCTCGGAGCAGGACTCCTTATATTCTTGGGTGCCATTATCAGGAACAGACAGTTCCGCTCGATCGAAACCGAGAAGATCGCAACTACAGTGGCGCAGTGCTGGAAGAAAAAGACATTCTGGTATGCTCTCTTCATGCTCGTGCTCTTCGGGATCACCGTGAACATGTACGTAAGTGGTACATTTGCATACGACTATTTAGAAGATACCGATCCCTGGCGTTATACGGTTGTTGCAGATTACATCGGCGAAAACAAGACCTTTTCCGTCCCTTATTATTCTGTTCAATACAGTGAACCATACACACAAGGTTATCAGATTGTGATGGGGGTGCTCAGCCAGACGAACGATTCCATATACTGGACCATGAAATTCTTTCACTCATTTATCATCTCGTTCAGTGTTCTTTTCATGTACTATTTTGCCCGTCGATTCAGCAGGAATGAAGAGATTGCAATACTCGCGGGCTTCTTCCTCTTTGCTGTTCCTGCCTGGGTGACCCACTTTGTCTTCTCACTACACTACAATATGACGCTTTTTGTCGTTCTCCTCTATGTCCTCGCACAGTTGATGTACGAAGGGCAGGAATTTGCTGCGCTCCCGGTCACAAGTGCAGCAGCAGAAAAAGAGAAGTCCAGGATATCGAAATCGACGAACAATAAGGAGAAGAAAACAACCTGGCTGCAATATGGCCTTCACCATCTGAGCAGGATTAAAGGATGGATGTATGTTGCTATCGTTGTTTATGCGAGTATGCTCATTAATCATTTCTCCACTGTCATTCACGGATCTATTTTCTGCTTCGTATTAATAGTAACAAGGATCCTTGCTGAAAGAAAGATCGACTGGAAAACGATCATGGTCTTCATCGGAGGGTTCTTGCTTTCTCTTTTGTTTTTTATACCTGCGTTCGCAAGACACTGGTGGCTGACTGAGACAAAGAATAATATACTTGGTGGCATGAGAGCGCTATTCCCCCTTATGCGGTTTATCGCCTCGCCGTTCGGCATTGTAATGGTGCTGATTGTCCTGGCCATCTTAGTTTTCATATACCGGAGCCGGATTTATTGGCAGCAATCACTTGAAGGATGGCTGGATGTTGGAAACAGGGGAATGGGAATCTGGTTAGGCGGTTTTGCACTTGTGTTAATTGTGCTGCTTCTGCCATTTAAGATCGCATACCAGCTTGGTACGGACGATCGATTGTTTTCTTCCTATACGTTGGCTAATTACTTCCTCGCATCTGCTCAGAACCGCTACCATAATCCTGTTGGCCTTGGCTTTGTACTGATGTCTGCTGTTATCGCTTCTTTCCTGCTGGCTTCAGCACAAATAATGAAATGGTTCAAACCTGTCAACGCATGGATTGCTGTCAGCTATGGATGGATCATCACGGCGTTTCTTCTTGTTCTAGGGGAGCATTTCAGCATAGCGATCATTCCCTTTCGTGCCTGGACATTCCTCGGTCTCTTTGCAAGCCTTTTCGCAGCATGGGGAATTGTGACGTTCATCCAGGGCCTTACAAAAAACTACTGGATTCTCCTCGGTGTCATCGTGTTGCTGGCAGGCATTGTCATACCGACATCATTCATACCAAAGCAGGAGCTCAACACGAAGATCTGGCGGGACTATAAAATCGGAACCCCTGAGTCACGGTCACTCTTCAGCTGGATGCGCAACGGTGGCATTCCAAAGAATTCTGTGGTGGCCCATTTATGTGGTACCAGTGAATTTCTGAGCGCGTATGATATGAACCCTCCTGTATGGGATGTGGCCTTCCGTCCTCAATACCGAGCTGGGGGAGCAACATATTTTAGTGCCCACCCTCTCTATATCACTCCTGAGGCCTACACTGTTCTCAAGAATGCGCTTGTGGAATACGTTACAGTCGGGAATAGCTGCTATTGGCAAGACCGCAAAAAGAGGGAATATTTCCAGACTCATCTCCAAGAGGCGGTAAACGGGTATTTCAATGATAGTCGTCTCTTATTGATTAAAAATACCGGACATGAACTGCTGTTCAAACTTAAATAATGCCTTTCCCCCTTATTTAAATTATGATTTTCCAGTACTGCCAAAAGCGTCAACCCTTTAAAAATGGGGGTTAGTGTCCCTATATGCAAGTGGATAAATTTACTAAATATTTAACGCCGCATCATTATATTTAAGATATATGCCACAATCGGACTCAAAGAACAAGCTAGTCACCTCTGAAGCGGTTCTGTCAGGCCTGGCAATTTGCTGTTCACTGCTTGTGCTATTACTTATGGGTGCAAGACAGATCACTTCCACTGACCTCGGCTATCATCTGGCCTTTGGTGAGACCTTCTTTGAAACAGGAACAATAGTAGACTACACCCCATTTATATATAATACGCTGCCTAAGTTGGAAACACCTGGATCGAGCCGGCCAGAGCCGGGACCGGGCAGCTGGTATGACAACGAAGGACGTTATCGTTTTACGAATTCAACCTGGCTGAGCCAGCTGTTCATATATGGCGCCTGGAATCTTGCAGGTGTCATTGGGTTATATCTGTTGCAATCCCTGCTCATTGCCGGGCTGTTTGTTTCGCTGGCCACAGCGATGAGAAGAAGTCCGGTTCCCTCTTATCTGATAGCCCCGGCTCTATTATTAATGGGATTGATAATTCTCTCGCGTCTGAATATGCGACCTGAATTATTCGGTTATGTATGCCTCAGCGTCCAATACATGATGCTTACCAGACTGACCATTCAGACAGACAAACCCATGCCTCCTACCTGGCCCTGGGCAGGAGGCATGGTAATTGTACAGCTGTTATTCATTAACTTTCACAGTTATTACATTTTGGGTCTGGCCATAACCGGCGCGGTGCTAACGGAATATTTTTTAAATGCCTTGAAGAAGCGTTTTATCGATAAAGACATCTCACAATTTCTGGCATTTAAGAAGGTGGTATACCGCCTGGGCATGACTTTAATGGGAATGTTTCTGGTCAGCTTTATCAATCCCTGGGGATGGCGCCTTGTTTTGCAGCCCTTGCAAACCCTTCAGTATATGAAGAAATATCATATTGACGGGAAGAATTTAGGTATGAATTCTCACCCCTGGGATCATATCCTTGAACTGGGGCCGACTATCTCAGGGAGTTGGCCAGCAAGGTTATCGGATTATGCAGTTATGCTCATGCTAATTCTTGCTGCTGCAGCAATTCTTTTTCAATTGGCTTTGTTATTACTGAAACTGAATCAAAACTCTTCTGCACGAAAGGGCGTTGCGTCTCATCAAGATACATTCAGAACAAGATGGGCCCATCTTTTCATGATGGCAGGAATGCTCTACGTCGGTTTGCAAATGCGGCGCAATATAGGCGTGGCAAGCTTGATTGTTGTCCCTTCGGCGTTGATATGTATCACGGGCAGCCTCCAATATTTACTGCAAAAAAAACTCGAAAATGTCCGTCTGAAAATGCTTCCTTTTACAAGCGCAGCGATTGTCGCCCTGTCTGTCTATGTAGGCTATCAGATAATTAACGGTAAACTTTTCGCCGCAGATCGCGTACCCGCTGGTTTTGGTTTCGGTATAAGCAATACACGTCTACCTGTCGGCGCTTCTCTCTGGTTGAACGAGCACGCACCGGATGCTCGCGTCTGGTGTGATTTTTCGAGTTCCTCAACCGTGCATTTTTTTACTCACCCGCATAAGGATGTAAATATACTGACCAATACCTGGGCATACCCACCGGATGTAATGGCCTCGAATCGATTCTATCGGTCGGCACGCGCCCCATTCGGTCTTCTTGCGGAGCACTTCAATATCGATGCAGTGGTATTGCGTTCTGACTGGTCAATTCCCCTGCACCGTCAACTCGGTGCAGATCCTGACTGGAAGATGGTTCATGTCGAGGGAGTCCATGTTTTATATCTGCGTGCTAATGATAAGTCTAAAACATTGGCAGAAAAATATGAAATCAGGCCGGACAACTTTGATATTAATTTCTTTGTTGCTCAACAACTCAGGAAGGACCCTTCATTCAAACGGGCAATACTCAGTGTCTCAGATACCTTTTTGAATGCCGGTGAACTTGATCTGGCAATTAAAGTTATCGAAGCTGGTCTCAAATACCAACCTTCAAACACGATTGTCAGGGAAAAACTCCGCCGTTTATATAATTACCGGGAGTCCCAACGTCGCAAATACAGTGAAGTAGATGCCATTGACGAGAATAATGAATAATTATTCTTCATCTGAAACAGCTTGAACTCCAAAAATAATTCTGCGGCTAATTTGGTTAAACCATGCTGCCCCATATGTCTTTACTTAAAAATGTCAACCTGAGAATTGCCTCCCTCATGTTTTTCCAGTTCAGGTTTCTTGTCCTAATAGTCTTAATCGCCGGGCAAAGCAGTGCGGCCACGTTGACAAAAGAAGATTTTCTCCGTCTGACAAGCAGTACAGACCCTGCTATTGCAGTTGCCATGGCGGAGAATCTGACAGATGCTGACTGGTATGAGGCGGATTCAACGTTGCTGCTGGATGCATTTCAGGCAACTCGTGATGCACGCAAAAGGTTTGCGTGGGGAAAGACTTTGCCGGAGGATATTTACCTGCAGTATGTCGTACCTCTTCGGGTAAGCGGTGAACCGTTACAGCATTTCCGCCGGAAGTTTCTTGATGAAATAGGACCGCGTCTCGATACAATCGATTCGTTGGCTCGTGCGGCTCTCGAAGTGAACCTCTACCTGGGGGAACGAGTCAGGTTCAAGTCAACGGACAGGCACGACCAGGGCCCGTTGACTACGCTATCCAGTGGATTTGGGCGATGCGAGGAAAAGACAATCCTTGCTGTCGATGCGTTGCGGTCTGTGGGTATACCGGCGCGTGCAGTGTGGATACCCTACTTTTCGGCGTCAGACAATAATCACGTCTGGGTAGAAGTATATACGGAAGATGGCTGGAAATACATGGACGCTGGTGCAATGAAAACACGTTTGAACAAGGCATGGTTTGACAAAAAGGTGAAGCGTGCGGGTATAATCCTGACCTTTGGCTGGGACTACGATGAAGCTGATGCTGATGCGGTGAAATTCGGTTCGGGTTATGCGCTGAATGTGACACGGAACTATATGACGCCGGCAAAGCTTACGGTGGATATGCCTGCAAATTGGGGTAAAGAGGATCGTGTTTGGTTCGCGGTGTTCAATTTTAGTGCACTGCGTCCGCTGGCAGAACTGACACCCAAGGATGGCATTGCAACCCTCGAGATTGGCAACGGTGACTTTGCGCTGATGGGAGTTCATGATGATAAGCTCTTCGTCCAGACATTTACAGCGCAGGTGAATCGTGAAACGCGGCTACAGCTTGACGTCTCGAAAAATGGACCGCAGGATTTTACCTTGACCTACCCATGGCCTCCTGCGAGTGATCAAAACGAACCCGACTTGGTCCCAGGGCACAGGATCGAGCTTGCCCGTGCGTTGCGCGGGGAGCGGGATGAAAAGCGAAAATGGGCGAGCGACTGGCTCGACCGCTTTATCAGCCAGGGTGGAAATTACAGTGAAGAACTGTACAAGACCTTAAAACGAAGCCCGGGCAACGAAGCGACGGTGCTCAATGCTGTGTTCGATGTGGCTCCGGAACAGCGCGAGAATGCAATTTTTATCGTCTCTCACTTGTCCGATAAGCATCTGCGGGAAGTGAGTCCCGAGGTCCTGTCGCGTTGGGTTATGCGGACACCAGGGCAATATGCCAAGGATGAAGAGCTCAAAGCCTTTGTCCTCAATCCGCAGATCGACTATGAATATTCCGGAACCGGGGTACCTTCGGAGTATGCGACGGACTTAGTCGGTTTTACTTCGCTGGATGAGTTGCGTGATGAGGTGGCGCGTTACTCTTCCCTTGTGGATGCGAAATTGGTTGAACGGCCGCTGCCGCCTATAACTACCGATAATATGCTGGCGGACGGAATTTCGACGAGCACCAGGAATGCATCGTTGTGGTGGACGGACCGCTTGAGAAGGTCAGGTGTTCCTGCGAGACGAAAGCCTTTAAGTGACTGGCTTGAATTCTACCACGAGGGAAGCTGGCACCCCATGTTTCCCGGTGAGCCCGAGAAGCTTGGAGACCATGATGCCTTACCCAGCATCAAGGCGCATTACGAAGAGCCGGTAAAGCTGAGACTGCAATGGAAAGAGGTTACTTCCGCTCCGAAATGGAAATCGGATTTTATGTTTTTGCCGATAAAGGAAACTGGACTCCCTGATTACCGTCAAGACACCCCCAGGGACATCAGGCACGGAAAGAACATTACTGATCTAACACTGGATCCGGGGCGGTACCTGTTTATGGCTGGAAGGCGAAACGGACGTGGTGATGTAGCGGTTCAGGTACGTGAAGTCACTCTTGAAAGCAACGAGAACCGTTTGATGATACTAGACCTATTACCTCCTCTTGAACCACCTGCCGACAACTGGGCCCTGCGGTTGCATGATCTCGAATGGAAACCAAAGACTAATTCAGGAAAACACCTGCTGATTATCCTTGGTGACAACGAGCCTTCGCAGCGGGTTCATGACCAGGTAAAGGATATAAGGATGGATGGAATGAATGCGGACTTTATCAGCGATATGAACCATGTGTCAGAATCCGACAGGGAGAAACTGGGGCTGAAGGATCGTGATGAAACCGGGACACCTTATGTCTATTACTTTGATGAGAATGGAGTGCTGCTGTTTACGCAATCAGGATACGATCTCAACCTGCCGAACCGTTTGAGAAATACATTGCGATAGCATATTACCCTTCGGCATAATTTTTTGTAAAAAAGACTGACAATCAGGGTAACCATCAGAGTGAAATCAAAAGAGCCCATAATTGCAGGCAGCAGGAATTCGAGAAAATCTTGCGCTTTGGTGAGCAATAACTTAAATGATGCGGTTATCACCTGATTTGCTTAAAAAATAAGATAACCCGAGAGAAACCTGCCCCACTATTGTTAAGGTCCGGTAAAAACATTACCCTGCATTTTGAAACTAAAGAATCTTTGCCCACCTTAAAGTACAGAATATTTGTGTATGAGGATTTTAATCGTAGGTTTAGTTTCAAGTTTCACTTTTATTTCTGCTAAACCGTTAATTATATATTGTTGATTTAAGGATATAAAGTTCTCCTTCTAACCAAACATCGTTTTCTTTTCGGACAGGAAGTCTTGTCTCTTAATTATCTGGAAATTAAAATTTTAATTTAATATGACCTTTTCCTGTAAAAATTTCGATTTCAACGCTGAAAACTGCATGAAGCTGAAAACGGATTGCATTCCGGGCAGACCAGGCTGCGTCCTTGAAGGCAAGGTCAGATTCAGCGAGGATATAGAAAAAAAGCTGAAAAAGCTGGAAGAAAAAAAGCCGGAACAACGAAAAAGAAGACGAAGGGGATAAAGACCTGCTGCCTCAAATTTCAAACTGTTTGATATCAATAATTATTCCTGACAAAATTCTTACCTCCTGCTGCTTGACTTCTGCTGAATCAAACATAGTTTTTTTTATATAAGGCGTTATGACTTTGACAAGCAACCTCTCATAAAGGAGGGAACTCCCAGTAAAAGAGGTTTATCTGCAAGTGGCTGACCAGGCTTCCGAAAGAACAGGTCTGTTCGGAGGGGAGTTTTGGTCTCTTCGGGGTACAGCAAAAAAGGAAAACATTTTACCTGAACACTGGTGAAAGGGGGTGACACATCATGACAGTTGGAAAATTCTGCAACCGAGAAGTCATTATAGCTGAAAAAAGCAGTACCGCAACAGAGGTCGCCAAGCTCATGCGGCAGCATCATGTTGGTGATGTGGTCATTGTTGACAGCAAGGGCGGAAAGGCGAAGCCAATAGGGATCCTTACCGACCGTGACATCGTCATTGAACTTATTGCCTGCGACGTAGCGCCTGACTCAGTTTCTGCACGGGATGTCATGAGTTATGAACTGGTAACGGCTCGAGAGGAGGACTCCATATGGGACACTCTGCAGAAAATGCGTGCAAAAGGTATACGAAGAATCCCGGTCGTCAATGATGGTGGGGAGCTTGAAGGTATACTGTCGGTTGACGACCTTCTGGAATTGTTCGCCGAGGAATTGAACCTGCTCGCCAAAGTACCGTTTCGTGAGCAGTTGATTGAAGGTACCACCAGGCCATGACGGGAAAAGTGCGATGCGAGTATATCTCCTGGGGCCGCTTCTACAACCTGTCACGCAGCCTGTCGCGCACAATATATAATTCAGGGTTCAGGCCTGACATCATTGTTGCCATAGGGCGGGGAGGATTCATGCCGTCACGGGTTATCTCAGACTTTCTGCATGTCATGAACCTGACCAGCTTTAAAATAGAACATTACCGCGGTACGCAAAAAAAACCGACGGCTCTGATAAGGTATCCTCTCGCCAGGGGGGTGTCAGGAGAAAAAGTTCTGCTGGTCGATGATGTCTGCGATACGGGTGACACCTTTGAGCTGGCCAGCAGACATCTTCAGGAGCGCATGCAGCCGCAAGAGATCAGGACCGCGGTCCTGCACTACAAGAAAACCTCCAGTTTCATGCCCCATTATTACGCCAGCAGGATGGTCAAATGGCGCTGGATAATTTACCCGTGGGCTGCTGCTGAAGACATCAGCGAATTCATTAAACAGATGCAGCCTGCACCTGAAACCATTGGGGAAATCAGAAAAATACTCAGCAGGGACCACGGTATTCGGATTCCAGTCCCCATAATAGAGGATATTCTGGCACAGTCACAAACCTGAAACAGCTAGCTGCATTGGCTCCAAAACTTCAACAGCCTGGAGAATCATCATGGTACAACCGCTCGTAAAAACTCTGGTGATTCCCCTTGCATCTTCAGTTTTTCTCCTGCTCATGACAGGTCTCCTCAGTGCAGTGTCTGGGGAGGGGGCCCGGGGGAATGAGATCATCAAGCTGCCGGCTCCGGACAGAGACGGCTCTGTCCCCCTGGAAACAACGCTTCAGAAACGCCGTTCAGTAAGGTCCTTCCAGGATGAACCTCTCACCCTGGCAGCTGTTTCGCAACTTCTGTGGGCGGCCCAGGGCATTACCAGCCAGCATGGCTTCAGAACGGCTCCTTCCGCCGGAGCACTCTATCCCCTTGAAATATATGTGGTTGCCGCGAAAGTGGCTGGGCTGGCAAACGGCATATATCTCTATGAACCCGTCCAGCATTCGCTCCTGCCTACTGCTTCAGGGGATTACCTCCCGATACTGTCCCGGGCGGCGCTCTGGCAGGATGCCGTCACACAGGCCCCTGCAGTCTTCGTGATTGCAGGCACTGAGAAAAGGAGCACCGGCAAGTATGGAGACCGGGGTGTTCGTTACATGTATATGGAATCAGGTCATGCAGCCCAGAATATCTGCCTGCAGGCAGTAGCACTTGGGCTTGACTCCGTTACCATAGGAGCATTCAAAGATAATGAAGTGGCCAGCGTATTGAAAATGGAAAAAGGCATGAATCCGCTTTATATCATCCCTGCCGGCAAAGCTAAAAAATAATTGAGCCCCCCTGCACGAGCAACGGTGCATACTTCATCATATTGCATAAATTATAAAATACGTGTAATAAAACTTCGTTGCAGAATATGCTGTTTCCGTGTTTATAATGTATCCTTCCTCTATACCACGGCAAAAATAAGAATTTTAAATAATTTATTGTTTTTACTAGTTAATGCTGACAAACATGACAACTGAGCAGAATAAACTGCCCCCCGGAAATACCCTTTCGGAAACAGAGCTCAGGGATGCCAGTAATTTATTCAAAATATTCCTCCAGGCATGGAAAAATTACTCCCTCTATCCGGAAGGACATGCCATAGCCAGTAAGTCGCTTGAAACCCTAATCGCCGCCTTTGCCAACTTCTTTTCAAAACATGGGGACCTTGAGCTTGTTGTGGAAAAGCAGCGTCTGCTGTGGAAAGAGGGTGCCATCCATGAAGTAACAGCCAGGGACTATGCCGAAGATATTGTTTTCCTGCTCTACCGTGACGGCATCAGCTGGATTGAATTCCTGCAGGGCCTTCCGATAGCCGAACTTGCCTCTTTTTTCAAGATTCTCAAAAAATATAAATCCATCCAGGAAGAAAGCGAGGGGGATATTGTCACCGATCTCATCGATGGAGAATTTGCCTATATAGAATTCAAGGCAAAAGACGTCTTATGGCATGATTACCCGCTTCTTGATTTCTCTTCCCTCCATACCGGGCAGGATTCCTCAGAAATGGGCCCTGAGGGAATAGAACAGCGGGAAAGTGATGAACACGCTGATCTATCTGCCAGAGGGAGCAAAGAGCCTTCCTTCAATGATGCCTTGCGGGAAGCATCCTCCAGCGGTGCTCCTGCAGGAGAAAGCGGGCAGGAATCCTCACAGGTTGAGCCTGAAGAAACCGGACAGCAGAAAAGTTCGGCACAGGCTGATATATCTATCAAAAGTATATCAGATCCTTCCTTCAGTGATGCCTTGTGGGAGATTTCCCCTGCCGAATACGAAAAACTGCAGAAGATGATGCAGAAGGAAGAAAACTGGGATAATGCAGAAGATGTTTTTGATGTTTTAATGGTTATTCTTCAGAGCCAGACAGACAGTGATAACTTTTCTTCTACCCTTGACTTTACCCTGGAAGAGGTGGCTGAAACCATTGAGCAGGGAGAGTTCGGCCAGCTGCTTAACCTTTTTCAATCCCTGCGACAACTGCTGTATAAAGATACACCTGGCGGACCTACATGGATCCGTCCCCTGATTGAACGTTTTTTCCAGGACTTATCCCAGCCTGAAATATTTAACCATATCTGTACCGCCTTGTCGGCACTTCATGACAATGATGCTGAAAAAATAGCAACCCTGCAGCAGGCGCTCCTCTATTTCTCCCCTGATGTCATTTTTCCCCTGGGCCAGATAATTCCGCAAACCAGGTCCCAGAAAGTGTATAACATGATCCTGGAGGTGATCGCGAATCTTTGCCTGAAGGACATGAAACCGCTGGAGGAGATTTTAAAACACGCTGACACGTCAGTAGCTGATAATCTCCTTCCCGTTCTGATCAACCTGAAGGGGGAACGAGCCACTAAAATTTTCTTGATGATGACTCAGCACCCCTCTGAAAAAGTAAGAGCCCAGGCCATCAAAATTCTCTTATCCAAAGACCCGAAAATCGCCGCACAACTTTTCTCGCTTATCGATGATCCCAATGAAAAAATCCGCAAAGAGATATTCACCGGTATAGCCAGTCAGAAATCCTCCTTAATGGAAAACCTTCTTCTTAAATACATAAAGGGAAACCTCGAGCAAAAGGACCCGGAACACATCCTTGCCTGTTACGAAGCTCTTGGCAGCTGCGGTTCTGTCACCGCCTTCCAATTCCTGAAGCGAATTCTCCTCAGCCAGGGCTGGAACCGCTTTAAAAGCTTCGGGAAAGCTCTCCATCGCGAGGGGGCTGCCATGGGCCTGTTACTCATGGACACATGGGAAGCAAAAGACATACTCCTGGAGGCTTCGAATAGCAGATACCCTGTTATCAGGCAGGCATTTCAGAATGCCATGACGAGATTTGAAGGACTACGAGGTATCAGCGATGGATAGCCAATCCAGCATACAGATAATTACCCATTATGAAGATTTCCTGGTCTCTTTCTTCAGCCTGCTGCAGGCAATAAAAATTCATGAAGACAATAACAGGCTTGTGGTGGATGGCATCAGAAAATTCAATGAAAATTTAGCTCGCTGCATGGAAGAGGATTCCTTAACCATCAAGGCTTCCAAGGGATTCTTATTTTTCGAGGATGAAAAAATTCCCTACAGCAAGAGATCAAAAAACCTGATTGATAACATGGTACAATATTTTGAGGCCCTAAACCTGGAAGGTCTCCGTTTCTTTAGTGATTTTGACCAGGCTTCGCCCAGGGACATCCTGATACTCATGCGTGGACTGGACGCTGCCGGGCATGAGCAGGACCCTGTTGCCTGGCTTACCGATATTCTTGACACAAATAACCTGGCTTGGGTTGAAATTATTCAAAAACCCAAGTCCGAAGAAGAGGAAGAGGACACTGGCGCTGAAGAAGAGGAAATAGACCACGTGCGCAGGGAAAGAGCCAAAAAAGACTATACCTATGTCCTGGCCTCCCTGAAAGAGGTTGCCAAGAAGGTGTCAGAGAAGAAGCGGGTTGGTATACGTAAAACCGTGCGGGTAGTCCAGGAAATAGTGTCGCATATTATTGAGGATGATGAAATCTATTCTGCCATCAGTACGCTTCGGGTGTTTGACGACTACACCTTCACGCACTCAGTGAACGTAGCAATGCTCGCCATGTGCATCGGTAAACATGTCCAGTTCTCGCGCCGCTCCCTGGAACGTCTTGGTATCTGCGCCCTTTTTCACGATCTTGGAAAAATCGAGGTCCCTCACGAAGTTCTGAACAAGCCCGGCAAGCTGGATGATACCGAGTTCAAGCTTCTCCAGGAACATTCGCTCAACAGTGCCAGGCTTATCGTAAAACTCAGGGCCTCCAGGGACCGCAAGGCCAAAATCCTGCTGCCGCCTTTTGAACACCATTTAAAGTACAACCTGTCCGGCTATCCTTATACCGACTGGCAGAAGCCATTGACCCTTTTCGGAAGGATCATTGCCATCGCCGACGTCTATGACGCCATCACATCGGAACGGGTTTACCGTAAATCAGCAATGAGCCCTGACCGTGCCCTGGGGCTCCTGCTGGAAGGCTCGGGCAAGGACTTCGATCCCATTCTGATCAAGGTTTTCATTAATATGCTCGGGGTGTATCCGGTCGGGACCTTACTGAAGCTTGATAATGGTGCTCTGGCCCTGGTTGTCAAATCCTCCCAAAAGAAGGGGGGAAGAAGACCCGTTGTGACCCTCATGGAACGAGGTCCTGACGGCAGTTACCAAAAAGGGCATATCCTTGACCTATCAGAACGGGACAGCAGGACAGGCAACTATATACGGGAAATCAGCCAGACCTACCATCCCTCAGCTTTCGGCATCCAACCTGTGCAGCATATATTTTCATAAACTGATCCCGACCTGATATACCTGAAGCGTAACTCAACCCTTTTTTCCCGGGAATTTGAGAGGAATGAACCCATCCCTATTAACAAAACGAGAAATGTAAAACCGCAATGCTGTAACTTTAGTTTCCTTATTTTTTAAATGCTTATTAATTTTCTCAAAAGAGCCCGCTGCAAGGCCCTGCAGCTTTTTTTCCCTTTTGTCGGTTTTTTCTCTGTTCAGGTCTTTTTGCGCATGATATACTATTTATTTAAATTACCACCATGTGGCACCTATTTCACAACGTACCTGCCCCTGCGCATGGCTTGAGAACCCTTACCGCTCTTGTTACAACAGGAGAGAATGACATGAGAAACGATTTAAATATTCTTGATTTTTTGGTTCAAATTCCCTGGTGGGCTTACGTTACCATCTCGGCTTCTTTTTACGTGCTTCTTAACTATCTGGTTCCCTATTTTGAAGTTCAGGGTGCCCTTTTCAATGAAACGCAGGTTTCGCTCGGCCCTGTCATTGCGCCGGTTGTTGCCTTGGCACTGTTGGCCCCTGCCAGTTTCTCGCTTTTCAAATCCACCCGGAAGAAAAAACTCCATGAGTTGGGAGAAGAAATCAAGTCAATTCAGGAAGTTCCATGGCAGCAATTCAAGGAGATGGTTGCTGAAGCTTATATACGTTCAGGATATATGATCCTAGAGCAGAGTCCTTTTGCTACAGACCCCTATGTTGATCTTTTCATGCGCAAAAGCGCAAACCTCTATATCGTACAATGCAGATACTGGCAGAACCGGAAAATAGGCATACGTGAAGTGAAAAAACTTCAGGCCCTTGTACAGGAGAAACACGCAATGGGTGCCTTTCTTCTGACAACAGGCATTTTCTCAAAGGAGGCCCGCCATTATGTCCTAAGCAGACCGATAAACCTGGTTGATGGCATTGGACTTGTGGAACTGCTACGCTGTGCTAAAACCGACGCAACAAAAGACGCCACACATTAAAGATAACCACTGCAAACCATCTGCACCTTCCAACATATCCTAAAAATTTCTCTTTTTTAAAGGCACAGTTGACCTTTCGTTCGTCAGCCAAAGGTCAGAGAAACCAGAAGTGTTCTCTTTTCAATATATTAACAGCTATACCTGCCTCTATATTTTTTTTAGTTTTTCTCTTGCCTATTCCAAATTATGTATGCTATATAAAGTGTACAAAAAAAGTACCATAACTACATGTTGTATAATCTGGCCATTTCTAAAGCAGGCTCAACTTTAAATTAAACTGCATGGCCTCTATAAAGCAGGCCGGCAAACTCTTACAACTCATGGGCATACTCTTCGCGCTGGCAAAAGCTTTAGAAGCAAGGGATGACAACACCTCCAGCCATTCACTCAACGTCACCAGATATTCAATGTTGCTTGGCCAGTACCTCGGCCTTGATGAAGAGGAGCTCCGAATCCTGAAGCAGGGCGCCCTGCTCCACGACCTCGGCAAGATCGGCATACCGGACGATATCCTGAAAAAACCGGGCGGCCTCGATGAGGCAGAGTTTGAAATCATCAAGAAACATCCGATGCTGACCTCTGAGATATTGGACACTCTGGAAACATCTGACCACTTCTCGGCCATTGCCCGTTCCCACCATGAGCGCTGGGACGGAAAAGGCTACCCGGACGGCCTGAACGGCGAAAGCATCCCCCTCCTTGCACGTATCGTAGCCATAGCAGATGCCTGGGATGCCATGACCAGCGACAGGGTCTACCGCGACGCCATGAGTGAACGGATTGCGCTGGCTATCATTGAAAAGGAGAAGGATTCCGGCCAATGGGATCCTTACCTTATCGCAAAATTCATCAATCTCATCCGCGAGGAAAACGGGCTCGACCCGTATGATGCTTCCGAGTGAGCCTCTTGCCTAAAGCTGCAGCCCGAATACATTACTAGCGAAAACCCTCATATGTCTTTCTTCCTGGGCCCAGGCTCTTTTCTCAGCCCGTCAATCAGATGCCCTATGGCCAGAAGAGGATGATGCCAGCTCATGCGGGGCCCTGAATACCGCATGACATCGCGAATCTTTTCCCGCATTTTTGGCTTATAGCAATGGATAGGACAGTTGCCGCAGGTTGTCTTGTTTTCCTGAAACGGACAGTTCTTGAGCCGAAAATGTGCGTATTCGGCAAGCTCCCGGCATTCTTCACAGAGTTTATCCTTTGTATGGTGATGATCCCTGCAGTAGATACCGATCATGTATTCAACGGTCTTCTGCTCTCTCTTCATCCGGGGATGCATACGGTACTTTCTCCATGAATTATTCAGATATCTGCCCCGTCGGATAGGCAAGGATCAATTCGCCGGCTGCCGCGGGTTCCAAACCCAAACCGTTGGCAATCTCACCCCAACTCATGCCCTGCCTCTCGTGCTTCTCCACCAATGCTTCAGTCTTCTGGCCCCCGGCATGAACAAGGATATAAATAAGGGTTATCTCCTTTTCGTTCAGGCCGAATGCTCTTAGTTTTCTTATCTCATCCGGCGCAATCCCAAAGAATGCGCCGATTATTTCATCTGCAATTTTGGCGCCGGCCTCTTCCGCAGGTGTGCCGGTCCTGATGGCTTCAAGTATTGCATCGTTCTTGATTCTTTCCCCCTGAGTCAGGCCGGAAATAATTTGAGGCCACGTATTATTTTCTTGTCGCTGCCCGAGAAACTTACGAGGATCTTCCCTTGTTATCGCTGAAAGTTTCAAGGAAATCAGCAATTCTTCCTGGGATGCTCCCTCATTCATCTTAATCATAACGATCTGTCTTTTGGGAACGTTATATGATCTTGCCAGTAAACTGTTAAAGCTGGTTGCCAGTAAATAGTCGTCAGCCGCAAACCTGTCGGCTGGATTATAGGTTCTGGCAGTGAAACAGTGGCACTGAATGGTGCTTTCCGCAAAAGCAAACAGGGGCGAACCCAAACAGAAGAGAATAAGGGTAATGAAAAAAAAGGAAACTTTTGAACGCAACAGGTTCATAGCAATAAAGGAATAAAAGATGTGACGTGAGAACTAATGATCGTGCTGCAGGATTTTTCCCCAAATATCCTGCAGTACTTGCCTGACTTTCTTACAGTTCAGCTCTCTTTTTCTTTGGACACGCTCTCATTTGTTATCTTGAAATTAGCTGGACCATTATTGTCCCACCTCTATCTCTGAAAAACCCCAGAAGGGAAAAAGCAGGCGGTACCTTGCAATCAACCCGGGGCTGTTCTCCCGGCTGGCCACAAGCCACAGAGAATTAATACGTTCTGTTCCCTCCTTGATATCAATCGGTTCCCAATCAGGCAGAAAAACCATGGCATTATCAGCCGTATATTCTATATCGCTTGAATCCTTAAAAAGCCCCATATGGGGTACTCCCTCGTAGCGCCCGCTTTCCTGGCGGGTCAGCTCGGAGATGATAAGAAAACCTACCTGCAGTTCATCACGAATGGATTCCAGCTCCCGCAGCCAGGCATTTATCCCGGTTCTCCGTTCAGAGAAATCCTTGAATGGCAGTTTGTGGAGACTGTCTATGACAACCACCGTGTCATCCCTTCTTGTCTCATGCCGCAGGAAATCAATATGCCGCCGCATGATCTCGGGTGTTATTTTGCGATCATTTACAACCCGGAAATAGTGCAGGATGGACTGCAGTTCCTCTTGTGTTGTCTCAAGACGCCCTTTTTCCTCCTCAGACAATTTACCCGACACGATTCTATCCACCGGGATCCTGCCAAGACGGGAGAGTGTTCTCTGGTAGATCTTCTGTGTACCGTTTTCAAAATCATAATATATGACCGGCATCTTCTTTCGGGCTATTTCCGTACCAAGCTGGATGCCAAGGCATGATTTGCCGGTCTTGGGGGGGCCACCGAGAATGTTTATCCCATGTACACCGCCGACTGCCCTGTCATAAAGGATCATGCCGGTCTGCAGGGCCTGATAACTTTCTGACTGCTGCCTTTCGATGTTGCCCAGAAAGAGATCATACTCGTGCTGCGGAGAACGAAAAGGGGAAAACGCTCTGGAATCATTTATCATTTTTGCAACTTCAGCCTTAAAGCTCTCCTGGTTCTCCTCCGCGAGTCTGGCCAGGTTGAAACCACGTTTGCGCTGGGAGGGCCATTGCAACAGCCTTACCTTAAAGCCCACCTGCTCGGCAAAAGCGCGGGCTGCCTCAACTGATTCCGGCGAGTGGTTCATAACCATGAATACTGTTCGTATATACTCGAACCGCTTGATGTCAATGCTGCCCAGGTCATCAGCGGTGGGCAGCGCGATACCCGGAAAACCAAGTTCACGCAGGCAGAGAAGGTTCTGCTCCCCTTCCACCACGAACAGGGCTCCATCCTCGCAATGGTCAATGTCATTAATATTGAAAATCTGCAGGCCGCTGTTTACAAATGATTCGTCACCATGCCAGAACCGCTCGCTTTCATTTTCCGGTATAATGCAATGTGCTGTATAGCAATTTCCGTTCTGCATAAAATACGGATAGATTATATAACGGCCGTTATAGCCGATTTTAAGCTCTTTCAGGGTATGGGCACCCACCCCGATCTTTGCAAAATATTCAATTATATTGGGTGTGAGCTTATCCTGGTATCTCCTGATATCCTGGTTGATAGTACCACCAGGAAACTTCAGGGCCTGAACATAAGGTTCGCGGTCCGGATCGTACCCTGGAACCCTGGATGGATCTATGCCGCTCAGCCGGGCAAAATGAGGAGCAAAGCCTCCAGGCACGCAGCGGTTCAGACAGCGGAAATATCCAGCAAAATAGCTCCTTTCCCCAAGGTAGACAATGACAGAACCGGCCTCATCCTTGCCACTGGCCCTGCAAAATGGGCAGGGAGCCTTTAAGATCGTGCCATCGATTGTCCCGCCAGGAAGATGCTCCTGGTAAAAAATCGTCAGTTTATCATGCAGTCCCATAGCGTACCAATCATGTTAAAGTCTTGCCGGCATGGGGGATCCCATCTTCCTCATCAGTAATCATATAACCAAATCATATAATTACCATTTCATTCATAAAAAAGCTTCTGCCACTTTTCATCACAACTACAAATAGGGAGAAAAGAGACGGAAGAACCTGTTGCGAAGTTTCAACAGTATATTTTCGGCAAGAACATCTTCAAGAACCAGCTCCCGGGCTGCACCCCTTTTTGCCTCTACAATCGTTTCCACTGCTGCCGCCAGCTGCAAATCATAACATTCGACGTTGAATTCAAAATTAAGGGCCAGGCTCCGGGAATCCCAGTTGGCAGAACCCAGCAGCACCCACGATCTATCCACAACCATAATCTTGGAATGATCAAATGGCGGCTGGGTCAGAAAGATCCTGCATCCTTGCGCTAACAACTCTTCCAGCCCAGCGTCGGAAGCCCACTTTACCATCCTCAGGTTGGAGCTGGCGGGCAGAAGGATTTCAATCTCAACGCCCCTGAGAGCGGCGATATTCAAGGCTGATACCAGCTCGGCATCAGGCAGGAAATATGGAGTAATAATACGGATCGAGGATTGTGCTGTTGCCAGTGCTGCCAGGATGACCCGGCGGAGCTTGTCAAAATCCTCGTCCGGTCCGTCTGAAATACCCCGCGCCACCCCTTCTCCCAGTTGTTCAATATGTGGAAACCATTTTTCACCTGATAAGCTCTCGCCCGTCGTGAAAGTCCAGTCCTCGGCAAAGGCACGCTGCAGTTCCGCCACTACTGGCCCCTCGATCTGAAAATGGAGGTCCTGCACCGGATGGGATGGGCTGTCGGCAAGGCAGTTGCCGGCCCTAATGTTCATACCGCCGGTAAAGCCAATCCTGCCGTCAATTACCAGGATTTTACTGTGATTGCGCAGGTTTAAATACTGGAAGCGCCATGGCAGAAGTGTCCGCATGAACTCGGCCGCATCAAGACCATCTCTGCGTAAACCCCAGGTTATCGGAGGGAAAGAATAGCGCGCACCGACACTGTCAACCAGCACCTTTACCTCCACTCCTCGCCTCCTGGCATCACGAAGCGCAGCCCTGAATCTCTTACCGGATGCATCATTGTCAAAGATATAGCTGCACAATGCGATGGAATGCGCCGCCCCTTCGATTGAGGAAAGCATGCCCGGATAAGCCTGGTCTCCATTGATAAGTGGCTTAATCCTGTTGCCCCGCATCAAAGGCTGCCGGGTAAGCTTATCCGTCATCCGGCTTAACTGCACAAGGCCGTTTTTTCCCATTGGGCAGAACACCTGCTCAATAAATGCAGGGGAGACCGCTGCCTCCTTTTCCGGCAGCGAGACGGTATGCTTATCGGCAAACCGCAGCCTGGCCCGGCGTGTAATACGGTTTACTCCGAAAAGCCAGTACAGGCACACCCCCAGAACAGGGGCAAACCAGACAAGGCCGAGCCAGCCGGCTGCAGCCCTGGTATCCTTCTTCCTGTAAAGAATATGCACCGCAGTAGCGAGCATGGCACAAAAGTGCGCCAGGGTTGCCAGGTACGGCCATGTCATGCGCAACATGTCTGGGATATGCATGGATCAGTCCTGTTGGAGCATTTAGCAGGCAAGAGCATCATCGCAATTTATCACGGTGTTTTGCAGGTAAAAATTAAATCGACACGAATCAGGATAGAGAAAAATACCTGACGTTTCAACCGGATAATATGATGTCGTTTCTGGTCTCTCCCCTTCCTTGGCCTGAAATTAATTTTCTCAGGCGCGATCCTGCGCGGCGAAATTTTATGGCAAGCTGCAACGATCAACAGTATCATATTGCAAAAATACACGGTAGCAGACTTTTGTTCGATTTATGTAATCATACTTTCTGGGAACCGGGGAAAGTTGCAGCCCTTGCAGACAAACCTGAATTGGTGGAACCCGCTGCGGTTATTGGTCCTGAATTTGCCAGACACCTAGGAAATGGTGGAGAAATTTTCACTGTCACGACAGGCTCCAGGATGTTCATCATGACAGTTGCCAACGTCAGGGAGTATTTAGTTGCAGTATGCAGTGATGCTGCTGAGAATTGAACTTATAACTGCCTGAATTCACTAGTATTACGGCAATCACAAAAGCAAATGTCTATTGGGCCGGCCAGGCAAACGCTTAAAACAAACTTAACAGAAGGAGGTGCCAGGATGGGCATGGTAAAAGAGTTTAAAGAATTTGCGATGCGTGGGAATGTGGTTGATATGGCAGTCGGTATCATTATCGGCGGCGCTTTCGGTACAATAGTCAAAAGCCTTGTCAGCGATGTTTTGATGCCTCCCATCGGCCTGCTGCTCGGTGGCGTCGATTTTTCGAATTTTTTCGTTGTTCTCAAGGACGGCGCCAAGGGCGCTGCTCCCTATGCAGCCTTGAGCGATGCCCAGAACGCTGGCGCAGTAACCATAAATTACGGCGTATTCTTCAATGCGGTGATCAGTTTCTTGATCGTGGCTTTTGCCGTGTTTTTGCTCATCAAGGGGATTAACACCATGAAACGTAAAGAGGAAGAGCTTCCTGCAGAACCAAACTCGAAGGAGTGCCCTTTCTGCATGTCGACAATAGCCATCAAGGCAACCCGTTGCCCCAACTGCACTTCAGAGTTAACGCCTGCGACGTAATCAGGCACCCACAGCTCCGGATTGTCTGGCACTGCAAACCGCCCATGCCGCGTTTTCGGTGCAGGCAATCCAGGAACGCTCCAGAAAAACAAAAGGCGCTTCCTTTGAGCAGGGAGCGCCTTTTCTCTACGCTAAGGCCCGCTGTTACCGCCCGCGTCTACCGCAATTGCCATAGCCGGGTCCGAGGCCATAGCCAGGCCTGTCCCCGAAAGTCTTTTCAGCCTTATCTTCCATCTGGGTCTCAAGATCAAAGAGATCTCCCGTGAGCTTGGCCACTTTCTTCTCATCAGGGTTGTCCTGCTTCATCAGGGCATCAAGTTCACTCCTTTTAACAACGATCTCTTTTCTGAACTCTTTTGTCTCCTCACGGAAAGCCGCACTTTTTTCGTCACCTTTCTCAGAATACCATTTGCTACAATACCTTGAGCCGTCACAATCACCATATCCGGGACCCGGACCATACCCATAGCCACGGGCATTTGCCATGGTAATTCCGGTAAAACCGATTAGCCCAATAAGGGCTGCTGCTGCTAAATACTTTTTCATGCAAGTAACCTCCAATAAATTTGTTCATTATTATTATAATAAAACAGGACCAGTTAGCATCATGGGTAAATCCAAAAAGCATGCCATTCTAGCGACTCACCGTAGCAACAGCTGCCTTTTTCGTTTAATTCCGAGTAGATAAAATTTTTTGTGGGACTGCTACATAAAGTTCATGGCTTGCAAAAGCTGGAGAATTATTACCCAAACCCATAAAATAATGGAGAATATTCTTCAGGGCTAAAGATTTTTGCCCACGGAAAACTTTGAAATATCAACGAGTTAACTGCCACAAAGTGGTAGCTCCGGCAGTTTTAGGGTACAGCTTTATTCCTCCAGGGCCTGCACCAGTAATCCTTCGGGCAGTTCTTTCTGGGCTTTTACCCCGAGTTGCCGTAATTCCTCAGAGCGCCGGACAAGGTTGCCTCTGCCCTCTGTCAGTCGGTTGCGGGCAGTATGGTACGATTCCTGGGCCTTGCCTATCTTCTGGCCTACATCATCGAGCACCTCAACAAACCCCACGAATTTATCATAGAGATCGCCTGCCTTTTTGGCGATTATCATAGCATTTCTGTTCTGATCCTCATAACGCCAGATGTTGTTGATGATGCGCAGCGTGGCCAGCAGCGTTGATGGGCTGACCAGCATGATATTTTTTCCAAAGGCTTCGTTGAACAACCCCTGCTCAGACTCGATGGCAGTCCAGAACGCGCCCTCAATGGGCAGGAACATAAGGACAAAATCCAGCGTCCTGATGCCTTCCAGTTCTTCGTAGCGCTTCTCGCTCAGTGCTTTTATGTGGGTCCTTACCGATATGATGTGCTCTTTTAAACGTTTATCTCGCTTTTCTTCAGTCTCTGCAGCACAGTATTTTTCATAAGCAGCCAGGGAAACCTTTGAGTCGATAACGATATCCTTGCCCTCGGGCAGGTGGACAATCACGTCTGGGTGGCGGCGCTGGCCTTCCTCGCTGGCATACATTGACTGCACTTCATATTCCCGTCCTTTCTGCAGGCCCGACTCCTCCAGGACCCGCTCAAGGATCATCTCGCCCCAGGCGCCGCGCGTCTTGCTCTGCCCCTTGAGCGCATTGGTCAGATTGACCGCATCCTCACTGATCCTTTCATTCAGCGTTTTTAAATGAATGATCTCGGTGAGCAGGGATATCCTGTCCTTTGATTCCTTGTCATAAACATCTTCCACCTTTTTCTTGAAATCTGAAAGCTGTTCCCGCATGGGCTTGAGAACACCTTCTATATTATCCCGGTTCTGCTCGGTAAACTTCTGGCTCTTGTCTTCAAATATCCTGTTGGCAACATTTTGAAATTCAATTTTGAGCTGCTCCCTTGCCTCCTGCAGCAGGGCAAGTTTTTCCTCCGTATTCCTGCGTTCGTCCTCAAGCCGGGTAACGAGTTCGGACATCTTTGCCTGCAAGGCTGCATTTTCCTGCTTTGCCTTTTCGAGCCCCTCTTCGAGACCGGCAACACGTGAGCTCTTTTCCTCGGCAATCGCTCGCCGCTCGGACTCGGCAGCCAGCCTTTCCCTGAGGGTTGCTCCATCTTCTTCCAGCCCCTTGATGCTCCGCTTCAACTCAGCCATCTGCCTGTTTTTTCCGGCCAGGAAAAAGAAGGAGATGAGTATTCCGACCAGAAGCCCTGCCAGTAATGCCAGGATCATCCCTGCCTCATTCATGCATTTCTCCTCATTCTTGAGTTTCATCCAGGGCAAGTCATCGCTTGACACCCTGGCTGAAAACAACTTAAATAGTTTTTCTATGAAATTACAAAAGGAAAAGGTAATTTTAACCGGTTATCGGGCAACGGGCAAAAGTTCCATAGGAAAAATCCTGGCTGACCTGCTTGGCTATGGTTTTATCGATACTGACCCGGCCATTGAAAAGCGGCAGGGTGAGACTATCGCTGAGATGGTCAGCAGGGGAGGCTGGGATCTTTTCCGCAGGAAAGAGGAAGACATGCTGCTGGAGCTGGCCCGGAGCAGGAACAAAGTCATTGCAACAGGCGGTGGTTCAGTCATGCATGAAAATGCCTGGGCAAAGCTGCGGAAAAATGCCCTTGTCGTCTGGCTGACTGCAGATGTGAAAACAATCTGCCAGAGGCTGGCGGCTGACAGCGACACGGAAGACCAGAGGCCAGCCCTTACTGAAATGGGGACCATGAATGAAATTGCCATGGTGCTGAGTGAACGGCAGCCGCTTTATAAAAAAAGTTCCGATCTCACAATTAATACGGAAGGGAAAACCCCCGAAGAAGTTGCTGAGATGATTTTAGCTGAGATGAAAAAAGGGAATTGATCATGGCGGGAAACACCTTTGGTAAAGTATTTCGGGTCACTACCTGGGGCGAGTCGCATGGACCTGCCCTGGGTGCTGTTATTGACGGTTGTCCTCCCGGCATGGAGCTTGATACAGCTGACATCCAGATAGACCTGGACAAAAGGAGACCCGGCAAAGGGGGCGGCGAAAGCCCGCGCAAGGAAACAGACCTGGTCGAAATCCTGTCAGGAACATTTGAGGGACTCACAACCGGCACACCTATTTCTCTGATCATTTACAATAAGGATGCCCAGAGCAGGGCTTATGACCACCTGCAGAATGTCTTCAGACCTGGTCACGGCGATCTTACATACCATAAAAAATACGGTATCAGGGACCACCGGGGTGGCGGCAGGGCTTCCGGCCGGGAGACGGTTGCCAGGGTTGCTGCAGGAGCTGTTGCCCGCAAGGTGCTGGCAGATAATGATATTTCCGTCATAGCGTATACCGTGGCCATGGGAGAGATATCCACGGCCAAAAGGAACATGAAGGATATTACCAGAAACAGGCTCTTTTGTCCCGACCTTGATGCAGCAGCCAACATGGAAGCGCTGATCGACACCGTTCGCAAGAAAGGGGATTCTCTCGGCGGCATAGTTGAAATAAAGGCCACTGGCTGCCCTGTAGGCCTTGGCGAACCAGTCTTTGACAAGCTCGATGCAATCCTGGCCCAGGCTCTTATGTCAATCGGTGCGGTCAAGGGAGTTGAGATCGGCGCAGGATTTGAAGCCGCAAGATTTCTCGGCTCTGAAAATAACGATGCCTTAACCCTTAAAGGATACAGGACAAATAATTCCGGGGGCATATTGGCCGGCATTTCCAATGGTGATACCATTTTAGCCAGAGTGGCGGTCAAGCCAATTCCTTCAATCAGCCATGAGCAGGATACCCTGAACCTGGACTACGAACCTGTCAAGATCAAGGTAGGAGGAAGACATGATATCTCCGCCATTCCACGGATTGTGCCTGTATGCGAGGCTATGGTTTGCCTGACCCTGGCAGATCATCTTCTGCGCCAGAAATCTATTGAGAATTGATAATCTGCCTGCAAGACCATAAAAAGGCAGTTTTCCAACAGGATAATTTTTCCCGGTCATCAGAGAATCCACCTGCCATGGCAACAAAGAATTCAGGCGCCCAAATAAAGAATATATGGATGCTGACGCGCGAATATGATGGTATTGCAGGTGCCGGGGGTGTTAAGGATGTCAGTCGTCAGCTTGCTGAGGCCCTTGCCCGGTTAAAAAAATCCGTTACGGTAATACTGCCCTGCTACGGATTCTTAAACCCGAAAAAACTTGGATTTGTCCAGCAGCCTCTCTCCTTTGAAGTGGACATGGACTACACGGCCGAAGACCGGCGTGAACGGGTCGTCTTGTGGAAGAAAAAACTCCACAGCGTCACGATCTACCTCGTGGACACGGACCGCTACCGCGAGAAACGCTCCATCTATACTTACACTGCAGAAGAAGAGGCCATTAATCCATACCATTCCCAGGGAAGCGGACATTTTGACTATTTTGCCATGAATATCCTGCTGCAGAAAGCGGCCCTGGATCTGATGATTCTCCTTGGCCAAAAGCCTGATATCATTCATTGCCAGGATGGGCATACGGCAATCCTGCCTGCCATGCTGAGAGAAGGTGTTGGTTATCGTCATTATTTTACCACGACAGGTGCACTAGTGACGATCCATAATGCCGGCCACGGTCATCACCAGGAAGTCGGAGACCTGCCCTTTGCGCGCGCCATCTGCGGTCTACCCTCTAACCTGATCCACAACAACCTGCTCAACGGCGCATTTGACCCGTTCCTGGCCGCGTCCTCTTTTGCGGTGCTGAACACCGTCAGTGAGAATTACGCCCGCGAATTGCGGGAAACAGATGACGATGTCATGACGGGTTGGCTGGGACACCGACTCATGGCCAGGGGTACCCGACTTGAAGGCATTACCAATGGTTTCAACCCTGCGGACTTTGACACGACAATGCCGAAGCAGCTTGGGCTTCCTGCTGCCTTTAATCCGGCCAAGAAGGACCTTGCTGGCAAGATTGTCTGCCGCAAGGAGCTGGTCCGCTTGCTTTCAAGGCCAGAAAAAAAGGGGGTTACGCAACATGGAATTCTTACCGAAACTCCCGAACAACCCCTGTTTACCCTCATAGGCAGGCTGACGGCACAGAAAGGGGTTGATATACTAGTGCCAGCCCTTGAAAAACTCCTGGGGACAGAGAAAAATTTTCAGGTGATTATTCTCGGAAGCGGCTCAAAGGATCTCGAGAAGCAGCTTCGCGTCCTGGCAGGAGAAAAAGAAAACAAGGGCAGGATATGTGTCCTGATCGGCTATGATCCACTTCTCGCAAACCAGATTTATGCAGCAGGCGACTTTTTCCTTATCCCCTCCCGGTATGAACCGTGTGGCCTTACCGATTATATTGCCCAACTCGCCGGGAACCTGCCCGTTGTCCATCACGTTGGGGGACTGCTGAAAGTAGAGGACGGGGTCACCGGTTTTGCCTTCAAAGACTATTCCAGCGATGCGCTCATGAGTGCAATGTTAAGAGCAATGAGGGCCTTCAGGAATGCACCGCGAAAAATCATGGACATGCAGGAAACCGCAGCAAAAAGGATCAGCGAAAAATATACCTGGGACAAGGTTGTTTACCGCTACCTTGGGCTGTACAACAAAGCCTTGGATTTATTGAAAAACAAACCCAACCGTCGTATGGTTAAGAAGAGTAAAGCTTTTTGAGGAGGTTACATTATGGCTATAAAAGTAGGCATAAACGGTTTTGGCAGGATCGGCAGGTCCATTTTCCGGGCCTCCGGCAAAGATGAAGCATTTAGTGATATTGAGATTGTCGGCATCAACGACCTTACGGATAATAAAACCCTGGCCCATCTGCTCAAGTATGATTCCGTTATGGGTGTGTACGACAGGCAGGTGGCGGCTGACGAAGGGGGTATCATAGTTGACGGGCGCCAGATAGAGATCTTCAACCACAGGGAACCGTCCGATATTCCATGGGGAGATCTCGGGGTGAAATATGTCATTGAAGCCACCGGGCGTTTTACTGACAAGGAAAAGGCCCAGGCCCACATTGAGGCAGGCGCAAAAAAAGTTGTCATATCCGCCCCGGCAAAAGGAGATATCAAGACCATTGTCATGGGCGTCAATGAGGATGAATATGACCCCACAGAGCATCATGTCGTATCCAATGCATCATGCACGACAAACTGCCTGGCTCCCTTGGTCAGGGTTATCCTGGACCGCTTCGGCATCAAGCACGGACTTATGAACACCATTCATGCCTATACCAATGACCAAAGAATCCTGGACTTTCCCCATAACGACCTGAGGCGGGCCAGGGCGGCAGCGCTTTCAATGATCCCGACCAAGACAGGGGCTGCTACTGCCTTGTCACTGGTTATCCCGGAATTGAAGGGAAAATTTGACGGACTGTCGGTCCGTGTTCCCACCCCCAATGTGTCCCTGGTCGATGCCGTCATGGAGGTAGAAAAGGAAACCACGGCGCCTGAAGTGAACCAGGCCCTGAAAGAGGGTGTTAGCCGTTATCTCGGCTACTCGGAAGAGCCGCTTGTATCCATTGATTACCAGGGCAACCCCCATTCTTCCGTTATTGACGCAGACTCCACAAAGGTGATCGACGGTACTCTTGTCAAGATTCTGGCCTGGTATGACAACGAATGGGGCTATTCAAACCGTGTGCTTGACCTCATCCTGCATATGGAGGCAAACAGGCCTATCTAAAGGTCTAAACCAACTATTTTATGACACCGCAAGACCAAAGAGTTGTCGACACCATTGCACTCGATTCTGATGCACTCCGGGCAAACCTGCTCGAAACCGCAACAGATGAAGTGACCATTGACCCTTCCCTGCTGGTTCTGGAAGCGGTTGTCGAGAATTTCAAGGGTATCAGCAAAAATCTTCATGAACTGCTTTATGAAGTGTGCCACCCCTATCGCAACTGGAAAATGCTGGTCCCCAGGGTGCGTGCCTTTGTCCTCAAGAACATCGGCCATTATTTCAAGCACGAAAAGGGCCCGGAAGCATTTGACCGCTTCATGGTTATCTTTTTCCAGGCAATAATCGACTCCAGAAAGAACAATACCCTGCTGTCCCAGACCATAGAAAGCATACTTGCCTATACGGACAGGCTCGTCAGCCTCCTCGACCAGGATACCCTTGTCCGTTATGAAAAGCCCCTAGCCCTGCTTTTTTCACGCCTTCGATACCTCGACGACGAGGTCCTTATTTTCATGGTGCAGGGCCAACACCCGATGAAGCGAATAGCACAGCATCTTCTGAAGCTTGAAAAGGGTGAGACCGTTTATGACTTCAAGCCCCTTGCCGATTTGATGAAACGGGTCTTCACGATGAATTATGAATACTGGCTGAGTGAAAAAGACCCCTTTGCCTGGTTTACAGAAGAGTGCGGTGCTATCTGCAAGGGCTGGCAGGCAGGCCAGCTGTTCAATGCCATCTCCCATAAACAGCTGAATAAACACCTTGGCACCCTGGTGGATGTGGACATTAATGCCGATCCACGCCAGGCTTTGGGTGTCATTTTAGAGCTGCCTTCCCACATGGATATCGTCCGGATGTACAAGATTGTTCCGGAAAAGCTGAATGAGGAACAACAGTCCGCCTTGGAGGCTGCTGGAAGGGAAGAGCAGCCTGACCGGTTCAGTGAAAACCGTAAGCTTATATTCCTGTTTCACATCATGGAAACCTCGGGACTTGCCCTTATCCATGAAGAATCCATCCGCGAAATAAACCGCGGCCTGGTCCAGCTTATCAGGCGCCAGACATTCGAGGAGATCGAGAGCTTCCTGCTGACTACGTTCCAGCTGCTCAAGGCAAATGTCCGGAAGTATCCACACACCTCCCTGCAGTGCATACAGGTTCTCGGGACCGAGGTCTTCAAGCGCGGCAACAGCCGCTTGGTGGAGGCGTTTTTATGGGAGTCGGTACGTTTTGGCTTCCAGTATGCCAATGTTACCGGCGTTGATGAAGACTGGCAGCCCATAACCAATCCTGCCCACCTCGCCAATATCAGGGTCTGGATCAACCTTATCATTCAGGAGCCGAAATGGTGCTCAACACTCTTTTCCGCCCTTATCATCAATCTCAAGCTTTCGGGAACCTGCGTCAAGGATACCGACCTGTTCCAGCGTGACATCACTCAGATGCTCAATCACCCCATCGAGCCGGTGTATAACCTTTTCAAGCAGTTTGCCAAACTCATGCCCGTTTTTTTCAATGAAATAGGTGCTGAAGGTTACCTGCGTGATGTTTCCACAGAAATTGACGAGATCCACAGGCGCAAAGATCCGCTCATTCATTTCCTGCGCAAACAGAGTCATGTGGAAAGCAGCAACCTGATTGTCGACTTCATTGAGGCGATTTTTTCCTTCTGGAGAACCAGGGACAAAAACATCCTTATCCCTTTTCTCCCCGAGGAGGTCCTTGCAGAAGTTAAGGAAAAAGGCATTTTCATCGATGATATGCATAAACTAATGCATCGGGTTTTCGAGCTTCCCGGTATGACCGATATCACGGACCTGCTGGAATGGAAAGACAAGGTGCGCGCCCGGTACCTTGAGGACCAGAAGGATATCGCCCCATCCGAAAAGAAGCGTTTCGACCAGTTGGTGCGGATATACAAGCTTCTCTATAACAAGTATAACCTTGGCTTCCAGGAAATGCGTCATCAGCTCAGGCAGGCTATCAACAGCGGTTTCCCTGAAATGGAGCAGCTGCTGGCCGACCTGGAGATCTGTGATACCCACCAGTGTCTTGACGCCCTGCTTACGCACCTTGAAGGCCTTAAGGAAATTATCCTGAGCCCGGAAAAGTTCGAGGCCAAGGAGGATATTTACTATAAACGCCATATCGCTGTTGATATCCCTTCGGTTTACGGGCGTTACAGTGAACGGAAATTTGATGCCCTGGGGCTGAGCTTCCGGCTCGAAAATCTAGCCAACATTTACCTGGAAAGACTGCCGGAGACCGTCAACCTCTCCTTTATAACCCGGGCGACATTTATCCGAATTATCAAGTGCCTGGACCTGTTCCTGCGCGCTCTGCGAATAGATGGCATCACCAGTCGCAGGCTGGAAACCTACCTCGAGCTCCTTTCCAATTCCCTCGGCATCAAGCGCTTCTCCTATACCCAGTACCTTGATATCTTCCGGGGCCTGTCCGACGGGGTCAAGGATGTGATCTACGCAAACTACACCAACATCCACCAGAACAACCTGTCCATTATCATCCCACAGATCGGGGAGAACAATTTGTTGATTAAGTACCGAAATCTCTGGGACGAAAAGGATGTTGGCGGCTCCATCCTCAGGTTGTCGGAATTCTTTTTCAGAAACCTTATTGCCGGCACCTTCGGGCTCCAGCACCTGGACAACTTCATCACCAGGATCATGCAGACCCTGGAAAGCCAGAAAGAAATGCTTGACCAGGAAAGCCTTGACTTGCTCATGACATATAACCCGGAGTACGCCATCAGCTTTCTGCATAACAGCAACCCGCAAACCCGGAACCTCATCCATCTCGGCAATAAGGGCTTGAACCTGACGCAGCTTGCCAATGAGAATAAACCGGTGCCGCCCGGCTTTATCATTACCACGGAAATTTTCCGCTGCTGGCCGGTTGTCAATAAATTCCACAAGGCCCGCGATGAATTCATGCGCCAGCTACGGCAGTCATTGGCCGAGCTTGAATCAGTCACAGCCAAACATTACGGCTACCCGAAAAATCCCCTTCTGCTTTCTGTACGGTCCGGAGCCTCCATCTCCATGCCCGGCATGATGGCAACCATACACAATGTCGGCCTCAACCGCGACATCGTTGAGAACTTTGCCAAAACCACCGGCAAAAAATACCTGGCCTGGGACAATTACAGGCGGTTTCTGCAATCCTGGGGCATGGCAGAGGGAATGAAGCGCGAACAGTTCCAGGTGCTCATGAATGGGGCAAAGGCACGCCACGGGGTAAAATTTAAAAAGGATTTCACCCCGGCCCAGATGAAAGAACTGGCCCTGGAATACAACAGGATCATTAGCTCCATGGGCATCAACATTCCTGATGATCCCTGGCTGCAGCTGATAGGAGCCGTTGAAATTGTGCTCAATTCCTGGAATGCTCCCAAAACAAGAGCATACCGCGCCCTGATGGACGCCTCTGATTCATGGGGCACCGCTGTAATCATCCAGACAATGGTATTCGGCAACCTGAACCAGGAGGCTGGCAGCGGCGTGGTATTCACCGCCCATCCGTATCGGAAGGTCACCAGGGTGGCGCTCTGGGGCGACTATGCCATAGGCGACCAGGGTGAAGATATAGTCAGCGGCCTGGTCACCACATATCCCATATCGGTTGAACAGTCTGAACTTGACGGCCGCTCCAAGGAAAACACTCTGGAGAACCGCTTTCCTGAAATCTACAGGGCCCTGCTCGACCTCTCGCGTGAACTGGTTTATGAAAACCGCTGGAATCCGCAGGAGATTGAATTTACCTTTGAAAGCTCCGGGGCCAAGGATCTGTATATTCTACAGACCCGGGATATGATCACCATCAAAAAAAAGGAAAACCTTTTTGTTTTTGAAAATCCCGATGGGCTGGAACCGTATTTCCTTGGGAAGGGTATCGGCGTCAGCGGCAGCGCCTTATCCGGGATCGCTGTTTTTACCACGGAGAATATTGACCAAATCCGCAGAAAAGACCCTGACAGCATCCTGATCCTAATCCGCCAGGACACGGTTCCAGAGGACATCAAGGAAATTGCCCAGGCCCAGGGGTTGCTTACTGCCCGCGGCGGCCAGACCTCCCATGCTGCGGTTGTCGCAACCCAGCTCGAAAAAACCTGCGTAGTCGGCTGCAAAGATCTGCATGTCTATGAAAGCGAACAACGATGCGAGATAAACGGCCATGTCATTCATTTCGGCGACCACGTCTCCATTGACGGCAGGAAAGGCCTCTTCCTAAAGGGCAGTCACTCTATTCGGGAAGAAGTTCATATTTTACCGATTTAATTGCCGAAATGATATTATAGCATCTTCTGCTTTATCAGCAGTTTCGCGTAGGAGAGATTATAGCGAAACGGCTTCTGCCTTGAGTCTGCAGCTATCCCGTATCTCGAATTCCCTTTTATTATTAATAAGTTACAAAAAATTATTTCTTTTCTGTTTTCGCTATTTCACGCAGTGAGCAGCACCCTTCTAGGGGTATAAACTACGGGTAGTCCGCCAAAGGCAGGCCAAGTGATTGGCTGCCTTTAAGGTTCGTTTTTGTCACCGCACAAAACCGCTGAAGGTATGGGGGCATTTGACTTATTGAGTTTCCCCATGAACTTTGTTTTTATGTTGCACTGAATGTTGGGCAAGCTGTCTGTCAATCGTTGTTCGTTTTGTAGAACGACTGCCAATCAACAGCAGTCTTGTATGCTGATAATCGTCGGCAGGTTCATATACAGTAAAAATGAACATACAAAAAATAACTCTTTTTAGGATAGTATCTAATTATAGTAAGTTAACTCTTTAAAAAGATTGAAATCAAACCAAAACGAAACAATAAGTTCAGACTCATAATTGTTTGAATAAATAATTAAAAATGACACAAATCAAAGCCATCCTCTTTGACCTCGACGGTACCTTGATCGACTCTGTCACGGATCTGGCAAACAGCGTCAATTACTCGCTGGCAAGGCTTTCTCTGCCTGTACATACCGCTGAGGAAATACGCAGTTTCGTCGGAGACGGTGTCCAGAAACTCATAAAAAGGTCACTCGGTCAAACCCACTTGGATAAATTTGAAGATGCCTTTGCCATCTTCATGGTACATTACGGCAAACACTGTACCGATAACACCGTCCTCTATCCTGGGGTCGTAGAAACCCTCCAGGAATTAACCGAGCATTACTCCCTGGGAATCTTAACCAACAAAAGCATAGAATTCTCTGTGAAGATTCTGCTCACCCTGGGAATAGACTCTTACTTCAAGGAAGTGTTGGGAGGGGACAGCCTTTCCACCAAGAAACCTGACCCGGAGGGTATTTTTTTTCTGGCTGAAAAGTGGGGCCTGGATCCAGTCCGGGAGATGATCATGGTGGGCGATCATGTCACAGATATCGAGGTCGGGCAGAGAGCCGGATGCAGAACAGTGTTCCTTGCCGGCACCATTGGTGAAAAACGCAACCTGAAGCCTGATTTTGTTATTGAATCGATGCGTGAACTGCCGGCCCTGTTACAAAATTTATAGCTTTGAGGTTACACGAAACCAGAAGCTGCAGTTGTCCTCCCGTCAATCTTCAGCAGCTTCGTATGCTGACAGCTGAATACTGAATACTTCTTGTTTTTTCTATATAACCAGCTGACCGAACTCGGCTGCCACGAGGTCCTGTAGGGTGGAAACCGCCTTCAAGGCATGGCGCAGGGTCTCCTTGTCCCGCGGCGACAGGATCTTGGGATCTATATAGGTGTCAAGCTTTTCTCCCCTTGATGCCTTTGACACCTGGGACTTTAAGGCATAATGCAGGAGGACCTGGTAGGCTGACTCAAAATACTCACCGTCGTTCGCATGGATGAATCCCCCTTCCACCAGCCTGGCGATGCGCTTCAGGGTCCCCGTCTCCCGGATATTGTGCTGCAGTGCCAGGATACGGATGGCCTCCACCACAAAGATGAGCCCGCTTTTCTTGACGTCCAGCTGACCTTTGTGCAGCCCTTCCTTGTCCGTGACAAAACGCCCAAGAAAGCCGAGGGGCACACGGTGTCCTCCCTCCTCTTCATGCAGAATTCGGAAGACCTCATGATGCATTGCCAGGACTGAAAAGGCATAGTCTTTTAATTCCTTGAACAGGTCCACCTCTCCGGCGATGGAGGCAGCATCAAAAAGAACCGTTACATAGCGTCCCAGCTCCCTGACCTGGGCCTCAAACCAGTAATGGATCTGTTGCTTCCATTCGGAAAGGCTCTTACGCCAGAGAGGGTTGCTGGACATGAGGTAGCCCGGACAATAGACGTAGCCAATCTGGTCAAGATAATCGGAAAACCGGACACCTAGGTCAATAAAGTACTGGTCATACTGGTAGTTCTGTTTGCTGTCGGCAATGATCATGCCGTGGTCCTGGTCCGGTGTCAGCAGGTTTTCCAGGCGCCCGTGACTCCCTGTCAGATAAAGGCAGTAGGGTACAGGGGGCTCCCCCAGTCCTGCAGCAGCCAGCTCAAGTGCACGCCTGTGGATGTCGCGGTTGATAAGGGAGATCATGGCAACGACATCATAGGCCCTGCGCCCGGATTCCAATCGCTCCTCTGCCATTTTGGGCAGCATGTTCTTAAGCGCTTTTAATGTTGCAATATCGTTGGCCTCTTGTATCCCTTCTATAAGGGTCAACGGCTCAGGATAGCGGAGCTTCAGCAGCTGGCGCATGGTGACTATACCGACTATCTTGCCGTCCTCTATAAGTGGAAGATGCTTGACCTTGCTGTCAGCAAGCACTGAAAGGGCCCTGTAGATGGTATTGTCGGGATGGAGCGTTATCGGGTCCGGGGTCATTACCTTTGCTATGGGGGTGGAGTCAAGGTCAACCCTTTCATCGGCAATGACCCTCTTCAAGATATCTCTTTCGGTCAGGATGCCTACAGGCTGCTTTTCGTGATCAATTATGATTACACTGGAGATATCGCGTTTCACCATATCCCTGATTATATCCCGCAGGGTACAGAGTGGTGTGCAGGTATATACATCTGTGTCCATGATGGAACGCAGATTCTCCCGGTAGGGGAAGGATTCAACCCGCTTCAGGCTGTCACGGGTTTCCTGGAGTCTTTTAAACGATTCAATGTCAAGCGCTGCTCTTATCTGCGTTTGGTTGCCCATAAAACACCAACATCAAGTAACGTATTTCAGCTTATTTGTTTGTTCCCACAATAAAACAAACTTTTGATTACGACAACTTGATATTCACCAAGATCAGGAATGGAGAAAGTCGGTAAGCTAAGGTAAAAAAAACGCAGGATTCCTCGCCGAAGGAATCCTGCGCTATTTTTGGCCAGGTGAAGGGGGATTGCTTTATGTTACGCTAATTCACCCAGACCAGCTTGATTTTTCTCTTTTCTTCTGATGATACCTCTCTTAGGTTACCGGGGTGACATCATCATCACCTTGGACCATCTTCTTGATCTCGTCAACAATCTCCGGGTTGGCCAGGGTCATGACATTGCCCACATCACCGAAATTGGAGATGGCACCCAGCACCCGCCGCATGATCTTGCCGGAACGGGTCTTGGGCATATCGGGCACGATCCAAACCTTGCGCGGCCGGGCGATCTTGCCGATATCCTGGCAGATCCTTTCAGAGACCTTCTTGGCCAGTGCTTCCGATGGCTGAAAGCCTGGTTTCAGAGAGACGTATAGATCCGGCTCCTTGCCCTTGACCTCATGAGCCACCGGTACCACAGCAGCTTCAGCCAGCTCTTCCACATTCAGTGCTGAAGATTCGATCTCCTTGGTGCCAAGCCTGTGACCGGAAACATTGATAACATCGTCAATACGTCCAAGAATACGGAAGTACCCGTCAGCAGCTACCACTGCCGCATCGCCGGCCAGGTAGGGCCAGTCGCGCCAGTCCTTGCTGCTGCGGTCCTTGCAGTACTGGCCATAATAGGACTCGATGTAACGTTCACGGTTGCCCCAGACGGTCTGGAAGGCACCAGGCCATGGATTTTTAATACAGATGTTGCCGGCCTTACCCTCTCCCGGCTTGATCTCCTTGCCGTCCTCATCCAGAACAAGGGGATGGATCCCGGGTGCTCCTGGGCCGGCACTTCCGGGCTTCATCGGGGAAAGTCCCGGTAGGGTGGTGCAAAGGAACCCCCCTGTTTCCGTCTGCCACCAGGTATCAACAATGACCGCTTTGCCCTTGCCGATCGTTTCATAGTACCATTTCCAGACCGCGGGTTCGATGGGCTCACCAACCGTGGTCATATGCTTGAAGTTGTAGTTATACTTGGCCGGTTCATCCGGTCCGATCTTGCGCAGGGCCCTGATGACTGTTGGAGCTGTATGAAAGATGTTGATATCGAGCTCCTCGGCTATGCGCCAGCAGCGTCCGGCATCCGGATAGTTGGGGATACCCTCGTAGACCACCGATGAGGCGCAGATGGAAAGCGGGCCGTAGACAATATAGGAATGGCCGGTGATCCAGCCGATGTCAGCCATGCACCAGTAAACATCCTCAGGATGAATATCCTGGATGTACTTTGAGGTTCCTGCGGCATAGGCAAGGTAGCCGCCGGTTGAATGCTGGCAGCCCTTGGGCTTGCCCGTGGTGCCGCTGGTATACATGAGGAAAAGCGGGGCTTCGGCCGGCATGGAGACAGGGGGCACTTTGACGCGGCGGTAATTTTTCAATACCTCATTCATTGAAAAATCACGATTCTCCTTCAGCGGAGCCCCACTCTTGTATTGACCAGGATGCCGTTCCCAGACAAGAACTTTTTCAATCTCGTGACCTTCTTTCCTGGAAATCTCATAGGCCTCGTCAGCATTCTTCTTGTGGTCGATCCACTTGCCGCCGCGATAGTAGCCATCAATGGTGAAAAGCACACGGCTCTGGGAGTCAACGGCTCGGTCGGCACAGGCCGAGGGACTGAAACCGCCGAAGACCACGGAATGAATGACACCCAAACGGGCACAGGCCAGCATGGTAATGGGCAGTTCAACAGTCATGGGCAGGTGCAGGGTTACCCGGTCACCGGCTTTCAAACCGCAGAAATCGCGCAGTACCGCAGCAGCCTCATTCACCTTAATGTAGAGTTCCTGGTAAGTTATGTGCTGGATCCGCTCATCTTCTGAGTCAGGCACAAAATGGATCGCTGTCTTGTTCTTGTTCTTGGGAAGGTGCCTGTCAATACAGTTGTAGCTGACATTGAGCTTGCCGCCGATAAACCATTTCCAGAGAGGGGCATCACTGGTATCAAGGGTGGTATGCCAGGTCTCATCCCAGTCCAGCAAATCGGCATACTCTTTGAAGCAGTCAGGGAAATTATCCAGGCTGAACCGGTCATAAATTGATTTGTCATTTACATTCGCTTGGGCAGTGAACTCTTCGGAAGGGTAATAGTAGTCCTCTTCCTGCCAGTGTACCGCAATTTGGGATTCGGATACTTCCATTTCATCTTTTTCGCTCATGAGTCTGACTCCTTCACAAAATAATGATTAA
>Ga0209536_100000261_pt1 | contig 83304 bp, 80 predicted proteins | sample DeeMarSeWOR28_12_FD_187461 | JGI IMG/M metagenome (GOLD analysis project Ga0209536, IMG submission 187461) | Marine sediment microbial communities from White Oak River estuary, North Carolina - WOR-2-8_12 (SPAdes) (version 2) | ecosystem: Environmental > Aquatic > Marine > Intertidal zone >... | reverse complement strand
GAAACGGCTGACCTGGCATGACCGGATATCCGGCACACGGATCATTCTTTTGCCGAAGCGTTCCTAGCTGACCCGCGCCAGACCGATCCCGATGGCAAGAGTCAGCAGGCCCACCGGGATCCATGCCGCCGCCACCGGCGGCATGCCGTAGACGGTGGCGCTGTCCGCCAGCGCCCCGCCGGCCAGGAAAAACAGGACACCGACCAGCACACCGATCAACAGACGGACCCCCTGGCTGCCGCTCCGGAGAGTGCCGAAAACGAAGGGAACGGCCAGTACGGCCATCAGGGCCACCGCGGCCACGGTGGCAAGACGTGACCAGAAAGCCAGCTCGTAACGGACCGACTGCAGATCATTGTCTTCGAGATAGCGCGCGTACTCGAGCAGGCTACGCGCTCCCATGGATTCCGGCTCGATGACCGAACTCTTGAGCAGATCCGCCGCCAGTTCTGTCTCGATTCTTCGCTGGCCCACATTTTCGACTGCGGCCACATCGCCTTCCACGCGGGTTGTCACGTAATCCCGGAGAAGCAGGCCGTCCTGGCCGTCAAGTTCACCGACCGGCGCCTTGCCCACGGCAAGCAGTCTCCCATCGGGCTCGAACTCGTAGGTATAGACCCCCGACAGCCGGCTCTCGCCCTGCACCTGAAGGATATTGACGATTCGGGGACCATCGCGGAACCAGGCGCCCGCCAGTCGGCTGATCGAATTTTCTTCCTGCTCCAGTTCCGCCTTGTAGGTCTGCGCAAAGCGCTCCGCTGGCGGAACCACGAATTCGCCGATCAGCGCCGCGATGCCCGCCAGGATCATGCCGGCCAGCAACGTCGCCCACACCAGCCGGATCAGACTCACACCGGCCGCCCGAATGGCGATAAGCTCACTGTGATTCGCCAAGGCACCGAGCCCGAACATGGATCCCATGAGCACGGCCATGGGGAACATTTCGAAGGCATGGCGCGGCCACAGAAAGAGCACCATGAAGAATGCGTCTGTAGTTCCGAAGCGGCCGACGCCCACGTCCTCAAGCTGATCCACGAGATTGATGAATCCGGCCAGGGCGAGGAGCGCGAGCATCACCATGATGCTGCTCCGGGCTATAACCCTCAGCAGATACCGGTCGAGGATATTCATGCTGTCCGCCGCCAGAGGCGAAGGGGCCGCCAACCTGACTGCCAGGCCATCAGGGCCATCGCCACTCCAGCCAGCGGGACGTGTACCCACCAGAACCCGACCCACGGAGCCACCGCCTCCTTGGCCACCAGCGAGTAAGCGACACCAAGCAGATTACTGTAGATGAGGTACACCAGGATCGCGTATCCGAGCCTGTCGTAGCGGCTGTCGCGGCCGCCGCTGCGGGCGATAGGAACGGCCAGCAGCGCCAGTACCAGCAGGGAGACCGGTGAAGCCAGACGCCAGTGAAGCTCCGCCAGGTTCTCCGGCACCCGGGTGGCTATCAGATCCGTGGTCAGTACCATCTCGGGATCGTCCGGGGAAACGTCGGCTCTCGGCAGGACCACCGGGATTCCGTGCTCCTCAAAATCGACAATCCGGAGATCAGTGGTTCCGGGAACACCGACGAACCGCCGCCCCTCGTAAAGGATCAATTCGCGCCCGCTGCCATCGGCTGTAGGCCGTTGCACTCCGCGGGTCGCCACCGCCAGCTCGATGGAGTCGCCGCGACGCCTCTGTATAAACACCCCGCGCAGGGATCCGTCTTCGTCCGCTGACCGCGCGTAGAAGACCAGCGAACCATCCGGCGTACTGCGAAATCGATTGGCGGTGATGAGGTTGGCGCGCAGATCCCTCTGGGCCTCTATCTTCACGACATGAGATCGGTATGCGACCACGGGCCGCACGTCGAAAGCCAGCCACGCGAGTATGGCCGCGGTGATGCCGGCGAGCAGCAGGACCGGGCGGTACAGCCTTTTCGGACCCACTCCGCAGGCCGCCATGACCGTCATCTCGCTGTCCCGGTAAAGGCGTCCGAGGGCCAGAACGATGGAAATGAAGACCGCCAACGGGACGAGCACCGTGAGATATTCGATGGTCTTCAATCCCATCAGCTCGAACATGACATCCCGGGGCAGTCGCTCGGCGGCGGCGCGCCCCAGGACCCGGGCAAACTGGGTTCCCACAAGAATAATCAGGAGGACGGGGGTGACGCCGGCAACATTGCGCAGGATTTCGCGGAGAACGTACCGATCGAGAATTCGCGTCACCTGCTTCTGCCCCGTGTTCTTCGCGAGATTATTGTAATCGGATAGACTCTAAGGTTTTTCGGGCTGACCGTCCGCGACAGACCGCTGCCGGCGTCAGCATAATCGTCCGCAGTTTCCTAGACGGCAAAGTTAATGCCTTTGCGGCGGCGGCTCAATCGTAACAGGTAGACGGTTTCTGGCAGGGACGTCATCAGGAGAAAACTTTATGGAGTATTTCATACGCAGCGGCGATGCGGCGCGAATCAGGACAGGTTGCCTGGTTGTAGGCGCTTTCGAAGACGGCGGGCGCGGCGCGAAAGGCAATGCCGACCCGCTCAACAAGCTGCTGACAGGAATCAAACGGGCCGGAGATCTGCCGACGAAGATCGGTGAATGCCTGTTGCTCCCGGAACCTGAGGATATGAACGCTCGACGCCTGCTGGTGGTCGGGTGCGGAGATTCGAAGAAATTCTGCGTGAAACAGTACCGTCAGGTCGTTTCCGCGGCGATCAGGCAGCTGCAAAAGCTGGGCGCGGCCGACGCCGTCCTCATGCTGGCTCCAGCGGAACTCGACCCGTACGGCAGGGCGCGGCATGCAGTCGAAAGCGCCGGCAACGTGCTCTACCGGTTCGACGAACTCAAGAGCGGCAAGAAGGATCCGAAACCAAAACTGGCGCGGATCGGCGTTCACCTGGACTCTTCCGGGGGCCGGGCCCGGGCCGAGAGAGGCATTGAACACGGTCGAGCCATTGCCGAGGGGTCTTCTGTCGCCCGACGACTGGCCGATCTGCCTGCCAACCGCTGCACACCATCCTACCTGGCCTCGTTCGCCCGCAAACTGGCCGCAGATACCCGACGCATGAAGGCAACGATCCTCAGCGAAGCGCAGATGAAAAAACTCGGAATGGGGGCCCTGCTGTCCGTGACCGCGGGTGCGGACGAACCCGCCAAACTGATCGTCCTCAACTACCGGGGCAAGCCGGGCGGCAGGACCGTGGCGCTGGTAGGCAAGGGGGTGACCTTCGATTCCGGCGGGGTTTCCCTGAAACCACCTCCCGGAATGGACGAGATGAAATTCGACATGGGAGGCGCTGCCGGCGTGCTCGGCACGATGGCGGCAATCGGTCGCCTGCAGCCGGCCATCAATGTCGTCGCAATTGTGCCCGCCTGCGAAAACATGCCCAGCGGGAGGGCGACGCGGCCGGGGGACGTGGTCCGGTCAATGTCGGGCAAAACCGTGGAGATCCTCAATACCGATGCCGAGGGACGCCTGATTCTCTGCGACGCGCTGACTTACAGCCGCCGATTCAAGCCGCACGTGGTCATCGACGTCGCCACCCTGACGGGCGCCTGCGTGATCGCGCTGGGACATCACATAAGCGGCCTGATGACAGAGAACGATGATCTCGCAAAAGCGCTGCTGAACGCCGGAACGAAATCGGAGGATCCGGCGTGGCGGCTTCCCCTCGGCGAGGAATACGACAGGTCCCTGAAGAGCAATTTTGCCGACTTCGCCAATGTGGGCTCGCGGGAGGGCGGCGCCATCGTGGCCGGGTGTTTCCTCGCCCGCTTCACAGAAGGACTGCAGTGGGCACACCTGGATGTCGCCGGCACTGCCTGGCGGACAGGCTCGGAGAAAGGGGCCACCGGCCGGCCGGTCCCCTTGCTGGTTCAGTATCTTCTCGACAGCGTCTGATCAGTTAATGGTCCGCGACAGATGACCCGGGTTGATTTCTATATCCTGTCGGCCGGCGGCAGCCAGCACCGCGCCGTCTTCGCCTGCCGACTGGCCGAGAAAGCCGTGGGTCACGGCATGAGCACCTATATCCATACCGCCGGTCCGGCAGAGACCAGCCGGATGGACGATCTCCTCTGGACCTACAGGGATGGCAGCTTTCTCGCGCACCTGACGATAGAAGATGCGGAACGTTCGGATCCGGAGGGTCGAACTCCGGTCCTGCTCGGACATGGCGAGTCCCCGGGAAATCAGGAGGGCTTGCTGATAAACATGTCCACGGAAGTTCCTACTTTCTTCAGTCGATTCAGCAGGGTGGCGGAGATCGTCGCCGGTAACGATGACGAAAGAAAAACGGCCCGCGAACGCTTCCGTTTCTACCGGGACAGGGGCTACCAGATGAACACCCATAACCTGTGAGACATAATCATTGGCCCGGCAGCGTGAAACCCCTGATGTCAGTGTCCCGGTTCTCGAAAAGCCGGTGACCGCGGACGATATCGAACTGCCGATCCTGACAGATCCCGCCGGAGAGTCCGCGACCGGGCTCACCGACAAACAGCTGGCGGTCATTCAGGCGGAACTCACCTCTCTCACCCGGGAACTCACGGACGCTTTGCTTGACAGCGCAATGCGGGACATGGAGGCGGCATTGTTCGAGACGGTTTCCAACCGCCTCCGCGACGAGCTGCCGACGCTGATAGAGCGTGTTCTCCGGGACAATCTCAAACCGGTCGACTGAGCGCCACGGAGCGGCCCCTTCGATATAATCCCGGGCCGACGCCGCGCAGCACCAAGGACCCTTCCGGATGGACAAGACCTACAGTCCCGAGCAAATCGAGAATCGTATCTACCGATTCTGGGAGGAGACCGGCTGTTTTGCGCCATCGGGTCGCGGTCCGGCGTACTGCATCATGATCCCCCCGCCGAACGTGACGGGAACCCTCCACATGGGCCACGCCTTCCAGGACACGATCATGGACAGCCTTATCCGGCTGCACCGGATGCGCGGTTACGACACGCTCTGGCAACCGGGTACGGACCACGCGGGCATCGCGACCCAGATGGTGGTGGAGCGTCAGCTCAACGCGGAGGGTCTGACCCGGACTGGCATCGGCCGCGAGGCCTTTGTCGAGAGAGTGTGGCAGTGGAAGGAACAGTCGGGCGACACCATCGGTCGGCAGCTCCGTCGCCTGGGCTCATCGGTGGACTGGAACCGGGAGAGGTTCACCATGGACGAGGGCCTTTCCCGGGCCGTCACCGAAGTGTTCGTCAGACTCTACGAGGAGGGCCTGATTTACCGCGGCAAGCGGCTCGTCAACTGGGACCCGGTGCTGCACACGGCATTGTCGGACCTCGAGGTCCTTTCCCAGGAAGAGTCGGGGCACCTCTGGCATTTCCGGTATCCCCTGGCTGACGGCGACGGTCACCTGGTGGTCGCGACGACGAGACCCGAAACAATGCTCGGGGATACGGCCGTGGCCGTGAACCCCGAAGACAAGCGTTATCGGGATCTGGTCGGCCGACAGGTCCACCTGCCCCTGGCCGATCGTCTGATTCCCATTATTTCCGACGACTATGTGGATCCGGAGTTCGGCAGCGGCTGCGTCAAGATCACGCCGGCTCACGACTTCAACGACTACGAAATCGGTCAGCGACACGATCTGGACATCATCAACATCTTCGACATCGACGCCGCGACAAATGACAACGTTCCGGAAGCGTATCGGGGCATGGACCGCTTTGAGGCCAGACGTCGTGTCGTCGATGCCCTGAACGATCTGGGCCTGGTGGAGAAAATCGAGGATCACCGGATGATGGTCCCGCGCGGTGACCGCAGCGGCGCCGTGGTCGAGCCGTATCTCACGGATCAGTGGTATGTGCAGGTGGAATCACTGGCCGCTCCCGCGATTGAGGCCGTGGAGGACGGGCGCATCGAGTTCGTGCCCGAAAACTGGTCCAAAACCTACTTCGAGTGGATGCGAAACATTCAGGACTGGTGTATCAGCCGGCAGCTGTGGTGGGGGCACCGCATTCCGGCCTGGTATGACGGTGACGGCAATGTTTACGTGGCGCGCAGTGAAGAAGAGGCGGTGGCCCTGGCGGAAACGGGCCAGGGCACCCGCGTCGAGCTTCGCCAGGACGAAGACGTTCTGGACACCTGGTTCTCATCGGCACTTTGGCCCTTCTCGACCCTGGGCTGGCCGGAAAAGACCCCCGAGCTGTCGCGTTATTACCCCACTAGCGTCCTGGTGACCGGCTTCGACATCATCTTTTTCTGGGTCGCCCGGATGATCATGATGGGCATGAAATTCATGGACGACGTGCCGTTCCGCCAGGTCTATATCCACGGACTCATCCGTGATAACGATGGACAGAAAATGTCCAAGTCCAAGGGCAACGTGCTGGACCCGCTGGACCTGATCGACGGAGTAGACCTGGAAACCCTGGTCAGCAAGAGGATTTCCGGGCTGATGCAGCCCCATCTTGCGGAGCGGATCGAGAAAGCCACCCGGGAACAGTTCCCCGACGGAATTCCGGCTTTCGGCACCGACGCCCTGCGCTTCACGTTCGCGGCTCTCGCGACAACGGGACGCGATATTCGTTTCGATCTCGCACGGGTCGAGGGCTACAGGAATTTCTGTAACAAGCTCTGGAACGCCTCCCGCTATGTGATCATGAACACCGAGGACATGGATTGCTCGTCCGACGGTGAAATCGAACTCAGCCTGGCGGATGAATGGATCCGCTCCCGGCTCGGCCGCACGATCCGCGCGGCGCTGGAATCGTACGAGATCTATCGGCTGGATCTGGTGGCAAAAGCGCTCTACGAATTTACCTGGAACGAGTTCTGCGACTGGTATCTGGAGCTTTCGAAACCGATTCTCCAGTCGGAGGACAGTTCCGCGGCGGAACAGAGAGGAACGCGACGGACCCTGGTGCAGGTGCTCGAGGCGCTTCTGCGACTGATGCATCCCATCATGCCTTTCATCACGGAGGAAATCTGGCAGCGGGTCGGATCACTGGCCGGCGCCGGCGGCAAGACCATTGCCTTGCAGCCTTATCCCCAACCGGAGGATTACCCGCTGGCCGAGGACGCCGAGGAAGAGCTCGACTGGGTCAGGGATTTTGTCCTGGGCGTGCGCCAGATTCGCGGCGAAATGAAAATCCCACCGGGCCGGGAAGTGCCGGTTCTGCTGCAGGGGGCATCCGACCGGGATCTGGAATTACTGGAGCGCCACCGCCGTTTTCTGACGCGTCTGGCGCGGCTCGGCACGGTGACGGCGCTGAAGCCGTCCGAGGAACCGCCCCCGTCGGCGACGGCGCTGCTGGGCGAGACCCGGATACTCGTGCCCATGGCGGGTCTGATTGACGTGGAAAAAGAACTTCAGAGACTCCGGCGCCAGCGGGAGAAACTGGGGCTGGACCTTGACAAGGCCACCCGCAAGCTGGCGAACGAGAATTTCGTAGCCAACGCCCCCCCGGCGGTCGTCGAGAAGGAGCGATCGCGAACGGAGGAGCTCCGGGGAGCCATCAGCCAGATCGACGAACAGCTCGAGACCATCGGCAGCCTCGGAGGCGCCTGACGCATGCATGACGAATTCATTTTGAACGGCGCGACCGCCGAGGTGACCGACCAGTTGGGACAGCTCGACAAGGCTGTCGAGGTCCTCAATGGCATCATCCTCGGGAAAGCGGTCCAGGTCCGTCTGTGCCTCGCGTGCATGCTCGCCGGGGGTCACCTTCTGATCGAGGATATTCCCGGTGTCGGCAAGACGACGCTTGCCCACGCCCTGGCCCGGATTATGGGCCTGAGCTACCAGCGCATCCAGTTCACCAGTGATCTGCTGCCCGCGGACATCACCGGCGTGTCCGTCTACGACCGGGGCCAGAACAAGTTCAGGTTTCATCCGGGACCCATCTTTTCCAACCTGGTACTCGCCGACGAGGTCAACCGGGCCACACCCAAGACCCAGAGCGCTCTACTGGAGGCGATGGAGGAAGGCCAGGTTACGGCGGATGGAGAGACTCACATGCTCCCTCGTCCCTTCTTTGTGGTCGCGACCCAGAATCCCACCTACCAGATCGGAACCTTTCCCCTGCCCGAATCCCAGCTCGACCGGTTTCTGATGAGGATACGTCTCGGCTACCCGGGCCCGAAGATGGAGCGGGAGCTGCTCAAGGGGGAAGATCGAAGAAAACTCCTGGAGGCTTCCTCTCCTGTTATAAGCCCGGACCTGATCGGTGAACTGCAGGTGCGTGTCACGAGAGTGTTTGCATCGGAGGCCCTGCTGGATTATCTGCAGGCGATCGTCCGCAACACGCGCGAGCAAACGGAGTACGAATCCGGCCTGTCCCCGAGGGCCGCGTTGTCGCTGCTGCGTTCGGCCCAGGCTTGGGCGATGCTGCATCACAGGGACGCGGTATTGCCGGAGGATCTGCAGGCTGTTTTGCCGTCGGTGGTAGGCCATCGCCTCAGATCCCGGCAGGACAGTGGCGGCGCGGACCCGGAACGGATCGCCCGTCAGCTGCTGGAGTCCGTTCCCATCCCCTGATGGCGAAACTTCGGCGCAAGCTCGACCGCCCTTTGCTATGGATTCAGGAGCGGGCAAGACGCTGGGCGCGGCGACGACAGGGAATTGACGCCGATCCGACCACGCTAAATCGGCGCCGGACCTATATCCTGCCCACCGGGCTCGGCATGGGATTCGGATTCGTGCTGTTCGCCATGCTGCTCGCCTCCATGAATTACAACAGCAGCATGGGATTCGGCCTGACTTTCCTGCTGACCGGCCTGGCGCTGGTCGCCATGCACTGGTGTCACCAGAACCTCACCGGCCTCATCATCCGCGGCTACCGGGTGCGGCCGGCCTTCGCCGGTCAGCCGCTGGCGCTGGAGATGATCGTGGAGAACCCTTCTCTGACGGCCCGGTACGAGCTGATCTTTCAGTGGCAGCATGGGAGTGCGGAACCAATGGATCTTCCGCCGCGGGAGTCGTCGGTCCTCCGGATCGAGATCCCCACCCGTCGGCGGGGACGGATCCAGGTCGAGGCCATCCGTGTTTCCACCCGTTTTCCTTTCAGCCTGTTCACGTGCTGGGCCTGGCTGCACCCGGATCTGTCCGGCGTTGTCTATCCCGCCCCCGCGCCCCGGGGGGAACCGCCGCCACCCGACAGCACCGACGTGGGCGGCGCCCAGGATGACAGTCGCGGAGAGGACGACTTCGCCGGTCTGAGAGCCTTTCGAGCCGGCGATTCACCTCGCCACGTCGCCTGGAAGGCCGCTGCCAGGGGGGGCGAACTTCCGGTGAAACAGTTTGCCGGCACCGACGTGACCACGCACTGGCTGGACTGGTCTGCCCTGGAGGGACAGGGCACCGAGGCCCGCCTGTCGCGACTATGCAGATGGATCATAGACGCCCACTCGGAAGGTCATGCCTACGGCCTCAGGCTTCCGGAAGACGAGTTCCCGCCGTCGGTCGGACGGCGCCACCGACACCGGTGTCTCACCGCCCTGGCGGATTTCCGCTCTGCCGGAGATCCTCGTGATTGACCGCAGGGCAAGACTGATACAGCTCGGCTGGTGCATCGCCGCCGTCAGCGTCAGCGTGGGGCCGCACCTCTCCCGGATGCCCGTGTGGATCAACGGTCTCACCGCAGCCTGCATTGCGTGGCGGCTTCTGGCGGCGCTTCGCGGCTGGAAACCGCTGTGGCGATGGTTGCGGATACTGCTGGCCGTGGCCGTGTTCTTCGCTGTCTATGCAACCTATGGCACCGTCAACGGGATCGAGGCCGGCAGCGCCCTGTTGATCGTGATGATGGACATGAAGCTGCTTGAAACCAACCGGAAACGGGACTTCCAGGTGCTCATGTTCATCGCCTATTTTCTGGTGCTGGCACAGCTTCTGTTTGAACCGGCTCTCTGGACGCTGGCCTACCTCATCGTCTCGGTCTGGATCACTACCGTCGCCCTGCTCCAGGTCGTTCGGGTATCCACGCCTCTCCCGGGGGTGACGGCGGGTCGTCTGGTAGCCCGGATGATGGTGTACGCCCTGCCCCTCATGGCGGTCCTTTTCCTGCTCTTTCCCCGGGTTCCGGGACCCTTCTGGGCCATGCCGACGCGCAGCGGCTCGGCCAGTACCGGGCTGGACGACCAGATGTCCCCCGGCAGCATCAACGCGCTTAGCCTGTCGGACGAAGTGGCGTTCAGGGTGAGCTTTCAGGATAAGGTGCCTCCGCCGGACCAGCGCTACTGGCGGGGACCGGTGCTCCACGAGTTCGATGGAGCTACCTGGCGAGAGGCGGGCCGCATGCCCATGGCCCGCACGGCCGTCGATGCTCGCGGCGAGGCGGTTCGCTATCGGATCACCATGGAACCCCACGATCGACCCTGGCTTCTGGCAATGGATTTTCCGCAGACCTGGGCCGGAGTCCGGGCTTTCCTGACTTTCGACTACAAGCTGGTGGCGCGCAGACCGGTAGACCAGCTGACGGCCTACGAAGTGCTGTCCTACCCCGGAGCCGTCATCGACGCGGATCTCAGCGACTGGGTCAGGTCGTGGAGCCTGCAGCTGCCTGAAGGAAGAAATCCGCAGGCGGTGAACCTGGGCAGAACGCTGCGGGGCCAGCATGAGTCCGACTGGGAAGTCGTGAATGCCGCGCTCAGGAATTTCAACAGCGAGGATTTCGTTTACACGCTGCGTCCGAGGGCCCTGATCGGCGCCAATCCCGTTGACGAGTTTCTTTTCGAATCCCGCCGCGGTTTCTGCGAACACTATGCATCCGCCTTCACGGTCCTGATGCGCGCCGCCGGTGTTCCCGCGCGGGTGGTCACCGGCTATCAGGGCGGAGAACTCAATCCGATCAACAATCAACTCACGGTGAGACAGTCCGACGCCCACGCCTGGTCCGAGGTCTGGATCAGCGGCCAGGGCTGGGTGCGCGTGGACCCGACGGCCGCCGTGGCTCCCGACCGTATCGAGCTGGGACTGGCGGACTCAGTATCTGCTGCCGACGCTGCCCCCGGACTGTTTCTCCGGCGTATTCCCTTTCTACAGGGCCTGCGCCAGAGCTGGGACGCCATCGACAGCGCCTGGAACGAGTGGGTTCTTGGCTACGGACCCGATCGACAGCTGGCTCTGCTCAGGAGCCTCGGAGTCGGCGATCCGGACTGGCGGTCCCTGGCGGCCGCCATGACAGGCGCACTGGCGGTCTTGCTGACCGGTCTGGCGGCGTGGCTCGGCTGGCGGTATCGCCCTCCGGGACCGGACGAGTTGCAGCGTCTGTACCGGGTGTTTCTCAGGCGCCTGGACCGGCGCGGAGTCCGGCGAAAGCCCTGGGAAGGACCGCTGGATTTCTCGGTTCGCGCCGCTGGCGCCTGCCCCGCTTACGCGGGGGCAATCCACCGGATCACCACCAGCTATCTCCGTCTCCGATACGGCCCCAAGCCCGATGAAAGCGAACTGCAGCGGATGCGCGGGCTGCTGCGCTCCTTCCGCCCCTAGTTTCGGTATCCGTCCTCCATCTCGGCGGCCGCCCGACTGCCAGCCTCTACGTCGACCCGCCACAGCAGATAACCTCCGGCGAAGAACAGCAGATTCAGTGACAGGATACTGTCACGCTCATCCGCCCCCGCAATGAGTACCGGGGTGATCGCCATCAATATCGGACCCAGAATGGCAGCAAACTTACCCACCATGTTGAAGAAGCCGAAGAACTCCGCTGTCTTGGACACGGGAATGAGTCTGGCATACAGCGACCGGCTGAGGCTCTGCACGCCGCCCTGGACCAGACCGACGGCGACGGCGAGAACGTAGAAGTCCCCGCTATCTGTCAGCCACCTCCACGCATAGACAAGCGCGAGCACATACACAGCCAATCCGATCAGAATTCCGCGCCGGGGCCCAATGCGCTTGCCCAGCCAACCGAAAAACAGCGCCGCCGGAAAAGCGACGAATTGCGTTACCAGCAAGGCCAGCATGAGATCGGCCGCCGGCAGGCTCAGAATCCTGTCGCCGAAAAACACGGCCGTCTTGATGACAGTGTTTACGGCATCGATGTACAGCCAGTATCCCAGCAGAAAGAGGAAAAGCACTTTCAATTGCCGGACTTCGCGAAATGTCCCTATCAATTGGGCGACACCTTCCCGCACGGCCTCCAGACGGGAAGCCTTGCGCGGGGTCGGCGTTTCCCGCACGGAGACCAGCAGGGGAATGGTAAAGACAGCCCACCAGAGGCTCACGGATAAGAATGACGCCTTGACCGCGACGCCTGCGTCCGGAAGCCCGAACATCTCGGGATCGTTCACCATCATGACGTTGAGCGCGAACAATAATCCGCCGCCAACGTAGCCCAGGCCGTAGCCGAATGCCGAAACCAGATCGAATTCGTCCTCCCTGGAAACGTCGACCAGCATCGAATCGTAGAACACGTTGGCTCCGGAGAAGCCCACCGTGCCCAGGGCATAAAGCAGCAGCCCCATCTGCCACTCGCCGGCCTGAACCCAGGCCATGGCCGCGGTCATCACCACGCCGAGCATGGCGAAGGTGGCCAGAAATTTCTTGCGGTTGCCACCGCGATCCGCAATGGCTCCCAGGATCGGTGCCGAGATGGCGACGAGAATGCTCGATCCCGCCAGCGTCATGTTGAACCAGAACTGGGAATCCTGGGTGCTGAGGTCTTTGCTGAGAAAGCTGTAGAAGGCCGGGAAAAACCCGGCCATCACGGTGGTCGCAAAGGCAGAATTTCCCCAGTCGTACAGAGCCCAGCCCAGAACCGGCTTGCGCAAAAGAATCTTGGACATGACTGCTCGCTCTCCGGGCGGCTCGGCGTATTGGAATCTGGCCGTCACTATACCGGCCGGAAACCCCACCGGAAACGTCAGGCGACTATCTGCTCCCGGGTCGGAAGGAATGCAATTTCCGGCCAGCGCTCCTCTGTCAGGCTCAGGTTGACCCGGGAGGGTGCGATATAAACGAGGCAGTCGCCATGATCCCGGGCGAGGTTCTCCGAGGCCTTGCGCTCGAACTCACTCAGTCGGGACGGATTGTCTGCCCGAATCCAGCGGACGGTGACGACGGGAACACTTTCGAAAACACACTCCACCCCGTATTCGGCCCGGAGCCGGTAGGCCACCACGTCAAACTGCAGCGGTCCGACAGCGCCGAGAATAAGGTCATTTCGGCTCAGCGGCCTGAACAGCTGTGTGGCACCCTCCTCGCAGAGCTGGTCCAGTCCCTTGTGGAGAGCCTTGGTCTTGAGCGGATCCTTGAGCACCGCTCGCCTGAAGAGTTCCGGCGCGAAATTCGGGATGCCGGTGAAATGCAGATCCTCGCCCTGACTGAAGGTATCGCCAATGTTGATGGTGCCGTGATTGTGGAGTCCCAGGATATCCCCGGGCCAGGCTTCCTCCGCCTGCTGACGGTCCGACGCCAGGAACGTCAGCGCGTCTGCCACTCTCAGCTCCCGCCCGGTTCTGACATGCCGGAGCCTGATTCCCGGCCGGTAGCTTCCCGAACAGATTCGGAGAAAAGCGATGCGATCCCGGTGGGCGGGATCCATGTTCGCCTGGATTTTGAAAATGAAGCCGCTGAACGCCTCTTCATCGGGATTGACCTGCCGCTCGATCGCCGCCCTGGGGCGAGGCGCCGGAGCCCATTCCACGAAGCCCTTCAGCAACTCGCGCACTCCGAAGGCGTTGATGGCCGAACCGAAGAACACGGGCGTCAGGGAACCGGCCAGGTAATCTGCGTGATTCCACGGGTGACTCGCGCCCTGAACGAGCTCGACCTCCTCGCGGAACTCTTCGAACCGATCTCCGAGCAGTTCCCTGGCTGCGTCACTATCCAGGCCATCGATGGCCGTTGTCTCCCCCAGGGCGCCGTGATCGCCGGGGCGGTAGACGTAAATACGATCCTCCAGCAGATGGTAGATGCCCCTGAGATCCCGACCCATGCCGATGGGCCAGGTCACCGGAGCGCAGCGGATTTTGAGAACATCCTCGATCTCGTCGACGAGTTCCATTGGCTCCCTTCCATCCCGGTCCAGCTTGTTGACGAAGGTGACGATGGGGGTATCCCTCATCCGGCACACTTCCATCAACTTGATGGTTCGCTCCTCCACACCTTTGGCGCAGTCGATCACCATCAGGGCCGAGTCCACCGCCGTCAGTGTCCGGTAGGTGTCTTCCGAGAAGTCGCCATGACCCGGCGTATCGAGAAGATTGACGACGCGGCCCTCGAACGGGAACTGCATGACCGACGAGGTCACGGAAATGCCTCGCTCCTGCTCCATGGCCATCCAGTCAGACGTGGCATGGCGGGCTGCCTTGCGCCCCTTGACGGCGCCGGCAAGCTTGATGGCACCGCCGAACAGCAGCAGCTTCTCGGTGAGCGTGGTTTTGCCCGCGTCGGGGTGCGAGATAATCGCAAAGGTCCGCCGGCGGCCGATGGCGTCGGTGAGTGAAGTCATGAGGGGAAGATACGAAAGAAACCGGGCTATATTACATCACCGGAGGCCGCTGCGTCCTCCAGATCCAGCGCCAGAATAACCGCGTCCTCGCGGCCGTCCCTCACCCGGTAATAGCGCGGTCGCCGCCCGATCTCGACAAACCCCTCTGATGCGTAGAGGGCCAGAGCCGCAGTATTCGATGGTCTCACCTCCAGGAACATACGCCTCGCGCCGGCGCCCCGGGCGGCCGTCAGGATCTCCCGGAGCATGTCCCGACCGAGTCCGCAGCGCCGGCTGTCGCGACGCACGCACAGGTTCAGGAGATGAGCCTCGTCGGCCGCGAGCGACATCACGGCGTAGCCCTGAAGACTGCCGCCGGCCCCCTCCAGAACGATGCAGTGGTAGCCCACCCGGAGACAATCCCTGAAAATCCCCTCGGTCCAGGGAAACTCGTAGGATTCGCGCTCCAGCGCGGCCACGGAAGACAGGTCGCCGGCCCCCATGAGACGCACCTCGGGACCTGCGGGACTCGGCCGGGCGCTCAATGGGACTTACCTTCGACAATCCGGGCCGCCAGCAGCAGGTCAAGCCAGACTTTGCCCTTCTCGCCGGGTCGCCGGAGAAGATAGGCCGGGTGGTATGTGACGATCACGGGCGTCCGGTCCTCGCCGTAGTGAAAAACCCGGCCCCGCATTCTGCCCAGAGGACTGTCGGTTTCAAGAAGGCGCTGGGCCGCAACGCGACCCAGGGCGAGAATGATACGAGGACGGACAAGCGTGATCTGGCGCTCAAGGTAAGGCGCGCATTTCTCCGCCTCTTCCGGCCTGGGATCCCGGTTATTCGGCGGACGGCACTTGAGGACGTTGGCGATGTAGACGGTCTCGCGTGATTGCCCCAGGGCCTTCAGCATCGCGTCAAGCAGCTGCCCGGCCCGACCGACGAAGGGCTCGCCCAGACGATCCTCTTCCGCTCCAGGCGCCTCCCCGATGATCATCCAGTCCGCGGAAGGACTGCCCACTCCGAATACGGCCTGGGTTCGGCTTTCGTGAAGCGGGCATCGCCGGCAGACGGCCACGGTCTGCCTGAGCTGCTGCAGGTCCATTTCCGCCACCACCGGCTCCGGATCCGGGACCGCGGAGGGCGCGTGACGGGAGACCCACCGGGTCACACCCATGGCCTCCAGGTAACGGGCTCGTCGCGGATCCATGGGTGTCTTCAGGCGGCTTTGCTGCGATCCTGCGCGTCTCTTTCCTCGCGCTGCGCCCGCCGTTTTCGGCGTTTTGCCCAACGAAAAACGCTGAGCACCGGCCCAGACAGCGCGAACAGAAAGAACAAGGCAAACAGAACCAGCGGCGGATCCAGTGAGATGAGCATGAAAACCGCCGGAATGGCGAGCAGGTAGGTGAACGGAATGCGCTCTCCCAGATTCACATCCCTGCCGCTGTAAAACGGGAACGTGCTGACCATGAGAGCACCGGCCGACGCTGTCACGACAAATGTCACGAGGAATGCGACCGGACCGCCGAGCCCGTATTTAGTGCCCAGCCAGACCATCGATGCCACGATGGCGGCGCCCGAGGGACTTGGCAGACCTTCGAAGAAACGTTTATCGGCCAGCCCGATGCGTGTGTTGTAGCGGGCGAGACGAAACGCGGCGCAAACCGCGTAGAAAAAAGCGGCCAGCCAGCCGAGCCGGCCCCAAAGCCAGGCATATTCGGTCAGATTGACGACTCCCCATTGATAGACCACCAGCGCCGGCGCAATTCCAAAGGAAACCATGTCCGCGAGGCTGTCGAACTCCTTGCCGAAATCACTTTCCGTGCTGGTGAGCCGGGCAACCCTCCCGTCCAGGCCGTCCATCACCATAGCCACAAAAATTGCCACGGCAGCCTTCTGGAAATTGCCGTCCATTGCCGCAACCACCGCAAAAAAGCCGGCGAACAGCGCCGCGGTCGTCAGCAGATTCGGTAACAGATAGATACCTCGACGAATGGCCATGTCCTCCTTCCTGTCCCGGTACCAGTCATTTCAACAGGGACACTTTAGACCCTTGCGACCCTTCCGCGCCACCGCGGTCATTCCTCCGAGAGCCAGGGCATCATGGACCGCAACCGGCCTCCGACCGACTCGATAGGGTGCGATTCGGCCTCCTGACGTCCGCTGCGGATCGCGGGAAACCCTCGGCTGGCCTGGTCTGTGAGCTCTCGATCGAAGTCGCCGGAGCGAATCTCTTCCAGAATGCGCCGCATTTCTTCGCGGCTGTGCTCATTGATGATCCTCGGCCCACGAGTGTAGTCCCCGTATTCGGCCGTGCTGGAGATCGAACGCCGCATACCGGCGATACCCCGGGTATGCACCAGGTCGGCAATCAGCTTGACCTCGTGGAGACACCCGAAATAGGCCAGTTCTTCCGAATAGCCCGCATCCACCAGGGTCTCGAAGGCAGCCATTATCAGGTGAGTCAGGCCGCCGCAGAGAACCGACTGCTCGGCGAAAAGATCTGTCTCGACCTCCTCCCGGAACGTGGTCCTGATGACGCCCGCCCGGCCGTGTCCGTTGCCTTTCGCGTACGCGAGCCCGGTCTCGTCTGCGCGGCCGGACGCGTCCTGCGCCACGGCCAGAAGAGCCGGGACGCCTCCTCCCGCCGCATACGTCCTGCGCACCTGTTCGCCTATCCCCAGGGGCGCCACCATGATGACGTCGAGATCGGCACGGGGTCGGATATGCCCGAAATGCACGTTGTACCCATGGGCGAAGAGCAGCGCGGCTCCGGATCGAAGCCGGGGGGCAATGAACTGCTCGTAAAGCGCAGCCTGAGTCTCGTCCGGCGTCAGCATGACCACAATATCGGCCGCCTCGGCCGCCGCTCCGGGTTCAGCGACTGCCAGCCCCAGCCGGCGGCAATGCTCTCTGGAGAGGGATTCGGGCCGAAGGCCGACAACCACGTCCAGACCGGAGTCAGACAGGTTCTGCGCATGGGCCCTCCCCTGCGCGCCAAAACCCATGATCGCGATTTTCTTGCCGCGAATAATGTCTTCGTCGATGTCGGCGTCGTAGTATGGCTGCATGATCCCTCCCGAACAGACGGCGTTCCTCATTCCGTCCGCGGCAGCACAAATCCTTTTCGAATGCTTACAATACGGGCCCTCGAGCCCTACCTGAAGCCTACACGAACAGCCAGGAACTCCCATGCGTCTGTCGCAATATCCTCTCGTCACCCTGAAGGAAGTGCCCGCGGGCGCAGAAGTGATCAGCCACCAGCTCATGCTCCGGACCGGCATGATACGACCGCTGGCTTCAGGCCTGTACACGTGGATGCCCATCGGGCTGCGCGTCCTGCGAAAAGTGGAAAAGATCGTCCGCGAGGAGATGGATGCCGCCGGCGCGCTGGAAATGATGATGCCCGTCGTGCAGCCCGCGGAGCTCTGGAAGGAATCGGGACGCTGGGACCAGTTCGGCCCGGAGCTGCTCAGATTTCACGATCGGCACGAGCGAGGATTCTGCCTCGGGCCGACTCACGAGGAAGTCATCACCGACATCGCCCGTCGCGACCTCAGGAGCTATCGGCAGCTACCGGTCAATTACTACCAGATTCAGACCAAGTTCCGGGACGAAATCCGGCCCCGATTCGGGGTGATGCGTGCCCGTGAATTCATCATGAAGGATGCCTATTCGTTTCACCTCGACGAGGCGTGCCTCCAGCGCACGTATCGTCGGATGTACGACGCCTACGCCGCCATCTGCGGGCGAATGGGCTTGACGTTCAGGGCGGTCGAGGCGGATACCGGCGCGATCGGCGGCAGCATGTCCCACGAGTTCCATGTGCTTGCCGATTCCGGCGAAGATGCCATCGCTTTCGCCGTCAACGGGGATTACGCGGCAAATGTCGAGATGGCGCGAACCGTTCCGGATGACGCCTCTCGGCCGTCGCCGTCGGCGCCGATGGAAAAAGTTTCGACACCCGGAATCAGGACCATCGAGGAGCTCACCCGCCATCTCGGCGTCGACGCGCGGGATTGCCTCAAGACCCTGCTGGTGGAGGGGGAAGACGAGGGCTGCATAGCCCTGGTGCTCCGTGGCGATCACGAACTGAATGCGATCAAGGCGGCCAGACTTCCCGGAGTGGCATCGCCTCTGAGGATGGCATCCGCCGAAGCCATTCGGGACGTCGCCGGTTGCGAAGCCGGTTTTATCGGCCCTGTCGGTCTCGATTGCCCCATATTTGGTGATTACTCGACTCGGGCGATGGCCGATTTTGTCGCCGGAGCCAACGAGGAAGACGCCCACCTGACAGGCGTCAACTGGCTGCGCGATCTGCCCGAACCGGAGTTTGTGGATCTGCGAAATGTTGTGCCGGGGGATCCGAGTCCTGACGGCACGGGTCCCCTGGAGATCGCCCGCGGTATCGAAGTGGGCCACGTGTTCCAGCTCGGGCGCAAGTACAGCGAGGCAATGGGCGCAACGGTGCTGGACGATGCCGGTCGGGAGCAGCCGATGCTCATGGGATGCTACGGAATCGGTGTTTCCCGATTCGTGGCAGCCGCGATCGAGCAGAACAACGACGACCGGGGAATCATCTGGCCTGCGCCCATCGCGCCGTTCCAGATCGTCATCGTGCCGATCAACATGCACAAGTCCCCGAGAGTCCGGGAAGCTGCCGAGGCGCTGTATTCGCAGCTCCGGGAGGAGAATGTGGAAGTGTTGTTCGACGATCGCGAAATCCGGCCCGGAGTCAAGTTCGCCGACTGCGATCTTCTTGGGATTCCGCACCGAGTTGTGATCGGCGAAAGGGCGCTCGACGAGAGGGAGGTGGAATATCGCCACCGTCGGGATGAGGCACCGAGCCGGATGCCCCTCGAAGGCGCGGCCTCCATGCTTGTCGCCCAGGTCAAGGAATCCCTGGGCCTGGGCTAGGTCTGTGCTGAGGCGATTGCTGCCGCTGGCGCTGCTTGTTTCCGCGCAATCCCTCGCGGATCCCGGCGTGGTGGATCCGGTGCTCCGGGAACGACTGGCAAAAGCTGCCGCTCAGGCAAACAGCTTTGTCGATCGCTTCGACGCGGAAGTCTGGCTCACGGACATGTCCAATCGGCTGCGAGCCCAGGTGCCCGATCACGACGAGCGGCTGACGATCCTGCAGCTCACGCACGCCGAGGCACGCCGGGTGGATCTGCCTCCGGAGCTCGTGCTGGCCGTCATAGACGTGGAGAGCAATTTCGATCGGTTTGCGCTTTCCGAGGCGGGCGCCCGCGGACTGATGCAGGTAATGCCGTTCTGGGTGGACGAGATTGGGCGTCCGGAAGACAACCTCTTCGAGGTGCCAACCAACCTCCGCTACGGCTGCACGATCCTGCGGTATTACTACGACATGGAGGACGGTGATCTGTTCCAGGCCCTCGCCCGTTACAACGGCAGCACCGGAAAACGCTGGTATCCGGAGCGCGTGCTCGGCCGTCTCAGCCGAAAATGGTTTCAGCAGTAGCGGCGCTCAGCCGGTTGTGAAGGCGTCTGGAAGATCTGACTGGCAGTCCGCCTCGCCGATTTCGACAGTATCCACTCTTGCCGCTGGCGGCCCGACCCTTAGCCACTCGTAGAGCGACTGCACGGCCCCGGTCGGCCCACAGGCCAGCACTTCCACACGGCCGTCAGGCAGATTCTCGGCATGGCCGGTAACGCCCAGTCCGATGGCCTGTCGAGCCGTGCTGGCCCGAAAAAATACCCCCTGCACCCGGCCGCTGACCAGGAATCGACGACAGACCACGGTCATGGCAAGAGCAAAAGGGAATGTTTCGGTGAAGTCATCGGCAACCGATCATTCACGACCAATCGTTTCTGCGATTGACTTGGCATGGGTCGCTTTCTGTTTCGCCAGACGAGCATCCGATCGCGCACCGTTGTACGCTTTCTTCTCGAGCTTTCGCTCGGCGCTGGACAGGTAATCCTTTGCCTGACCCAGCACTACCGGCGCATACTCCGGAGCCCCGGCCGCCTCGGCGGCCTGGATGGCCTGTCTGGCATCGCTCATTTCCTGCACCGGCGGTGCCGCGCAGGCGGAAAGGGCCGCGATTGCGACCAATACCCCGAGCGATTTTCTTATGATTCTCTTCATTGCCGGGTAAACCGTCGCCGTGAACAACGGCGTTAAAGTTGAAATATACTTCAAACGCCGCCGGTCCTCTACCGTGAATGTCAGGCGGGGGACACAAAAATATCAAGGCAAATCATGAAAGTAACGATTTATCATAATCCACGTTGTTCAAAATCACGACAGACGCTTCAGCTTCTGCGCGACCAAAGCATCAATCCGGTAATTGTGGAGTACCTCAAGAACCCGCCGGACGCGCAGAAGATCAGGGAACTGCTGAAAGCGCTGAATCTCGGAGCCGCCGATCTGCTCAGAACCGGTGAATCAGAGTACCTGGAGCTGGGGCTGGACGGGGAGGACGTGACCGAAGAACAGAGGATTCGGGCCATGGCTTCCCATCCCCGCCTGATTCAGCGTCCCATCGTCGTTCGGGGTGACCGGGCAAGACTCGGACGCCCCCCGGAAAAAGTGCTGGAGCTGTTCGCCGAATGACCCGCATCCTGGTCCTCTACTACTCTCGACACGGCTCTACGGCAGCGCTCGCGCGTCAGGTCGCCAGGGGTGTGGAAAGCGTAAGCGGCGCGACGGCGATTGTCCGCACAGTGCCGTCAGTATCACCGGACACCGAGCCCTCTGAACCCGAACTGCCACGGGAAGGCCCCCCGTATGCCGGGGTGGAGGATCTCGCGGAGGCAGACGGGCTGGTCGTCGGCAGCCCCACCCGGTTTGGAAACATGGCCGCGCCGATGAAGCATTTTCTCGACACGACCGGGGATCTCTGGTTTTCCGGCGCCCTGGTGGGCAGGCCCGCCGGCGTGTTTACGTCCACCGCATCCATGCACGGCGGACAGGAAGCGACCCTGCTTTCCATGATGCTGCCCCTTTTGCACCACGGCATGCTGCTCGTAGGACTGCCATATACGGATCCTGCCCTGGCGGAAACGCGTACCGGGGGAACGCCCTACGGGCCGAGTCACGTGGCAGGCCAACCGCCATCGCCGACGCTCAGCGAGCACGAACGGGACCTGGCGCGCGCGCTCGGGAAACGGGTCGCGACCATCGCGACCGCGCTTCGCCGAAAGGACCGCTGAGCAGCAGCCCGGATGGCTTCGTCCCGATTTACCCGTCCCGCAGCCATTTCGATGGGCTGCCTGCTCGTCTGGCTGGCCCTCTGGCTGGGGACGAGGGATACGGACACACCGGCGCTGTCGCTGTTGACGATTGGTTTCGCCTGGCTGCCGCTGGCCCCCGCCCTGCCGCTAGTCTGGATCGGCAAGCGTAAAGCTGCCGGCTGGACCAGCATGGCGGGCGTGTTCTACGCAGGATTTTTCGTCATGGAACTGGTTGCGAATCCCGCAGCCCGGTGGTGGGCCAGCGTCGCTCTGGCGCTAGCGCTCGTCATGATTACACTGCAGGTCCGGATGATCCGTGGTCCGGTCTCTCAACGGCGGTGATCGTCGGACAAGGCCAGCACCTCCCGCACGAAGGGAACGGTCAGCCGGCGCTGGGCGACCAGAGAAGCCACGTCCAGGCGATCCAGCCAGTCACAGAGGGAAGCCATGTCGCGCGGCAAGCGGCGCATGAGGTAATGCGCGGTATCCCGGGGCAGCTCCAGTCCCCGGTGTCTCGCGCGAAACTTCAGCGCCTCGATCACGTCGCTCTCGGCCAGGGCCACAAGCTGGAATACAGAGCCGGCGGTAAGCCTTGAGCGCAGATCCGGCAGACTGAAATCAAGCGCTCCGGGAGGCGAACGGCTTGCGACGACAAAGGCGGCAGACGTGTCGTGCAACTCGTTGTAGAGACCGAACAGCCCCTCCTCCAGCGCCGGGTTACCCACGGCGACATCCAGTTCGTCGACGGCAACGATGTCGTGTCCTGCCCAGCCTCTCAGCGCCTCCGGACCCATGGGCCCGATCTGTGTCATGGGGAGATATGCCGCACTACGAGATTTCTCGGCGGCGGCAGCGCAGAGCGCCTGAAGAAGATGGCTCTTTCCGCTACCCGCACCGCCCCAGAGCCAGCAGCCTGCCCCCGCGTCGCCGGCCAAAGACCGGAGATACGCCACGGCAAGCTCGTTCGCACCGGGGAAATAGGTCGCGAAGATCGCCGAATCCTTGAGCTTGAACTCCAGGGGCAGCTGTTTCACGCCGAAGCCCTGATCACGTCGGATGTCTGACCCGCCACGCGCGCAGACCCCAGGTCACCATGTAATCGATTCCGCTCACTACCGTCGTCGCCAGCACGGCGTATCCGATGACGTTCACTACAGGTCTTCCGGGAATCCCGAACCCGGCATCCGCCACCGCGGCAAGCACATAGAGGAGCTGGAGCGCCGAGTTGGCTTTGCTCACCAGAGTCGGGCTGGCCTGAAAAATCCCTATCAGGAATCTGTATGCGGTGGCTCCGGAAACGATAATCACGTCCCGCGCCACGACCATGATGAGCAGCCAGACCGGGGCCAGCCCGATATAGCCGAGCGTCAGGAACGAAGTCACTAGCAGCAGCTTGTCCGCCAGCGGGTCCAGAATGCCGCCCAGCCTGGACCGCCAGTCAAAGCGTTTGGCCAGAAATCCGTCCAGGCCGTCGGTGAAACCAGCGAGGAAAAAAACGACCAGCACCCAGGCGTATTCGCCGGCCAGCAACAGCCAGACCACCGGAGCAACCAGCAGCATTCGCAGCACGCACAGGGCGTTGGGAATATCTCGGGGTCTCAAGGTGAGGACAATCGATAGCTCAACAATACCCTCCGCATCCCCGGCAAATCGGGAGCGGAGGCCTCCGGGGCTCCGCTTTCATCGGAACCGAGCAGGGATCCAAGGCGGATGGCCCGGTCCACATTTTCGACGCTGCCTATCAACTCCAGCCCGAAAACGACCGTGTCGTCCCGCAGTGTTCGGACCTGAACCGAGCGTACGGCGGTAAGACCCTCCAGGTAAGCGAGAACCCGACCGTAGTCCTCGAGCGAGCTGACGCCATGTACCGCCAGTCCCACCTCGCCCTCGACTGCGGCGCCCGTGGTCACCGCATACCGCTGGGCGAACCGGTCGCTGGTCCCGCTGATCCCGTCCTCCAGCCCGCCAGTCCAGCGGTACGCCTGATCGCCCGAATACAGGGTCCAGCGTGTGCGGAACTCCGCATCCGCGGATAGCCGGCCCAGCAGGACCGCATCCGTACCGTATCTCTCGCCCGCGGTCTGCAGGGCCTGATCGAAGCCTCCCCAGACCTCTCCAAAGGAAATCACCGACCTGTCCTGAGCGTCCATCAGAGGCAGGATCAGCGGCAGACCCCGATCGTCCGCAAGGGCTGTCATTCGATCGCGAAGCTCCTGAGCGGCGCGGTCGGGGACCTCGTCCTCTGAAGAGAGCACGAACCGGGCCCCGCCGCCCTGGTCCACGGCCAGAACCAGGAGCACGGCAGGCCGTTCCGCTCCCCAGATGGGCAGTCCCCGCTCGGCCAGGGCGGCATCCAGCGCGAGGCTGTCGAAAGCCACCCAGAGGTTGCCGTCCGGCTTCAATCGGTATTGCTGGACGTAGCGTTCGGCGGCGCGACGCAGGTCTGCTGTTTCCTCCATCGCCGCAGCCTCGGGGCGTCCCGTGACGCGAATCAATACCTGACCCATGGCTTCCGAGAAAGCGGCGGCACGCTGCGCCTGGGTATCCTTGTCCACCGCCACCTCAGCTTCGTACAGGCCCGGCACCGACGCCGCCCAGCCCGTGGTGGCCAGGGCGACAGCCATGACCCACCCGGCGGATAACGACCTGCAAAATGTTCTCACTCGGTTCGGCAAGCTTTGACTTTCCACGCGGAAGGGTGATGTAAAATATCACAGATCGCTTTCTCCCCGGGTCTCTCCAGACATGCACAGAGCCGCCCCGGGCCCTCCCGCGAGACACCGTGCAGATATGACAGACAAACCCTCCCTGACCTACCGGGACGCCGGCGTGGATATCGATGCCGGTAACAGCCTGGTCGACCGCATCAAGCCCCTCGTAAAAGCGACCCACCGCCCAGGCGTCCTCGCTGGCCTGGGTGGATTCGGCGGACTGTTCGAATTGCCTGCCGGTTACTCCGAACCGGTCCTGGTATCGGGAACGGATGGCGTCGGTACCAAGCTGAAGCTCGCTCTGGCGATGGACCGTCATGATTCCATCGGCGTGGATCTCGTTGGCATGTGCGTCAACGATGTGGTCGTACAGGGTGCCGAGCCGCTGTTCTTTCTTGATTATTACGCCACTGGGCAACTGGACGTAGACACGGCGGCCAGCGTGGTCTCGGGCATTGCGAACGGATGCAAGCAGGCCGGCTGCGCCCTGATTGGTGGAGAAACCGCAGAGTTACCGGGCATGTATGCCGGTCGGGATTATGACCTGGCCGGATTCTGCGTGGGTATCGTCGAGAAAAGCCGCATCATCGACGGGTCCCGCGTAGCCCCGGGAAACGCCATACTCGCCGTGGCATCCTCCGGGCCCCACTCCAACGGGTATTCCCTGATTCGCCGTATCCTTGCTGACCAGAACGCTGCTTTGGACCAAGAATTCGAGGACGCGACTCTCGGGGAGAAGCTTCTCGCGCCGACACGAATATACGTGCGCTCCACACTGGCATTGATCGAGGAGGTGGACGTCCTCGGCATTGCCCATATCACCGGAGGCGGGCTTCCCGAAAACCTGCCGCGAACAATGCCTGAGGGGTGTCGCGCGATAATTCATCGGGACTCGTGGCCCATGCCAGCCATCTTCGACTGGCTGCGCGAAGGCGGCAACCTGTCCGAGACCGAGCTTTTTCGCACCTTCAACTGCGGCGTGGGAATGACGTTCCTTGTACCCGGCGACTGCGCAGATAACGCGCTGAAGATTCTTCGCGAGCAGGGCGAAGAAGCGTGGATCCTGGGCGAGATTACCGCCGGCGACCGGGCCGTGGAACTCTCCTGATGGACCGTCAGCTCGCCGTAGTCGTGCTGATTTCCGGCAGCGGCACCAATCTCCAGGCCATCATCGACGCCTGCGCGCACGGCCATATCCCGGCCCGAATTACGGCGGTGGTCAGCGACAAGCCGGAAGCCTTCGGGCTTAGCCGCGCAGAGCGGGCCGGGATCGAGACAAGGATTCTTACAGCGTCAGGCTTCGCCGATCGCGAAGCCTACGACCGGGCGCTGGGCGGACTGCTGGATCAGCTGCAGGCGGATCTCGTGGTCCTGGCGGGCTTCATGAGAATCCTGACGGCCGGGCTGGTGCATCAATGGGCGGGACGCATGCTCAACATCCACCCGTCCCTGCTCCCCGACTACCGCGGGCTGCATACGCATCAGCGGGTACTGGACGCAGGGGAGACCTTTCATGGCACGAGTGTCCATTTCGTGACCGAAGAACTGGATGGCGGACCGGTGATCGCCCAGGCCCGTCTGGCTGTAAGGCCCGACGACACGGCAGAAACACTCAACCAGCGTGTCCAGGCCCTGGAGCACAGAATGTATCCGCGCGTGATCGGCTGGTATGCCGAGGGCCGGCTCAAAATGGCCGGAGACAGCGTGCAGATCGACGGCAAAATCCTCGAGGCGCCGATCGTCAGGGACGAAGCGGAGTGGCTCAGGTCCTAGGCAGGGTCACGCCCCGCTGGCCTTGGTATTTCCCGCCCCGATCGCGATACGAGGTATCGCATTCCTCGTCGGACTCGAAGAAGAGCATCTGGGCAACACCCTCGTTGGCGTAGATCTTGGCCGGCAGCGGCGTCGTGTTCGAAAACTCCAGCGTCACATGCCCCTCCCACTCCGGTTCGAGCGGCGTGACGTTGACGATGATGCCGCAACGGGCGTACGTGGATTTGCCCACGCAGATGGTCAGGACGCTCCGCGGGATCCTGAAATACTCGACGGTGCGCGCCAGGGCGAAGGAATTCGGCGGGATAATGCAGACGTCTTCGCGCACGTCAACGAAGCTGCTTTCGTCGAACTGCTTCGGGTCGACAATGGCGGAATTGATGTTGGTGAAGATCTTGAACTCCGGTGCGCAGCGGACGTCATAGCCGTAGCTTGAGGTTCCGTAGCTCACGAGCCGGTTTCCCGAAGCCGTTCGCACCTGCCCGGCTTCGAAGGGCTCGATCATGCCCTGTTCTTCGGCCATCCGCCGGATCCATTTGTCGGACTTGATGCTCACTCAGTCGTCCTCGATCACGATGTTCGGGAACGGCCGGCTGCCGCCGCCGGCGAGCTCTCCGAGCGTCGCGGCAGCCCGCCTCGCTACATCCAGGTAGGCCTCCGAGATCGGGCTACCCGGATCCGACGCCACGGTCGGTCTTCCCCCGTCGGCTTCTTCCCGGATCCGCCCGTCCAGGGGCAGCCGGCCCAGCACGGGCAGTCCGTAGCTCGCCGACATCTTCTCAGCTCCGCCCTCGCCGAAAATCGCGTCCTGATGTCCGCAGTTCGAGCAAATGTGGATGCTCATGTTCTCCACCAGGCCCAGGACCGGGATTTCCACTCTCTGGAACATGCGCAATCCCTTGATCGCGTCCTGCAGCGCAATGTCCTGCGGCGTGGTCACAATGAGGGCGCCGCTCACCGGCACCCGCTGGGCCATCGTCAGCTGGATGTCACCGGTGCCCGGAGGCATATCCACGATCAGGTAATCCAGGCGGTCCCACAGGGTTTCGCCCAGAAGCTGCACCAGGGCTCCGGTGGCCATCGGACCCCGCCATACCACCGCCTCGTCTTCGTCGACGAGAAAGCCGATCGACATGCACTGAATTCCGTAACCCACGAGCGGGTCCAGTTTCTTACCATCGGGACTGGTGGGCCGGCGACCGGACAACCCCAGCATGCGAGGCTGGCTCGGCCCGTAAATGTCAGCATCCAGCATGCCTATCCTGCCGCCTTCCGCCGCCAGGGCGAGCGCAAGATTCACGGCCGTCGTTGATTTACCGACTCCCCCTTTGCCCGAGGCGACCGCCAGAACGTTCTTGACGCCTTCCAGGGGTTCGACACCGCCCTGAACCGGCGCGACAGGCACCTCCCAGTCAACCGTGACCCGTGCCTTGTCGATTCCGGAGAGTGCCGTCAGGTGCTCCTGGAGCCGGGTCTGCAGCGATTCCGAGTAGCGTTTCGCGGGAAACGACAGACGGACGGCCACATCAGCGACACCATCCTGCACTTTCACATCGTTTATTGTCCCGACATTATCCAGTGCCTTGCCAAGGACAGGATCATTAAAACCGGCGACGGCCGAGCGCACGCTCGACAGTAGATCTTCGCTCAAGGGAAACCTCCGAATACGGGTCTGTGAGACCATGCGAGAGAATAATTGTAGCCGAAATCAGATCCGCGCTTTCCGACTCCGCCGTCTTGGCGAAATCCCGGGTGCCGTGTAAGGTAGGCCGGATGGTCCGGGTGCACAAAATCACAGCTCAGATGGCGCTTGCGGCAACCGTTTCAGGACGCGAGACGGAGGCGCCATGAATCTTCTCGGCGGCGTACGCTCGACCCGGCTGATCGAGAAGCTGGAGGTTTGGCGGGACCTGGACAGTCCGGAAGCAAAAAAGGCCGTCGATAAGCTCAGGTCTCTGGGCGGCTCGGGTATCAAGAAACTGATCGGGGAAATCGAGTCGTCGGACCGCAAGCGGGCCCGAGTGCTGGCCGACGTCATGTCCCGCGTCATCTCTGACAAGACCGTACATCAGGCCGTCAAGGGCCTGGACTCGGACAGCCAGAAGGTGACAAGCGCTGTCGCCTGGGCCCTCGGGCACGGAAGGCGGTTCAACCCCAACGTGCTCCTGGACTATTTAAGGAAAGACACGGTGCCGAAGGCGCCCCTCTGCGATGCCCTGTCTCATCAGAAAGGTCGTCTCGATGTCCGGCGGGTGCTGACCCAGGCTTACCAGCAGGACTCGACGGAAAAAGCGGTTCTTTTCCGCATTGTCGCCGAGACTGCCGGCGAGAACGACCTGCCGGAACTGATCGGCCGGCTGACCGGGAAGGACATCGTGGCGAGAGCCCACATCATAGACATACTCTCCCGCTTCAATACCCGCGAGGTCTACCACGCCCTCCAGGAGCAGCTAAAGGATTCCAACAAGCTGATCCGGCAGGCGGCCATCAACGCCATCGGCCGCATGGACGGCGAACCGGACATGGAACTGCTTTGCGGCCTGCTGTGCGATCCGGATCTCGATGTCCAGAACAAGGCTGTCGAGGCTATCGTCCGCCATCGACACCCGGACACCGTGCGGTACCTGATCGTGGCGCTTAAGGACGATTCCGAGTACTCGCGGAGAGCCGCCGTGGAGGTCCTGAACGAGATCGCCGACCCCAGGTCCATCAAGGACCTCCTCGAGGCCCTCAGCGACGATGACTGGTGGGTCAGGGCCCGGGCCACCGACGCCCTGGCAAAAATCGGCGGACCGCGGGTCGTCAACGCGGTACTGGAGCTCATCAAGGACGAGAACGAGGACATACGACGCGCCGCCATCGAAATCCTCAACGCCACGCGGGACGAGCGCGCGGTGAAAAAGCTTATCGAAGCAACTATCGATGAGGACTGGTGGGTTCGCGAGCGTGCGGCCGACGCCCTGGCCGAAATTGGCGATGCCCGAGCTCTTCCCGCGTTGCTGAAAATGCTCGAAGGTGACTCGCGGTCCATCCCGACCGCGATCCGGGGCATCGCGAAACTCGGGGATGAAAGACACGTACCGCGATTGCTGAAGCTCGTTCCGCACCCGGAAAGGGAGGTCCAGATTGAAGCGATTGACGCCCTTGCGCGGCTCGCTGATTCCTCGGTCGCAGACCAGATCCGCGAGACTGTCGGTATTCATCTTGAAAACCAGGACAAGGCGGTACGACAGGCGGCCATTGCTGCCATCAAGTCGCTGGACGAGCGGTTTTCTCCCTCGCAGATTGCCGAGGCACGAAAACAGGAACGTTTTGCGGAGCCGACCCGGACCCTGCTCGTGGAGGGCCGGGAAGTCGGCGCCTTCGTGCAGGGCGGCGGCGTCCAGAAACAGCTGGATATCACGACCCTGGAGTCGGGGGACGTTATAGAAGGCCGCTACAAATTCATCAGGAAGATCGGCAAGGGTGCCTTTGGTACGGTGCTGCTGATGACGGATCAGGTCGTGGAAGAGAATCTGATCCTGAAGTTTCTGAACCCGAACGTGGCTTCGGACGAAGAGATGATGAAGCGCTTCGTCCACGAGCTCAGATACTCCCGAAAGATCACTCACAAGAATGTGATCCGGATTTACGACTTTCTTTTCATGGGCGGGCTGTATGCCATATCAATGGAGTACTTCCCGTCTCACACGCTGGGTGACGAGGTCAAGGACGAACAGCCGCTGGAGATCTCCACAGCCATGCGCTACGGGTGCGACATCGCAACCGGCATGGCGGTAGCTCATCATGCCGGGATCATCCACCGGGACCTGAAACCGGCGAACATCCTGATCAACGACGAAGGCCTGGTCAAAATCGTGGACTTCGGCGTGGCGGCGGCGAGCAGCAGCGGGGACACTCAGCTGACGAAAACGGGATACGTCATTGGATCGCCAAAATACATGGCCCCCGAGCAGATCCTCGGCAAGCAGGTGGACGAGAAAGCGGACATTTACAGTCTGGGCATCATCATGTACGAGATGATCACCGGGATCCCCCCCTACAGCCGGGGGGACCACATGTCGGTCATGTACCAGCACGTACAGGGCAAGGCCAAGCGGGCTCACGAGGTGAACGAGGCCGTGCCTGCGGAACTGTCCGAATGCGTTGCCCGATGCATGTCAGTGGACAAATCGAAGCGGTATGATTCCATGGAGCAGCTCCGCGAGGAGTTCAAGCGTTTCCTGCCCGCAGAGGTCTGATAAATGGCACGCATCGATGCTTTCCTGAAGCTCGGACTCGCCCAGGGATGCTCCGATATTCATCTCGCCGTCGGCGTGCCGCCCATGCTCCGTCTGCGCGGCGAACTGACGCCGATCAAGTTTCGCGAACTCTCCGGTACGGAACTCGAGGGATACGTACTGGAAATACTGACGGAGTCCCAGCAGGAAAGATTCGGCGGCGGCCAGGACCTCGACTTCGCCTACGAAGCTGCCGACAGCGGCCGATTCAGGGTCAATATCTTTCGCAAGGACACAGGAGTTGGCGCGGTATTCCGTTATATCCCGGACAATATTCCCACGCTCGAGAGCCTGGGCATTCCTGACGCAGTCCGGGAACTCTGCGATCATCACCAGGGCATGGTGCTGGTGACCGGGGCCACCGGTACCGGCAAGTCGACAACCCTGGCGGCCATGCTCGATCACATCAACCGGACACGTCAGCTGAACATCATCAGCCTCGAGGACCCCATCGAGTTCGTCCACCAGAGCAAGAACTCGCAGATCGTGCAACGGGAGTACGGCACCCATTTCCAGAGCTTCGCGGAGGCCGTGCGGGCGGCGATGCGCCAGGATCCGGACGTAATACTCGTCGGCGAGATGCGGGATACTGAAACCATCCGTATGGCCATGACAGCCGCGGAGACCGGCCACCTCGTTCTGGGTACGCTGCACACGACAAGCGCCGTCAAGACGGTGGACCGGATTATCGATGCCCTGCCCGCCCTGGAACGAGGCCAGGCAAAAACCTTTCTCGCCCAGAGTCTCGTTGGCGTGGTTACCCAGGTTCTGGTCAGGACCCCGGACGGCCGCGCCCGTCGCGCCGTTTTCGAGCTCATGACCCGCAACAAGGCGATTTCCAAATTGATCACGTCAGATCAGACTCATCTGATCCCCTCCCAGCTGCAAACGGGCAAGTCGGCGGGAATGCAGCTCATGGACCAGGCGCTCCTTGACGCCATCAATGCCCGGGACATCGACCCGGACGACGCCTATCGTTTTGCCGAGGACAAGAAGAAATTCGTACGCTTCGTCACGGACACCAGCATCCTGCCGAAACTGGACGTGGTCGATTGAGGAAACGGGACATCCCATGACCATGATTCGCGAACTTCTGGAAGAACTCATCGAGCGGGATGGTTCGGATCTCCATCTGATCGCCGGTGACCCGCCCCGCATGCGGCTCTACGGCGATCTCGTGACCATGCGCGACGAGCCCATGAACGCGGAAATGCTGAGGGAGGTCCTCAGCGAGATCATTCCCCCTACCGCCACCGAAACCCTTGCCCGAAAGGATCAGGTGGACTTCGCCTATTCGCTGGACGGACTTGCCCGCTTCCGTGTTAACGCATTCCGGCATCTCGGCGGGTTGGCGGTCATCATGAGGAGCATACCGGCCAGCCCCCAGAGCCTGGAAGAGCTGAGACTGCCAAACGTCATCGGGCAGTTATGCAAGGAAACCTCGGGACTGATCCTCGTCACCGGCAAGACGGGCTCTGGCAAGTCCACCACCCTTGCGGCCATGGTGGACGACATCAACCGCCGCGTTAAGGGCCACATTCTGACCATCGAGGACCCGATCGAGTTCGTGCATGGGCGGAAGAATTGCCTGATCAGCCAGCGGGAAATCGGCCTGCACAGCCCCAGCTTCGCCAAGGCCCTGCACTCCGCGCTCAGGGAAGATCCGGACGTCATTCTCGTCGGGGAACTGCGTGACCTGGACACCATCAGTACAGCGATCACGGCTGCGGAGATGGGCATTCTCGTAATGGGCACCCTGCACACCAACGGCGCCATCCAGACGGTGGACAGGATCGTGAACGCCTTCTCCTCCGAAAAACAGTCGCATGTGCGCACCATGCTGTCCACCTCCCTGCGCGGCGTCATCTCGCAGCAGCTGTGCCGCAAGAAAGGTGGAGGCGGCCGTGTTCCCGCGTTCGAGGTCATGGTGAATACCGCCGCGGTGGCCAATCTCCTCCGGCAGGGCAAGCTGGACCAGATCGAGAGCACCATCCAATCGGGTGCCAAGGCCGGCATGCTCACCATGGATAATGCCCTGCAGGATTTGCTGGACCGCCGATTTATATCCGGTCGTGAAGCCTATGAACGGGCGATGTCCAAGGACAGATTCAAGATCTACGCCGACCAGCCGGATCGCTGAGCGCTCGCTCTCCTTCGCGACTGGCCGTATGCAATAATGGCGAGCCAACCCGAGTCCTCGCCGAAATCATGAGCAAGACCCGATCGATTCTCGTTACAGCCGCACTGCCCTACGCAAACGGGCTGGCGCACATGGGGCATCTCGTCGAATACATCCAGGCCGACATCTGGGTCCGCTTCCAGAAATTGATCGGTAACCGCTGCGTTTTCGTCTGCGCCAGCGATGCACACGGAACGCCGATCATGATCCGTGCGCGCCAGGATGACGTCGATCCCGAGGAAATCGTTCGTCATTACCATGACAGGTACATCGAGGATTTCGCCGGGTTCCATATCGAATTCGACAACTTTTATACCACTCACTCAACGGAGAACAGGGAACTCGTCGAACACATCTACGAGGCGCTCAAAGCCGGCGATCATCTCGCGACCCGGACGATACGTCAGTCCTACGACGAAGCCGAAGGCATGTTTCTTCCCGATCGTTTCGTCCGCGGAACCTGCCCCCGCTGCGGCGCCGAAGACCAGTACGGCGACAGCTGCGAATCCTGCGGCGCCACGTACAGTCCGTCGGACCTGGTCGAACCCGTCTCCGTGCTTTCGGGGACACGGCCCGTCGAGCGCGAGTCGGAGCACCTTTTTTTCCGCCTGAGCGACTGCCAGGAGGGCCTGCAGTCATGGGCAGCAAGCGGATCTCTCCAGGAAAGCGTTCGACGGAAGCTCGACGAGTGGTTCGAGGTCGGTTTGCAGGACTGGGACATCAGCCGGGACGCGCCCTATTTCGGATTCGCCATTCCCGACATGCCTGGCAAATACTTCTATGTCTGGCTGGACGCGCCGGTGGGATACATGGCGAGCTTCAAGCACCTGGCCGCCAGTGTTCCTGCATTGGATTTCGACGAGTTCTGGGAGCCCGACAGCGATACCGAACTCTATCACTTCATCGGCAAGGACATCGTCTATTTCCATGCGCTGTTCTGGCCGGCGGTGCTCGGCGCCGCCGGTTACCGGCTGCCCACGGCCGTTTTTGTCCACGGTTTCCTGACGGTGAACGGCGAGAAGATGTCCAAGTCCCGCGGCACCTTCATTACCGCGCGAACGTACCTGGAGCATCTGGATCCGGAGTATCTCCGGTATTACTACGCCTCCAAGCTCGGGCCGGGCGTGGAGGACATCGACCTCAGTCTCGATGATTTCGTCCAGAAGGTGAATTCGGACCTGGTGGGCAAGCTCGTCAACATTGCCAGCCGTTGCTCCGGCTTCATCACCCGGCTTTCCGACGGAAGACTCTCGGAGAGCCTGCCCGAGCCGGAACTTCACGAAACCATATCGAGCACGGCAGATGCGGTTGCGGAGGCCTACGAGAATCGCAATTTCAGCCGGGCCATGCGCCTTGTCATGGGTCTCGCGGACCAGGCCAATCAGTACATCGATCGCCACAAGCCCTGGGTCATGGCCAAGGAAGAGGGGCGAGAGGACGAGGTGCAGGCCGTATGCACACAGGGGCTCAATGCCTTTCGAAGCCTCGTAATCATGCTGAAGCCGGTCCTGCCCGCCCTGGCCGCCGCCTCCGAAAGCTTCCTGGGCGAAAACGCCCTGGGCTGGTCGGATCTGCGGAAACCCCTGCTGGGCGTATCCATTAACAGGTTCAAACCCCTGATGAAGAGAATCGAACCAAAGTCTGTCGCGGCCATGGTCGAAGCCTCGCGCGACAGCCTGGAGGGCACGCCGCCCGCCGGGGCCGAGGTTGCTGCCGAGTCGTCTGCAGAGGAAATCGGTATCGACGAGTTCCGCAAGATCGACCTTCGCGTGGCGCGCGTCGTGGCTGCGGAAACCGTGGAGGGCGCAGACAAGCTGTTGAGGCTGACCGTCGACCTGGGAGGCAGCCGGCGGCAGGTGCTGGCAGGAATCCGAACCGCTTACGATCCCGAAGATCTAAAAGACAAGCTCGTTGTCCTGGTCGCTAATCTGGCGCCCCGAAAAATGCGTTTCGGTACGTCCGAGGGAATGATCCTGGCAGCGGGGCCCGGAGGAGAAGAAATCTTCGTCGTGTCGCCGGATTCCGGGGCTGTTCCGGGCATGCAGGTAACCTGATCGGGATATACTTACGACCCTTATGCGTTCGCCGCGCACCGCTTCAACCGCGAACTTAGCCAGTCACCCATGACCGATCTCGCGCTGATTCTCGTAGCGACCGTGCTGGTCAACAATTTCGTGCTCGTGAAATTTCTCGGGCTCTGCCCTTTTATGGGGGTCTCCCGGAAACTCGAGACCGCCACCGGAATGGCGCTTGCCACCACCTTCGTCCTGACCCTGTCGGCCATCTGCAGTTATCTGGTCAACGCCTATCTCCTGCAGCCACTGGGACTCGAATATCTGCGGACGATCGCGTTCATCCTGGTCATTGCCGCCGTCGTACAGTTCACGGAAATGGTGGTCGAGAAAACCAGCCCCCTGCTTTACCAGGTTCTCGGCATTTATCTGCCTCTGATCACCACCAACTGCGCGGTACTCGGCGTCGCCCTTCTGAATATTCAGGAATCACACGGTTTCCTGGAGTCCCTGACCTATGGATTCGGTGCGGCTCTCGGGTTTTCCCTGGTCATGATCCTTTTTGCCGGTGTCCGTGAGCGGGTGGCCGCGGCGGATGTTCCGCAGGCTTTCCAGGGGGCGTCCATCGCCCTGATCACGGCCGGAATGATGGCCCTGGCTTTCCTGGGATTCTCGGGTCTGGTGAAGGGCTGACCATGATCACCGCAATTATCGCCGTCACCTCTCTTGCCGCCGTTTTTGGCCTTCTTCTTGGCTATGCGGCCGTTCGTTTCCGCACCGAGGGTGATCCGGTGGTAGAGAAAATCGACGCTCTCCTGCCGCAGACTCAATGTGGCCAGTGCGGCTTTCCGGGGTGCCGGCCATATGCGGAAGCTATTGTTGCCGGAGAAGCCGATATCAATCGCTGCCCTCCGGGAGGCGAGGCAACCATCCTGCAGCTGGCTGACCTGCTGGACCGCGATCCCAAGCCCCTGGATCCTGAAAGGGGCGTCGAAAAACCCAAGCGGGTCGCGGTCATCGCCGAAGACCTGTGTATCGGCTGCACATTGTGCATCCAGGCCTGTCCCGTGGACGCGATTCTCGGGGCCTCGAAACAGATGCACACGGTCATCGAGTCCGAATGCACCGGCTGCGAGCTTTGTATCGAACCGTGCCCCGTGGACTGCATCGACATGATCGAGCCGCCGCCGAGTCTGGCGACCTGGCGATGGCCAAGGCCGGAAACGGATTCCCGAAACGGCCGTTCGCTGGCCGGGACCGGCTGAAGGCGTGGCGGTGGCAGATCGGCCGGGTCACTTCCACGGCGGGTTGACGCTGCCCGCCCATAAACGCCAGTCCACCGGGAGCCCGTTGCGTACCGCCGCCATTCCCGAGGTCCTTATCCATCCCCTGTCCCAGCACGTGGGCGCCCCGGCGGAAGCCATAGTCGAGCCGGGCGAAAAAGTGCTGCGAGGCCAGCCGGTCGCCAGGGCCACCGGCTATGTAGGCAGCCCGGTGCACGCCGGCAGCTCCGGCACCGTCGTGGAGATCGCGCCGCGCCCCGTCCCGCATCCCAGCGGTTTGTCCGCCGACTGCGTCGTCATTCGGACAGACGGCGAGGACCGTCCGTTCGAGGGCTACGATCCCCTGACGAATTACCGCACCCTGAACGCACCGGCTCTGCGCGCACGGGTCAGGGAATGCGGCATCGTCGGCCTGGGCGGCGCGGCTTTCCCGACCTCCGTCAAGCTCAACGTGGGGGTCGGCCTGAGAAGCCTGATTCTGAACGCCGCCGAATGCGAACCTTTTATCAGCTGCGACGACACGCTGCTCCGCCACCGATCAGAGGAAGTCGTTCTGGGCGCGCAGGTCATGCTCCACGCCCTGGAGATTCGACATTGTCTGATCGGCATAGAAGACGACAAGCCCGAAGCCCGCGAGGCGCTGACCGCCGCCGTTGCGCGCATCGGCGATGACCGTATCGAGGTGCTGACCGTTCCTGCCCACTATCCGTCGGGCGGCGAGCGGCAGCTGATACAGCTGCTGACAGGCCATGAAGTACCCGCCCAGGGAATCCCGGCGGATATCGGCTATCTCTGCCACAACGTTGGCACCGCGGCCGCCGTTGCCCGGGCGGTACTGCGGGGAGAACCCCTGATTTCCCGGATCGTGACGGTGACCGGATCAGGAGTCTCGTCTCCGACCAACCTGGAGGTTCGCCTGGGCACGCCCATGGCCAACCTTATCGATGAATGCGGCGGCTATACCGCCAATGCCAGATACCTGATCATGGGCGGGGCGATGATGGGGTTTCCGCTGGAGCGCGACGATCTCCCGGTCATCAAGGCGACGAACTGTCTGCTGGCGGCGTCGGAAGAGGACATCCGGCCGCGGGAAGAGACGCTGGCCTGCATCCGCTGCGGCGACTGCGCCAGTGTCTGCCCGGCAAACCTGCTTCCCCAGCAGCTGCAGTGGTACACCCGGGCCAACGATTTTGAGCAGGTGGAGGCTCTCAATCTTTACGACTGCATCGAGTGCGGCTGCTGCGACCTGGTCTGCCCGAGCCATATCCCTCTGACTCAGTATTTCCGGTACGCGAAAACCGAAATCTGGTCCAGAAAACGGGAGCGGGAGCAGTCGGATCATGCCCGGGAGCGCTTCGAGGCCCGGAAATCTCGTCTGGAGGAGCAGGCTCGGGCGCGTCAGCGTCGTCTCGCTGCCAAGACCCGGGCGCTGGGAAAGGCCGGTAAGGACGAGGCGGCCCGGAAGGCCATGATCGACGAGGTGATGCAGCGAGTTCGTGCGAAGAAAAAAACGGACGAAGACCAGGACAAAGGGGAATGAGATCCTTCGGCAGGACAATGCCACCCCACCTGCGGCCGGCCAACAGCGTCACCAGGGTGATGGGAGAGGTCCTCCTGGCGCTGGTTCCGGCCACGGTGGCATATGTCTGGTACTTTGGCCCGGGGATCCTCTTCAATATTGCCGTGGCGGTTGGCGTCGCCGTGGCTGCCGAGGCCTCCATGCTCGCGGCTCGCGGCAAACCTGTAGCCACCCATCTTTCTGACCTGTCCGCAATCGTCACGGCGGTACTGCTGGCCTTTGCCCTGCCTCCTCTCACGCCGTGGTGGCTGACGGCCACCGGCACGGTTTTCGCGATTGTTTTCGCCAAGCAGCTTTACGGCGGGCTTGGCTACAATCCATTCAACCCCGCCATGGCAGGTTATGTCGTTCTCCTGATCTCATTTCCGGCCGAGATGACACGGTGGCTGCCGCCGTCCGGGTTCGACCTCGCCCTGGAACAACCCGACCTGCTGGAAACCCTTCGGTATGGGCTTACCGGACAGTTCCCCCAGAATCTGAGCTGGGATGCCGTGGGCGGCGCCACGCCGCTGGATCAGGTAAAGACACAGCTGGGCCTGGCCCGCACGGTGGACGAGATTCGCTCGGGCCCCCTTTACGGCGACTTCGGCGCCAAGGGATGGGAATGGATCAATAATTACATCGCCATCGGCGGCCTCTGGTTGATCTACCGGAAAGTTATCCGCTGGCAGATTCCGGTGGCCATGCTGGCAGGCGTGATTCTCCCCGCCACCCTTTTCTACCTGCTCGAGCCCGGAAGTTATCCTCCGCCCTCATTTCATCTTTTCAGCGGAGCCACCATGCTGGGTGCTTTCTTCATCGCCACGGATCCGGTCAGCGCAGCGACCTCGGACAGGGGCCGACTGATCTACGGAGCCGGGATCGGAGTGCTCACCTACGTCATCCGGACCTGGGGGGGGTATCCCGATGGCGTCGCCTTCGCCGTTCTGCTGATGAACATGGCGGTGCCGGCCATCGATCGATATACCGTTCCCAGGGCTTACGGCCATGGCCGCTGAAAAGAGCAGTCTGCTTGGCCGGATGGCGTCGGCTGCGGGCGTTCTGGCGGTTTTTGCCGCTTCCGGCGTCGGGCTGGTGGCATTTACGGAGGACGCGACCAGGGAAAGGATCGAGGCCAACGAGCGCGCTTACCTGCTGCGTACGCTGCACGAGGTTCTGCCCTCCGACCGGTACGACAACGAGGTGTTCACGGACACGGTTCAGGTGACGAACCCGGAACTGCTCGGCAGCGACGAACCCGTTACCGCGTACCGGGCATTCAAGGGCGGCCGGCCCTCAGCCGTTATTCTCACGCCGTTGGCCCCGAACGGGTACAGCGGACCGATCAAGCTGCTGGTGGGAATCGATTTCGATGGCACGATCACGGGTGTCCGTGTCACTTCCCATCGCGAAACCCCGGGGCTGGGGGATGCCATCGAGGCGGAGCGTTCCGACTGGATTCGCAATTTTTCGGGACGCTCGGTTGGCGATCCTCCATTGAGCGACTGGGCAGTGCGCAGAGACGGCGGCGATTTCGATCAGTTTACCGGCGCGACGGTCACGCCCCGCGCTGTGGTCAAGGCCGTGCGGAACGCGCTGATATACTTCGATGCCCACAGGAAAGACCTCTTCGCGGACGCGACGGAAACGATGAAGGCAGGACAGTGAACGATTTACGTCAGATCGCAGCCGACGGTCTCTGGAACAATAACCCCGGGCTGGTCCAGCTTCTCGGACTGTGCCCGCTGCTTGCCGTCACGACGAGCGCAGTCAACGGTCTGGGGCTTGGCATCGCCACCACGGCGGTTCTCACCGGCTCGAACCTCATCGTTTCCCTGATACGCGGAGTCGTCAGGCCGGAGATTCGTATTCCGGTGTTCGTGCTCGTGATTGCGGCGCTGGTCACGGCCGTTGAACTGGCCATGAACGCCTGGTTCCACGAGCTGTATCGCGTCCTCGGCATCTTCATTCCCCTGATCGTGACCAACTGCATGATCATCGGTCGGGCGGAAGCTTTCGCCTCGCGCAACAACCCCGCGTTTGCGGTTGCGGACGGCCTCCTGATGGGCGCGGGTTTCAGCCTCGTCCTGGTGATTCTGGGAAGCGCCAGGGAAATCATCGGGCAGGGAACCCTGTTCTCGGGTGCCCACATGATGTTTGGAGCAGGCTCGGACCTGACCATCCGCTTCACGGAAAATGGTTTTCTGCTTGCCCTGCTTCCACCCGGGGCTTTCATCGGACTCGGCCTCATGGTCGCTCTCAAGAACGTTATCGACCGTCGTATGGCGGCACGGACCGGGGCACCCGCCCCGGAGCCGCACCCCGCGGGCCACGCCGCCTGACGGCGCCGTCGTGAACAGGCAGAAGCGAGCCGAGATCTTCCGCCGATTCCAACAGGCGAATCCGGCGCCCACTACGGAACTCGAAACTTCCACACCTTTTGAGCTTCTCGTCGCCGTGATTCTCTCGGCACAAGCCACGGACAAAAGCGTCAATCGGGCGACGTCGAAACTCTTTCCGGTCGCAAATACCCCCCAGGCCATTCTTGACCTCGGGGAGACGGGTCTGGCGGATTACATCAAGACCATCGGTCTTTACAACAGCAAGGCAAAAAACATCATCACCACCTGTCGCCTTTTGCTGGAGAAACACCACGGGGAGGTGCCGGACGACAGACAAGCGCTCGAGTCCCTGCCCGGTGTCGGCCGCAAGACGGCCAACGTCATACTCAACACCGCTTTCGGGCAACCCACGGTTGCCGTCGATACACATATCTTCCGGGTGGCCAACAGGACCCGCCTGGCGCGGGGCAAGACGCCTCTGGCCGTGGAGAAAGCCCTGACGCGGAGCATACCGGGGGAGTTCCTGCACGATGCTCATCACTGGCTCATCCTGCACGGGCGTTACGTCTGCAAGGCACGGCGACCGGAATGCGAGCGCTGCATCATCGCGGACCTGTGTGAATTCCCATCCAGGACCGCCAGCCAGCCCGCCGCGCTTCCATTGCGCGAATCTGCACGATGACGGGGTTTTTCCCCGGGGATCGAATGGCTTTGCGGCGGATGTACGCCGAAGCCTGGCGGCGCCATCAGGAATCGCTGCCGATGGAACCGATCGATCTGCAGATCGCGGAAATCGTCGCCCGTCATCCGGAGTATCACAGGGTCGTCGAGCAATCGCAGGAATCGCTGACCAGGGACTGGGCACCCGAAGATGGCGAGACGAATCCGTTCCTTCATATGGGCATGCACCTGGCCATTCGCGAGCAGGTCGCAACGGATCGCCCATCGGGCATTGCCCGTGTGCATGCCGATCTCCGCCACCGTCTCGGTGACGAGCATCTGGCGGAACATCTGATGATGGAATGCCTGGGGGAAGCTCTATGGCGAGCACAACGAAACGGTATTCCACCCGACGAAGACGCCTATATCGAGGCCCTCAGACGGCTCTGACAGCTGAACCGGCTCAATGGCTTCCGGGTGACTCCCGCGGCAGAGACGCAGAACGTGAGAAAAAGGTAAAATTACCAGGTCAACCCATGTCCGGGAATTCCATGAAACGTCTTTTTATTCTGTTTGGCATTACGCTAATCGCTGCCTGTGGCGGCAACGATTCAGACGACTTCGTAGACACCGCGTACATCTATGCCCGTGGCATCAACGCCATGGTGGACTCGCCCACACAAACTTTCTCCATCGGCCCGCGTCTGTTCATTTCGGATCTTCCGTTCGGGAACATCTCCCCGTTTTCGGGATTCGCCTCCTTTGACACGGTTGCCAGGATCCAGGGGCGGCTGCCCGATCTCGATCGATTCGATATCGATCGCATAGAAGGTCTCATATTCCAGACCGGATTCGAGTACACGTTTGTTTCCACCGGTTACGTGGACGCGCCGGACTCTTTTGTCATCTCAAAGCGACAGGTCCGCCGACCTTTCACGGAAATCTATCTGCAGTTCGCCCATGCGGCCGCATTGCAGGACGAGCTGGAGTTCTATCTGACGGCACCCGACGCAGACCTGGGGAACGCGACGCCCTACGCAACGCTGGACCGGACGCAATACACAGCGTCTGCAACCATCGCCGAGGGTGAGTACCAGATCCGTATTCTCCGTGTCAGCGACGGCGAGCTGATATTCGATTCCGGCTTACTGCAGTTTTTCCGCGACCCTAACGCGCCGGACGATCGGGGAGGACGGGACTGGCTGTTCTGCATCCTCGATACCGCTCCTTCGCTCCAGTGGCCCATCCAGGCCCTGCTCACCGACGGCGCAACCGTGTTTACGCTGGCCGGCTCTGGTGATTCCTCATCCCTGCGGACGAGGCACGTATCGAGGACCCTCGGGAACGCCGACGTCCTTATCGACGGCGATGCCGGAAATCCTCTTGCCACCAATCTCGCCTACCTGGAAAGCTCGGCCCACCGGGCCCTGATTCCCGACGAGTACCTCGTCAGCGCGACTTCGCCCGGACAACCGGCCAGCGTTCTATTCGAACAGACGGTTCCGACCAACCCCGGAGTCGAAAAGGCGCTCTACCTGATCGATTCCGAGGGCGCGCCGGGCGGGATTATCCAGGATGAAGACCGGCGCTCCGTCATTACCGAGGGCCGCCTCGGCATCATCCTGACAGCCCCGGAGAACCGAGTGGTTTCCGTGTACGTGGGCTACCCGGAAGACGTGGATGTCCCCAACGGCGACTACGGAGGGCTCCTGATCAACAGGACCGTTCCACCGCGAGTGTTCTCGCGGCTGGCTCGCCTGCCCGGTTCCACGCTGGTGACCGTCACCGAATGGCTCAACACCGAGGACGAGGATGCCACGAACGACAGGGAAGAAGTCGCCCTCGGGCCCGTCGATATCCAGCTGGACGAGGGTGATGTTCGAACATTACTTCTCGTCCCAGCCGAGGCGGGCAGCGGCGATCTGGTGGAAGCGGTTGTCCTGGACGATCTCTGAGAAACGGACCAACCCCGCTAAGAGCGGCTGCGGGCCTGCGGTGAAATAAAACCGGTTCCCGTCCGGTCTAATAGTCTGAATCCGGGAACTGCCGGCCGACGGTACACCGGCATTTCCGGTTCGCGTATGCTTTCCGATGCAATTCACACGGATTCTTATGACGACATGACCGAAAGTTATCCCCTCGATGGAGTCGGTCTCGGCCTCCGTCGCAGCATGATCGGAAGCTGCATGAAATCTCCTCCGGAGGTGGATTTCATGGAAGTCGCGCCGGAGAACTGGATTGGGGTCGGCGGCCCCCTGGGGCGGAAGTTCCGCTGGTTCACCGACCGCTATCCCTTTGTCTGCCACGGCCTGTCCCTGTCCCTGGGCGGACCATCGCCGCTTGACGAGCACTTCCTGCAGCGGCTGAAGCGCTTTCTCGACGATCACCGGATCCGGCTCTACACGGAGCATCTCAGTTATTGCGGCGATGATGGTCACCTTTACGACCTGATGCCGATTCCGTTCACGCAGGAAGCAGTGGAGTACACCGCCGAGCGAATTCGGCGGACCCAGGACATCCTCGAACGCCGTATCGCGGTGGAGAACGTCTCTTACTATGCGGCGCCGGGCAAGGAGATGGACGAAATCGAGTTTGTCACGGCGGTACTGGAGCAGGCTGACTGCGACCTGCTGCTGGACGTCAACAATATCTACGTCAACAGCGTCAATCACGGATACGACGCCGAAGATTTTCTGCGTGCCCTGCCAGCGGACAGAGTGGTTTATTTCCATGTGGCCGGACATTACGTAGAGGCAGAGGACCTGCGGGTAGATACCCATGGAGCGGACGTATGCGAGCCCGTCTGGGACCTTCTCCGCGTCGCCTACGATCACTGCGGCGTCGTGCCGACCCTCCTCGAGCGTGACTTCAATATTCCACCGCTGGACGAGCTGATGCAGGAAGTCGGCGCCATCCGCACGCTCCAGGCAGCCGCGGAAGAAGCAGGGGAAGCGAGATCCGTTCATGCCTGAAAAACCGGCTTTCCAGGAACTCCAGTTCGCCTTCGCAGGCCACATCCGCGATCCCGAGAACAATGCGGCGCCGGAGGGAATCGAGGACCGCCGGATGGCGATCTATCGACAGCTGTTTTTCAACAACGTATCGCAACTCTTATCCCGAACCTTTCCGATCCTTTTCCGCATTCTCGGGCAGGACCGGTGGGAGGCGCTGATCCGCGACTATTTCTCCCGCCACAGGTCGCACACGCCATTGTTCCTGGAAATGCCCAGGGAGTTTCTCCAGTACCTGGAAAAGGAGCGCGGGCAGGCCGAGGGAGATCCGCCGTTCCTGTACGAACTTGCCCATTACGAGTGGGTGGAGCTGGCGCTTTCCATCGACGAGCGGGAGCCGGACCCGGCCAGCGTCGATCCCCGCGGCGATCTGCTGGATGGCCGACCGGAAATTTCGCCGCTGGTATGGTCGGTCCAGTATCGCTTCCCCGTTCACCGTATTTCACCCGAAAATCAACCTTCCGAGCCGCCGCAATCCCCGACCCATCTCGTCATCTATCGCAATCTGGACGGACGCATCGGTTTTCTCGAGGTCAACGCGGTGACGGCGCGCCTGATCGAACTGCTCGTCGAAGGCGAGGCCGAATCCGGACGCGCTGCACTACTGAAAATCGCCGAGGAACTCGATCATCCGCGTCCCGAGACCGTCGTGGATGGCGGCGTGTCGATCCTCGAGGATCTCCGGCAGCGAGGTGCCATCCTCGGCACCGCCAGAGCGTAAAAGGCCTTTTCCATGAATGTCGTCACCGGGACCTGGATCAGGATCACCGACCTGCTCGAGCGGGCCGGAGCGTGGATCGCGCCCTTGCTGCTTCGGATCATTCTCGCCTGGGAGTTCTTCGAGGCAGGGCTCGAGAAGTACCGGGGCTCCAACTGGTTTGGCAGTATCCAGGACAATTTCCCATTTCCGTTCAACATGGTGTCGCCTGATATCAGCTGGCTGATGGCCACGTGGTTCGAGCTGGCGGGCGGAATCATGATTCTGGTGGGACTTTTCACCCGTTTCTGGGCCGCAAGTCTCTTTATCCTCACTGTCGTTGCGATCGCCGCGGTTCACTGGGGCGTGGGCGATGTCTGGGCAGGCGACGTGCGCGGATACCAGGACTTTGGGGAGATGCTCAAGGGATACGCGATCAGCAACAAGGGCTTCGGCAACTACAAACTGCCGCTGATCTATCTCCTGATGCTACTCCCCCTGATTCTCAACGGCCCGGGCAAAGCGAGCCTGGACCATTACCTCAGACGCCGTATTGCGGGACATTGAAGGCCGACGCTCAGCCGCCTCCTCCCTGTCCCGGCCCGGCTCCTGCAAATATTTCCCAATCCTCCGGATCTTCAAGGCGGGGCCGGCGCGTTATCATGATGTCGGCCTCCGAACCGGCAATACCCACAGACCATCATGAAAGTATTGTGGATAACGTCTCACGCGGACACGCTTAACAGCATCCGGCCGGAGGCGGAGACGCTTATCGGACTGGCGAAGCGCGGCGTCGAATGCGAAATCATGACCCAGGGAGACTCGGTGTACCGCGGAGCCATGGAAGCTGCCGGCGTACGGGTCATCGACTTTGTCCCGAAACGAAAATTCGGATGGCGGGAGACGGCGTTTATTCGCCGACATCTGGTCCAGGGCCGTCACGATATCCTGCACCTGTTCAACAACAAGGCAATAGCAACCGGCGTGCGGGCCGCCCGCGGACTTCCCGTCAAGGTGATCAGCTACCGGGGTCAGACCGGCAACGTTCATCGCTATGACCCGACCTGCTGGCTCACCCATCTCCATCCCCGCATCGACCGGGTGATCTGTGTGGCCGACGCGGTCCGTGAAGACATGGCCAGACATCGACTGGCGCCCGATAGTTGCGTCACCGTATACAAGGGACACGACCTGGCCTGGTACTCGGACCCGCCGGCCGATCTCCAGGCAATTTTTGGAATCCCGTCCGGGGCTTTCATCGTGGGAACGGTAGCCAACTACCGGCCACGCAAGGGCCTTGAGATTCTGATCGAGGCGGCCCGCGGTCTTCCCGGAAATGCGCCAATCCACTTCCTGCTGGTCGGACGGGGGACGGATCACCCACGTCTCCGTAATAGGCTCGCTGCCAGTCCTTTCCGGGACCGGTTCCATTTCCCGGGATTTCGAAAGGACGCCTGCAGCCTGATGGCTGCCTGTGATTGCTCAGTATTGCCCTCCACGAAGCGGGAAGGCCTTCCGAAAACCGTCATCGAGTCCATGGCCTACGGCGTCTGCCCGGTGGTGACGGACACGGGTGGATCGGCGGAACTGGTCGTAAACGGCGAGAGCGGACTGGTGGTTCCCCCGGGCGATGCCAGCGCGCTGGCGACGGCCATTCTCCGACTCTACGAGGACCCGTCGGAAACTCGTCGCATGGGGGCTCGGGCCCGCCAGCGGATTGCGGACAATTTCAATATCCGGCAGACCATCGATAAGACGCTGGAGGTCTACCGTCTGGCTTTGGCCAGCTAGGCCTTCTTCTTTTTCTTCGGAAGGTAGAGCTCGGTCAACGTCCCCTCGAAGGCCTCCGCCGCCATGGCCACGGTCTCGGCAAGCGTCGGATGGGGATGAATGGTGAGCCCGATATCGGCTGCATCCGCCCCCATCTCGATGGCCAGTCCAGCCTCGGCAATGAGGTCGCCGGCGCTCGTGCCGACGATCCCGGCCCCAAGGATCCTGTGTGTCTCCGGATCGAATAACAGCTTGGTGAAGCCCTCGTCGCGGCCTAGGGCCAGTGAACGACCGCTGGCGGCCCAGGGAAATTTTCCGATTTCGTAGGCGACGTCACCGTCCCTGGCATCGGTCTCGGTGAGACCCACCCACGCGATTTCGGGATCGGTATAGGCCACCGACGGGATCACCCGGGCATCGAAGGCGCTTTTCATACCAGCGGCGACTTCGGCAGCCACCTTGCCCTCGTTGCTGGCCTTGTGCGCCAGCATGGGCTGGCCGACGACATCGCCAATGGCGTAAATGTGCTCGACGTTCGTGCGCATCTGCCTGTCCACCGGGATGAAGCCACGATCGTCCACTTCAACGCCGGCTCTGTCGGCGCCGATCTCCGTCCCGTTCGGCGCGCGGCCCACCGCGACCAGGACTTTGCCGAACAGCTGCGGTTCCGGAGCATTCTCTCCCTCGAATGTCACCCGGATCCCGTCCTGCATGGACTCCATCTTCGACACCCGGATCCCGAGCCAGACGTTCCGGTAGCGTTTCTCGATGCGTTTCTGCAGCGGTCGAACCAGATCGCGGTCACAACCGGGCATCAGGGTCGGTGTCAGCTCGACGACCGAGACCTGGACCCCGAGCGCGTCGTACACGCAAGCCATCTCGAGACCGATAATGCCCCCGCCCACCACCAGCATGCTCTCGGGCAGCTCGTCCAGTTCCAGGGCCCCCGTGGAATCGATGATTCGGGAATCCTCCGGCATATCGGGCAGCATGAAAGGTCGAGAGCCCGCGGCAATGATGCACTGCTTGAAGGCCACGACCTTCCGACCCTCGTGGCCGACCACTTCGATATGGTTGGCGGAGACGAAAGCGGCGCGACCCTCCACTACCCGGACCTTGCGGCTGGAAGCAAGTCCGGCCAGCCCCTTGGTCAGGCGGTCGACGATGCCGTCTTTCCAGCCACGGAGGTTGTCGAGCTCGATCTCGGGCCTGCCGAAGACAATGCCATGGGCGGACATGCTGTCCGCGTCCTCGATGACCTTCGCGGCATGCAGAAGAGCCTTCGAGGGAATACAGCCCACATTGAGACAGACGCCGCCGAGGGTCGGGTAGCGCTCCACCAGCACGACATCCAGACCCAGATCCGCTGCCCGGAAAGCGGCTGTGTAGCCGCCCGGTCCGGCACCGATCACGACGAGGTCGGCGGATTCGTCCGCGTCGCCGCCGAAGTCCGCGGCGCGCGCCGCGACGGTCCCTTGCGAGCCGCCGGTTTTTTCCTGCGGCGAACCCCCACCTGTCCCGGCATCCGATGCTCCGGAGATCGCGCCACTGAGAGTCACGACAGGAGAACCCTCCGAGACACGGTCGCCGACGGACACCAGCACCTTCTCTACTGTTCCTTCGCGAGGCGACGGCACCTCCATGGCTGCCTTGTCGCTCTCGAGGGTGATCAGCGGATCTTCCGCCTTCACGCTGTCGCCAGCCGAGACATGCACCTCGATGATCTCCACATCGGAGAAATCGCCGATATCGGGAACCCGGATCTCGATGGTATCGCTCACGTCGATCTTTCCTTTACGCCAGCATGAGGCCGTCCGGATCTTCGAGCTGCTCAGCCAGGAAGCGGGTGAATCTCACCGCCTCGGCGCCGTCGATAACCCGATGGTCGTAGGAAAGGGACAGGGGCAGGGTCAATCGCGGCCGGAAAGCGTCGTCGATCCAGACCGGCTTCATGTACGACCTGGAAACCCCGAGGATGGCAACTTCAGGCGCGTTGATGATCGGGGTGAATGCCGTACCGCCGATACTGCCCAGGCTGGAGACGGTAAATGTGCCGCCCTGCATGTCCACGGGCGATAACTTGCCGTCCCGGGCCTTTGCCGAAAGGGTGGCCAGCTGGCGCGCGATCTCGAGAAGCGTCATCTTGTCCGCATCCTTGAGAACCGGGACCACGAGCCCGTTCGGGGTGTCCGCCGCGAATCCCAGGTGAAAGTACTTCTTGAACACGAGGTTTTCGCCGCTGGGATCGAGAGAGCTGTTAAATCGCGGAAATTCCTTGAGCGCGTTGACGCAGGCCACGATCAGAAAAGCCAGGGGCGTCAGCCGGGCGCCCTGTTTCGCTGCCCGTTCCTTCAGTTTCTGGCGACGTTCCTCCAGCGCGGTAATGTCGGCCTCGTCGAACTGAGTGACGTGGGGCAGATTCACCCAGCTGGCATGGAGCCTGGGACCGGAGATCTTCTGTATGCGGCTCAAGGGCTGGATCTCGATGTCTCCGAACCGGGAGAAGTCCACCTCCGGAATTTGCGGCAGACCGACAGCCGGCGGTAATCCGGCAGCCGGGGCAGCACCGCTCATGGTCGATTTGACGAAGGCCTTGACATCTTCCCGGGTGATCCGGCCCTTGCGACCGCTTCCCTGAATCCGGCCGAGATCGACCCCCAGCTCGCGGGCGAATCGACGCACCGACGGACTGGCGTGGGCTTCGGCAAACCCCTTCTCGTCAGTGACCCGGAGCGTCTCCGTGTCCCGGCCGGGAGACTTCTCGGGGGCCGCGGCCTCCGGAGGCGGCGGGCCTGAGGGCGCGACCCCTGATTCGGAACCGGTCTCCACCGCGTCATCCGTTCCAGTCGTCTTCAGCGTCACAATGGGATCACCCTGCGAGACCTTGCTCCCAACCCCGACGCTCAGTGTCATGACCACGCCGGCCGCCGTGGCGGGAACGTCCATCGATGCCTTGTCGGTCTCGAGGGTGATCAGGGGATCATCAAACTTGACGTTATCGCCCTCGGAAACGTGCACATCGATCACGTCCACGTCCGAGAAATCGCCGATGTCCGGAACCCGGACCTCGACCGATTGCCCGGCGGCCTTGCCGGGCTCTGCCGATGTTGGCGCCGCGGTCGGTTGCTCCTCCGCTTTCGCTTCCTCCGCAGCCTCGTCGCCGGTTTCTACGGAGCAGACCAGATCTCCCTGGCTGACCCGATCTCCCTGCTTGACCGCGACCGACGCCACCACCCCTGCCGCCGTCGCCGGGACCTCCATGGACGCCTTGTCCGTTTCCAGGGTGATCAGCGGATCTTCGAGAGCGACATGATCTCCGGCGGACACATGCACCTCGACGATCTCGACGTTCTCAAAGTCGCCTATATCGGGAACGTTGATATCTTTTCGGCTGGCCAAGGCTGGCTCCCTCCCCTCAGGCCGTCACGGGGTTGGGTTTTTCCGGATCGATCCGGTACTGCTCGATGGCCTTCGCTACGGTGCCGCGGTCAAGCGTTCCTTCGTCCGCCAATACCTTCAGCGCGGCAACGGCAATATGGCGGCGATCCACTTCGAAATGGGCACGCAGCGCCTCGCGACCATCGCTGCGGCCGTATCCGTCAGTACCCAGGGTGACGTATCGTCCCGGCAGCCACTGCCTGATCTGCTCCGCCACAATGGCCATGTAGTCCGAAGCCGCAACGAACGGCCCCTCGCATCCCTCGAAGCATCGTTCGAGATAACTGACACGCGGCTCTTCGACAGGATGGAGGCGATTCCAGCGATCCGCGTCCTGGGCTTCGCGCATCAGCGCGCTGTAGCTGGTCACGCTCCACACATCCGCCGGCACGCCGAAATCCTCCTGCAGCATTCGGGCTGCAGACAGCGCTTCCTGCAGGATCGTGCCCGAACCGAACAACTGTACCCGCGCACCCTCGCCATCCGACTGATGGACCCGATAAATGCCCTTGAGGATTCCCTCTTCCGCGCCTTCCGGCATAGCCGGTTGCGCATAGTTTTCGTTCATGCACGTGATGTAGTAGAAGACGTTCTCCTGCTTCTCGAGCATGCGCCTCAGACCGTCGTGAACAATGACGGCCAGCTCGTAGGCATAGGCCGGATCGTAGGCGACGCAGTTCGGGAAGGTGGCGGCGAGAAGATGGCTGTGGCCATCCTGATGCTGCAGACCTTCTCCGGCCAGCGTCGTGCGACCGGCGGTGCCGCCGATCAGGAATCCGCGAGTCTGCATATCGCCGGCAGCCCACGCGAAATCACCGACACGCTGAAATCCGAACATCGAATAGAAGATGTAGAAAGGCGCCATGGCCACGCCGTGGTTGGCGTAGGCCGTACCTGCTGCTGTCCAGGCGCAAAGGGAGCCGGCCTCGTTGATACCCATCTCCAGGATCTGCCCGCTCTTGTCCTCCTTGTAGAACATCAGCTGATCCGCGTCCTGCGGCGTATAAAGCTGTCCAACACTGGAGTAGATGCCGATCTGCCGGAACATGCCTTCCATGCCGAATGTTCTGGCCTCGTCGGGCACGATCGGCACCACATGGCGTCCCACACTCTTGTCACGGACCAGGGTGGTCAGCATCCGGACAAGCGCCATGGTCGTGGAGATTTGCCGGTCCCCTGTCCCGTCCAGCTGCTGCTGGAAGATGGACAGACCGGGCACTTCCAGGGCCGGGCACTCCGGGATCCTCTGCGGGAGATAGCCGCCGAGCTTCTCCCGCCGCTCACGAAGATATTTCATCTCCTCGCTGTCATCCGGCGGCTTGAAGAAGGGCACCGAGGCCAGTGCATCGTCGGAGATGGGGATGTTGAAGCGATCCCGGAAGGCCTTCACGGCCTCCTCGTTCATCTTCTTCTGCTGGTGAGCGATCATCTGGCCTTCGCCCGCCTCCCCCATACCGTATCCCTTGACGGTTTTGGCCAGTATCACCACCGGCCGGCCGTCGCTCTGCATGGCTTCGTGATAGGCGGCGTAAACCTTGCGTGCGTCGTGCCCTCCCCGGTTAAGACGCCAGATGTCGTCGTCGGACATATTGGCAACCATGGCCTTGAGTTCGGGATACTTACCGAAGAAATGTTCCCTCGTGTATGCGCCCCCCTTGGCCTTGAAGTTCTGGTACTCGCCGTCGACGGCTTCTTCCATGCGCCTGCGCAACAAACCCTCGGTGTCGCGGGCGAACAGGGGATCCCAGCGGCTGCCCCACAGCACCTTGATGACTTTCCAGCCCGCACCCTGAAACGTCGCCTCCAGCTCCTGCACGATACTGCCGTTTCCTCTCACGGGGCCGTCCAGACGCTGCAGATTGCAGTTAATGACGAAAACCAGGTTGTCCAGCTTTTCGCGGACCGGAAGGCCCAGGGCCCCCATGGACTCCGGTTCGTCCATTTCACCGTCGCCCAGGAATGCCCACACCTTGCGATCGGATGGATCGACCAGGCCACGATGCTCCATGTAGCGCATGAAGAACGCCTGGAAAATCGCCATCATCGGGCCCAGGCCCATGGACACCGTGGGAAACTGCCAGAAATCCGGCATCAGCCAGGGGTGGGGATAGGAAGACAGCCCCCCGCCGCCGACCTCCTGCCGGAATCGTCTTAACTGGTCCTCGTCGAGACGACCTTCCAGAAACGCCCTGGCATAAATCCCCGGGGCGGAATGGCCCTGGATAAACACCATGTCGCCGCGGTCTCCGTTGCTGGGGCCGCGCCAGAAATGGTTGAATCCCACCTCGTACAGCGTTGCGGAGGATGCGTAACTCGATATGTGTCCGCCGAACTCGCTGCTCACCTTGTTGGCGTTGACCACCATCGCCATGGCGTTCCATCGAATGATCGCCTCGATGCGCCTTTCTATGGCGCGATCTCCCGGATAGACCGGCTCGCGCCCGGGGGCGATAGTGTTGACATACGCCGTATTGGGACTGAATGGCAGATACACGCCCGATCGGCGCGTTTCATCAATAATGCGCTCGATCAGGTAATGTGCCCGCTCGGGCCCCTCGATCTGGAGTACCGACTCGATGGATTCGAGCCACTCCTTGGTTTCCTGCGGGTCAACGTCCAGATAGTTCCGGGTATTGCTCATCGCACTCGTCCCGCCTCCTCCAAAATCGGTACGAGAACCCATTCCTGTTCCGGTCGATACCAGAACGTGATTTGTAATTTTTTTGCTGCTAGGATGGCGGCCGCCAGTGAGCGCGGAAGATCGCCGAGTTCTGCTGTTGTTGATTGCCCCGTTATCATCGGGGTTTGGTCCAGGTAGGTCAACCCGATCCCCATGACACGATTGCTTCCAGATCCGTCGCGGATCAGCATTACGCGAAGCCGGAATCTTCCAACCGAAGGTCAGCTGAAACGGCTGCAGCATTTGCTGGTTCTCATGCCGGAATCACCTGGTGAAGAACTCTGGCATCAGCTTCCCCACGGTGACGTTCTCGCCGCGCTTGCCTGGCGCCGGCCGGCCGGGGCCAAGTCTCCCCTCAAAACGCACTTTCCTGCCGCGGGCCGGGCCGCCGCCACCGTCGGCTTCATGGCCGAGACAGACGATGTCTTTGCTACCCAGACAGGTGTTCGCAAAATTGCTGCGGAAGTGCTCAAGGACGACCCGGAGACTCTCGGCATCGTCGCCCTCGGCTGGGACCCGGAGACCTGTCTGCGGCTGCAATCCACGGCCATCTCCGCGCTTTTACTCGGCGCCTTTCGAATGCCAACGGAAAGGAGCAAGTCGGATCCGCCACCCAGGCTGAGAAGGCTGCGGATCTTCGCTCCTGCTGCCGGTCTGAATCCAAAACGCTTGCTTGCCGAAGCCGACGGCAACAATCTCGCTCGCTGGCTGTCGGCCCTGCCGCCGAATCGGCTGGACGCGAGCGGATATCGACAGGCGGCTACGGATCTGGCCCGTCGGGAAGGTTGGAAAGTCCGTTTCCTGGACGAAAAGTCCCTGGCCAGAAAAGGTGCGGGCGCCTTTCTCGCCGTCTCACAGGGTAACGCCACCAGAGACGCCGGGATCCTTCATATCCGCTACCGACCGGCGAAAGTCTCGGGACGACCGCCGCTGGCCCTCGTGGGGAAGGGGATCTGTTTCGACACGGGCGGCAACAATCTGAAGCCCTTCAAGTCCATGCTCAACATGCATGAGGACATGCAGGGCAGCGCCGTGGCGCTGGGCACCCTGTTGTCCCTCTCGCGGCTGGAATACGAGCATCCCGTGGACTGCTGGCTGGCGGTCACCGAAAACCGGATCGGGCCGAGCGCGTACAAATCGCGGGATGTGGTCACCGCCGTCAACGGTACCAGCATCGAGGTGATACACACGGATGCAGAAGGACGCATGGCCCTTGCCGACACGCTGGCGCTTGCCTGCGCCGAGCAGCCGGCGATGGTCCTCGATTACGCCACTCTGACCGGCACCTGTGTCAGCGCGCTCTCCTCCCGGTACAGCGGTATTTTCAGTAACCGCACCGATCTGTACCCGCTGCTGGAGGGCGCCGGCCGCGACAGTGGCGAGAGAGTCTGGGGTTTTCCCATGGACAAGGATTTTGACGAGCCCATCCAGAGCAAGGTGGCGGATGTCGCGCAGTGTTCACCGGACAGCGAAGGCGACCATATTCTGGCCGCCCGTTTCCTGTCTCGCTTCGTCGATGCACAGATTCCCTGGGTTCACATGGATCTGGCGGCCGGGCACAGCAAGTCCGGGCTGGGCCTGGTTCCCACGGCGGTGACCGGATTCGGCGTTCGCTTCTCGGTATCGGTTCTGCTCGACCATGACCTGCCGGGCACGGCCGGCGAGGCAAGCAAGACTTGACGGAACTGACCATAACGCGACCGGACGACTGGCATCTGCATTTGCGGGACGGGACAATGCTGGAAACCGTCCTGCCGCACACCGCAGCCCGATTTGCCCGGGCCATCGTTATGCCGAATCTGGTTCCGCCGGTGACGCGGCTCGCGGCGGCGGAGGCGTACCGGGACCGTATTCGCTCGGCGTTACCGTCCGATTCCGACTTTGTCCCGCTGATGACCCTCTATCTGACGGATCACACGAGCCCGAAGGACGTGACTGAAGCCAGTCAGTCCGGTGTCGTTTACGGCGTCAAACTCTACCCCGCTGGTGCGACCACGCATTCGGACTCCGGAGTGACGAGCATCGAGCGCTGTCACGACGCACTGGCAAGCATGGCCGAGTTGGGTCTGCCCCTGCTGGTACACGGTGAGAGCACCGATCCCGACGTGGACGTCTACGACCGGGAAAAGCGCTTTATCGACTCCACGCTGGCGCCACTGGCGGACAGCTTCCCGACCCTCAGGATCGTTTTCGAGCACGTGACGACTGCCGACGCCGTGCAGTTCGTCGCCTCGGCACGACCCGGCGTTGCCGCGACCATCACGCCGCAGCACATCCTGTGCAACCGCAATGCGCTCTTCGAGGGGGGGTTGCGTCCCCATCATTATTGTCTGCCCGTTCTCAAGGCGGAGAAACACCGGCAGGCGGTAATGGAGGCTGCCACCGGGGGAAATCCCCGGTTCTTCCTGGGAACCGACAGCGCTCCTCATCTGCAGCATCTCAAGGAATCGGCCTGCGGCTGCGCGGGAATCTATTCCGCCCACGCCGGCATCGAGCTCTATGCCGAAGCTTTCGCGGAGGCGGGCAAACTGGACCGGCTCGAGGCTTTTGCCAGTCACCACGGAGCCGATTTCTACGGCCTGCCGAGAAATCGCGACCGCATCACCCTTGTGGACGATCCCTGGGAAGTGCCCGAAAGCTTCGCTGTAGGTCCGGACCAACGGCTGGTACCGTTCCGGGCCGGCGAGACGATCCGCTGGAGGCTGGCGACATGAGCCGATCCCAAGACGTATACGGGCAACTGGACGTCCGGGAGCCGTCGCCCATGTCGAAGAGATTCCGGGGATTCCTTCCGGTCGTCGTCGACGTGGAGACAGGCGGCTTCAACGCGGCTACCGATGCGCTCCTGGAAATCGCCGCTGTGCTTATCGAGATCCAGGGTGATGGCTCGCTAGAGCGCGGCGAGACTTTCAGCTACCACGTCCAGGCTTTCGAGGGGGCAAACATCGAGCCGGCAGCCCTGGAGGTCAACGGCATCGTTCCGGATCATCCATTGCGACCGGCCATCCCGGAAAAAGATGCGCTTCAGAGAATATTCCGCGAGGTGCGCAGGGCCGTTCGCGACAACGACTGCACGCGGGCCATTCTGGTGGGCCACAACTCGTTCTTCGACCTGGGATTCCTGAACGCGGCGGTAGAACGCACCGGCATCAAGCGGAATCCCTTCCACCCGTTTACGAGCTTCGACACCGCCACCTTGGGCGGCGTCATACTCGGCCAGACGGTGCTGTCCAGAATCGCCGAGGCTGCCGGCCGGCAGTGGGACACGTCCTCGGCCCACTCGGCCTCCTACGACGCGGAGATCACCGCAGACCTTTTCTGCAAGATGGTCAACGGCGTTCAGTCCGTCTACGAGGCTGGTCTCTCGGCCTGACAGCCGCCTGCTTCCGGCACCGCTAGCGACTTCGAAGAACGGTTCAGGCGGCGTTGGCTCCCTCCAGGAGTTTCGCCAGTTCGCCGGAGTGGTACATTTCCACCACGATATCGCAACCGCCGACCAACTCTCCGCCGATGTAAAGCTGGGGATAGGTCGGCCAGTTGGAATAGCTCTTCAGGGCTTCCCTCAGTTCGGGATCCTCGAAGATGTTGACCGCGGCAAACTCGCTGCCGCAGGCCCTGAGGGCAGCGACCGTTTGGGCGGAAAAACCGCACTGCGGGAAATCCGGAGTCCCCTTCATGAACAGCACCACCGGATTGTCCTCGATGTGCTTCTTTATCCTGTCTGTTACATCCATTGGCTTCCCTCTGTATGGCTTGTTTGTGTCAGATTCGATGGCGGCTTGCGGTCCCCGGCCGCTCACGTGGAGCTTTCGTTAGCCGCAGCCTCTTCCTTCACCGGCTTGAGGACACGGATCCTGTTGTCAACGCTCTTGACGCCCTCGACCTGGGAAGCCAGCTTGCCGGCCTGCTCCCGGGCGATCGTATTCGTGACATCCCCGTGAAGAGTCACGGCTCCGTCGTAAGTATCGACATTGATCTCGAAGGCATCCACGTATTTATCGCCGACAAACTTCGATTTGATTTTCGCCGTGATAGAACTGTCTGCAGCAATCTGCGTCGGGCTCCTGTCGTCCTTCCCAAGGTAGTAACCGCCCACGGCGGCCCCGCCGATCAGCACCGGCACACAAGCTGCCAGAACCAGGCTGGCCGACAGCCCCGCTACCAAAAGAGCCATCTGCTTTCTCATCTCCAGCCCCCTTTTTGACCCACAGTTCATAACTAGACCGCACGGCGCCGCCGGAAGTCCAGTATTTCCAGCAGTCGAATTCTGTCTTCCCGGCTCATACTCGGCCAGGCGGCGATTTCACCCGTTGTTCTCAGGCAACCATCGCAAAAGCCATCATCCCTTATCCGGCAGACAGCTACACAGGGCGACGGTATATCGGCAACGCGGACTCGCGCCGACCCTCCACGGGCCTCCCCGACAGTTCTCATAGGACAACGAGACGGGGCGACCGGTTTCGGTCGCCCCATTTTTCACAGATCTGTATTTCTCGTGACTGAACCATCAACCGGCGTAATTGGCGCTCACGAAATCCCAATTTACGAGATTCCAGAATGCTTCCACGTATTTCGGACGAGCATTCCGGTAATCGATGTAGTAGGCGTGTTCCCAGACGTCACAAGTCAGCAACGGCTCGTCCTGTCCGGTCAGAGGCGTTTCCGCGTTACTGGTCTGACTGATGGCGAGGGACCCATCCGGTCGCTTGACCAGCCAGGCCCAGCCGGAGCCGAAAAGCTTGACGGCCTTGTCGGAGAACTCGGTCTTGAAAGCATCGAAGGATCCAAAGGCCTTATCGATGGCAGCGCCGAGATCGCCGTCCGGACTTCCACCGCCGTTCGGGCTGAGACAGTGCCAGTAGAAGGTGTGGTTCCAGACCTGGGCTGCGTTGTTGAACATCCCGCCGGTCGACCGCCGGATGATGTCCTCGAGAGAGGCGCCCGCCAGGTCAGTGCCCTCGATCATACCGTTCAGGTTGGTGACGTACGCGTTGTGATGCTTGCCGTAATGATATTCCAGCGTCTCGCGGGAAATATGGGGCTCCAACGCGTCCATTGAATAGGGCAGATCAGGCAAGGTATGTGCCATGGGATACTCCTCGTGGATTGGTTCCGGCCGAGCGGATTGGCCCTGCCGATAAATTCGTTAATTATACCAGATGGGTTTCGCCCTCCCGGAGCAATATGAGATGCCTCTGTCTCCGCCTATACTAGATATTCCCCGGGAGATCCCATGATCAATACAAAGCCAGAGCCGCCGGCGGACATCGATCTGACGGTGCGACGAGCCCTCGAGGAAGATGTCGGAGACGGCGATATCACGGCCAGCCTGGTACCCCCCGGAGCAACGGCGACCGCTACCCTGCTCTCAAGAGAGTCTGCGGTTGTTTGCGGGGCACCCTGGTTCGAGAGGGTTTTTGAAATTCTCGATCCGAAGGTTCGGATCCGCTGGCAGGTGTCGGAAGGCGAAAGCATCGAGCCGGATACCCTGCTGTGCACCCTCGAGGGCAACGCCCGCGCGCTGCTGACGGGCGAACGCACGGCGCTGAATTTCCTGCAGACCTGTTCCGGCACGGCCACGGCGGCACGCCGTTTCGCGAACGCGATCGCGGGCACCTCCTGCCGGATACTCGATACCCGCAAGACGCTCCCGGGTCTGCGGGCTGCGCAGAAATACGCAACCGCCTGCGGTGGTGTCACAAATCATCGTATGGGACTGTTCGACGGCGTCCTTATCAAGGAGAACCATCTCATCGCCTGCGGCGGCATTCGTCAGGCCGTGGAAACGGCACGGGCGTCGGCTCCGGATTTGCCCGTCGAGGTGGAAGTGGAATCCCTGGACGAGTGTCGCGACGCCCTGGACGCCGGCGCCGATATTCTGATGCTCGACAATTTCAGCCTGCCCGACATGCGGGAGGCCGTGGCGCTGAACCGTCGACGCGGCGACAAGGCGGCGCTGCTCGAAGCGTCGGGCAATGTGGAACTGGAGCGACTACCCGAGATCGCGGCCACCGGCGTGGACTTTATTTCTGTGGGGGCGATCACCAAGCACGTTCGGGCTATCGACCTGTCGATGCGCTTCTCGATAAGCGATCTTCAACAAAAAAACAATATAAATAGATAGTTAGAAAGCAATCTTCGATCTAGTCGAGGAAAGGCCGCCCGGGACCGGTAACCGATCCGAAATAGCGCGCCGTCACCCGGAGGGCGAGGATGCCCAAACCCTGACAAAGTCGCTTGCGCCCGTCCGAGAAGGGCGGTACTGTGCTGCAATGCAATAAAGTTTCCGGGGTCTTGTCCGGTCTGGATCGATGCCCCGGAATTCCGGAGGTTTTATGTCCCCACTTATTACTACCCTGCTTATCGTCACGGGCGCACTCGCCCTGGCTTTCCGGCGCTCCGCGCTGACGACCTGGACAGCCTTTGGTTTTGGCGTAATGGCGCTGATTCATCTGCTCGGCACCGGGTTGTCCTGGTTTACCTGGAGCGTTTTCGTGGTCGTGGCCGTAATCCTCAATGTGCGGCCACTACGCAGGCGGCTGTTGAGCGCCCACCTGCTGCGGTGGTTCCGCAACGTACTACCCCCGATGTCGGCCACCGAAAAGGAGGCGATCGACGCCGGAACTGTCTGGTGGGACGCCGAATTGTTCTCCGGGCGGCCCGACTGGAGACGACTGCTGGATACACCCTCACCCGAGCTCACCGCCGAAGAGAAGGCCTTTCTTGATGGCCCGACCGCCGAGCTCTGCCGCATGCTCGATGACTGGAAAATCGAGAACGAGACCGGCGATCTGCCGCCGGAAGTCTGGGACTTCATCAAGAAGAACCGATTCTTCGGCATGATCATTCCCAAGCAGTATGACGGCCTGGAGTTCTCCGCCCGCGCCCAGTCTGACGTCATCATCAAAATTGCCTCGCGCAGCGTCGCGGCGGCGGTAACGGTAATGGTGCCGAATTCCCTCGGGCCGGGAGAACTGCTGCTCCATTACGGCACCCGGGAACAGAAGGATTTCTTTCTTCCGCGGCTCGCCCGTGGCGAGGAGATTCCGGCCTTCGCGCTGACGGGCCCGATGGCGGGATCGGATGCGGGCGCCATGCCCGACGTGGGTGTCGTTTGTCGCGGCACCTATCAGGGACAGGAGACGCTTGGATTCCGGGTCAACTGGTCCAAGCGTTACATCACTCTCGGGCCCATCTGCAGCTTGCTCGGTCTTGCGTTCAAGGCCCAGGACCCGGAGGGGCTGCTCGGCGGAGAAGCCGACCTCGGTATCACCTGCGCCCTGATCCCGGCCGATACACCGGGTGTCACCATCGGGGAACGGCACGATCCGGGGGCCGCTTTCCAGAATGGACCCAACAGCGGCAAGGACGTCTTCGTCCCCATGGAGTGGGTGATCGGGGGACAGCAACAGGTCGGCCAGGGATGGAAGATGCTGATGGACTGCCTGTCGGTAGGCCGGGCCATTTCGCTGCCGGCGCTTGGCGCGGCGGCCGGCAAGGCCTGCGCCCTCACCACCGGCGCCTACTCCCGCATTCGGCGGCAGTTCCGGACTCCCATCGGCCGTTTCGAGGGCATCGAGGAAGCGCTGGCCCGGATCGGCGGGATAACCTACCGCATGGAGGCAGGTCGCCTCATGACGGCCGGCGTGCTTGCCCAGGGCCAGAAGCCTTCCGTGCTCTCGGCGATACTGAAGTACAACAACACCGAAGGCATGAGGACGGTGGTCAACGCCGCCATGGACGTTCATGCCGGCAAAGCCGTCTGCCGCGGACCGGCCAATTACCTCAACTCAAGTTACCAGACGGTTCCGGTGGCGATCACGGTGGAAGGAGCGAACATCCTGACCCGCAGCATGATTGTATTCGGCCAGGGCGCGATTCGCTGTCATCCGTACGTTCTGCAGGAGATGCTGGCGGCAGCCGACCCTGACAAGTCCCGCGGGCTGGCAGATTTCGACGAAGCCCTTTTCGCTCACATCGGATTCACGCTCAGCAACGCCGTGCGGGCACTCGTCCTGGGATTCGGTGGAGAACGCTTCCTCGACGTGCCGGAAGTCGGCAAGAAAGGGCTTTATCTCAGGAGAATCTCCCGACTGAGCGCCGCATTCTCGTTTGCGGCAGACGTGGCGATGCTGACACTGGGCGGCGACCTCAAGCGCCGGGAGAAGATTTCAGGTCGCTTTGCAGACGTTCTCAGTCACCTGTACCTGGCGTCCTCGGTCATCAAGCATCACGAGGACGCCGGTCGCCCGGCGGAGGACACGGCGCTGGTGGCATGGGCGATCGAGGACTCGCTGGACATCGCGGAAAGCCGACTGGCGGAGATTGCCGCCAACTTCCCCGTGAAAGGCGTGGGCACACTGATTCGGCTGATTGCGCTGCCACTGGGCCGCAGATATTGCCCGCCGTCCGACCGCACAGGTGCCCGTGTGGCCCGGCTGCTGATCGAGCCCGGCCCGGCCCGGGAACGGCTCACGTCGGGTCTTTTCCTCGAACTGAAGAAATCAGACCGGGTTGGGCTGCTGGAGCTCGCGCTTCAGAAAGGGATCGCTGCGGAAGGACTGGAACGAAAGGTCCGCAAGGCGACCGGCCGTCACGTGACGCCACTCGATTACGAAAAGCCTGTTTCGGATGCCATGGCCGCCGGAGCGATCAACGAACTGGAAGCCAGAGCCCTGCGGGAGGCGATGGAACTCGCCGCGCAGGTGATCGCCGTCGATTCCTTCGAAGTGATCAAGCCGGCCCCCGCCCGCGGTCTGCGGCCGGAAGAGGCGAGGACAGGATGAGAGACGCCGGCGCCGGTCGGTTACCGGCCGGCGCCGGGCCACGGTCTACTTCCGATACTTGTTGATGTTGTACCCCGCCTCGAAGATCCGGCGGGGTTCATCGATAGCGTATCCCTGCGCGAAATCGACGCCGATGCCTTTCAGCATGGTGACGATTTCATCGGTCTCCGCCCATTCCGCGATGGTCTGCTTACCCGTCAGATGACCGATTTCGTTGATGGAACGAACCATCTCGCGATCGATCGGGTCGTGCAGAATCTCTTTGACGAAGCTGCCGTCGATCTTGAGAAAATCAACGGGGAAGTGCTTCAGGTAACCGAATGACGACAGTCCGGTGCCGAAATCATCCAGCGCGAACTTGCATCCCAGTTCCTTCAGGGACTGAATAAACCTGTTGGCCTGTGAGTAGCTGGCGATCGCTGCCGTCTCGGTGATCTCGAAACAGATTTTCGTCGCGTCCAGTCCGCTCTTCTCGAACTGCTCGATGACGAAGGGCAGGAACTTCTCGTCACCGAGCGTCTGGCCGGACAGATTGATAGAGCACAGCGAAAGTCGCTGCCGCTCGTCCGCCTCCGACACCAGCCAGCGGAACGCGTTCTCGATGACCCAGCGATCGATGCTCGGGGTGATCCCGTAACGCTCTGCCGCATTGATGAAAACATCGGGCGAGACAAGCTGGCCGTTTTCGTCCTTCATCCGCAGCAGAAGCTCGTAATGGGCTCCCTGGTCCTGGTCCTGCAGCGGCTGGATGGTCATCCGGAAAAGCTCGAATCGAGCTTCTTCCAGCGCGTTGTTAATACGCGCCGCCCACTGCATTTCACGGCGCCTGCGCATCAGGTCGATGTCGTTGACCTGATAGGTGTGCACGCGGTTGCGGCCGGATTCCTTGGCGGCGGCGCAGGCGCTGTCCGCGGCGGTCAGCAGTTCGGCCACGCTTGCCGTTTCCGGCGTGATCGGAACGACGCCGATACTCGCCCCGAGCCGGAAGGTTCGGTCTTCCCACAGGAACCGGAATTCCTGAATTGCCTTCAGCAGCTTCTCGGCGGCTTCGATGGCCTCGTCCACGGTACAGTTTTCCAGAAGCACACCGAATTCATCGCCTCCGAGGCGCGCCAGGGTGTCCCGCCAGCGGATCTTGGATTTCAGTAGCGCCCCGAGCTGACCCAGCATCGCGTCACCGGCGGAGTGACCGCAGGAATCATTGACGATCTTGAACTGATCCAGGTCCATGTAGCAAAGGGCGTACTGGGCCTCCCTGGATCGGGCGTTCTTGAGAGCGCGCTCCAGCCGGGCCTCGAACTCTCTGCGGTTGACGAGGCCCGTCAGCATGTCATGACTGGCGTGATAACTCAGGCGCCGATTCAATTCACGGGACTCGCTGACGTCGTGGAAAACCAGGACGCCTCCGGAAATCTGCCCGCCGTCGGCCCTGATGGGTGCCGCCGTGCTCTCGATGTACAGCTCGTTACCGTCCCTGCGGATAAGCAACGTCGGGCGGACAGACTTGATCGGACGACTGCGGCGGATGGCGACCGCGAGAGGGTTTTCCAGAGGTTCGCAGGTTTCCTCGTGGAAGCCGCGGAAAATTTCGTCGATGGGACGCCCTGACACGTCATCGAGCTTCCAGCCGGTCAGGTCCTCGGCCACCGGATTCAGGTATTCGACCCTGCACTCGGCATCGGTGGTCACGACGCCGTCGCCTATGGACTGCAGAGTAATCTGAGCGCTTTCCTTCTCCCGGAACAGGGCTTCCTCATAAAGTTTCTGGTCCGTGATGTCGACCTCGACGCCCAGCAATCGACGGAAGCGCCCCTCCTCGTCGATGTGCGCCTTTGCTCGGCTGACAACCCAGCGCCAGTCACCGTTCTTGTGTCGCATCCGGTGGACGCTCTCGAACAGCGGAGTCTTGCCCTCCAGATGCTCCCGAATCCGCCCCTGCACCCGGACCATGTCGTCCGGATGGACCATCTGGTGCCAGTCCAGGCCGGCCTCGTTCAGCTCGTCGGGCCCGTAACCCATCATTTCTTTCCAGCGCCGGGAGAAGGTCAGCCTGTTGGTTTCGACATCGAAATCCCAGATGCCGTCGTTGGCGGCGTAGGCATACAGGGTGTCCCGCTCCCGAACCTCTTCCAGATCCTGCTCAGTCCGGATCCGGGCCAGCCCGCTGGCAAGGCTGGTGCCCACAAGCTTCATGAGAAGGTAGAGCTCCACGTTCCATGCCTGGACGGGGCTGGCGGAGAACAGGCAGAACAGGCCGGCAAGCCGACCCTGGACGTTGAAGCCCTCGACCAGGGCCGCCCCGATACCCATCTGGGCAAGACATTCGCCTTCCGCCTGCGCACGCTCCCCGGGGCTGCGGGTGTCGGGAACCTCGAGCAGCCGCATGTGCTCCAGGCGGCTCGAAAGCCAGGGAAAGTCCTCGAGGGACCTGCCCATCAGGCCCTCCGGCGCACAGCCGGAGAGCACGCTGGTGGAGTGGCTGATCTTTTCGAATTCCTTGCCGTCCGCCGACAGCTGGATAATGCAGAGAGAGTCGCAGGACGCGGCCTCGCGCAGGGAATCCAGGGACGCGGATACAACCTGATCGATGGTGTCGGCCGAGATGTTGAGGAGGTCTACCGCCGCCTTGGTGACGGCGGGGTTCAGCCCTATTCGAGAGGGAGGAATCCTGTCCCGGCGCACCAGGCCGCCGAGGTCCGTGCTGGCTCTGGCCGTGTCATTCGAAGGCGGCGTGTCCGTCATCTCCAGGATTCATGGGCTGGACGTACATGGACTTTATCTTTACCGGACGGTGGTTTCGAGCCATTTTGGCAGGAAATTCTAAGATTACAAGATAAGCCCATGTATTTTTTAAAGTTGCCTCCGCGGAGGTCCTGGTCAACCGCCGGATAAGGATTTCCCTTCGTGTCCGGAGGACTGTCCACCCAGGCAAAATAGCAGTTCCCCGGGCGCGGTACTGTGAAGTGCTTCACGCTGAAAGCCGCCGATCCGAGGCCTGGCTACCAGCTCTCCTGGCTCACAAGAACGAAAGCCCGCCCGCCTGGCTCCTCGAGCGCCGGATCAAAAAGAACCGCAAAAGGCTTTTGTCCCGCCGCCACTCGGGGAATCGAGAAACCTTGACCCCCGGCGACCACTCGTTTTCCATTGGCGAATGGATTCCGGCTCTCCGACATCAGGCTCTCTACCGGCTGCGGTCGCGGCATTCCGCCGTCGCTATCGTCTGGAGCACGTCGGCGCAGGCTACCGGGGCTGGCTGCACCTGGGCTTTACCGTCACCGTCTGCGTCGTGGCGATCGGATGGTGCGTAGCCGGACTGGAGCAGATCAAGCCCCTGGAATGGTTGACCGTGCCCATTACCTTTCTCTACGCGAATCTGGTCGAATACCTTGGCCACCGGGGACCGATGCACCATCCGAAACCCGGACTGCGGCTGATCTACGATCGACATACGCGGCAGCACCACCGGTTTTTCCGGGAGGACGCCATGGCCTTCGAAAGTCCCCGGGATTTCAAGGCTGTGCTGTTCCCGCCTGCCCTCATCGTTTTCTATCTACTGGCGTTCGCGGCCCCGGCAGGATTACTGGTTTCGTGGATTTTCTCCGCCAATGCGGCGCTTCTGTTCGTGGCCACCGCGATCGGCTATTTCCTCAATTACGAGTTGCTGCACTTCGCCTATCACGCTCCCCGGGATACCTGGGTCGCCAGACTTCCCATGATGGCCCGGCTGAGAGGTCTCCACACCCTGCACCACCGGCCCGAGCTTATGCAGCGATACAACTTCAACATCACCTACCCCATAGGCGATCGAATCTTCGGCACGCTGTACCGGGGCTGAAACACTCGCCCCGGAATTCAGTCTTCGCCCTTGTACAGCTCCAGGGATCGCAGGTCACCGCCGCAGTGCTTGCAGAACTTCGCGTCCTCGTCGTGGCCGGTGCGGCCGCATTCCCGGCATTTCACCACCTCCCGGTGGCTTATCATCACGCCGCGCAGTTCAGCCGCAAAGATTCCGGTGGGAACCGCAATGATGCCGTAGCCCATGATCATCACGACAGACGACAGGGCCTGGCCGAGAATGGTACCCGGGGTGATATCGCCGTAGCCCACGGTGGTCAGCGTGACGATCGCCCAGTACACCCCGCGGGGGATGCTCGTGAACCCGTTCTCGGGCCCCTCGATGATGTACATGAGGGCGCCACAGATAATCACGATGGTCAGAACCGAGTAGAGAAAAACGATGATTTTGCGCCGGCTGTTGACCAGAGCCTCGACGAGAATGTCTCCCGCGCCCACGTAGCGGCTGAGTTTCAGGATACGGAACAGCCTGAGGAGCCGGAACACCCGGATAACGAGTAAAGAGCCGGCGCCGGTCACCAGCAGCGCCAGGTACGTGGGCAGTATGGCGAACAAATCCACGACGCCGAAGAAACTCGTCATGTAACGCCGGGGGTAGCGCACGCACCATATCCTCACCAGGTACTCGAGCGTGAACAACAGAGTGAAAAACCATTCTGTAACCCAGAAGAACTGTCTGTAATCGATCCTGAAAACAGCCACGCTCTCGAGCATCACCACCACGACGCTGGTCGCGACAGCCAGCAGCAGAATGACATCGAAGATCTTTCCGGACGGCGTATCGGACAGAAAGATGATCTCGAATACCCTGCGCTTGGCGGAGGTCTCGCCGGCCTCGTTGTGCCCGTCTGAATAGGTTCGCTCTGCGTTCAAAACTGACCTCCCCGGTGTAGGACACTCAAAATAGACGATTTCGCGTCACTTCGCCCCAATTCAACCGGTTATTCCGTGAGCAGCCTTCCGACAATATGATCACCGGGACCGGCAGGAAGCCGGGATTTTCAACGACCGCAGGAACAGGGAGTTCATTATGCGAATCGTCTTTCATGCTCTTCTCGCCGCCTTGGCCTTCAGTCATGGTGCCGCAGCGCTCGCCAGCGCCCCCGCCATCGTTGCGTGCCACAACTGCTCGGACCGCAAGGCCGCCCGCACAGCCGAAGCCCAGGTCCCCTACTCCGCTCCTGCGGGGGTTTACGACGTTTACGTCGCTGACACGCCACAGAACCTCCTGCGCCGCTACCGGGTGATCGCGGAACGGGAAAACCGAATCAAGACAAACCACGCCGTGAAGAGAACCCCGACATCGGAATATATGACCTACTTCAGGAACGCCCGCAACGAATGGCAATACGTTTCCACGGGTCTTAAACCCAATATCGTGCTTCCCGCGGATTTTCCGATCCGAAACGCGGAATCGGTAATCGGCAGCGAGTTCAATCAGACGGTTGTCTCCGAGCAGCTCAATCGTCACCTGCCGACCCGGATCGGTTCCCTGGTCGGTGCGGCCCTGATGATGCTCAAGACGGTCTTCAACAGCCCCATCCTCGCGGAGGTTGAGTTTCCCGATGGGTCACGCGCCCTTTTTACGCTGCAACGAATCGACAGCCTCACCAGCGGACACATGTTCGTTTACCGGTACAAGCCGGGCTCGGCCATCGACAGCGACGGCAACAGAATCCCTGACTCGGCCTCGGCTTTCGACAACTATCAAGGACTCTTTACGCTTGGCGAGAACTTCGACCGCTTTCGCAGGCGCGCCGACATGTACGGCGTGGATTGGCCGGAGGGATTCCGGAGCGAACAGCTGCCTGCGCATACGGTCTGCGTGAGAGACGATCAGGGCAATGCCTTCTGCTGGCACAACTAGAACGACGACCATCAGGCGGGGCCGCGAATCGGCCCCGCCTGATGTCCGGTCCGGAGGAAAACGAGATGATTTCTTTCGATGTTTCCACCCTGGCATGGCTGGCCGGAGCATGGCTCTTCGCCAGCGCGCTGATCACGCTCGGCACATGGAAGGTCGCCAGCCGAGGTACGCGTTCACCGGTTGCAATTACCATTTCCAGCGCGCTGCTGGCTTTCTTTCCGCCGCTCAACATCCTGCTGCTGGCATTGATGAGCATCTCTAACCGTCGATTTCCGCCCTGAGGCTATGCAGGGAGCCGAGAATCCGGCTCGCGACTTTCGCGCAGCGCCTTCCCACGTTGCCTTCGTTGAGTTCCAGCTCGACGCCTGCGTAGCCCTGCTGGAATTCCCGGCGAAGATGTTTCGTGAGACCGTCCGCCGTGCCTCGATAGGGGTAGTTCAGGCGCGTGCGAAGATGGGGCGCCGTGTCCAGGAGGATCGTGCGCCAGCGCCGGCAGAGTTCCCTCTCCAGCCGACGACCGGGATCGTATAGAAGCCCGATGTCGGCATTCCGCGGCACACCGTTCATGACAGGCGTGAAGCTGTGAACGGAAATATGAATGACCACGTGCCCGGCCGCCCGCCAGCGCTTCACCTGCTGCAGGACCTTGCCCCTGTAAGGCCAATAGAGCGTATCCAGTATCCGACGCCGCTCGCCCTCGCCCAGGTCGCGGGTGAACTCGGAGAAAAGGTCACGATGTCCCGGAGAGCGGTTGAGATCCACCAGAAGACGCGTCGTGGTGGCGTAAAAGGCGGCGTCGGCAATTTCCGGCACCAGGTGACGAAAGGTGCAGAGCGCTCCCCTGTCCCATCCACGATGAGAATGCAGCACGTCCTGGGCTCGCGAGAAAAGAGGCTTCCACGGTGACGGCACCCTGCAGCCACCGTGTTCGCAGGTCAGAAGCCAGCGGGTCATGGCCACAGCCGATTTTCGGCAAGACATCCAGCCAGTTCACGGTACACCTTCATGAGAGTGTCCAGGCCCGGCCGCGGGCCCAGACGCAGCACGAGCCTCCGGGCCAGAGTCCCCTCGGTCAGAATTCGCCGCAGAGCGCGCTGGTGTTCCGGCGCGATACGATCGGAATTGCGCTCGGCCAGTGCTCTCCATACCGATCCGGCGGTCATGCGGCGTTCCCGAATTCCCATAGATGCCAGGTAATCCGCATCGCCGATGACCGCCTGCTCGCCGTCGCGAACGACGCGCAGGAAAATGTCCGCCAGCAGATCCTCAGGCCACGCCTGCTGCTCCGACAGGGGAATCGTTGCCTCATCGGCAAGCAACCGGACGGCCGCAATGATTGCCTCCGCCACCGCCATGTCCGCCTGCGGGCACTCCTGAATATCGATCACCCGGATCTCGATCGCGTTGCGATCGAAGCGCGCTATGGCGCCCCGGGAATTGAGGAACAACACATCGAGGACACCGTGCGGATCGTGTGGCGCGATGTCCGCGCGAATGCGATCAAAAATCTTTTGCCCGTACTGGTGCTCGGTGAATGCCGGTTCCGGAATCACGCACCCGGCAATCGAGGGGATGCGATCCTGGTTGTGGCGGTATGTCTCCAGGCGTGTATCCATGAAACCGGTGACCTGGCCGTCCAGCACCGGCGTGCTGGCCGCCAGGGCGGGGATGATCGGTAAAACAAGACGCACCGCGGCGTGCAGACGACCGAACTCGTCGTCGCCGCAGAAGGGCAGATTCAGATGAACACTCTGCAGGTTCGACCAGCCGTGACCGCGGCAGTCGAAAATGCGGTCGTAGAGCTGATAAATCTCCCTGTTTCCGTGGGGCCAGAGCCGGGTATCGCGGTCGGGATTCATCCAGGGGTGAGCGCCCGTGCCGAGGAGCATTGCCCCCGAGGATCGAAGTCGCTCGTTGATAAATCGGATCTCCCCGTGAAATCCCTCGGCCAGGCCCTGGAGCCCGGGCGCCGGGCCGTTCGTCTTGATCTCGATGACGTGGCAGACGAGTTCGTTGGACCAGCCGAAACCGTCCCGCTCTATTTCATTGACATATTCACCGGCCATACCGCGCAGGAGTTCGTCGGCGACGGGACGGACCCCCAGCGTCTCCCGATCCACGATGGTGTATTCCGATTCGACGCCGACGACCTGGAACAGACGCCAGCGGGCGCCGGCGCTCACCCGGTTTCCCCGGGGCGGCCCTCGAGTCGGGCTTCCACTCGCCGCCGCAGCGCTCTCATTATTGTCGCGTAGAGTTCATTGCCCAGCACCTTGTCCTCGACTCGCGATTCGATGCTGGGGTTGTCGTTGATCTCGATCACGATAGCCCTGCCGTCCACATCCTTCAGATCGACACCGTACAGACCGTTGCCGACCAGCCGAGCGGCGGCCAGGGCGGTGTCGACAACCTGGGAGGGGGCGTCGTCCACCGCCAGGGTCTCCCAGCCGCCGGACACCCCGGCGCGCTTCTTGCTGTCCCAGTTGTAAATTTGCCAGTGGCCTCTTGCCATGAAGTACTTGCATGCAAAAAGCGGCCGGCCTTCCAGCACGCCGATTCGCCAGTCGAACTCGGTCGGAATATATTCCTGCGCGATCAGCAGGTCGGAACTGGACAACATTTCGTCCGCAAACGTCTTGAATTCCTCGCGACTCGAGGCTTTTTCGACGCCCTGGGAAAACGATGAATCCGGCCGCTTGAGTACGCACGGCAGACCCAGAATCTCCAGCGTCTCCTTGTAATTGTCACGATTGACGATCACGGTCTCCGGAATGGGGATGTGGGCCCCTCGGAGCGCCTCTGCCAGGAAAACCTTGTTGGCACATTTCAGAATGGAATCCGGATCGTCGATAACGGCCAGACCCTCGGACTGGGCCCTGAGCGAGAAACGCCACGTATGGTGATTGACCGACGTGGTCTCGCGAATGAACAGTGCATCGAACTCAGCCAGCCTGTGATAGTCGGCCCTGCCAATCAGCTCGACGCTGAAACCTTCCCGGCGGGCCGCCTGGACGAAATTCTGGATGGCTTTCCTGTCCGACGGCGGCTCGCTCTCGTCCGGATTGACCAGGATAGCCAGATCGTGGGGAAAACGGTCGCGCCGTTCTGACGTGAAGCGCTTGCGGCTGAAGTACCGGCGGGCCGCCTGGCGGACAAATTCCACGTGGGATTCGGGAATATCGTCCACGGCCAGCGCCCTGACTCCGCGGATGCTCCATGAGTCACGACCCCGCCGGAAACGAAACCGCAGGAAAGGCGCCTGAAAAAGTTGGTAAAGAGCGAACGCGAGGCGAGCGTGCTGCGACGCGAGGTTCTCGCCGAAATAGACGGTAAGCGTGAATTCGTTAGACCGGATGCGCCGAAGGCTGTGCTGTACAAGCTCGTCCACGTCTGCCGGCAGAAAACGAACGATGCGCGGTGCATTGAGTTCCTGGATGGTCTTGACGCCGGGGATGACCTTGTGACCCCGCGCCTCCGCCAGAAGTGACACGTAATACCCGCGGGATTGATACCTGTAGGATCCGGCCAGGTTGAAGACCCGCAGGTTCTTCCGGCCTCCGGGCGATTCAGCCAGATAGTCATCCACCGAAATGACCTCGGCCTCGTCTGCACCGAGGGTCCAGTCGTCCGGCTTATCGACGACGATGAACTTTTTCACGCCTTTGCGCCTTCCGAGATAACCAGCAGATTGGCGTCGTAGGTGATCGCCCCGAGCATGATGGCTCGAATCAGTCGATCCACGTCGACGTCGTAGTAATGGCCTTCCCCGAGCGGATTGTCATAAAAGGGATCCGCCACCCGAACCAGATCCCCCCGCCTGCCGCACAGCACGACGAAATGACCGACGGCATGACCACGGAGATCGTCGGCGTGAGCGAGATCATGCCGATCCGTATATTCCCGCCTGGTCCCGTACAGATAGGTCGCGTTGAGGCCCGTCAGGATCGGCAGCTGCCGGTCAAAAACATGATCCAGCAGGTCCGGCGTCAGGTCGTCGAACGCGACCCGGCCACCGCCATTGATAAATTCCATATAAGCTTCGGAGGAGGCGTTGAAACGCTTGCCCTTCTTGTACCTTCGCTGGGCATCCAGCTTCTCGATCAGTGCCTCCCCACCCAGGCCTGCCCACGTGGGATCGAAGACTTTCAGGTCATACGTATAGAGGGTGGCGGAAAAGCCGCGCGCCAGCGCGTCGATCCCCAGAAAGACGGCCAGGGTTCCGCCGTCGGGCAGACTGCCAATCCGTGTGATGAGATGCGTGAGATCGACGGGACGGCCGTGGAAATCATAGACCGCGTGCAGACTGGTCGGCCCGCAGGTGACATCATTGGGCTGCGGAACCATACGCACGTCCAGAAAGTCGTCGCGATGGCCGGCAGCCATGCGGCGGTTGCGCACTGTGCGTGTACTCATCAATCGCTCCGACAGGAACTGCTGCGCCGGTACCCGAAGGATGGCAGAAAAAAACACCTGGCGCTCGGGCACCCGGTGACCATCTGTGGCGCGGATCATCCGCCTGTTCGACGCCCCTGTAAATAGCCCTCGCTACGGACAAATGCGCACGCGTTGCGGCATCCGGCGCACCCGGGCCGGCGGTCAGTCCGACGGCTTCCGGAACAGAAGAGTGAACCTGTCGGTCCTGCCTGTGACTTCGGGGCGGCCCACTTCGTATCGCAACTCGTCGCCGGGCCGGTAATGAAGGTCGCTCCAGGCAAGGAACTCGAACCCGGATTGCAGAGCCTCATGAATCAACCGAACAGGATCCACCCGTCTGCGGTTCTCCGGAGCGTCGGGCTCCATGTGGCGGCGTGTGTGGTCGACCACGCCGTAGAGCCCGCCGGGACGCAAGGCCTCGAAAACGGCCTCGTTCAGATTGGCGCGACCGGCAGGCGTCAGGTTATGGGCATTGCGAAACGTCACGACCAGATCCAGGTCATCGATCCAGAAGGAGAAGCGTTCGAGGTCGAAGACACCCCGGACGCCGGTCGAGAGCATCGACGGATTGACGTCGAGCACCTCCGCTGTTCCCAGCTCTGGAATGCTCTCGATAACGCCCTCGATCCGATCGGTGCGCAGCGCAAGGTAGAGCCGGCCGCGCTCGGCCAGGACCGGCGCAAGCAATTTGGTGTACCAGCCGGTGCCCGGAAACAATTCCAGGACCCGGAGATCATCGCGGAATTGCATGAACTCCAGGGTTTCCAGCGGGCGCCGGTTGGCATCTCTCGCCTTCTCGGCCTCGGTGCGAATCGGGCTGTCGAGAGCCGCCTCGAGCTTGGCCTTCCAGGCCTCTTCGGCGGCCGAAGCCGCCTGGCACGTAGCGAGAGCTGACAGCACCAGTATCCATGCCTTTCTCATGAGCATCTCCTCCTGGCCTGATCTTGGCTTGCAGCGGTGCCGATCGCAACACGGACCGCACCGCGGCGCCCCGGTCAGGCACAGCATGTACTATTCTTTCTGGCGATGGCGGGCGTATATTGGGCCGCCGGGCGGCCGGGTGCGAGCCGCTACCAAGTTTCAGTCTGGGAGGAGAAGAATGAAAATCAGGATGCTGTCCGCAATCATGGGTCTGTCGGTTGCCGCCGGATCGTCCATGGCACTCGCAGAAGACGCAACTTTCGATATCACCGTCATGACCCCGGAAACGGCCGTGAAAGTGGCCCAGGTATCGCTAGAGACCTGCCGCAGCAAGGGCTATCAGGTCAGCGTGGTGGTCGTGGATCGAATGGGGGTGCCCCAGGCCATGATCCGGGATCGCTTCGCGGGCCCCCACACGCCTGACACGGCCTACCGCAAGGCCTGGACCGCGGTGAGCTTCCGAGAGGACACCGTGGCTCTCTCCAGAAACACGGCCTCCGGCACGCCGCAGGAAGGCGCGCGGCAGATCACCAAGGCCCTGATGTTGGGCGGAGGCATCCCGATCGAGGCCGGCGGATCCATCGTCGGCGGCGTCGGCATATCAGGCGCGCCCAGCGGGGAAGCCGACGACGAGTGCGGCCGCGCCGGCATTGCCGCAGTCAGCGCGGACCTGGAATTCTGATCAGGGCCTGACCAGCACGTAACCCTGGCGCGCGCGCTCCACGACGTGCGCGACCCCCGTCTGAACGGGGATCGTGTGCTCGTTGAGCGCGGGGCGCTTGCCTGTCTTGCGCTCCATGGTATCCACGGTGTTCATGCAGCCGATGAACCGCACGCCGCTCTCCACCAGGCTGGCAATTCGCGCCTCGCGGGTGTTCCCCTCGATGAGCAAACGCATACCGGGACCGAACGCGATGATCTCGATATCCACCACGTCAGGACTGCCGTAGTGCTTGATCAGGTTGTTGGCCACGTCCAGTACGGCATCCTGCTTGAGAGGGTCCTGGTCGCTGAGCTGGAGGACGATGAAGGCTTCCGCGAAGGGCTTGTCGTCTTTCGCGGGAAATCCCTCTGGCTCAGCGAATGCGGCGCCGCTTCCGAGAGCAAGCCATAACGACAACGCCGCGATACCGGCCCGTGCGGCAGCGACACTTCGATCCATTTGCTGTTCTCCTCTATCCCTCAGGAAGGATAGTCGGCGATACCGGGATTTCCTGCGACGTTCTTGAGAACGGGTGTGTTCAGTCTGTCGATCCGGATCGTCTTCTCGGCCCGGAGATACTCGGCCACCACGTCCCATACCGGCGCGCCGGGCGCCTGTGATCCCACGGTCGCCCAGCCCGTGACCTTGTAGGTCTTGCCCGCCTCGATCCGCTCGCCGGAATCCAGGGTCATATCGCTGATCCGGTTGCCGATGTCCGCCAGCGGATCACAGACATAATTCATGCCACCCAGGCGCACCATGTCCCCGCCCTGTTGATAGAAGGGGTCGGGATTGAACAGGTTATCGGCCACGTCCTCGAGTATCAGCTTGATCTCCTCGCCGGACATGTCCCGAACATAGGTCTCCGGATATGTGATGCAGGTCTGATCCAGCAGGCGCTCCATGGTGATGGGCTGCCCGGGCAGAATGCTCGTTCCCCATCGAAATCCTGGGGACAGGGCGATCTGCGCGTCACCGACTGCCCGCAGCCCGTCGCAGATCAACTGGTCGAAAGTGCCGCTGAAATTGCCGCGCCTGTAGAGGACCGTTTCGGCCACGGCCAGCGTCTCGTCGAGGCGCTCCTGGTAAGGCGCCCGAACGCCTTCGATATACGCCTGCATCTCGGGGTCTGCCGGGAGCAGGTTCGAGAACACCGGCAACAGTCGGTAGCGGAAATCCCGGACACGACCCAGACCCAGGTCCAGGTCCAGAACGGCAAGGAACTTTCCGTTTGACCCGGCGTTGGTGACCACGGTCCTGCCACCGGCCGCGTTCCTGACGACACTGGGCACCGGCATACCGTCGTGGGTATGTCCGCCGAGGATGAAGTCGATGCCCGAAGTCACCGATGCGAGCTTGAGGTCCACATCCATACCGTTGTGGGAGAGCAGGACGACCGCCTCCGGGTCGATACGATCCTGGATCTCGTCCACCAGGGCCTGCAATTCCTCGGCCCGTATCCCGAAGGTCCAGTTGGGGATGAACCGGGAGGGGTTGGCGATGGGCGTGTAGGGGAAGGCCTGGCCGATAACGACGACACGGTGGCCGCCGATGCTCTTGACCGTGTAGGGCCGGAACGCATGTCCTTCCTCGTCGAATGACGGGACGTCGAAAAATGCCGCGTCATCCGTCAGCTTGACGTTCTGGGCAATAAAATCGCCCTTGAAGGCCTCGACGTTGGACCGGACCTCGTCCTCCTCGTAGGTGAATTCCCAGTGGCCGGTCATGATATCCACGCCGAGCAGGTTGCAGGCGTCCACCATGTCCATGCCGCGGGTCCAAAGAGCCGTGCCCGAGCCCTGCCAGGTATCGCCGCTATCCAGCAGCACGGCCTTGCCGCCGCGAGCCTCGGCCCGCAGCTTCTTGACCAGCGTGGCCAGGTGAGCAAAACCGCCCACCTTTCCGAGCCGCCTGGCCTCGGCCTCGAAGTTGAGGTAGGTAAAGGCGTGGGCTTCCGCCGTACCGGGCTGGACGCCGGCATATTCCAGCAGCGCCTGACCGACCAGGTGCGGAAGTCTGCCGAAGCTCTCACCGACGCCGATATTGACGTTCGGCTCTCGGAAGTAGACCGGCATCAGCTGAGCGTGGCAATCCGCGAAATGAAGCAGCCTGGCGTTGCCGAAAGAAGGCACGTCATACATGCCGGCCAGGCCGCTGCCTGTCGAGCCTTGTCTGGCGGATGCACAGCCGGCCGCGCTCCCCGCCAGGGCGCCGATACCCAGGAGGCGCAGGAATTCCCTACGATCCATGAGAATTTCTCCAGGGACCGCCCGAAGGCGGCCCGTCAACTATTTGACGACGGCAGCACGCCAGGCATCCGCCTGGTTCTTGGCCTGCGCCACCGCGGCCTCGCCCTGCATCCGGGCCTCGTCGCAAAGCTTCACCGCGTGGGCGTACTCACCCTTGGAAGCTGCTTCCATACCCTTGGCAATGAGGGGCTGCGTAGTGGTCCACTCGAATTTCAGCTCGGCCGCCATTTTGCGGGCTTCTTCGGCAGCCGTGCACGAGGCCTTGGCTGCCGCCTCATCCGCCGCCTGGGCCGGAGCCGCACCCAGTCCGGCCATTGCCAGCACGCCGGCGATCAGTAGTGTCTTTTTCATGTTGCTTGTTCCTCGCCTCGTTGCCGGCTTACTTGCGCGCGCCGGGTCCGTTGACCTCCATACCGTTGCTCATGTAGGTGAGGAAATATTCCAGATTCCGATATTCCTCGCCCTGGGCCGGCAGCGGCGCGGCCCGGACCTGCTTGTTGCAGCCGTCAAACCGGCGATGGAGGGTGCCCATGTCGTTCCACTTCGAGCGGTAGACCGGGAAGTGCGTCGGGTGGCCCAGCGCCGGGCTGAGTTTGTCTGCCCGAATCATCATGCCGGAGTTGCCCACATGACAATCGGCGCAGGAGAAATTCAGCTGCCCGCGCTTGGAGTAATAAAACTCCTTGCCGTTCTCGTAGGCCGCCAGCGCCTTGTCGTTGGGGATCTGGACGTCGAACTTGTTGCCCCGGGACGTGTAAGCCATATAGGCGGAGATCGAGGCGATCTTGCCCTTCTTGTAGGGCAGCGGATCCTCGCCGTTCTTGACCCGGCACTCGTTGATCTCCTGCTCCAGCGTCTTCACCTGACCCGTTTCGATATCGAAATAGGGGTAGTTCTGCCGGATCCCCATACCGCCGTTGGGGAAGCAGTCCGCGTAGGTCTTTCCATTGGCGAAAGGCGTCTCGAACAGTTCCTTGCCTTCCTCAAGCGCCAGCTCGTATGGCGGGAACTCCTCGATCTGCAGCCATTGTTCGTAGGCCGGCTTGTCGATCGAATAAACGCCGTTGACGTAGTCCTCCACCGCTACGTCCGGGAAACGCTTCTTGAAATACTCCGTGAACGCCGCGCGATCTTCCTCAGGGGTCGCCCAGGCCAGTCCGGCGACCAGCGCCGCGCCAAGGACGAATGTCAGTATTCTTTTCATCTTGTGCTCCTCCGAATCCCCCTGCTCAGGAGATGGTCGTCTCTTCCGACGCGGTCTCGCCCTTGTTATCTACCCAGCTGATCGTGAGCGTGTCGCCAGCCTTCGCGCCCTTGACGTTGAAGGCAAAGTACGGGTTCTTGGAAACCGCCGGTCCCCAGTTGGCCGTCATGACCAGGTTGCCGTTCAGTTCGGCCTTCACTTCCTTGATGTAGTGGGCGGGAACGGTTTCGCCGGTCTTGCTGTCCTTGCGGGTGCCGGTCTCCATTTCGTGCTTCATCAAAGTCTTGACCTCGGCCACGTCTCCGCTGAGCTTGACCTTGACTCGAATACTGCTAGCCATTTCGTTTTCCTCTTGTCTTGCTCAGCCGCCGCAGCCGCCGATGGTGACTTTGACTTCCTTCGCCGCCGTATAGAGCTTGCCGTCGGCCTTTACGACCGCCATGACGTTCGAGGTCTTGCCCATCTTCAGTCGGGTCGAGACGTCGGCGACAGCGTTAGGGCCGAGATCGAATGACGCCGCGAGAGGCGACGGATTCTCCGTGACAATGATGCTGATGGACTCCACTCCTTCCAGCGAGCTGGAGACAGACACCGGTACCACCGCTCCGTTCTCTGCGATGTCGGGCGCGTTCAGGACAACGGCGCTGCTCTCGCTGGCGTCCGTCGTGCCGAACAAGGCTTTGAGGGTGTCGTCCTGCGACTTGGCTTCGAATGCCTTCTCCGGCCAGGCGAGCAGGGTACGCGGCAGTGCAATCACCGCTGCTGCCGCCGCGGCACTCCTTATGAACAGTCTTCGGCTCAGTTTCATTGACTTTTCTCCGTAATGATCACGCATTCACTGCGCGTAAATAAATTCGGTGACCAGATCGATTTCCTTGTCCGTCAGAATGCCGTGACTACCGAAGGGCGGCATGCTGCTCTGGGGATTGGCGACGGTGGCGTCATAAATCTGCGCCCGCAGTTTCGCCTTGTCGGGGTAACGCATTTTCATGGCCACCAGCGGCGGACCGATATTGCCCGGCAGATCACCGCCCGCGATCATGTGGCAGGCGAGACAGTTGCCTTTTTTCCTGTCGAAAGCGAGCGCCTTGCCCTGCTCCATAGCGCTCTGCGCTTCTTCCGCCAGCACTCCCGAGGCCGGCAGCACCAGGGCCCCGAAAGCACACACGGCGGCTGCCAGGACAGCCGCAATCATTTTTTTCATCATCATTGACTCCTCCGGTTGACGCCATTTCCGGCGTCATCTTTTTCTAGTCCTTGGAATTGTCGACCATATACTCTACCGCAGCCGTCACCTCCTCGTCAGACAGCTGGATCTGGCCGCCCTTGGGCGGCATATACCCGGCACTCCCCTGGTACCCGTTGATCGCATGGTCCACGAGAACGTCCATGCCCTGCGCGATCCTGCTCTCCCACTGCGGGACATCGCCCACGATAGGAGCGCCCGCCAGACCACCCTTGTGACAGGTGGCGCAGGCCTGCTGATATATATTAAGCCCTAAGTTGGGATCGGCTTCCACCGGAGCCGCGCCGCCGGTTTCCTCTTCATCGGTCTTGAAATGTTCCACCGGGGTCACGCCAAGCTCGGTGGAGTCCCAGGTGATCTTGATCTCCGAGGGATCCTTGCAGTCCTCCATGCAGACCGCGTTCCTGACGTCCGGACGTGGATCCACAAAGAACCCGTCCTGGTTCGGCATCTCGAACGCGGACAGGGTTTCCCGGGAAGCGACGAAGTCATCCTCCACCAGGTCGTTGAGATAAAGCAGATAGGCGACAATAGCGTAGACCTGGTCATCTTCCAGGGACTGGGGCTCGTAGAAGGGCATGGCGCGGTGCACATAGTCCCAGACGGTCGACACGTAAGGCCAGTAGCTGCCGATAGTCTTCTCTGGCCGCTCCTGGGTGAGCGTTCCGAAACCGCCGGCCAGCTTGGGCCAGCGTCCCTCGCCCTCACCGAATACGCCGTGACAGGCGGCGCACTGCTCCTCGTAGAGAACTTCGCCCTCCTCCACGGAACCGCTGCCGGGCGGCAGCCCCGTTCCGTCCGGTCGGACATCGATATCCCAGCCGGCGATCATTTCCTCGGTGGCGGGTTCGCCGAAGCCGTAATAGCCGGCCCGCTTGGGATCCGGATCCGGACGATAGGCGAGACTGATCTCCACGGCCTCGACATCGGGTCCGATGGTCGGCCCCTCCGGAATGGGCTGGGAGTCGCGGGACAGGGCCGAGAGGGGGGCCGCGATAATCACCGCGACCGACAGTCCGCCCAGGACCCCACGGAGCCTGCGATCAGTCGATCTGGACATTGGTCACCTCCCCGGATTCCGCCACCCGCCAGGTGTGGATTGCGTTCTTGTGGTAGATGGATTCGACGCCGCGTGCCTCCCTGAGCTGGGACAGGTTGGGCTGTACGTAACCGGTTTCGTCCACGGCCCGGCTCTGCAGAAGCGCCGGGCTGCCGTCCCAGTCCCACATGAGGCTGAAGCGAGTCAGGGCCTTCGGTAGCACAAGCCCCTTGAGGCGGGCCGGCTGCCAGTTGATGCCGCCGTCCAGTGACACGTCCACGCGGCGAATGCGTCCTCTGCCCGACCAGGCGAGGCCCTCGATCTCATAACGGCCCCTCGACCTGAGACCCTTCTCCGGGCACGGGAAGGTGATCACGGAGTTGGTCTCCTGCACCCAGGTGAACTTCCGAGCTTTGCCGTCGGGCATCAGGTCCGTGTACTTGGAAGTTTCCTCGCGCTGGTACCAGGCTTCGTCACCCACCTCGAGACGGCGGAGCCACTTGACGCTGGTGTTACCTTCCCAGCCGGGATTGAGGAGCCGGACGGGATAGCCCTGCTCGGGCCGCAGCGCCTCGCCGTTCTGGGCGTACACCACGAGCGCGTCGTCCAGCGCCTTCTCCATCGGGATACTGCGGGTCATCGCCGACCCGTCGGCGCCTTCCGCCAGTACCCACGCTGCGCCTTTCTTCACCCCGACCTCCTCGAGGAGCACCGAGAGCGGGACGCCGGTCCACTCGCAGCAGCTCAGCATGCCATGGGTGAACTGCAGGGCCTCCATCTGCGCTCCGCGCCATTCCATGCCGCCATTCGCCGGACATTCGATAAAGCGTATGACCGAGACGCTGGGGAAGCGCATCAGGTCCTCCATGGACAGGAGCAGCGGACGCTCGACCATGCCGTTGATCATCAGGCGGTGCTTGCCGGGATCGATATCCGGTACGCCCGCGTGATAACGCTCGAAGACAAGTCCGTTCGGCGTGATGATCCCCTGCAGGTCCTGGAGCGGCGTGAAGCTGATCGAACTGATGTTGCTCGCCGTCAGCCACGGCACCGTGCGCCGGATGACGTTCTCCTCGAAGCCCGAGGGCATGCCGTAGGGAACGGTGACCACGCCCCGGCCCAGGGAACGGGTCCAGGGCGGCACGTTGGGCGGCATGAACGACTCCTTGTCGGCGGCGGCCAGGGCCGGGCCGGCCACGGCCGTGCCGGCCAGCGCCAGCCCACGCATCAGGAAATCGCGACGATCTTTAAGGGGAACCTTGCCGGCGGCCTCGGCCACCTTGCCGAGCACTTCTGCTGCCCGGTCGGGGCGCGGCTTTGACATCTCCTCTCTCCCTATTTAACAGGCTCAAGCCAGTTTTTTGCGTGTCCGTCGCGTAAAAACGACGACGACGGTTTTCCCGGGAATTCCGGCGTGCAGATCCACAACCGGAATCTTAGACCACATGGGAATATCGTTATGAATTATGAATGTATATAGATTAGGGACCTCTAAATCAAGCAAAGAGGCGCTGTGCGGGGACGGTCATCGTCCTTCCGAAGTCTCTTTCGAAATGGCCGCGGCGCCGTCAGCCAGGGATTTGTCCAGATACCAGAGGTACATGTCCACATTGTTGATGCCGATCAGGCGTTTACCCACTTCCCGGCCACCGGGACCGACGAAAACCACCGTTGGAGTGAGCAGCGCATCGAAATCATTCGCGACCGAGAAAGGGCTGACCGTGCGTCCCTCGAAATCCACCAGATCAGGGCCCTTGTCGATCATCACTTCCCGGATGATCGCCCGGTCTTCATATTCGCCGCTGAGAATCATCGGCTGGACAACTGCGCTTTTCAAAAGCTCGCAAAAATCGCATTCCTCCCGGGTGAACACCAGCATGATGGGCACCCCATTTTCCTGCGCCAGCAGGCCATCCGAAGCCAGGTCCAGCGCCTGCGGTACCCGGACCGGGGACGCGTTGGCAAACGCCAGCGGCGATGCGCATGCCCATGCCCCAAGCATGCACACGGCGAGTGCCCGGACAAAACTCACTCCGCCTGCACGCTGTCCAGCCATGCGACGATTCCCTCGACGACATCGTAAGTGTAAAGATCACGGAAGAAATGATCGGCACCCTCGACCATCAGCAGTGAAATGCGGTCATCGGCGTCCCCCGCGGTCACAGCCTCCACGACGCCCGCACTGATCGGATCCTCGGTCCCGACAATCACCAGCACAGCCGCAGTACCCGCCGCCGCCAGGGCCAGCGTATCGAAATCGCCGTCGTCCCGGTAATAGGAGAGAAACGAGTCCGCCGTCACGTCAGCGCCGGGACAGTACAGCAGGTGCACACCGTCGAGTATCGTATCGCCCTTGCCTTCGTCCACCAGCGCCTGCGCCCGCTCGAGAATGGGCGCCAACGGCTGACCCGCTGTCTCTTCGTAATCCACGGATACAGCCCGCGCCCGGTAAACGAAAGGCGCGACGAGAACCACGCCGGCCGCACGGTCAGGGGCGTGTCGGGCCGAAAAACGCATCACCTGATTGGTACCCCGGGAATGTCCCAGCAATATCACGTCGTCCCGGCCTTCTCGGGCCAGCCAGTCCATCCAGGCGGCGATTTCCCCGGTTGCGCCGGTGTGCGTGTGACGGTGTTCCGCAGCACAGTCGTACATACCCTCCCTGTCATCCTCGCCCAGGGAGAGGGTGACTCGCAGGGATTCGATGTCGTACTCGGCCAGGACCTCGGCAAAGGTAGTCATGATCTCCATGTTCGCGTGCGCCATGGTCCCGTGGATCATCAGCACCGTGGCCCGGGGCGAATCCACCTCGGTCAGCCACCCGTTCAGTTTCTTCCCCTCGTAATCCAGCTGGACCTTCTCGCCCGGCTGGGCGATGGCCACCTGCCCTGCCGCCAAAAACGCCAGGATCACGATGCCGACACAGTGACGGAATCTTCGCTGAAACAATTTTTGTCCCCTCCGTTTTTCGATCATTTCACGTGAAGCCCGGTCAGTTACCCGAAACTCCCACCAGAAGCCGGGATACCAGCCGCTCGACCGGGACGTAATCGTCCGTGAGAACCGGCAGCGTTTCCGTGGGCGTCCCGGTGTTCAACAAGGGCTCCGTGATCCGCAGCCACGACCGCGCGAAACCGTTCACCGATTCAATCTCCCTGGGCGGCTCCGGTCCGTCGCTGGCGGAAATGACGTAGGTCACCCGCCCTCCCCGGCCCGGAATCGTTTCGAGCCACGCGTCGACACGGGAAAATTGTCCCGTCAGGGTCTTGATGATGCTTTTCACCAGGAGCGGGTCCGGAAAAGCATCCACCACGTTGAGAACGTATAGACCGTCATCGACCAGACGGGAACGAACCAGAGACACGTACTCACGGGTAGTCAGATGATAAGGCAGCGCCACGTCGTGAAAAACGTCGCCGACGATGACGTCGAATGACGCCGGGGCCGCGGCGGCAAGCGCCATTCGTGCATCCGTGTGGGAAACCACGAGGGCATCGTCATCGAGAAACAGGCGCTCCTCCGCGATCCGGGTGACGGCCGGATCCAGTTCCGCCACCACGATCCTGGCCTCCGGGAAGTCGGTCAGAACCGCCCTGGGCTGACTGTAGGAGCCGCCACCGGCAAAGAAGAAGCGCGCCGTCTCTGCCCGCGACCCGAGATGCCGGCGCACAAGCTCATCCATGAGATGGGCGTAGGGGGCGAAAAGCAGCGTTCCGTCAGGACCGTGGCTGATGCCGTGGACCAGGTGATCCAGAACCAGCGTCCGGGTCTGTCCCGGCTCTGCCGCGCCGGCGAAATCCACGACCCGGATGCAGTAATACTGGCTTTCTTCATCACAGGGATTCTCGAACCCCTGTTTCAAGAGCCCCGTGCCGAGAACCGCGGCGGCCCCTGCGACGGCCACGGCGGCAAGAGCGCGCGATCTTCGAAGCAGCGGTAGTGACAGCAGCAATAATCCGGCCCCGGCTCCCACGATGACGGCTCGTGTACCCAGGTACTGGATCAGCAAGAATCCGGACGCGAAGGTGCCCAGAATGCTCCCCAGAGCGGCGAGCGCGTGCATGCGTCCCACCACATGACCGGCCCTTGGATCCTGACGCAATGCCAGTGTCGTGAGCATGGGCGCCACCAGACCCAGGCACGCGGCGGGCAGAAAGAACAGTCCGAGGGCCAGCAGAAAGCTGGCGGTCATGAGTCCCAGGGGCTTCGACTGCACCGCCGGGGCGACGAGGGTGAGCATCAGAATGACCCCCAGCGTCGCGATGGCCGACGCCGCAAGGGCCATTCCTGCCTGCCGATCGCCGGCGCCCGCATCGACCCATAAGCCGCCGGCCCAGTTACCGAGCGAGAGCCCGGCCAGCACCACGCCGATAATCGAGGTCCAGGAATACAGAGAGACACCCACATAGGGCGCGATCAGCCGGCCGGCCGTGATCTCCAGAATCATCACGACCGCCGACGAGAGGAATACGATCAAACCGTACAGGAACAGAGAGTTTTCGGCCTGTCCGGTGTTGACGGATCCGGTACGCGCTGCCGGGATATTGGGGTCTCTGTTGTCACTCATCAGCCGGTGGGCTCAGTGCCTGGTCCAGCGCCTCGCGGACCTGCTGATCCCAGACCTCGGCGATGGCGGTCCCCGGCGGGGCCTGGGTGCGACGCCGCCGGTAAGTGACCATGCCTTCACCGTTCACGACCAGGAGGCCAGGCGAACTGAATACACCGTATTCATCGGCCACCAGGTCCCCCAGCGGCAAAACGACAAAGTCATAGCCCTTGTCCGCCATGTAGGCGACCGGGTCGACGTCGTCCTTGAAGTTGATGGCGTAAACCACGACGCCGTGTTCCGCGTAATCCTCGATGATCTCCTGCAGGTAAGGCATGACAATGTGGCAATAGGGGCACCAGGATGCCCAGAAGAAAAGGATGCTGGGTTGGCCCTGCGAATCGGCAGGAAAGTCGACGTCACGACCCCCGGAATCGGTCAGCTCCCATTCGGGCGCGGTCATGCCGGCGTCAATCGGCTGTGC
>Ga0209536_100000260_pt1 | contig 83510 bp, 84 predicted proteins | sample DeeMarSeWOR28_12_FD_187461 | JGI IMG/M metagenome (GOLD analysis project Ga0209536, IMG submission 187461) | Marine sediment microbial communities from White Oak River estuary, North Carolina - WOR-2-8_12 (SPAdes) (version 2) | ecosystem: Environmental > Aquatic > Marine > Intertidal zone >... | reverse complement strand
CCTTTCAAAAGGCTTCTGGGCGGCGCAAGACAATGTAACCCATCTGTCATCTTTGGTTTTGTAATTATTCCTGGGAACCACATAGCTCAGTTCACTGCCTTTGGGTTGCGGCACCTCCCCGCTCAGCTGGCAGCTGAGAAAATCAGACCCCAGCATACCGAAAAGCGGCTCATACAGAGAAATATCGATAACCTGACCGCCGCTCTTTCCTCTTTGTTGTGTGCGCAAAGCAATCATAACCGCAAAGGCCAAATGAATTCCGGCAATGAGGTCCGCCAGTGCCAGAGGGGCATTCGTCGGGGGACCATCGGGTTGGGCGTTGAGATAGGTAAATCCGCTGAAACCTTCAGCCAGTGTGCCAAAACCGGGTCGCTCGGCATAAGGCCCGGTTTGACCATAGCCTGAAACCGTACCAATGATCAGTCCCGGATTCTGTTTAAGAAGATCTTCCTTACCGATACCTATTTTTTCCATAGCGCCGGGTCGCATGTTCTCAATAAAGACATCGGTCTTTTTGATCAGATTGACAAATATTCGCCGGCCTTCATCAATTCTCAAATTTAAAGTTACCGGAAACTTGTTGCGGCCGACCACAGCCCAAAAGGGATGAATATCCAGCTCTTCCAAAACTCCCCACCCCCTAATAGCATCCGGGTTTGAGGGATTTTCCACCTTGATGACCTCGGCGCCGAAATCTCCTAAAAGGGTCGCAGCGTAAGGGGCGGCCATAACCGTCGCCATATCCATGACTCGAATGTCCTTTAAAGGCAGGCCGGCAAATTTATCCGGCAAGCGTTGTTCGGCAATAAAGCGGCGCAGTTGTTGTTTTGATTTCATTACAAACCTAAATATGCCTTGCGAATCAGATCCGACTCCAGTAACTCATTGCCTTTGCCCTCCATAATGATTTGACCTCTTTGGAGCACATAGCCTCTATCCACCAATTTTAAAACCTCGGTTACTTTTTGTTCTACAATTAAAATAGTGGTGCCTTTCCTTCGGATCTCCTCGCAGGTATGAATGACCTTGTTTGACAGTATCGGGCTCAGCCCTAACGAAGGCTCATCAAGCATAAGCAGCCGGGGCTTGGCCATGAGCCCTCTGGCAATGGCGAGTTGCTGGCGTTCACCACCGCTAAGTGTTTCTCCTTTTTGCGTCTGGCGTTGTTTCAATATGGGAAAAAGAGTATACATTTCTTCCAGGGTTTTCAATACTTCCTGCTGATCGTCCCGTACATGGGCACCAACTAGAAGATTTTCTTTAATCGTGAGTTTGTCAAAAATCCTCCGGCCCTCCGGGACGTGGGAGATACCTTTGGCCGCAATTTCATAAGGAGGCAGATGATCTATCCTTTCGTTAAAAAACTCGATGGTCCCCTGAAAAGCAGAAACCAAAGCCGATAAGGTTTTTAAAATGGTCGTCTTTCCGGCGCTGTTGGCACCCACAATGGCAACAAATTGTCCCTCTTCAACCAAAAAGGATACATTGTCCAAAACGGATATGAGATCGTAACGTACAGAGATATCTCTTACCTTAAGCATGATATTCCTCACCTAAATAAGCCTGGATGACCCGTTCATCGCGAACGATTTTTTCCGGCGGCCCCTCTACGATAAACTCGCCCGAATCAAACACCGCGATTCGATGGGAGATGTTCATGATGACTTCCATAACATGTTCAACAACAATGATGGTAAGACCTTTTTGATGAATTTTTTTAATTAATCCTATGGCTTCCTCGGTTTCGGCAGGATTCAAACCTGCCATTACCTCATCTAGCAGGATAAGGTCCGGCTCGGTCGCAATGGTCCTGGCCAACTCGATTCGCTTCTGGTCAGCCAACGTCAGGCTTCCGGCAATTTGATCACGCTTATCTGCCAAGCCTGTGAAATCAAGAATATCCTGAGCCGAGCGTATGGAATTGCTTGTGTTCGGATGGCGACAGAAAGCACCCATCATCACATTTTCCAAAACGGTCATTTCGCTGAAACTCTGTACGATCTGAAAGGTTCGGCAAATGCCGATATGACAGACACGGTGCGCAGGAACTCGGGTGATATTTTGCCCTTTAAAAAAAATGTCACCACGGGTGCAGGTCAGAAACCCGGTTGCGCAATTGAAGAAGGTGGTCTTTCCAGCACCGTTTGGACCGATTAAACCAAGAATTTCCCCCTGTTCGACAGATAAATTGATCTCCTTTAGGGCCGCCAGCTCGCCAAAATACATGCTGACGTCCTTAGCTTCTAAAACAGCCATCAATTTTTCCCTTTCTGAAAATTAAATCGTTTTAGCAATCCGACAACGCCCCTCGGTTCATAAATACAGATCAAAACAATGAGCGCTCCCAGAAGGATCAGATCGATCCCTTTACCGGTACCGCCCAGCCAGATGCGGCTGTATTCCTGTAAGGGGATCAAAATGATTGACCCCAAAAGCGGTCCCCAGAGCGCTCCGGTACCACCAAGAGCGGTAATCAAGACGATTTTTATCGAAATATCCAGGGAAAGGACGGTTGCCGGTTCGATATGCAAAACATACAGACCGTATAATGCGCCGCAAATTGCCGTAAAAAAGGCGCTCATCATTAAGGCGTACTGCTTGTATTTTGAGATGTGGACCCCCATGGCTTGGGCTGCTTCCGGTCTCTGTTTGATGGCTCTAAAATAGTAGCCCATCCGCGTGCGCTCCATTCGGAAGGTTAGCAGCATCATAATGAAGAAAAATACAAGCACGATGTAGAGATAAGGTAGTTTGTTTTTGTAAAACATCAGATTGTAAAAGCCCTGCTCCAATACCGGTGCATCCAGTCCAATCGGTCCATCAACCCACTCCCAATTTGTGAAGAGTTCACGAACCACTTCGGCCACGGCAAAAGTGGAAATGGCAAAATAATGCCCCTTCAAGCGAAAGACCGGAACACCGATAATCAATGCCACAATGACGGCCACAACACCACCGATCAGCATTCCAACCCACGGGGTAAGTCCCCAATGCGTCAAGGGGGCCATGGCAGCATAGCTGCCGATGCCGAAAAAAACAGCATGACCGAATGAAACCTGGCCGGCATACCCACCGATGAGGTTCCATGCCTGACTCAATGTCGCAAATAGTAACAACATAATCAGCAGGTGCTGAAAATGCGTGTTTTGAATCACCAGGGGAGCGACTGCCATAAAAATCAGGATTATAGAAAAGATGATGTAAAAATTCTTATCGTTTTGCATTGTCTTCTTCTTTCACGAGCGTTGGTTCGTTGGTAAAAAACTGCCTCCTCTATCTTTATCGTCTTCATCTAGCGACGAACTAGACGTCTCGCAAATTCTATCCTGCTGTAAGCGGGATGAGCGAAGCGAACTAAGTTCAACTTTTATTACCAGCCGAATAGTCCCTTTGGCCGCAGGGAAATCACGATCAAATATAAGATGAAGACAAGGGTGTATTTGAATTCCGGCCCAACGAAAAAACCGCCGATATTTTCCACCAGTCCAACCAGAATGCCAGCAAGAAACGCTCCACCGATGTTACCGAAACCACCCAGTGCGACAATAACAAAAGAGAGAATGGCAAAATTCAGACCGACTTCCGGAAATACATAGTAGAAGTTGACCAGAAATCCGCCGGCGGCACCGACACAAGCGGCACCGAGACCGAAGGTCAGCGCGAAAACACGGTTGGTGTTGATACCCATGAGCAGTGCGGTGTCTTTATCCAGTGCCGTTGCCCGCAGCGCCCGGCCGAATTTGGATTTAGAAATAAAAAGATAGACCACATAGGTGATCAAAACACATCCAATGGCCGAAACTAACTGCGGAAGGCTTAAATGCAACCCTAAAAAGCTGATGCGTTTGCCGGCTAAAACGGACTGGTTGATGACTCGAAAATCAGGACCCAGGAAAAACAGGACCACATTGCGGATGAAAATACTCAGGCCAAAGGTCGCCAGCAGGGCAATAAGCGCATGATAGCCAAGCACGGGCTTTATGACCAGCCGAAAAGTTAAAAGGCCGATAAAAAAGAGTAGACCGACAATTACAGGTAGCGAAAAGACCGGATCGATCCCTAAGTTGGCAAACATTAGAAAAGCCGAGAACATGGCCAGCATCAAAAAATCGCCGTGAGCAAAATTCAAGATGTCCATCACGCCCCATATCAGGGTCAGCCCAACGGCTATCAGGGAAAAAACAAATCCGATCAAGAGCCCACTGATAACAAGCTGTAAAAATATGGTCACATCCACGGGGTTATCCTCACTTTAACAATAAGATTTTCAATTTACAAAAAAGGGACGCCCCCCGACTCATATCTTTATAGAAGCGCCCCTCAGAATCAAGCCGTGCTTACGGTCTCATCGGCCATGCCATTGCGGTTGTCGCCCACTCATTCGGCCAGACGACTTTGTACTCACCTTTTTGAATTTGACTCATGGTGGAATCGATCCAGATGTTCTGACCGTTTTCGTCGAACTTCACGCCTTTACCGGGCAGGGTAGCAATCACCAGTTCGGTGGTTCGCAGCGCTTTGGTAACCGATTCGGGGTCGGTGGATTTGGCGCGGCTGAATGCATCGACTGCCACAAACAGGGTGGTAAAGCCCTCCATGGCAATACCGTCAAGGTTCATGTCAGTTTTGGCCTTGTACATATCATTGATGGTTTTCAGCTGGGCCTTTTTGCGGATAAAATCTTCGGCAAATGTGCAAGATCCCATGTAGCCTTCGACGGTGTCTTTCAACTGGCTGGCGAACTTCGGATTCTGGTAACCGCCGCAGAAGGACAGATTCGCATTGGATTTAACGCCGAGATTTTCATACGTTTTCGCAAAAAGCGTCATTTCGCTGAAAAGGGTGGCATGAATAATGACATCCGGTTTGGCCGCCTTGATCTTAAGAACCTCCGCATTCACATCTGTGGATTTAAAAGCATAGGGGACATCTGCCACGACTTGATAGACCCCTTTAGATTCATCGACCCGCTTTTTTACTTCTTTCATGGCATGCACACCGAATTCGGTCTTTTCATAGACAATGGCGACGTTTTCAACCTTTTTCCCCTGCTTGCGCATATCATCCAGGAAATTGAAGAACATGCGGGAATCATGGAAATCGGTGGGCGCCACCCGGAAAAAGTACTTCAGCCCACGCTCGGTCAGCGCGGCCGAAGACGAAACAGCACATAGGAAAGGGAATTTATGTCTTTCGGCCACAAAGCTGGTCGGTTTGCTGACTGCACTCTGATAGGCACCGATGATAAGTTTTGCCGTTCCTTCCTGCAAAATGCGTTCGGTTTCGGCCTTACCGACCTCCGGAGAGCCCTGGGTATCGTAAAATTTAAGTGTAATCTTGGCCCCGTTGAGGCCGGGAATTCCTTCTGTTTTGGCATAGGGAACGCCCTGGATATCATAGGATCCGTTGATGACTTCTGCCGCAACCTCATAGACAGATTTCATTCGTTTGCCGGCTTCCGTCAGCGGACCGCTTAACGGATAGAGCAGCGCGACTTCTACCTCTTCTGCGGCGTTGACTGCAGAAGAGATCCCTAACAAAAGTATTAAGAAAAGTGCTAAAATAATACTTTTCTTCATGACGGTACCTCCTTTTCGGTTGAGAAGAAGATTACAATCCATCTCCTGTTAGTAGAAAAATTCAAAATTGTAGGGGCGGCAACCCTTTTTGATACCGATAGCCTCCTTTCATTGATTATTGCTTTCCCAACAATTTGTTAACCCACCCGAGGCCGAGTTCGACAAGTTTTCCAGCTGTTGGTACGCCGGTTTTGCGGTCCCAGCCTCGCATATCGTAATAAAGGTCCAATGACTTTTCAAAAACCTCCTGCTCCAGAGCCATGCCTTTAAGCAAGCCGCCCTCAAGGGGTTGGAAGAATCGATCCGGAAGACAATCATCTTTGCGGGTTACCCCGTGTAAAGCGGAGACAGCCCGCTTGATGCTGACTGTGCGTTCACCTAATTTCATGATTTCCCAGAGGTTCACATTCCAACCTGTGGCCGCTTTTACTGCTTCGGCCACTTGGTTCATTTTTAGAAGCTTGCCGGGACCGGCTGTAAAGATACACAGCCCGAGCGTGTTGAAGACATTCCAGGTCAGCTGCATAAGGGCGAAATAGCGTACCTTCTCAGGCGTCAAATCTATGGCTGGTACGGGCTCAAGAATACCCAGTTCCGGTAAGTCCTCAACCCCCAAGGCACCTTCCTGAAACAGGTAATCATGCGGTCCTTCTGTGTGATTGGCACCGGTGGATGAAAGTGCATAGGCCAATCCCAGGCTTCCTTTGCCGCGAGGTTCGTGCATGGCCAACTCCTGGCCTTTAACATGCATGGCAAATTTTTTTGCGCCTCCGCCGATGGTTTCCGAAGCTCGTCGGGATCCCTCGGCCAAAAGATCTCCAATACCTTCCCGGTTGGCGATCTTGTGAATACATTGCACCATGGCTTTTTCGTTTCCGAATTTAAGTTCCAGGCCGTCTGTGTTCTTGGCGGTTAGCAGGCCGTTTTCAAAACACTCCATGGCAAAAGCGATGGTCGCACCGGTGGAAATCGAATCGAGGGTGTACTTGTTACAAAGCTCATGAGCCTTGCAGACTGCTTCCAAATCGGATACACCGCAAAGCGATCCGAAGGCGGCAGCCGTCTCATATTCCGGACCACCATAAGCCGGGTCTACCTTATAAGGTCCATCCGAACGGGCAACCCGTTTGCAGCGAATCACACATCCCTGGCAGCTTCCGGCTTCGATAAAATATTGCTTGTGAAATGTTTCTCCACAGATATCATCCGCTTTCTCAAAACTGCCGCTGCGAAAGTTGTAGGTCGGCAAAATTCCGGCTTCATCAAGCTCGGTTACATCCCAGCCGATGGTTCCGCCGTCGTGCAGAACTCTTTCAATGGGATGATCCATGAAATTATCCGCATACCATTTGATAATGCGCTTTAAGGTTTCCTTGTCATGAAAATTCGGAGACTGTTTGCCCCTAACAGCGATGGCCTTGAGGTTTTTGGATCCCATGACGGCTCCCAAACCGCCGCGACCGTTGGTGTGCTTGAGACCATTGACCACGCACGCAAAACGAACCTGATTTTCTCCGGCAGGTCCGATCGCGGCAACGCTTACCCTCTTTGCGCCTAAATCGTTTTCGATAATGTCCTGGGTATCTCCGGTACCTTTTCCCCAGAGCGCGCCGGCATCACGAATTTCAACCTGCCCGTCATGAATCCATAGGTAAACGGGTTTTTCTGCCTTGCCTTTGATCAAGATGGCATCATAACCGGCGCGTTTAAGTTCCGGTGACCACCAGCCGCCGGCCTCGGCTTCACCGTAAACACCGCTAAGCGGTGATATCGCTGCAACCGAATACCGGTTTGAGCCCGGAATTCCGCTCCCAACCAAGGGGCTTGAGGCAAAAATCAGCAAGTTATCGGGGCCCAACGGATCGGTGCCCTTTGGGCATTCGTTTAGCAAATAATAGCAAGCCAGCGCACTGCCGCCAAAATAAGTGCGGTATATGTTTTCATCCGGTTCTTCCACCGCGTGGGTCAAATCCGTCAGATCGATCCTTAAAATTTTTCCGGTCATACCGTATTTCATAGTGCGTCCTCTCCAGCAAATAAGCGTTGATTACCGGTCCGTCATCCACCACCGATAATGGCTACACATTTAACTTTGTCACCATTTTTTAGCAAATAATCTTTGGTTTTGGATTTTTCGTTTACTACAAAAAGAGAAATCATATTTAGGGGCAGGCCGATTTCAAGGCAGACAGCTTCGATCGTTTGACCTTCTTTGATATTTAATTCGATGATCTCTTCACCTTTGAGATGTTCACGGCAAAAAGATTTTAGAAGGCCTTTGGGTTGGAAAGTCACGCTCATAGTCAAAATGACGGAATTTTTTGATAGGTTATCCGAGCGATAATTTAAAGAACCATTAATCCCGCATGCAATCATATCCATACATATCCCCAGAATCATTGTCAAGTGCTATGAGAGACGTTCTTTAAAGCGTTTTATTCTACTTTCCATTTTCCTCAGGGCTTGAATAGCCTCATTCACGGAAATAGACTTAAAATTTATTTCATCTCCTGGCCTGATTTGTCCCAGAAGGGGCAGGTCGGCTGAAATAATGGTGGCAATTTTTCGATATCCGCCGGAAACTGTTTCTCCCAGAATAATTATGGGCTTTCCATCTCCCGGAACCTGAATAGAGCCTGAGATGAGACCCTCCGATATAATAGACTCGGGAATATCGCCTTTTCTCTGAATCAAGGGGCCATCCAGGCGGATTCCGGTGCGGTCGGATTCAGAAGAAACCTTATAGGAAGATTTGAGAAATGTTTGTCTTCCTTCCTCTGTAAAGTCATCATCTTGAGGTCCCCAGATCACTCGCACGACCCATTTGCCGGGATAGGTGGGAATCCATTTGGGTTCAAATTTCCGGTGGCTTGCCACCGGCTTAGCTTGCGGTGAATCAGAAAAAAGGATCGTCCCTGCCTCAAGCGCTCTTCCTTGAAAGCCGCCAAAGCCGGAAGGCAGACTCGTCGATTTGCTGCCCAGCACCGGTGGTATATCAATTCCACCACCTAGGGCGATGTAAGACCGACAGCCGCTTGAGGGTCCGCTAAAAGAAAGGATCTCACCTTTGTTTAAAATATGAGAACACCACATTTCCAGCGGACGCTTATCCACGTGGGGCTGCAGATCTGCACCCGTGACGGCGATAAGGACATCTGTTAATGCTTTGATTCTCAACCCCAGCAACGTGGTCTCTAAACACGCCTGATTCTCCGGGTTGTCAACAAGCAGGTTGCCGATTCTGAGTGCAAAAGAGTCCAGGGCACCACTGGGCGCAACCCCATAACGACCAAAGCCAAACCTGCCGAGGTCTTGAACAGTTGTCTGCAAACCGGGTGACAAAATCTCAATGCTTTCTATGGCTGCCAATTTGCCATTTCCTCCGCTGTGATGGCATGGAATCTAACCTGGTCACCCATTTCCAAAAGAGAAGGCGGTTCTGCTTGCGGATCAAAAAGCGTAACCGGTGTCCAACCGATGATATGCCAACCTCCCGGGCTTTGCACCGGATAGATGCCGGTCTGTTTTTGAGCGATGGCAACAGAACCCTTTGGCACATGGGTTCGCGGGGTTTCTCTTCGGGGGGTAGACAGGGCCTCGGGAACTTCCCCCAGGTAAGGAAACCCTGAAGTAAAACCAATCATATAAACCTGATAGGTGTGCTGGGTATGAAGCCGGATGACCTCTTGCGGTGCAATCTTGTGATATGCGGCCACCCATTCAAGATCAGGGCCATAATCATCACCGTAGACGACCGGAATTTCCACCGTTTTTGGACTCGGTATGCGGGCTGGATCCATGCCCTTTTGGGTTTTAGCGATCTGATTTTCAAGTTCCGACCTTGATATTTGCAGAGGATTGTAAATCACTAAAAGCGATCGATAGCTTGGAACTAAGTCTATCACGCCGGCAATTTCCTGGTGATCCAGGCTGACGAAGAGTTCTCTGACCTTTTTATTTATGGCGGGACTGATCTTATCGCCCAATTCAACAAGAAGAGCCCTATCTCCCATGACTCGGAAAATGAGTTTATCGTAAATCATTGTATTTCCATTGTCAGTTAATGATGTCCTCGATTCTGCCCACATAATAGGGTTGGCCGTCTTCGTCCAATCTGACGAAATCGTTCATCCGGTATCAGGTTTTGCCATCAATTTCAAGGAAGGGGTTGACGATCTCTTCCGGTTTTTCTGGTATTACCTGGAAATGTACTCGGAGGTAACCATCAACCCCCCTTGGGGTGCCGCTGGAAAATTGTTTTCGCCGCAGACGTTATAGTAAATTTCGCTTGCGTTTTGTCGATATTTTGCTATTTTTCTTACTTATTTGAAACCACTTCTCATCAATTCTCGCCTGTTAGGACTCGCATGAATCTAAGAATCGGTGCGGACATCGGCGGAACATTTACGGATCTCATACTGATCGATGATAGCGGAAAGACTTTCCAAGTTGGGAAAGTATTGACTACACCGGATCAACCGGATGACGCTGTATTGATCGGGATCGGGCAGGTGCTTGCTGAGGCTGGCGTCGATCCCGGGAGCGTCTCGCATGTCGTGCACGGTACCACACTTTTGACCAATGCGTTGATCGAGCGCAAGGGCGCGCGTACAGCCTTAATTACCACGGCTGGCTTTCGCGACGCAATCGAAATCGCCCGCGAGCATCGTTTTGATATGTACGATCTTTACATGCGCAGACCGGAGCCGCTGGCGCCTCGCTTTTTGCGTTTTGAACTCGATGAGCGGTTGCTTGTCGACGGTACGGTACGCAAACCGCTAAACGATGGCGATGTGCGTGCCATTATCACACCATTGAAGAATGAGGGCGTTGAAGCGGTCGCCGTCTCTCTGATTCATGCTTATGTCAATGACATCCATGAACGGCGAGTGGCTGAAATTTTATCTCAGGAACTTCCCGACGTTGCAGTGACCATCTCAAGCGACCTCGTACCAGAGATTCGAGAATACGACCGCACTTCGACAACGCTCGTCAATGTATACGTAAAAAAGATCGCCCAAAGCTACCTTCGCCGCCTCCAGCATCGGTTAGGCGAGCAAGCAGGTATCACCGGTATATTGTTTGTGATGCAATCGAATGGCGGGGTATGCGAGATCGACACAGCGGCGCAATACCCAGTGCGGGTAATAGAGTCCGGACCGGCAGCCGGGGCTCTAGCCGCTGCCCATTATGGTGCGTTGCTGGATCACAAGGATCTATTATCCTTTGATATGGGAGGGACTACAGCCAAAGCGTGTATCATCACAGATGGAGAACCCGCGGTAACAAGCGAATTCGAGGTGGATCGTCAATACCAGTTTAAAAAAGGAAGTGGTTTGCCTGTTAAAGTACCCGTAATTGAAATGATCGAGATCGGCACTGGCGGTGGTTCAATAGCCAGGATTGACGCTATGCGGCGTTTGAAAGTCGGCCCCGACAGCGCTGGTGCGCGGCCGGGACCGGTCTCATACGGTCTGGGGGGGTCTGAACCGACGGTTACCGATGCCGATCTGGTTTTAGGTTACCTGGACCCCACGTTTTTCTTGGGCGGCAGCATGCCCCTGAATATAAACGACGCCCGCAGGGTAATTCAACGTAAGATCGGCGCGCGATTAAATCTCACGCTGATGGAGGCGGCTTGGGGTATCCACCAATTGGCGAATGAAAGTATGGCTTCTGCTGCACGGGTCCATGCCATTGAACGGGGCAAGGATGTAGGAAAGTTCCCGATTTTCGCCTTCGGGGGTGCGGGTCCTGTCCATGCCTATGGTGTTGCCTGCATCTTGGGTAGCCCTCAGATAATCTACCCCTTGGGTGCAGGGGTTATGTCGGCCATCGGATTCATGACCGCACCGCTGAGCCTGGATTTTTCGCGAACGTTTCCAGGGACGTTAAATAACCTCGATTGGCATGGGGTCAACAAAGTGCTCAGTGATATGCAAGCGGAAGGGAAAGACGCTCTTAGCCGAATTATTCCTGCAGATCAAGTGTCGTTTCAACGTTATGCGGACATGCGCTATCGTAAGCAGGGCTATGAAATCCGTGTGCCGCTTCCAGGCGGTGTTCTCAGTAATTTGCGGCGCGAAGAACTCAAAACCAATTTCATGCAGGTGTATAAGTCAATCTATGGTCATACAGTCCCCGAAACGCCCATAGATATTGTATCATGGCGTGTGGTCGCCCAGGGGCCTAAACCCCATGTGACCCTCCCAAGAGCGAAGGCAAACGCATCACGTGGTGCGGAATCAGCCCGTAAAAGCATGCGACGGATTTTCCTACCGAAGCAGCGGGATACCGTTAAGATACCGGTGTATGACCGCTACTCGCTACTTTTAGGCACCATGCTTCAGGGGCCTGCCATCATCGAAGAGCGGGAGTCGACCGTCGTCGTCAATGGCCCGGCAAACATTAGAGTGGATGAATACAGGAATCTGATCGTCGACCTCCCTCAGCAGGGATAAGTAATCTCTTTAAATCGTGCGAAAACTGGAGATCAACCGTATGGATCAAATCACGTTGGATATACTGTGGAACCGCTTGATTGCAACCGTAAACGAGCAGGCAGCAGCATTGATGCGGTCTTCATTCACCTCGATTGTTCGTGAAGCAGGTGATCTATCGGCCGGTGTTTTCGATCGCCGCGGTCGTATGGTGGCGCAAGCTGTTACCGGTACCCCCGGACATATTAATTCGATGGCAACTGGAATGATACGCATTCTTGAACGGTTTCCTGCGGATTCGCTGGTATCCGGTGATGTATTGATCACCAATGATCCATGGAAAACGGCTTCTCAGCTCAACGATATCACCATCGCCACCCCGATCTTCAAGAATAATAAGCTCGTGGCATTTTTCGCCAATACTTGCCATGCTCTGGATATTGGCGGCCGCGGGCTTTCAGCAGATTCCCGTTCCGTCTACGAAGAGGGCATTTTTATTCCTGTGATGAAACTCTATGACGCGGGCAGACCGGTAGAGGCCATCTTTGAGTTGTTGAGGGCTAATGTACGCACGCCGGAAGAAGTACACGGCGATATCCATTCTCAGATTGTGGGAAACGAAGTCGGCGGGAAACAACTCCTCGCTTTTTTGAAAGAGTTCGGCTTGGAAGACATTGAAACGCTTGCCGATGAGATTATCGGTCGCACCGAGAAAGGTATGCGGGATCGCATCACAGCCTTGTCCGATGGTGAATATCGGTTCAAACTCAGCATCGATGGATTCGATAACCCGATTGTTATCAACACTTGCATCATTATTAATGATGATGAACTAACGGTGGATTTTGACGGCTCCTCCGGGGCTGTTCCAATGGGGATCAATGTTTGCCTCAACTACACCAGGGCCTACACCACATACGGGATCAAGTGTGTCATATCGCCCGATATACCCAATAACGAAGGGAGTTTTAGACCTGTGAACGTGGAGGCCCCGCCAGGTAGTATCCTTAACGCCAAATATCCGTCTGCGGTCGGTGGAAGACATCTTGTTGGTCATTTTCTACCTTCGGCGGTGATGGGTGCGTTCGCCCAGGCCTTGCCGGAGCGAATCATGGCACCTGGTTTCGATGGACTCTGGGACACTCATATCTCAGGCGTAGAACGCGGCACAGGTAAGCATTTCAGTTTTACTTGGTTTTCTGCCGGCGGTACAGGTGCCCTCAAGGGTCAGGACGGATTGTCGGCCACAGCCTATCCCAGCGGTATCGCTGGCGTTCCGGCGGAAGTCATTGAAGCATTGGCCCCGTTAGTGATCCGGAGGCGTGAACTGAGAGCCGACTCCGGTGGTCCCGGGACCTTCCGAGGCGGCCTCGGCCAGACGATGGAAATCGAAGTCCTTACCGATGAACCTTATATATTCGCTGGACTCTACGAGCGTATCAACTTTCCCGCACCCGGTCTGCATGGTGGAAAGAAGGGACATACCGGACGGCTGCTGACCAATAACAGTATGGATCTTAAACCGAAAATTAGCTGCCGCTTACCTGCAGATACTGTAGTGACCCTGGAGATGCCGGGAGGTGGCGGTTTCGGGCCGCCAATGAAGCGAGATCCGATGCGGGTACTCAACGATGTGCGCAATGGTTATGTATTACCAAAATCTGCCAAAATTGACTATGGGGTTGTTATAGATACAGATCGTTGGGAGATTGACGAATCAGCAACAAGAGAACTGCGACAACAGATGATGGGGTAACAAATATGGCTTTCTTAAAACTATCATCAAATGTTCTGCTCTCCTTTGACATCCATGATTCATTTTTCGATATGACGTGCTAAAGAAAATTTGCCGGGGGGGCTATATCGATACCGGATGCTTCTAAGGTTTCTCTTATTTTTTTGACTAAATCCAGGGCCTTTGGATTGTCACCATGAACACATATCGTATGTGCTGATAGTTCGATTTCGGACCTATCTTTACAAACAACTTTGCCTTCGGTGACCATTTTTAAGACTTTATCAGCTACCAATTGATGATCATGAATCACGGCACCGGGTTCTTTGCGGGAAACCAGCGATCCATCGGGATTGTAAGCTCTATCACCAAAAAATTCAAAGGCAATGCGTATGCCGTGTTTGGATCCGATGGATTCAACATCCTCTCGCCAAGGTCCTGCCTGCGCGAATAAAATAAGGCCAGGGTCAATCGCAGCAATTGCTTCGGAAACAGCATCCCAAATTTCAATATTCTGTACGGCCATATTATATAGGGCGCCATGGGGCTTTACATGCTGGAGTTTCATTCCTTGTGTTGTGGCAAAAGCCTGCAAAGCGCCAATTTGGTATGTCACATAGTCTTGAATTTCTTCCAATGAAACATCCATATTTCGCCGACCGAAACCGATTAAGTCTGGAAATCCCGGATGAGCGCCTAAAGCGACACCGTTTTCTTTGGCAATAGCGATGGTGCGTTTCATCACCGCCGGATCACCGGCGTGAAATCCACAGGCGATGTTGGCGGAGCTGATCAACGGGATGACCTTTTCATCCAATCCCAGCTTATAATTTCCGAAGCTTTCGCCGACATCTGAGTTCATATCTATTTTCTTAAGCGCCATTTTACTGACCTCCCTAAAAGATTCTTATCTCAACCCATTATCTGAATAATCTATAATTACTACCTGTAAATTTTTATGCCACAAATGAATATAGATTACAAAATAAAAAAAGGGAGCAGGTAGATGATCTGCTCCCTTTCGCATTCGAATTATCCCAAATGTTACCGTTTCGAGAATTGAAATCGCGCTCTGGCTCCCTTTTGGCCGTATTTTTTCCTTTCCTTGACCCTTGGATCACGTTTTACAAAACCTGCTTTTTTAAGTGTCAGTCTGAGTTCGGGATCTGCCATGATAAGTGCCTTAGTGATGCCGTGGCGCACGGCTTCAGCCTGGCCGGAAACACCCCCGCCATCGACGTTGGCTTTGACGTCGTATGATTCAAGCGTATTGGTTAACTTCAGCGGCTCGACCATCTGTGCCCTTAGACTTTCAATTGGAAAATATTCTTCCACAGAGCGGTTATTGACAATGATTTGACCCTTTCCGGGTGTCAACCATGTTCGCGAAATTGCTGTTTTTCGCTTTCCGGTAGCGTAATATGAGTTTTCTTTTTGCATTTGATTCACCAAAAGTTAGAATTTTCGTTGTATCCTATTATTGCGATTATATTTCCAAGACTTCAGGTTGCTGGGCCTGATGCGGGTGGCGGTCCCCGGCATAGACTTTCAGCTTTTTATAAAGCTTTCTGCCCAGTCTATTTTTCGGAAGCATCCCTTTTACGGCAAAGCGTATAAGATCTTCAGGCCTTTTTTCCACTAATTTTTTCGCCGGAATTTCCTTTAAGCCACCGATATATCCACTGTGTCGGTAATATTTCTTCTGGTCCCACTTTCGACCCGTCAAAATAACCTTATCCGCATTAATTACAATGACCCAATCGCCCGTATCCACGTGGGGAGTGAACAGCGGGCTATGTTTGCCTCGCAACCGGGAGGCCACGGTTGATGCAAGCCTGCCGAGCACTGCGCCATTGGCATCCACCACATACCATTTTTCCCGGACATCGCTCTTATTGGCACTATAGGTATATTTTTTCACAGCGTATCACCTCTTTTGAAAAAGAATTGGGTAACATAAAAAAAAAATCATTTCGTGTCAAGAAAAAAATTTAACTGCTATATTTTCTAATATTCACACTATTCAGCGTGATGGATAGAAACTGATCTCGGGATTCAATAGAAAAGAGATGGATCATCGGATTCTGACAGTTGGCTTCCGCTTTGCGGTCTAGAAGAGGTTTCTTGTGCGGCATCACCTTTGAGGTTGCGTAAGACATTATCCATGGAAGGCGAAGTTTCTGGCGTGGTATCACCTTGGAGGTTGCGTAAGCCATTATCCATGGAAGGCGAAGTTTCTGGCGTGGTATCACCTTGGAGGTTGCGTAAGCCATTATCCATGGAAGGTTGACCGGAGGCTTCGGCACTTTCCGTGGGGATCTCTAAAGGAAAATTCTTTTCTAATAACAGCTCGCCGCTTCTGGCAAACACATAAACTGTGGCGGTGTTAAACTGATCCGGTGATGGCGGAACATCGGTTGTAAATCGCATGGTTCGAAAATAATTTATCGCAAATCCATGACCGCGTTGCTCACCTGTGGGCTTTCCGTTTACCAGGGGCATTTGGGGAACTGCCCGCCATTTTTTGGGTTTAAGAGTTTCGCCTTTTAAAACGACCATCGCATGACCCGACACACGCTGTGAATTCGGACTGGTATTCTTTACTTTAAATTGGATTTTTAGGTCTTTTGTATCCGCCTGAGGCGCTATATTGAAATCCGCTACATCGACAGTTAAATTGGATTTTGGTGGTTCGGGTTCAACTATGGGTTGTGTTGGTGCCTGTGCTGCTAAGATCTTTCTTTTGACCTCAGCTTCAGCAGGGTGCTTGTCTTCCGAGGATTTTTTCAGATTCCCGGGCTCCGGTGGTTTTTGCGGTTCCCCTTGATTTGTTTCTCTTAAGCTTTCCTTCACTCTCGATTCGGCCAAGACCAGACGAGCCATAAGAATATCTTTTTCATGACGCAAGCCCCTCAGTTGCTTCTCGATGATATCCAAGCTGCTGTGCAGTTTCTTATTATTATTGATGATATTGCGATTATGATAATAAAGCAAAATTATCCCGGCGACAGCCAGGGTAAAACCGAACGCGGTTAATAAAACAAACCCTTTGAACCGATTAACGGTGACGACCTTACCATGGTCGCCGATAAATAAAAGTGTCCAACGTTTGTCCGGTTTGGCACGTTTGGCTTTGCCCTCCGGGATTTTAATTTCTTTGGCGGAGCTTATTTGAGGTTTCATCTTTTTACCAAATCAATTATCGAGATAACAAACTGGATTTATTTGCTGTATTAATGACCATATGAACGGCTTAGATGATCACCTTTACCGAATCTCCTTTTTTGACGTTAAAATGCCGTTCGGCACTGCCTTTATTGACCGCAACCTCCAGGTAACCACGGCTGCCGATAAGCGCAAGCGGTGTATTTTGCTCGGCGCTCTCATAGATGGCGGTTACTCCAGCGACAATATTTTGACCGATCCATATTTGAGCCTTGCGCGTTTGATCGCGCCGGCAATAGTCATTGAACCGCTCTGAATCAATATTGGTTATCAAATTTCCAAAGCGATCAATCGACACTATTTTCCCGCTAAGCACACCCTTTTGAGAAATGTTGCATCTCAAATCAGGCAGTCGAACAATATCCCGCAAGCCGATTTCAGTCCCAACCCTGCTTAATTCAACACCCTTGCTAAGGTGAGCGCCAACAGGAGCAATTATATCACGACCATGAAACGTTTGACTAACAGATTTTAAAAAAAAGGTCGAATTTTCAATCCGCACAATTGCATCAATGTTTCCCTCATCGTATATGAGGGTTAAAACTCCGTTGTCGGGCGCAATGAAAATATATCCCATCATCTGAACAGCGATGATGTCCCTTTCTCCGCCAACACCCGGATCAACCACGATTAAATGTACCGTGTTTTCGGGAAAATAACAATAAGAAGATTTAATGGAATAAGCCGCCTGAATAAGATCCTGGGGGTCAATCTGATGGGTAATATCCACAATTGCGGCAGACGGGTTAATGGATAAAATAACACCTTTCATTGACCCTACATATTCATCTTCAATTCCAAAATCTGTCAACAGGGTAATGGTGGGCATGGTATCTTATGTGATTGGTACAATCGTGAAGCGGTTATGGCTTTCCATTATGCAACAATTTCACCCATCAATCAATCAGCGAAACATCTGTTCCTGAACGGCAACCCCAAGATGTCTATTGGCTGCCTCGGATGTCTTTCTGCCCGACGACGTTCGGGTAATGAACCCAATCTTCAACAGATACGGTTCTACGATATCCACCAGAGTATCGCTTTCCTCCTGGAGCGTGGCTGCAATCGCCTCAATCCCCACCGGGCCGCCTTTGTAAAACTTAACGATCGTTTTCAGATACCGACGATCAAGATCAGTTAAACCCTTTTCATCGACACCTTCTAATTTCAGCGCTTTTGTAACTGTGGTCTTGGTAATGACTCCATCGGCCCGAACTTGTGTGTAATCCCGCACCCGTTTCAGCAGCCGGTTAACGATTCTGGGCGTCCCTCGCGATCGTTTGGCCAGCTCCGCAGCCCCTTGTTTATCAACTTTTACATTGAGCAGTACCGCCGAGCGTTTGGCAATTTTTACCAGATCATCTTCGTTGTAAAAATCAAGATTTCTGAAAATACCAAATCGGTCTCGCAGAGGCGCCGAAAGCAGACCGACACGAGTGGTGGCACCTACCAGGGTAAAACGCTTCAAGCGGTAGCGATGACTGCGCGCATGTACGCCCTTGTCAAAAACGAAATCAACCGCAAAATCTTCCATGGCAGGATACATGAATTCTTCCACTGTCTTAGGGGTTCGATGGATTTCATCAATAAATAATATATCACCATCTTCGAGATGGGTTAATATTCCGATTAAATCGCCACCTTTTTCAAGTGCCGGTCCGGAGGAAACCGTGAGGTTGCCGCCCATTTCATTGGCAATAATATGGGCCAACGTCGTTTTTCCTAATCCGGGCGGACCGTGCAAAAGAACGTGGTCAATCGGCTCTGCGCGTTGCTTGGCAGCTTCAATGGCAATTTTAAGCGTTTCGACCACTTCGGTCTGCCCAACGTATTCGTTAAGTCTTTCAGGTCTTAGCGTTAAAATTTCCGGTTCATGATCTTGAGGCTGATCAGACCCCGAAACGATTTTCCGGTCGTCGGAAGCATATGTAAAAACATCGTCAGACATTGTGGCTATTGTCCTTAAGTTTCTTCGCCCCGATATACTTCTTCAAAAAGTTCTTCTGGTGTTGCAATCAATGGGTTGCGTTTGAGTGCCCCTGCGATCATCCGTTTGGCATCAGGTGCTCGATGGCCGAGTTGGTTTATGAGCACATCCAAGACTTGTTTGGTAAAATCTTCAATCTTGGGAGCCGTTTTGGGTTCGTCCCTTCGTATCAGGGCGAATTTACCCATTTTCCCCTCAAGGGTGGCAATAATTTTTTGAGCAGTGCGATTGCCGATACCCTTGAGCCGCATAAGTGAACGGGCATCTCTTTCCTCTATGGCCCTGGCGATTTCTCGCACAGATATGGTCAGCGCCTTAACCGCTTTAAGCGGTCCGATATCTTCAACGGAAACAAAATGTTGAAAAAATTCTTTTTCCACTTCCAAATTGAAGCCGATTAGAATCGGCTTCGGTTGACGCTCAGTTTGCTGATAGAAGATGTAAAGAGATATCCGATCACCGACGCTCTTGGAATTTAACGTCTCCATGACAAATGCCGGCAATAGAACCTCGTAACCAATTTGGTTGGCCAGTACCAGCACCCGGTCATCTTCCTTTTTTAAAACTTTGCCCTCGATATAACCGATCATGTTATTGCTTCGCTTACTTTATAGGTGTCAGGAGTACAAAGAGCGTTGGCTGAAACCTGAACACTGGCACCTGAAAACTGCACGCTGACACCTAATCAGCGTTTGTGCTTAGCCCATCCTGGTAGCGGAACAGCCCAATAAGCGCCAGGCCTATGGCATCAGAAGCGTGCAGGGGTCTTATTGGTTTTTTATGGTTCAATTTATGTCGCACCGCCTTTTCGAGTTGGAATTTGGTGGCATTTCCATTTCCCGTCAATACCTGTTTCGCCTCACGGACGGGGACTTCAATCGACGGCACGGATGCTTGGTGTCCGGCCAACAGTACGATTCCGGTTACGTGACCTAATAATATGCCCGACTTTGGATATTTGTTTAAGGAATACACATCTTCCACAACCATTAAATTAGGTTTTTCGTCCGTTAAGATTTGAAGAAGTTTAGAGAAGATGTGATCGAGACGTCTTGGCAAAGAAAAGTTTTTTGAAGTACTGATGCTCCCGTAAGAATAACCGTCGATTTTCAACCCGTGTCCTTTTATGATACCAATACCCGTCGACGATATGCCGGGATCTATTCCAATGATTATACTCATCCTGCGTTGTTTTCGAAAAAAGCCACATTTCCCCTTTGTGACTATCGTCTGAAGGCCATCAAGACTACTTTACTTTCTCCTGCGCAATTTTTGCTTCGCTGGATTCTGGATATCTTTTTATTAGGTCTTCGAGAATTATGCGGGAATTGGCTTTGTCGCCAATGTTTTCAAAGGCCAACCCCTGCTTCAATAACGCGGCCGGTACTTTATTGCCTTTGGGATATTTTTCGATCACCTTTTCATATTCAAGGATGGCCTTTTTGTACCATTTTTCACGGTAGTAAATCTCACCAATCCAAAACTGCGCATTATCCGCATTTTCAGACTTGGGATAGCGCTCGATTAATTCTTGGAATCGCTTTTTGGCGGTATCCGAATCTCCCTGATCGAACGCCTGTTTGCCTAGTCTGTAGATTTCATCTTCGGTGGGTTCTTTTGGGACTTTCGCCTGCACACCGGCCGTTACTGCCGCAGCAACTTTGGCGGTTTTAGCGGTTGATTCGAGGCTCAGATAATGCTCGATCTCAACAATGCGTTCTTCATTTTTACTGGTAACTTCTAATAATCGACTCGACGTGCTTTCACTATTCTCGAGTATACTGGCAGTCTTCTTTTTTTCCTGGCTTAATGAATATTCGAGCTCTTCAAGTTTTCCGTTGAGAACCTGGATTTCTTCCCGAAGCTCTTCGATTAAAGCATGCAGGCTGGCCGATTGTCTTCGAAGCTCCTGATCCATTTTTTCTCTGAATTCTCGATAGGCAGTAATCTGAGCTTCCATTTGTTCTCTATTTTTGCGTGCCTCTGCATCACGAAGTTCCATTTCGGTGAGGCGATAATCAACTGCGTTGACATCCTCCTGCAGGGCACAACCCGAATAGATCAGAAGGCATATAAAAAGGGGGATAAATAAAAAGTTTTTCATGGCTATTATAAAGTCATTATCGGTTAGAAGATAAAAAAAGCGTGCCAGACACATGCCCGTTGTCAATGGCGGGCCATGACACAATAAGCAGCAAGCGCAAAAAAACACCTACGCCTGCTGCTTATCTCCTGGCAACCAATCTGGAAACATTGACAAACTATTTATTCCAAAAAGGCAGCTTCGCTGCCCCAGTAACAACGATCTGATTAGTCTATGACAAAGTGAGCCCGCCTGTTTTTTGCCCAGCATTCTTCATTGCTCCGGGTGCATACCGGGCGTTCTTCACCGTAGCTAATCGTTGTTACTCGTGAAGCGGATATACCCAGATTAACGAGAAAACCCTTGGCACTTTCAGCACGCCTGTCCCCCAGAGCTAGATTGTATTCATTGGTACCTCTTTCATCACAGTGGCCTTCAATGGTGATGGTCACATCCGGATACTCGCGCAACCACTCTGCTTTTCTCAACAGATTTTCTTGGGCGGCAGGTTTAAGATTGGATTTGTCGAAGTCGAAATAGATGTCTTCTCTCATCACCATATCATCCAATGTTGTAGGGGCGGGTACAGGCGTCGGCTCTTCTTCTTTCGGTTCAACTTTGGTTACAGGTTCTTCTTTGGGCAAGGGTTCTTCTTTTACTGCCACAACCTTTTTCTGACATGCAACTGTAAACATAAACCCCGGGATCACCAATAAAAGCACCATCATCATCCATAGCTTCTTTTTCATAGTTTCCTCCTTTCAGATTCGAACATATTTAGTTACTCGTATGACTCCTTGACCATTTTGGATTTGTCTGTTCACCGTTCACAACAAGCAAACGCCGCTGATCGGTGCCGTAAGCAGTCATAACATATATCCTTGACGGTCCTTCACGGGATGAACTGAAAGCAATTAAACTTCCATCCGGCGACCAAGAGGGCGCTTCATTATTCCCGGCATCATACGTCAACTGCACCGGGGCCTCTCCGTCGAGACCGATAACAAAAATATTGAACCAGCCGTCCACCTTGGACGAATATGCGATTTTATCGCCGCGTGGAGACCAGCTTGGTTGAGTATTGTATCGACCCTCAAACGTCAGTCTGTGGACCTCCCCGGTGGTGATATCTTTGATATAAATTTGGGGCGATCCTGAACGATTCGATACAAAAGCAAACCGCTTGCCATCCGGCGACCAGGACGGTGATACATCGCTGCCCGGTTTTCTGGTCAGCCTTTTAATAATTTTACCTTCTCCAGTCAACAAATAAATTTCCGGATCACCGGAAAACGACAGTGTTGCGGCCAACTCAAACTTGCCGGGAACCCAGTCCGGTGTAATATTTATACCTTGCCGGGAGATGGATATTTCACGTTCGTTTTTTAAATTTCTGATATAAAGATCCGGATTCTCTCCTTTGTAAGATGTATAGGCCAGCCAATTACCGTCGCTCGACCACGCCGGAGATAACGTAATCGCATTGTTGTAGGTTAATCGTCTGGTATTGTGACCATCAAATTCGCAGGTGTAGATTTCCTTGTTGCCTGATCCGTTGGATACAAAAGCTATTTTACTATCAAAAACCCCCTTATTGCCGGTAAGATAATGAATGACTTCACTGCAAAATCGTAAAATAATGCTGCGCTGATCCTCTAGCTTTCCGGAATATCTCTTGCCCAGTATACGTCGGCCCTTAAAGGTGTCAAACAATCGGAGTTCAATTCCAATCCTGTCGTCTTTGAGTTCGAAACGTCCGGTGGTTAAAAGTTCAGCGCCAATGACGGTCCAGTTCTGAAAGTTTATATTGGGCGTAATAATCCCATCTTCCTGGGGATCATATAGAAATGCGTCCCGATCTAACAGTTTGAAAAAACCGGTAAAGTCAAGGCTGTCGGCTAATAAATCGGCTGCCGACTCGGACATCTGCGCCTCTTTCGGATCGCCGTTTACATTTTTAAATAGGGGTACTGCCAAAGGTATTTTTCGCAATAATGGCTCGTCGATTGGAATGTATTCATATTGCGCCCGGCAAAGCGGCGACCCTGTTGATATGAATATAAACGCAATCACGCAGACATAAATCCATCGCCATCGAATCATTTCAATGTCCTTTATCTTCTTCAATGTCCTTTATCTTCTGGGAATTGTTCGTTGCAGATTCCGGCATTCAATTTTTTATATAAGCACCTTACGATGTGTTCATTTTGTAAAGCAAGTGATTTATTTTAACCCTTTCGGCCCAAATATCAGCCCTATCTTATACGAGGATCCTATATACGCATTTGGAAGCGGCGGAAGGGGATTGGACTTAACGATCGCTTTGTAGGCGGACTCATCAAGATAATTATTGCCGGACTTTTTATCAAACCAAATGTCTTCTATTTCACCATTTCGTAAAATTTTAATTGCTAAAACAGCCTCTAAGTCCAGGCTGTCACCCGCCAATTGCTGTGCAAAAGCCCAGTTTTTTTGTATCTGATACTGAATCTCGGCCTGATAGATTTTGATCGCCTCAATGGTTCGAGGCCCACTGCCGGTACCGGATCTCGCGCCAAATCCTGCCCCTTCCGATCCGCTCGTTGCTGGGCTGGGCTGCAAGGTTTGCTGTTTGGACGCTTCGTTTTCTTCAACTTCCTTCTTCAGGCGATCCAGTGCCGCTTTTACTGATGCCGAATCAGAATCGTCAACTTTCTTCTCAACCTGTTTGATCGCGCTTTTGATCACTTTGCGGCGATCAATGGTTTTTTTCTTAAGCGACGTTTTTTTCTTTGGTTTGGGAGCCAAAGAAACCGCCTTTGTGGGTTTTTGAGCCACAGCTACCGGCTTTTCGGGCGGCGGCGCTATTTTTGAAATCTTGGCTTTGGGCGGCTTTTTTACCTCCTGTTTCGGGGTTACAACCGTCTGGCCTCCGGATTGCGGAGCAGGCGCTTTGCTCGGCAAGCTAACGAGACTCACATTTACAACGCCGGCCGAAAACCGCGGAGGAGGCGCTGGTTCGGGTATAAATATCAATGCGCCGATGAAAAGCATATGCAGGAATATCGAAATTCCAAACGAAAAGGTTACCGAACGCGGGTCGCTTCCTTCCCCCTGGTAGCGGTTTGCATAGGCACGATTTGTTTCCTTCATTACTTACTTGCTTTTAGGGCTTTGGCTTCTTTATCGAAAACCGCCGGCTCGGTCACCATACCCAATTTTTCCACACCGGCGCCCCTGATTTCAGCCATTACCTGCACAACAGCGCCGTAGGATATATCTTTATCCGCTTTTAAAAAAACTTCACGGTCCGTGCGGCCTTCAAGGATTTTTGTCAATTTTTCCTTTAAAAAATCGACGGTCACTTTGTAATCGTTGATATAGACCTGATTGTTTTTGTCTATGGTAATGATAAGATTTTCTTTTTCGGACTCAAGTGGTTCTGCGGTTGTCTCCGGCAAAGAAATATCCAGCCCATGCATCATCATCGGTGCGGTTACCATAAAAATCACCAACAAAACAAGCATGACATCCACAAAGGGCGTTACATTGATATCCGACATGAAACGTTCGCTGCTTCCTCCGGCTGTCATTTTCTTCTCCTCTCAATTCGCAAAATATCACGTTCAATAATATTTAAGAAGTCAGCCGAAAAGCTTTGCAATTCGGATTCAACGGTCCTTATCTTATTGGTGAAATAATTAAAGGCGATAACTGCGGGAATAGCTGCGGCTAGGCCGGCAGCGGTTGCAACAAGGGCTTCCGATATTCCGGGTGCGACAACCGCCAGATTGGCAGAACCCTTTTGGCCGATACCAATAAACGAATTCATAATTCCCCAAACCGTACCAAACAAACCGATAAAAGGCGTCGTATTTCCGGTGGTGGCCAGAAAGGGCACCATCTGAGTCATGCGCGTCATTTCCGTATTTATGGCGCGACGCAGGGCCCGCTTTACGTTGTCTGTTCCAGTAAACCTTGTATTCAATGATGGGTTATTGCTGTCGGATGTCTGCGAAATGCCTGAACCGATTTGATTCCCGGATTGGCTCATCTTTTTAAGTTCGACATATCCGATGCGAAAAATCCTGGCCAGGGGACTGCTGTGCAGTTGTTTGGCCTTGGCAAAGGCATTGGACAAATCACGGCTTTTCCAGAAAAAATCGGTAAACTCGGCGGACTCTCTGAACGATTTTTTGATATAGCGATATTTAATCAAGATGATGGCCCATGATGAGATGGAGAAAAAAAGTAAAAGCAACAAAATAAACTGGACCATTAAGCCGGCGTTGCTGACAATGTGGATCAGATCAAGCTGGGCGGAAGCCATAGAATAACTCCAATTTCCGTGTAAAATTCATCTCCCCCCAAAAAGGGGGAAATTAGAATATAACTATAAATAAACGCTAAACAAGCAAAAAAAACATCTGGATATTAATTGAATAAGATTATAAGAAAATAGCCAAAGTGTCAATAAATTTGGATTTCATCTTATTTTGAAATTTTTCGGTTGCCTTTCCGAAAATCTGAAATTAAATATGACGGTGGAGGATTATTTATGAAAAATATCGCCAGGTTGCTGTTTGAAGCCAACATGTTAAAAGAAATACCAAGATCGGGGTATCACTTTCTGGGTTCCGGTCGTGAGTCTGTTGCCGAGCACACCTTTAATACGACATTTATTGCTTTTGTGATGTCTCAACTGGATGCGCGGGTGGACGCCCTCAAATTAATTACGATGTGTTTGGTTCATGATCTTCCAGAGTCCCGGATCGGGGATTTGAATACGGTTCAAAAAAAATATGTCAGCGCCGATCAATCAAAGGCCCTTGCAGATACCATCAATAACCTCCCATTTGGATCGTCTTTGGCCCGTATAATCGACGAATTTAATGAGGGCCGTTCCGCTGAGGCCGAATTCGCCTGCGATGCAGATCAGCTGGCCCTTATCCTTGAATTAAAAGGCCTATCTGATATAGGCTATCAACCGCCGAATGATTGGCTGCCTCACGTTTTAAAGCGGCTAAAAACAAAAATAGGCAAAAAAATAGCCCGCAGCATCATGCAAACCCACCGAGACGAATGGTGGTTGAATAATTGGGTTGACAGCCCAAAGGAAAAAAAATAATTTGAAGATTTTTTAGCAAGATACGATTCGCATCAGGCACCATTTTGGAGAAGATTATGAACTGGTTGATTCAAACGCTTTGGTCCTCAATCGGCAAAAAACTAATGATGGCCGTAACCGGTCTCGGTTTTATTTTATTTTTAACCGCTCATCTTTTCGGCAACCTCACCATCTATGGCGGCGGTAATGCGTTTAACGCCTATGCCCAGCGTCTGCACTCATTCGGTGTCCTGCTGACCGTATTTAATCTGGGGCTTATTGCTTTTGCGGTCGTTCATATTTTGACGGGACTTATTCTTTTCATTCAAAATTTAAGAGCCCGGCCTGTTCGTTACAAAACAGATAAACGCGCGGGGGGACGGACATTGAGTTCTGTAACAATGCCGTACACGGGGTTGATTATACTGGCCTTTGTCATTTTTCATTTAATTAACTTTACGTTCGTAGATAAAACCAACACCACGATTTTTGAGATCGTCTCCACAGCCTTTACAAATCCCTTTTATGTGGTCATCTACATTTTTGCAATGATCGTTGTTGCCTTGCATGTCAGACACGGCCTTTGGAGCGCGTTTCAGACTATCGGCGCCAACAACCCGAAATATATGCCGGCAATCATGGTGTTGAGCGTGCTCTTCGGCCTGATTGTCGGATTTGGTTTCGGCGCACTGCCGATTTACATATCGATCCTCACCTAGAAAGGATATGTCATGCAGCTTGATGCAAAAATTCCGGGCGGTCCGATTTCTGATAAATGGGATTGGCATCGCTTTGAGCTGAAACTGGTGAATCCTGCCAATAAGCGAAAATTTGAGATTATCGTGATCGGAACGGGTCTTGCCGGCGGTTCTGCCACCGCAAGTCTGGCCGAATTAGGATATCATGTTAAGACCTTTTGCATCCAAGACAGCCCCCGCCGTGCGCATAGTATTGCCGCACAGGGGGGGATCAACGCTGCCAAAAACTATCAAAACGACGGTGACAGTATTTGGCGTCTCTTCCACGACACTATCAAGGGTGGAGACTTCAGGGCCAGAGAGGCAAATGTCTATCGCCTGGCCCAACTCAGTACACATATCATCGACCATTGTGTTGCCCAGGGCATACCTTTTGCGAGAGATTATGGAGGATTGTTGGCCAATCGGTCCTTCGGCGGAGCTCAGGTATCACGAACCTTCTACGCCCGCGGCCAAACAGGCCAACAACTGTTATTGGGCGCCTATGGCGCCCTGATGCGCCAGGTTGCCGACGGTATGGTAGAATTATTTCCCCGGCGGGAAATGATGGATCTGGTCGTGGTCAACGGAAAGGCCCGGGGAATAATTGTCAGAAACCTCTTCACCGGAGAATTGGAGAGCCACGCTGCCGATGCTGTAGTTTTAGCCTCGGGCGGATACGGCAACATTTATTATCTATCGACCAACGCCGAATCCTCCAATGTCGGCGCGTGCTTTCGGGCTTACAAGCAAGGCGCCGCATTTGCCAATCCGTGTTTTACCCAAATTCATCCCACCTGTATTCCACATACCGGTGAGCATCAGTCTAAACTAACTCTGATGAGTGAGAGCTTGCGAAACGACGGCCGGGTTTGGGTACCCAGAAATCCGGGAGATATACGGGAACCCAAAGACATTGCCGAGGCGGATCGGTTGTATTTTCTTGAAGAAAAATACCCCAGTTTTGGCAACCTCGTCCCCCGGGACGTTGCTTCCCGCAATGCCAAGGCGCAGTGTGACGCCGGCAGGGGAGTGGGTCTTACCCGTTGCGCCGTCTATTTGGACTTTAACGATGCCATTCAGCGTGACGGCATGGATGTTATTACCCGTAAATATGGAAATCTCTTCGAGATGTACGAAAGAATCACGGATGAATCCCCCTATGAAACGCCAATGATGATTTACCCGGCATCCCATTACACCATGGGTGGGATCTGGGTGGATTACAACCTCATGAGCACCATACCCGGGCTGTTTGTTTTGGGTGAAGCCAATTTTTCCGACCACGGCGCCAATCGTCTCGGAGCCAGCGCCCTCATGCAGGGATTAGCCGACGGCTACTTCATCATTCCCTACACCATCGGCGGTTATTTTGCGGGTACGTCACTTGAGCGAGTCAGTGGCGATCAAGAAGAATTTCGGGATGCCACCAAAGCCGCAGAAGACAAAGTAAAAAAAATAATGTCCATACAAGGCAAGCGGACAGTCGATAATTTTTTCCGTCAACTCGGTCAGATCATGTGGGAGCACTGTGGCATGTCTCGTAATGAGGGAGATCTAAAAAAGGCCCAAAGACTGGTTCAAGAACTGAGAGAGGAATTCTGGCAAGATGTATTGGTGCCCGGCTCAGATAAGGATTATAACAAAAGCCTGGAGAAAGCCACACGGCTTGCCGACAGGCTTGAGTTTGCAGAAGCCATGTTACTTGATGCGCTAACACGCAAGGAATCGTGCGGCGGTCATTTTCGAGAAGAATACCAAACAGAGGAAGGTGAAGCCAAACGCGATGACGACAACTTTTGTTATGTATCCGTCTGGGAATACGACGGTGAAGGAAAGATGCCGAAATTTCACAAAGAGCCATTGAATTTCGAAAATGTCGAATTGACACAAAGGAGTTACAAGTGAAGAAATTACCAAAAACGATGAATCTAACGCTGAAAGTGTGGCGTCAAAAGGGCCCCAAAGACAAAGGTCATTTTGAAAGCATTTTAGCAAAAAATATATCCGTACACATGTCGTTTTTGGAAATGCTCGATACCGTCAATGAGCAGCTCACCTTTGAAGGCAAGGACACGATTGCCTTTGATAACGACTGCCGCGAAGGTATCTGCGGCATGTGCGGTGCCGTGATAAACGGGCGTGCCCACGGTCCCGAAAAAGCGACCACGATTTGCCAGCTTCACATGCGAAAATTTTCCGATGGAGATACGATTGCGATCGAGCCTTTTCGGGCCAAAGCATTCAAGGTCGTTAAAGATCTGGTGGTGGATCGAAGTAACTTTGATAAAATCATTCAAACAGGCGGTTATATTTCGGTCAATACCGGCGGCGCACCGGATGCAAATGCAATCCCGATACCCCAGGAAATTGCTGAAAAAGCCATGGATGCCGCTGCGTGCATTGGATGCGGTGCCTGTGTGGCTGCCTGCCCGAGTGCCTCCGCCATGCTGTTTGTCAGCGCCAAAGTTTCACAGCTGGCTCTGCTGCCACAAGGCCGACCGGAGGCAGCCAAACGCGCTCTGAGAATGGTAAAAATGATGGATGCATGCGGATTCGGCAACTGCTCCAATCACAGAGAATGCGAAAATGCATGCCCAAAGGAAATTTCGATTGTCAACATTGCCCGCATGAACCGCGAGTTTTTCAAAGCAAGCTTTTTTTCTTCTGAAAAATAATACATCCATCGTTTTGGTAGCTGATGCGGATTGCAGCGACTAATATTCCGATACGGCGTCGAAGACTTTTCCCTTTCAATTTTTCAAAAAGGGGAGTTGTATGGAAAAGATATATGAGTTCATCATCAGAGTTTACAACCTATTTAGCGCCGACTCCCCCTATCTTCATATTCTGTATAAAGTAATATGCGTGGTCGTCGGTACATTCCTTGTTTGGTGCATTTTAAAATGGATTTTGAGTTCAGCGGAAAAAAAAGCGGTCAAGTATAAGTTCACCCGAATTAACTCCAAATTATTCCAAATTATCCGCAAAGCAATTTTTTATGGTCTCATTCTCGGCGCCGGTACATATTTGATTCGACTCTTTAAATTACCGATTTTGGAAAAATGCTTCCAGGCCTTGCTGATTATCCTTTTGGCCTATCCGGCAAAGGAATTTCTAAAAATGGTCGTCGCATATCTGCAGACGCAAATGGCCCATAAGACCGAAAATAAAGTCGATGATATTATCTTCGATCTGCTCAACAAATTTGCCGGTGCCATTATTTATGCGACAGCCATTATCATCGCACTTGATCTTATTGGAGTGAATATCATGCCATTTGTTGCCGGTGCCGGTGTGGCCGGAATTGCCATCGGTTTTGCGGCCAAGGATACGTTATCCAATCTGATTGCCGGAGTCCTGCTGATTGTCGATCGTCCTTTTGAGGTCGGAGACCGAATCGAAGTCTGGAGCGCTCCTTCTGGAAGCGCTACCTGGGGAGATGTCATAGATATCGGTCTGCGGGCCACAAAAATCAGGACCACCGATCATATTATTATCGTGATTCCCAACAATGAAATCATGACGCGGGACATTGTCAACTATACGTTGAATAGCGATAAGATCCGGGTGCGGGTCAATATCGGAGTGGCCTATGATACAGACATAAAAAAGGCAAAAGAAATCATACTTAAAGTTGCTGAATCGGCGGATTGGATTGCAAAAGATCCATCACCTAAGGTGGTGGTCAGAAATTTTGGGGAATCTTCGGTGGATCTCCAGTTACGGGTTTGGATTAACGAAGCCCGCAGACGGATGGATACCATCTCCTATATTACTGACAAGGTAAAAGAGGCCTTTGACAGGGATGGCGTAGAAATTCCCTATCCGAAACGAGATATCTACGTCACCCAAAAAAGCTCATAAATCCCACCATTTGAGACAGTCATCTATCGATAATGATTGTTAAAATTATTGTCCTGAATTTTTAATTACATAGGGGATCCGGAAGGAATTTTTTCTCATGATAAGATGAGAATCACTAAAATTGTTTCCTTCATCTTCGCTCGAATCGTTCGCCAAATCAGCCACTTATCCCTCTTCGTTTAACCAAAAGTTTATCAACGGTTTTTACCAGTTCCCATAAATCAACCGGCTTCGAAAAAATGATGGAAAATCCTAATTCGGTCACTTCGTTCAACTTCTCATGATCCGGATAACCGGTGGTGATGATTACTTGCATATCAGCGAATTCCGGCTCTTTTTTAATGATGCGGCAAACCTCGAGTCCGTCCATTTCAGGCATAAATATATCAAGAATGAGTAAATCCGGCCGGTAGGTTCCCAGCTTTATGGATGCCTCAATTCCGTTGGCAGCCTCTTCGACAAGATAGATCCGATCCAGTGTGAGAGCCTCGATAACTATCCGCCGGACCACTTCATCATCATCAACCACTAAAATTCTCGGCGCTTTGCGTCTTAATAGGGTGGGCAGATATACAGTAAATGTTGTTCCCTCACCCTGTCGGCTTTGGAAAGAAATATCACCCTCATGGGCTTTAACCAGACTATAGGTCACAGAAAGTCCAAGTCCGGTACCCCCTTCGGCCTGCTTATCGGTCACAAACGGCAGAAAAATTTCATTCGAAATTGAGGAGTGTATTCCTCGACCGTTATCGGTGATACGAATAAAAATACGTCCGTCTTTAATTTGAAACCCGGTGGATATTTTGATGCTGCCCTGATCGTGATCGATCGCCTGAATGGCGTTGATCACGATATTCAAAATGATCTGTTCAATGCTTTGCAGATTTCCTTCTATGAGCGGCAAATTTTCGATTAAGTCGAGTTCAAGTTGAACCTGTGACTTACGGACAGTGGTTTGAGCCAATCGCAACGCATTTCTGACCGCTGTGTTCACTTGTACCGGCCCTATTTCAGCCACGTTGGATTGCCTAGAGAAATTTTTTAAGTCGGCAACGATTTTAGCGACACGATTGGCAGCCATATCCATATCAGAAATAAGCTGCGGTAAATTATCTTTGAGAAAGTCATAGGTAAAGCCGCCATATTTTCTATTTGGATCTTTTTCTTTTTGTTGCATTAAGGTCGGCAGTAGATCATCCCAGACCTTCTGAATCAGAGGCAGATTAAACATAATGAGGTTGATGGGATTATTGATTTCATGGGCAACCCCGGCTACCAGTGTGCCCAAGGTTTCCATTTTCTGGGCCTGTTGGAGTTGCTGTTGGTAATCTTTCAGGATCTTTTCCGCTCTCCTTTTGTGAATTTCCAGCTGGGTGATTTGCGCGCGCAATTCAGCTAACTCCTCGATCAATTTTTCGTCGGTCTTCTTATCGATCATAAACGAATATCCACCTCCCGTTTATCAATTGCGCATCAAGTTCTTCTAAGCGCGTACGCTTTCAAGTTTGACACTTTTTTTGAGCGTCAGTCTGGCCGTGTGTTCAAACTGAAGCGTGAAATCAGAAACAAACAATCTTAAAATACCATTTTTGCACAATCGATGAGCACGATCAAATTGATTCTGCAGATAGTTCTCCAAACTTTCGGCGACACAGATCGAAGAATCCACAATACCCGCTTGTTTACCTAGCTTACGTTGAAGAAGCGGTTTGAGCAAAGGGTAATGAGTGCAGCCCAAAATGAGGGTATCAATCTGCCGAATCTTTAACGGATGCAAATATTTTTTTACGATCATGGCTGTTTCTGGTTTCTTCCGCCAGCCTTCTTCCACGAAAGGTACCAGCAACGGACATGTCCTCGAGAATATCTTTGCCTTCGGATTTTTTTCGAGGATCTTTTTTTCATAAACCCCGCTTTGGATAGTCGCGCGGGTTCCAATGACGCCAAAGCGCAAACGTGCTGAGATTTTCAATGCAAACGCCACAGCCGGTGTGATCACCTCGAAAATAGGGATACTAAATCTTTTGCGAGCATATTCGAAGGCGAGACTTGATGCGCTATTGCATGCCATCACAATTATAACTGCACCGTGGTTGATAAGAAAGTTAATATTTTCAACAGCATATTCAATTACTGTTTCAGCGCTTTTGCTACCATAGGGGGTACGTGCGGTATCCCCGAAGTAAATCAGGTCATGATCCGGCATACGTTCGCGAATTGCCTTTACAACGGTGAGACCACCGACACCTGAATCAAATATGTCGATCATAATATTATTTCATGGGAAAGTTGAAAGCGGTAGATGGGCTCAATATTTGTTAAACGGATTCAAGAAACTAGCTGTTGGTTGAAAGCACTTTTTTGACGCATTCTTTTATCAGCCGACCAGGTACATCCGTTCGAATACCCGAACAGAAAGCGGCCATAATATGCCAGTTGTTGACATCAACTAATATGCTTTCGATAAAGGGCCATTTTTTGCACATTTGCGGTTTGACGGGGTGAACCGCACACAGCCGATCCCAGAAAATGCAATAACCGTTGTCAGCCTGAGCAAGAACAGGTTTGCCGCCTGATATCTGGCAGAATTCAGCCACAAATCGGCTCGAGTCAACGTTTAGGTACCTTGAAATCCGTTGAATATCTTTGTCGGCAACAAAGGTGCCCCCATAACCCCGACAACACTCGCCGCATTTTTGACATTTAAAGATATCGTTTGGACTGATGGCATCAGACATCGTGCCGAGTCTCCATGGCTTTTTTCAGTGTGACTTGATCGATATATTTGAGATCGCCCCCCATGGGCACACCTGATGCAATTCGGGTGACTTTGACCGGATATTTCTCAAGGCATTGTGCGATATATGCAGCCGTCGCCTCTCCTTCTACGTTGGTACCAGTTGCGAGTACAACTTCTTTCACCTGCCGGGTTTCAACTTTAGATATAAGCTCATTGATTCGAATATCATCGGGGCCGATCCCATTCATGGGGGACAATGCACCGGATAGAATATGATACATTCCACGAAATGCGCCGGATTTTTCGACCGCCACCATATCCGCCGGCTGCTCCACGACACATAAGAAAGACGCATCTCTGGTTGAATCGCTGCATATTTTGCATAGATCGCTGTCACTTAATCCATAACATTTTTTACATAATCGTACCGTCTCTTTGACCTTCACAATACTTTGCGCCAGTTCTTGTGCTTCTTTGCGAGGCGACCGCAGAATGTGCAATGTAAGACGTTCAGCCGTTTTTTCACCTATTCCCGGAAGCTTGGAAATTTTATTGATCAAATCCAATATAGATGGAGGGTAATGGGTCATAAAGCTTAAAGCCTCAGAAGTTATCTAAGTCATATCAAGCTGTTTTTTGATCGAAATATAATCGCTGAAAGCATTGTTTTGCACGCTGCGAGTTGAAACGAATACCCCGGAACAGGCAACGCGAAACTCGTAATCCGCTTTACATCAATCCAGGTATATTCATTCCGCCGGTTAGTTTGCTCATTTCAGCCGTTATCATTTCCTGGGAATTTTTCAACGCGTCGTTTACGGCTGCAAGGATTAAATCCTGAAGCATCTCCACATCATCGGGGTCAACGACCTCTTTTTCAATTTGGATGGAAACAATCTGCTGACGACCGTTGGCAACTACTTTTACCATCCCGCCACCGGAAGTAGATTCCACGGTTTTCTCAGCCATCTCTTCCTGTAACTGCATCATCTTCGCCTGAAGCTTCTGGGCCTGCTTCATCATATTTGCCATACCTTTCATGCATATACCTCCTCACTTGGATAAATCGGAAAGGTCAACTAAAATGACTACCTTATTTTAACATCGATCAGTTTGCCATTAAAAATATCTATCGCATCTGCGACCAAAGGGTGACTTAAGGCTTTTTGTTTCAAATGCGTATCCTTACTATTTTTTTTTTGATTGTCCTGTTTCGGATCGATTTTGGTCGTAATAACGATCTGTTTCTCCTTACCAAAATATTCAGTACATACCTTTTTTAGAAACGCCATATTTTTTTCGCGCTGAATCATATTAATCGTAAATCCATTGCCGACGACTTCAATTTCAAGACGGCTTTCGGACACATTTTTTAAGCTGCATTTGCTTAAGTTGGCCGCAAGGGAAGGATTTTTTTGTGAAATATGCTCGTATAGGGTATTCCAGATGTCATCAAGATTCGTCGGGGTGTCATCCCCAGAAACCTTGAGTGCCGTTCGAACTTCCGGAGAGCCCCCGTCAGTTTTAAAGCCTCTTTTCTGCGCGTTCTGATCGCCAGATCCTTCGGATTCAGGTCGAATATTCTCTGTTTTTTTGTGCGGTGTTAAACCATCGCTCGCCTGCAGATTGTCTGCAATTTCCTGTCGTAAAGAATCAAGTTTATCAATAAGTTCATCGATCGGCAAGGATGGTTTGAACTGAAACAACCGAATCAAGGTCATTTCAAGGGCCAATTTCGGCCGGACGGCAAACCGAATGGAAGTTTCATCCCTGAACAGAAGATCAAAAATCTGGTTTAAAACCGCCGCAGATACTGGTTTGGATTGCTCAACCAATAAAGCAATTTCGTGTTCAGGCAGATCCACTAATTTGCCAATCTTTTCCCCCATTTTAACAACCAAAAGGTTTCGGAAATGATCCAAGATGTCCGCATAAAGCTTTTTCAGATCATGACCGCGTTCATAAATGTCATCCAGTTTATCAAGCGCGGTGGTGATATCGCCGCGCAAGATAGAATTTGATAGATCAAATAAAAATTTGCGGTCGATAACGCCCAATATGTATAGCAGCTGCTCATGCGTTATCGATTCTTTGGAACAAGACATGACCTGATCCAGGAGACTTATCGCGTCTCTCATACTGCCGCCGGCCTCCCGTGCAATCAGCCCCAGGCTTTCTTGGGCAATCGCAAAACCTTCTTGATTGCAGATGAATCCCAGGTGCGATGAAATCGCTTCAAGGTTTATGCGTTTAAAATTATGCCGCTGGCAGCGTGAAAGAATGGTTATCGGAATTTTATGCGGCTCTGTGGTCGCAAATATGAACATGATATGGGACGGCGGCTCTTCAAGGGTCTTCAAAAGGGCATTGAAGGCGGGCGTGCTCAGCATATGGACTTCATCAATAATATAGATCTTGTAAAGACTGTGGGCCGGCATGTATTTTATGTTCTCACGCAACTCCCGAACCTGGTCAACGCTATTATTCGATGCTCCGTCGATTTCATGGACATCCACTGCATGTCCAGCAGTGATTTCAGTGCAGGATCGGCATAAATTACAGGGTCTTGGCGTGGGTCCCGCTTTACAATTCATGGCCTTTGCCAAAATCCTGGCAACGGTCGTCTTTCCGGTCCCTCGAGGGCCGGAAAACAGGACGGCATGGGCAACTCTATCCGCAGAAATCGCATTGGATAACGTGCGTGTGACATGATCCTGTTCAACAACCTGCTCAAAGGCTTGTGGGCGGTATTTGCGTGCAAGAACCAGATAGGACATAAAGAAGTGCCTAGAATATAAAATGCCTAAAATTATGGATGGAAATCATTTATCATAGACAGAATACCTTCATCCGCCTCAGGAGCACTTTTAATTTCAGGCCCTTTTGGAATTTCTATCTACAATGGCGGAGAGAGAGGGATTCGAACCCTCGGTGCCGCTTTTGGCAGCACACACGATTTCCAGTCGTGCTCCTTCGGCCAGCTCGGACATCTCTCCGCAGTATGAAGCTAATGACTATCTGTTATTAAGTCATAACCCGCATGCGCCGAATGCGCAGAACCCAAAAGAATAAATTCATCACGAAAACACGAAATCTTGAAAGCGCGAAATTTTCTTTTATTTTTCTTGTTTTCGCCTGTCTTGTTAAATCTATTCAAATAACCAATATCTAAAATGGCGGAGAGGGTGGGATTCGAACCCACGATCCCGTTTTTGACAGGATACCGCTTTTCGAGAGCGGAGCCTTCAGCCACTCGGCCACCTCTCCATTATTCTTCTCTACCTATTTGTTAAGGTAGCTCTGAATATACTTTTTAGCAAAGGCTGTCAATGATCTTCTGGTCAAACAACTCTGCGCCAAACACCCTTGATTGTAAAACTTTATCAATCTAGATGCAAAAATTTTCTCAAAGAATAATTCTTTTTATACCGGCAAGCAAACCGCATGATGAAAATAATAAGGTTAGGCCTCAAACATGAGTTTAACCTGTTGGGTATAATTACCCGCTTCATCATGCAGGATCAGAGGCGATTGTATTTTGGTGCCTGGGCGCCCCCCTTTGACCCCTTCAATCAGAATTAATTTCGCCTCTGAATGTCTTCTGGAATGTATGGTTCGAATAATTTTCGGCTCAATTCGGTCGGATCGCATCTGCGCCAAAAGCTCTGCCGTGCGCTCAGCCGTATAGACGGTAACAAACCTACCGGCTGGCCGCAACATCCGCCGGGCTGTCAATAGCACATCAGAAAGCGTCGCCTTAATCTCGTGCCGAGCAAGCGCGCGTTGATGATTCGGATTTATCCTGCCGGCATGCGATTTTCGATAAGGCGGATTGCAAACAACCAGATCAACCAGGCCCGATATCATCTCAGATCTTAGCGATTTCATATCCTGGCAAACAATTGTAATACGATCTTGCATGCGGTTGTCTTTTACATTTAAATTGGCAAGCTCTGATAATTCTTTTTGTACTTCAATTCCGTAAATCATTATTTTTGGATTACGATAGGCCATTATCAGCGGAATAATGCCGCAGCCCGTTCCCAGATCAAGGACCCTGTCACCCGGATGAGGTCTGGCATAAAAAGCCAATAAAACGGCATCAATGGAAAAATGATATCCGGATTGATCCTGACGGATTCGGATCTGCCCCTTAAAATAGGAATCTGAAGTCATTGCTTTCATGAATATAAATTCTGTAATTTAGGAATTGCGAATTTAGGTATTTAAAAATTAATGGTATTTAATCGATCTTAGCTTTCAAATTCCTAAATTCCTCAATCCATCAATTCCCTCAATTCCCTAACTGCAAAAATTATTTTATCGGACCAATCTTAAATTTTATTTCTTCGACAAGTGCTTTATCAAAAGCGGCATTTAATTTTGAAATGATATCCCTCTTTAAAAACTGCAATTGATGTATCCATGTGGAGCTTGTCACATGAACCAGCAACAGCCGGCCCTTAAAAGCGGCAGGTTGCGCATTGTTTGCAATTGCTTCTCCGACAACGTTATCCCATATTTGCCAAACCTGAGTTAATTCTCCATCAGACTCACGACGGTATTCACTTAAAACATGATCGATGAGTTTGCCGATGTGCACAAAGTCTGTTTTCTGGTTTCTTTCTCGCATATCCGTTAAAATAAAAAACTCAAATTCAAATGTTCCGGATCATGTATTCACAAACATTAAGCCAGTCCTGAAACGCAATGTCAAGGGAAACCCATTGCTTTTTGCTTGACTTGATGACACGGGTAACTTATTTTAGAAATAATCTTATAACCTGAACCCGTTCGACGCATTCTGCAGAGGACATTTTTGATGAAGCAGAAGACATTTTGAATGTCGAGGGTTCAAACGTTTTACAGGAAAAAACGATGAGTTGGGACTGGGAAAAGCTTAAGCAGCAACAGCAAGGCAGAGGTGGGGTTCCCCCGCAAATGGATGAATTCGTTGACCGCTTTAAAAAGATGAAGCTTCCAGGGGGGGCGTTTCTGATTGTGATCTGCATTATTCTGGCGATCATCTTTGCTTACAGCGCGATCTATACGATTTCACCCGGCCACCGCGGGGTCATTCTTCGATTCGGCAAGTATGCTGGTACGGTCGGGGAAGGCCTGCACCTTAAGCTCCCCTTTGGCGTCGACAAGGTTTTCAAGGTGCATACCGAACAAGTGGATACGGAGACCTTTGGTTTCCGAACCGTGCGCCCCGGTATTCGCACCCAATATGAAAAGGGCGCCGTGGGGGGCAGGGAATCTCTCATGCTCACCGGCGATCTCAACGTCATCGATGTGGAATGGATCGTCCAGTTCCGCAGGGAAGACCCGCAGAAGTTCCTCTTTAACGTTCGCGACCCGGTTAAGGCACTGCGTGACATCAGTGAATCGGTAAATCGGCGTATCGTGGGAAACTGGAGCTTTGACTATGTCCTCCAAAACCGGGAGGAGGTCAACAAAAATGCTCAGGAGGAGCTCCAGAAGATCCTCAACGAGTATGAAACCGGAATCCGCGTTGTCAACGTGAGACTCCAAAACGTGGTCCCTCCCGACCCTGTAAAGGGTGCCTTCAATGAGGTCAACGAAGCCCAGCAGGAAAGGGAGAACCTCATCAACCAGGCCCAGGAAACATACAACCGGGAGATTCCAAGGGCCAGGGGAGAAGCAGAAAGAACCATCAACGGCGCCCGGGGATTCGCCCTGGAGCGAGTGAACCGGGCCAAGGGGGATGTGGCCAGATTCTCAGCCGTTCTCAAAGAATACCGAAACGCGGAAGAGGTCACCAAACGGCGCCTCTATCTGGAGGCCTTTCAGACGATCTTGCCCAACGCCAAGCAGATCTACATCATCGACAGTGAACAGCAGGGCGTTTTGCCGCTGCTTCAATTGAATCGAACTGAGCGGAAAGGGGGTGAGGCCCAATGAGACGAACGGGGGGTTTAATCATTGTTGTTATCGCTATTGTCTTGATCCTTATCTCAAGCTCCTTTTACACGGTACGCGAATGGGAACAGGTGGTGATCACCCAGTTTGGAAAGGTTATCGGAAACCCAAAGACCGAGGCGGGACTCTATTTCAAGATCCCCTTCATCCAGGAAGTCAATCGTTATGAGAAGCGGATCATGAGGTGGGATGGGGATCCAAAAGAGATCCCCACCCGAGACAAACGCTTTATTTATGTCGACACGACCGCCCGCTGGCGAATCGTAGATGCCCGAAAATTCCGTAGGGTTCTGGTCACCTACGATCAGGCCTACGCCAAACTGGATGACACTATCGACGCTGTGGTCCGGGATTATGTTTCGGCAAATCCGTTGGTGGAGCTTGTCCGAAGCACTGACTGGATGCCGACCCTAAAGGAGGGCGAAGAGGAAGTCCTTTCTCCGTTCCCGGAAGAGACCGTCCGGGCAACCGTCGTCTTAGGCCGAGAAAAGATCACGCGGGCCATTTTAGCCGAGGCGTCCAAGGCCATGCCCGACTTTGGTATGGAACTGGTCGATGTTCGCATCAAGCGCATCAACTACGTGGAACGCGTTCAGCAGAAGGTTTACGAACGGATGATATCGGAAAGAAAACGCAAGGCTGCTCAGTTTCGATCAGAGGGAGAGGGCAAGAAAGCGGAGATTCTCGGGCAGATGGAAAAAGAGCTGAAATCAATCGTATCGGGAGCCTACCGGACGGCCGAAGAGATCCGCGGACAAGCGGATGCAGAAGCCACCAAGATATATGGGGAAGCTTATGGCCAAGACCCCGAGTTCTATGCCTTTTTCAAAACCCTGGAGACTTACAAGGAATCTGCCTATAAGAATGCCTCTGTGATCCTTGGAACCGATTCCGATTACTATCGGTTTCTGAAAACTATCCCTAAATGAGTTGGGCACGTTTCGTTTATGCCCCAGAAAAAAGCATATTTTGAATAAACCATCCGAAAAAAAGCAGCGGGGCGATGTCGCCCCGCTGCTTTTTGGGTAAAGAACTGACTTTCGGTAACATTATTTACCCTTCCTTCTCTGATGGCGTGTCTTGGCCAAAAGCTTTCTGTGTTTATGCTTTCTCATTTTTTTTCTGCGTTTTTTAACAACACTGCCCAACTCATCACCTCCTTTTCAATTTTAGGAATTTTCGTAAAATTTTTTTTTAACACACCTGCGTAGTCTGTGTCCACACTTTTTTAATCCGCAGATTATACTCACAGCACCACGCTTTTCTTTTGTGCCGCACCATGTAGAATAAGCAGGTCTTCAACCTGAACTGAATATGATTGACTTGGATACACCTGCGTGTAATTATTAAATTGTGGATCGTACAATTTTGGTAAACAGCTTGGGAATCGGCGGGGTAATTTTTACCGGCTTGCTTGTATTATGGTTTTTGCGAACCTATATTAGACGATGGATAATGAAAAATCCATCCAGTTCTATGTTCGTATCTCCGCAAAAGACATCATGGAAAGAAAAACGCCAGCACCCGAGATTGGCTGTTTCTTGGCCGGCGCAAATGGAAACTTCACAGGGCAGCATTCGTGTACAATTAAAAGATATCAGTCTCGGTGGCGCATTTGTACTGTGTCAGAATCCTCTTGCGCTAACAGAACAATTTCAGTTAATAATCAGCGCACCAAGCCAAGATCCGTTTACGCTGAACGCCGAAGTGGTGTGGTCAAATATCAATGTGCCCGAAGATAAAGTCATAAATCGCGGAATGGGGGTCAGATTCATCCAAAACACAGAGGAGAATCGCAACCGTCTCAACCAAATCCTTATGTCTCATCTTGACGAAAAGATGAAATAAGTATAAGCGAGTCCGGCAAGCAGCTAAAATGACTAATGTCTGTAATCATCTAAACTGCTGAAATGAATTATCATGGCGGAACTGCAAAAATTTACTAAAGATCAGATCAAAATCGTTACGAATGCCGCAACCATTGCTGAAGAACTGGTCAGCAACCACTATAAAATGTCTGCCAGCGAATGGCTTCGTCCGAGGTACGACGTAAAGACCTTGGCCGATCTAACCCCTGGGGAAATTGTGTACGGACCTTTTGCGCAAATTGTTCGCTATGAAGCGCATCGAAAAGATACGTCTCTGGGATCTTCAACTTATGATTACTATAAAATTTGCCTCCAGGATCATGCCATCGATTCAGCGTTGCAAGCGTCACCGCGCATGAAACTATTCCCATTTTCCATATATATCATAACGCATGAGTTAATCCATATTGTTCGGTTCAGTAAATTTTTGCAAAGTTTCGAGGCTTCTCCTGATACTCGGATGGCAGAGGAAAAGCGCGTGCACAATAAAACCCACAAAATTCTCAGCAACATTCGAATTGCAGGAATTTCAGAAGTTCTTAAGTTTTATAGAAGCTGGCGCATGCCATATGAGGAATTGCAACAGGTTTAAACTGATAAACCCCCAACCCGGATAAACCGGAACCCAAAAAAGCAAAAAATTCACATTTAAGGAATTAACCCGGCTGAGCCCGTATCCAAGAGGCTTTGTTTAATGATGAACAGTTCTTGACAACACCTTAGCGCTACCTATATTTAGGCAAAATTTGATCCAGCAAGTTGATGCAAGCCTAACGGTTGCAAGACTGTAAAAATGGGAGGTTCATGTACAATGCCAATTTATGAGTATGAATGCACAAAATGCGGAAGGATCGAAGAAGTATTACAGAAATTTTCTGACAAACCGCTCAAAAAATGCAGCCGCTGTTCCGGCAAACTCCATAAGCTCATCTCGCAGAGCACCTTCCACCTCAAAGGCAATGGTTGGTATGTGACCGACTATGCCGACAAATCAAAAGCGCCATCAACAGCAACAAAAGAGAGCAAAACGAGCTCTTCAACAGACTCATCATCAGAAACATCCGATAAGAAAACCGCAAAAAAAACCGCAAAAAAATCAACTGATTAACTTGCCACTTGTAATCATTTCCCGAAGCTTTTCAATATTTATCGTGGTTTTCGGAATTTCAAATCAATCAAAAAAATTTATGTGCGATGACTTTACAAATATAAATGTGTGATTATAGTTTCAACAAATAAATCGGACACCAATACTTTCCAAATTTTCAAAAGCTTACACACATACAATTTATAATTTAAACTGTGAAGGGGGGTGAAAAAAACCCGAGGTGAGAGGGGCAATTCATATAGCTGTTTGCTAATTCGCAACACGCTCAAGGTATCAGATTTATAACTATCAGCAATATGTAAAAGGAGAATTTAAATCATGAAACTCAGACCATTACAGGATCGAATCTTAGTTCAACGTGTTGAAGAAGAAGAACGTACAAAAGGCGGGATCATCATCCCCGATACAGCCAAAGAGAAACCGGCTGAAGGAAAAGTCTTTGCCGTCGGCAGTGGAAAAGTCGCTGAAGACGGAACAAGGATCAAGATGGATGTGAAAAAAGGTGATCGGATACTATTTGGCAAGTATTCTGGTACCGAGGTAAAAATCGAGGGAGAAGAATATTTGATCATGCGTGAAGATGATGTGCTTGGCATCATCGAAAAATAATTAAACAATGGAGGTTAAATAAGATGGCTAAACTGATTAGATATGACATGAAAGCCCGTGAAGCGATGCTCAACGGGGTTAGAACGCTTGCCGATGCGGTTGTTGTAACGTTGGGTCCCAAAGGAAGAAACGTCGTCCTCGATAAATCCTGGGGCTCGCCGACGGTTACCAAAGACGGCGTCACAGTGGCTAAAGAAATTGAGTTGGAAGATAAATTCGAAAACATGGGCGCCCAGATGGTAAAAGAGGTTGCCAGCAAAACAAGTGATATGGCCGGTGACGGGACAACAACTGCTACTGTTTTGGCAAGGTCAATTTATGAGGAGGGACAGAAACTGGTCGCTGCCGGCAACAACCCCATGGCAATTAAACGGGGTGTGGATGCAGCGGTTGATGTGATTGTCAAGGAACTTCAAAATTTGAGCAAACCGACGAAAGACCAGCGTGAAATTGCCCAAGTCGGAACCATTTCCGCAAACAATGATGAAACCATCGGCAACATCATCGCCGAAGCTATGAACAAAGTGGGTAAAGAAGGGGTCATTACCGTTGAAGAAGCGAAAGGCATGGAGACAACTCTTGAAGTCGTAGAGGGCATGCAATTTGATCGGGGTTACCTGTCACCCTATTTTGTCACCGATGCGGAAAAAATGGTGGCCTCGGTGGAGGATCCCTACATTTTGATCCATGAGAAAAAACTCAGCAACATGAAAGACCTTTTGCCGATCCTCGAACAGGTGGCCAAAATGGGCAAACCTTTGCTGATTATTGCGGAGGACGTCGAAGGTGAGGCACTTGCCACCTTGGTCGTCAATAAATTGAGAGGTACCTTGCAGGTAGCCGCTGTCAAAGCGCCGGGTTTTGGCGATAGACGAAAAGCCATGCTGGAGGATATTGCCATTTTGACCGGCGGTCAGGTCGTGTCCGAAGATCTGGGAATTAAACTGGAAAACGTAACGGTACAAGACCTTGGCCAAGCCAAACGCGTAAACATTGATAAAGACAATACAACCATCGTAGACGGCGCGGGATCACGATCTGCGCTCGAGGGTCGCGTAAAACAAATTCGCGCCCAAATCGATGAAACGACCTCTGATTATGACCGTGAAAAGCTGCAGGAAAGATTAGCCAAACTGATCGGCGGTGTGGCCGTCATCAACGTCGGTGCGGCAACAGAGACTGAAATGAAAGAGAAAAAGGCCCGTGTTGAAGATGCACTCAATGCAACCCGTGCGGCTGTTGAAGAAGGCATCGTGCCCGGTGGCGGCGTTGCTCTGGTTCGCTGCATGAGCGCTCTTGAAAAGCTGCGGATTAAAGCCGATCAAAAATTGGGTGTAAAAGTAATTATGCGCGCCATGGAAGAACCGCTTCGTCAGATTGCCAACAATGCCGGATTAGAGGGCTCTGTCGTGATCGATAAAGTCAAAAACGGCGAGGGGCCCTTTGGCTATAATGCCGAAACCGACACCTATGAAGATCTGATGAAAGCCGGTGTTATTGATCCGACAAAAGTCGTTCGGCTGGCATTACAAAACGCCGCAAGTGTTGCTTCGTTAATGCTGACCACGCAGGCCATGGTTGCAGAAAAGCCTGAAGAAAAATCCGAGCCCGCCATGCCCCCGGGCGCACCCGGAATGGGCGGCGGAATGGGTGGAATGATGTAATTTCATCTATTCGATTTCAATCGATAAAAAGCCCTTATGGCATCCGAAGATGTCAGAGGGCTTTTTTATGGCCGAAAAAAAAGAATCTTCTCAAACTCAAACTAAGCACCTGAAAATCAGCGGTTTGAACATGCAAGACAATTGCCGGAACGAATTGAAAAACTTGACAAATCGGCCATAAACAGATAATTTTATAAGTGTAAATTAACACTTATTTTCAATTATCGCATAAAGGAATCGAGGCATCAGATGAATAGGAAAACCTACTTGCTCGTTGTGATATGCTTATCCATTTTTGTCGTTTATGCGCTGACAAGCAACTTATCGGCATGGGCAGCTGACACTGAAACAGGTCAAGGCCCGGCAGTTGTCGAACACGAAACCGGATTTTACTATACCGTTCAAAAAGGCGACACCCTTTGGGATCTTTCCCAACGGTTTTCCAATTCACCCTGGCAGTGGCCGGAACTATGGCGGGAGAACCGTCAAATCGCCAATCCACACCGTATCTATCCAGGCGAACGAATCCGTCTTTACCGGCGTAAGGGAGCCCATAGATATGGTGAGATCGACAAGGGCATAGCCGCTGAGATCGATAAAAGCAGATCCGATGAGATCGATAAAGGTAGATCCGATGAGATCGATAAACCCGCCGCAGTAAAAGAGGTTCCGCCACCGGATTCGTTCGAATTTTATTATGCCGCCATTAACCGGGTGGGGTTCATTCGCAAGGAGCCGGTTAAATCGCATGGCACAATTTACAAGGTCAGAGAAGAAAAAGAGATGATCTATGAGGGAGATGTGGTCTACATAAAACCTGAAGGCAAGGTCTCACTTGCTCCGGGTAATCGATATACAATCTATCGCACCTTAGCGCCGATAAAGGATATAAAAACCAATGCCTACATCGGCATTCAGCATTATCTGACCGGGGTGGTGGAAATTATTCAGCAGGAAAACCAATTTGCGATTGCCAAGGTTATTCGATCCTACCGGCCGATAAAAATCAGCGATCTGATAATGCCATACAATCGGCGCTTGCCCCGCATTGCGCTGCAAAAGAGCCAAAAGGGACTGGAAGGCCGGATCATTGAAGGCGAAGAGCATCAAGATTTGATCGGCGATACGGTGACTGCATTCATCGATAAAGGCCGACAGGATGGGGTCAAACCCGGCCAGTTTTACAATCTATATTATGAGGACGAGCATCGCGTGAAAACGGAATCCGGGGAAAAGGTTGTTTTGACGCCGGTGGACTTTGGTGAGTTCCTCGTCATTCACATCGAAAAGAGCACTGCAACCGTTTTAGTCACTCACACTGAAAAGGAGTTCAAAGCGGGAACAAAGATTCGCAGCCCAATGCAGTGAACATCAATGACCTTAAAATCAAGGTAAAGATGATCTAGTACCCGGTCGCATAAATCTTAGACACCCTCACCACAACTTGTGCGGTTGAAATATCAAGATGGGTTCGTCTGGCATTTGAGGTTACATCGAAAAAATGCCGTTGGTAGTTGGCACTGCTGCCCGCAACCGGTGCAGTATCGTTCGGCAGATGTTCAATCTGATAAAAATACTGAATATTATAAAAGCTGTTGAAGGCGGTTTCCCCGGCCTCATCGATAGTGCCGTCATTGTCATTATCAATACCATCCGGCGGCGGTGTGCTGTCGGGATTTAATGCATTAAAGTCCGGGGCCGGTGGAGTTCCGTTATAGGTGATGTCATTTATACCTGCATTCCAACTGAAGTTTTTGACAACGGTTCCAACACCGTTTTTCCAGGCAGGCACACTGGCTTGCGTCTCCAAATACATGGCCGCATCTTTCCAGCCGCTGTCTGCCACATAAAAATCCAGCTGATTATCTTGGCTGTTGGTGGCAATTCGTACCTCAATATTGCTGGTGTTCGTGCTGGAAATTCCGAGAATGGTGAGCAATGTCAGAATGATCAGCGCCACAACGATGACCGAACCCTTCTCATTATGAATTGATGAAATCATTTTCGACATTGGCTTTCCTTTGCCCCCTTATTTCAATTTTCAGTTTTCCCTTAAATTATTGGCTCATGTAATTCTTACCAACTTGTTTTGAAAAAATCGATGTTGATTGTCCGTTGATCGCCACGATTTACCGCTGAGGTTACGGTGACGCGAACGGATTTGATGTCCTGGCCCCAGAGCGTACTATCCCAAACTTGCCAGTTTATTGTTAGGTGACCGGTCTCCCCGCCTTCATCGACCAGTCCGTCTCCATCATTGTCGATTCCATCTCCACTTTGTGCAGGCGTAAAAGGAGAATTCGCCGTATCTAAATTAGCATGATCATACGGCAGTGCTAAAAGCTCCTCCACTTTATCCGTCGCGGCTGTGTAATTTTCGGTTAATCCTCTGGCCAGCGCGTTGCCGCTGGTGGCGCTGATTTGCATGCTGAAAACCGCCAGAATCCCGACGGCAAATACCGCCAAAGCAATCAGCACTTCAATCAGCGAATAGCCCTGAGCATTTATATCGGTTTTGGCTTTCATTTCAATCCGCTCAAACATTTTCGATTACCTCAATGCATGTTACTGATTACGGAATTTAGAGATTACGGCACCGTACTTGTACGGTCAACCGCTGGGCGTTTCTAACGACTGCGCGAGTGTATAGCTCATCGACCGCACGAGCTTCGATGGTGATTTGAACCGATCGGATAAGTGCTATGTCTCCAGGATCTGCAACTGGGTCTATTTCATTCGGAGGACTACTATCATCAAAATAACGCAGATTAAGTTGAGCGATATTTTCCGCTATTGGCTCCCAATTCCAGTCCCCCGCAACATCGGGGTTTTGTCTCCAGACCTCCAGCGTATTGTTGTTCAACCGGTAGGCGACCAGTTCGAAATCGTTTACATCGATAGTTCCGCTGTTATCATCATCGATCGTGAATGCAATACTGTTGGCTCCGGTGCTTGCCCCGGAGGTTTCACCAAAGGCCCCATCATAAGCCGTAAAGTCCGCCAAAAATCCCGCGTTATTGCCAAATCCGGCCATACGGATCGAGCGTTGCAGAAAATACATGGCGCCTCTGAGATTTTGCTGAATATCCACCACTGCCTGCTGGGTGGTATGGTTTCTCAACTGGGCCTGATAGCCAGCATAAATGCCGGCCAAAACGATGCTCGCCACCGCCAGGGTGACCATCAGCTCGATCAGGGTAAAACCGTTTCGATGGGTTGACTGGGCGATCATTTTTTTAATTCTCTTTGGCATCATAATCTTTTACCAAATCCAAAATGTTTTCTATTATCAAATTCAAGTATTCGTTTTAAGGCTTTTGAATCGAAACATTACCGGCCAGGGTCATTTCAACGATTCGGTTGTCTTTTTTATTCGTTATGGTAATGCTGCCGTCGGTTGGAGCGTTATCCGTTCCGATGGGAAATCCCTGGCTGTCAAATCGAAAACTCCGGGGGCCGCCAAATGTCGCGCCCGTAACCGTTATGCCGGCCGGCAGCGTACGGGTGAGAATGGTTCGTTCGGTGCCATTTAAGAGAGCATCATTTGAGGTTCCAACGCCGGCGCCATCGTCTAACCATACTCTATAAGTTACATTATCGCCTAGAAACTCGATACCGACACTCACACGGTTGCGGACAGCCGTGAGTCGGGCAGATTCGACTGCATTAAGTACGTCCCTGGCGGCAACCCCCAGTTTGCGCTTGGGAATCCATCCCACTATGTTGGGCATGGCAATCGCACTGATTATGGCGATGATGGCAATCACCACCACAAGCTCCATTGTTGTAAATCCCGAATTTTTGGATCTCATTTCTATCTCCTGCCCGGTAGATCTACCCCCAGGAAAACTGCAAACCTTATGCCATATCCCCATGCAGTTAAACCAAATCCACCCCAAAGCCATTTTGCATAAATTTGATAATGATATCAGATGTCTAAAAAAAATTTACATCTCAATTGAAAGCAAAATTTGTGCCACTGAACGTTTTCTGGATTACAAATTACCAAATGCAACGATCACTCTATCTATGAGTTTTATATGCTATTGAAATTATAGCAATTTAATCATTTCAGGATCCGGCGTGTTACAAAATTGTAATCCATATGACCTTGGGCCGGCAGATCGGAAGCAGCGGCTGGGGCGGAGCGGAAGAATTGGAAATGTTTTCCTTGAAAAATAAATATACAATATAAATTCAATCAGATAGTCAAAAATCCGGTTGGGTTTCCGTTGGCCTTGAATAAACGGCCGGATAGGATATTATGCGGCGCTTATTAAATTTTTTTATAAAGCATTAAATTATTTTATACTATTGCTGAATTTCCTTCCAGTAGACCACGCCCAATTTGGCGCAAGTCTCTATCAAACTCGACATTTTTGCGTTTGATGAAGTTGTTATTTTTGCCTCGACGCAATCATCGCCATCATCGTTGGGGCCGGCTGCGGGTCCCAGGCCTATAATTACAGGTGTCTGAATAATTCCCGCCAAAAGAATACCGCTTGGCGCTGCCCAATCAGCTTCACCTGATAAGCCGATATTTACATAATCCCCCGTATGTTCATCGGCGCTATCACCTACAGCTCCATCATCATTGAGATCAAAAATTGCCTCAGCAAATCTTCCGCCGGTGGCCGCATTTATTTCCATAAAAAATGAATTGCCGCCGCGGCTACACGGCGCGTCATTCGGAATGAAACCGCTCACAAGCAGTTTTCCGTCGCGAAGGAGGACATCACTGATCACCCTCTCGCCTTCGGATAAATCAAAATACCAGCCTGCATGATTTAGCTCCTTACCCGAAGGATTGGCAAGCTGGCCGCCTGAATCCTTATCTGTAAGCCAAATCGGTGTCTCATTACTGAGGATTCGTACAAACTTTTGATTGCCGTCAATTCCAACTATCCGATCATCACGTTCCTGTTTTAAAAGCTTCACATATTTCACTTGATTTGAAAGCTGTTTAATATCTGGGTCTCTATCCCTAGTGTTAATTTGGCCCAGATATTCGCGATCGTCATCATCCGACCAACCAGTCCCGATTCGGTATACCCGATCCCCATAGTCCCATATGCCGTATATAGACTGGGTGGTTCTATCAGAATAATCGCTATCTCCCAGAAATCTTCCGGTACCAAAGCAGACCAAATAACCGGCCTCCTTCGGATGAAGCATAACATCAGGTTTAACGGTGATCGGCTGAATCGCCTCATCGGCATCTTCTTCGGGACCTCTGGCAATAAAAAGTGGCTGCGGTTCACCGATGTGGTCCTTGTAGGCGACATCCCAATCAAATAAGTTGTTGCTGGTCAAATCAAATTTCCATAAGTTGCCCTTTAAATCACCCGCGTAAACAAAATCAACTCTATCATCCAAATTGACATCAACCGCTATCGGCGCAGAGAGTCCGTTATCCGGTCCGGCACCGGCTCCAATTTTCGTGATAACGGTGCCATCCGATGGCTCGAGGATAAAAAGAACTGATTTACCGTTTTTACTGCTGTAGCCGTTGCCAGCTATCACGATCCACTTATAAGTATTGTGATAGGATTGCGCAATAACGGGTCTGCCAAACGAGTAACCGATGTCATCGATATGGATGGCCGGCGTGTCAGCTTTCGGAAACTCCCACTTTACCTTATCGGCCGTCATCGACATCGGATTGGTAACATCCAAAGCAAAATAGCCCCTTGCACCTTTGCCGAGGCCACCGACCAAAATTGCTTTGATCTCCGTTCCGCCAAACAGACCTCTGCCCTCCTTTATGACAGGCGTCGAATCCACAAAGTATTTGTGCGCATAGGCGGCATCTGCCAGGAGTTTAAGGCTGCTAAAAACCAAATTGGGAATATAGGCAAAAATTTCCTCACCCGGCTCGAGATCAGCGCCTCCGGCAAAGGCCTTGGCATTAAATGCATGCAACATTGCGTCATTTGCTCCGACATAGATGGTATCGTGGTGAAACACAGGCGCAGAATGAACGATATCGCCCAGTTTTTGACTGCGGGGTCGGTAGCCATCGATCTCCTGACCCCTTAGATACGCGATCAAATTGGCGCGATCGGGCAGGTCAGGATGCAATGCATTTTTTTGGTTGTCCGTTAGCTGACTTTCAACAAAAAGTATCCCGCCGTTTTCGCCGTTGTAACTTAAAATATTTCGCCGGTTCGGATCTTTGTTTCTTAGAACCTCAGCGGCAGACCATTCGGGGTTGTCAACGATTACTTCTCCGGTGTGTGCATCAATGCGGTAAGCTTTTACATCGCCGGTCCATTCCTCATTGTAGTTGCTGTAACTGGATTGAAAAATACGGATCTGATCGGAAACCCGCGCATAAAGCGGATCACCATTGATGGCGACCGAGGCGGCAGCGCCCCTGTGTCGCTTCGATATGCGCTGTATGTGTGCCTTCAGGGCATCGACCATCTCTTGAGGATTTGTCGCATTTAAAAGTTCTCCCCGGCCGTTTACGGCGGCATGCCAGAGATCGTCGATCGAATCCGGTTTCCCGACTCCCAGAACTTGAGGCCAGATCACAAAGTCTCGTGAGATTTTGTGTTTAAGAAAATCCGGGTGGGTAGGATCCGACTCATAATCAGCAGGATTCAAGGTGCCGGGCACACCAAACGCCGTAACGTAAGTAACCATATGCTGATGTTCGGCATCATCCATTTTGCTTGTTGGATGCTCATCCGGATAATCGGAGAGGTCGTTTTCATAATAATACATGGCGATATCAGCGAGCGTATCACTATAACTGTCCGCATATGGTTTTCCGTTGTCGGAATCGGCATTGTTCGCTTTGGCATTAAATTGAGTATCGCTGTAATAACCATCCGTCACAACGATAACAAACGATTGCTGGCAAGCACCGCCATCAGCGGGATAAGGCACATCACCCGATAGACCGGCCAGATTACCGTCGTTTTTTCTGTAGTATTCTCCAACGGTTTCCAAACCCTCTTTCAGCGGAGTATCGCCTTTGGGTTGGAAGCGGTATAAGTTTTCTAAAAGAATATCAGATTCATCATGCAGTTCACCATTGATGGTGACGTTTACCGGTTTTAGCGGCACTATTATTTTTCCGTTGATACTCAGAATCCCGACTCTAATCCCTTCCAGGCCTTTGATCACTTTGGCGATCGCTGCTTTGGCCCTATATTCACGTCTGCGGTTATAGGTATACCAGTTCGCAAAGTTCTGGCGCTCTTCTTCATAAGTGCGACCGGTGACAATACCGTCGGGAGGAGGATCTATTGGCGATAAGCTATCAACTTTCTCCGCCAGACCGGTTCCGGTAAGACTGACGGTATAATATTTTATTTCTTTGTCATGGCCATCAATCACCACCAAATATACAACATCGCTGTATTTAACAAAATAATGGGCGTGTTTGACGTCTATTCCGTTTGTCGAAAATGATTTTCCATCCAGATCGATGGATTTGTCGGTATCAATCACCGGATGAGGTCTGGGGTGCTCGGTGTCGGCATTTTCAAAGGTTCGCGCACCATAGCCGGGCCAGGGCTGATAGGTCAAATTCGGATTATAATATATGCTATTGATTTCATGCCATTGGGATTTCCAGTATTTTCGACCTTCCTGCCCAAGATAAAAAGCTGCACCTGTGTAGATGCTATCACCCAGGTTATCGAAAACATAGCAATATCCATCTTCCCCGGTTTTTTTTTGCTGCGGATTGGGGTACCGTCCCTCATAAGATCCCTTTATAAGAACCGAAAAACTCATGCTACTGGAATCATCCAGCAAAATCATAATATTCGCAGGTGGCGGCTGAATCCGGGTAAGAAGGGGTGCATCGGCAATATCCACTTCTGCCCACGCGAGTTTACCTCCAAAATAGGCTATACCTAGCCACACACTGAACAAGACAAGCAGGACCAGACCATTTTTTGCCGGGTGGCTGTATATATTAGGTGATCGATGATAGATTTGGTGGTATCTGAGATAACTATTCATCTGAGAAATTAAGGCAGGATCTGAAGTCAGCGTTTAACGGTCCATCTAAACAGCTAGTAAGTTGCCAAATAACCGAGCTTGATCACGGTCACACCGCTTTTTTCGCACCGCCCGTAAATCCCGACGGCGTGCACGGCAGTCTTATCGACATCAAGGGAACTGCCCGCGCCATTACCCTCGATGCCTGCCACAAAACGGGTATTACCGGTTGGATCGATCGCCGCTATTCCAGCCCCTTCCCAATAGGCATCCAGGTTGTCTTGCGCCATTGCCCCGGGTACCGTATCGAGCCAGGCAGGAGGCTTGTTATGCAGGTCGGCAGCGTTGGTCAGATGGTCGACAGCTTCCATGGCGGCACCTTCCGCCAGATAAAAATTGCGTTGATAAATAAGCTCATTGACGGAAACTGCAATTTCCGTATTGGCTGTCCGAGATGCGGTAATGCCGAGGATTGTCAGCAATGCAAGTATCATCACGGTAGCCAGTATAAGGAAGTATCCTTCTTCATTTTTCAGAATGTAGACACGTTTGATCATAACCTGATAGTTCTTTAATTCGGATGAAATCAAATTGGCTTTGTTTCTCTTGGAACGGTTTGCGCCTTATGGACGCTATGCCGCATCACAGCCCCAGATTCCGGCAGATCACCCGCGAAGAATAAGTGCGGCTAAGCGGTTGTTGTTCTCGACCGGAGCGTTGTGCAACGGTTAATAAAATCTCAACAGTTCTAATTTTTTCAAGGTTCGGTGTTGGGCCCAAATCATTTCCATCTCCATCCCGATATGTAAACGTCAATCCAGTTACGTTTGTGACAAGCGGATAGGCGGGGCGACCATCTAAGGCTTCGCCTATTTTCATTTTATCGCTATCATATAGGTAGGCAACATGTTCTTCAGCGGAAGGATCTATTTCACCATTTAAGTTTCTATCGAGATTAAATTCAATGCTTGTGGAAGTCGCCGATATGATGCCGACATGATCAATTCGCCTTGGATTAAGACCGGCCATGCGGATGCTTTGCGTCATATAGTCAAGCGCTGCGCGCCCCATCTGTTGGAGACTGGCCGATGTATTTTGCGTGGTATAAGATCGCGTAAGCATGACAAACACGCTTATTATGGCACCCAGCCCCAGCGCGGCTGCGGAAAGACCAACCAAAAGTTCAAGAAGAGAAAATCCGTTTTCACCGGCCAAGGAAAAATATGCAGCTTTTTTATGCCTTAAGAAAATGATCGCCGGCCTTATCATGTTCCCTTTCCTTGTGTAATTGTCTTAAGTTCCAATGTTCGGCTATGACCCAGTCGCCTCCAGCTCACGGTGACATGGATCTGGCGGGAAGTGTTATTACCGATCGTGTCGGCAACTGTCCATGAACGGTTAAAAATGCTTTGACGGTCATTGCCTGATTTCATTTGATTCAGAGGTTGACACTTAAGCGCTTCTATTTTTTCGGTTGCCAGCAAAGTCGCCTGGGTTAAAATGTTTGATTCGATATTGTTGCGTGCAGTAGATATTACCATTTTTCCAACCGCCAGAAATCCGATCGCAAAAATGGACAGGCTAATCAAGGCCTCAATCAGCAAATAGCCCCTTTGCTCATTGTACAAAAATTGAAAGTTGCCATTGATTTTCATAAACGTGTCCTTTATGCGTTATTCCTTTTTTAGGCTGATTCCCCCTAACCGATTAACGGTTACACGCAACGCTGCAGCTTTCGAATTTTTCACAACTGTCGCACCGGGAATGCAATGCGCCCTGCCGGTAAAGCGGGTTTTAGCGCCTAAATTACCAAAACTTGTGTTGGCAAGGTCGATTCTGACGCCAGCGGGCAGTGCACGGTTTCTTAAAAGAGGCTCGGAACCGTCACGGATCCAATTACGATCATCCCCTCCTCCTGCGCCGTTATCTACAAAAACTTCATATCGGTTGTGGTAAAAACGAATCACCACATAGTAATTTTCTCGGATGGCTCTGGCTTTGGCCAACTCCAGGTCACTCTTGAGATTATTGGCAGTGCCTCTTAATTTCATCTCACTTCGCCAGTTGATGACATTGGGAACGACAAAACCGGAAGCAATCGTCAGAATAGCAATAACGACCAGCAGCTCGAATATCGTCAGTCCTTTGCGGTTTTGCATCATTTCGGTTGTTCGCAGATCTGTCAAAAAAAGCCGAATCGCCTTTTCCCAATGCAACCCTGCTATCCACCTACATGAAGACAAACAGGATCCGTTGCGTTCCGTCTCCCGATTACTCGAGATTTGGCTTTATCATGGGATACTCTGAAAACCTTTTAATGTCATGTCTTATAAAAAGTCAAGCGTATAGTAATTGTCAGAATTTCGTGCCGGAAAAGAAAATTTTCTGAGTGGCCCAGGGCCAGGGGGCTATTTTTTTCGCGACCAGATACAAATATAGGGTGTGAATCCGGCAGGTATGAAATTATGCCGCAGGATTTGATTTGCTTGTTTTAAGGGGTGTGTATTTTTTGAATCTGACCTATTTATCCTGGCTTTCGTTTGCCATTAGCGATTTAGCGTTTGGATAATGTAAGCGATCACGCTGCCGTCTGGTTGTTTGAGGCCTTCTACCAGAACAAGATCGCCTTTTTGAAACAATTCAAGCGTAACAGCTTCATCCTTCGCATTCTTTAAGGTTGTGGTAAAGCGCTGTTCTCCGCTGATTAAATCGACCACATGAATCGTTTGCTCCCCGACGATCAATTGAGCTTTGGCATAGTTTATCGTCATGATCCTGGCCCTGAATTCCACCGGGTCGCTGATATCAAAATCGAAATTAAATGTTGGCTCCGAAGATTCGCAGGGATTCATCGGAATCACGACTGCACAGCATACCACCAACATAGCCAACCAAAGCGATTTTTTTATTCTGTTCGTGTAATCCATGTGTCTTCCTATTTTCTAAAAGGGTTGATGCCAATAATAGCGGTGCATATCCTCTGTCGGAATGGTCGGCAGGCTGACAATACCCCCCTCGACCCCGACGAATATTCGGGCACCGCCCTCAAGGATGGCAATTACCGGCGCAGACGGTATGGCCGTTCCCAATGTCAACTCACGATCCTTTTTTCCCAACGGAACCACATTCGTATCCCCATCGTACTCTGTATCACTGCTGAAATCATGCACGGATGCACCTGTTTTGTAGTCCACTGCATATAATCGCGCCACACCCCTTACGGTTGAAGTCGCACAGGGATCGTTCGGGTCTATGCTTGATCCGGAATCTGGCGTATAGGTGGTAAAATAGACCACTCCGCCATATACACGCGGTGATGCAACCACTTTTTCGCCGGCGTTTTCCAAACGGATAAACCAACCGCTTTGAGATTCTAAATCACTACGAACTGCTGCCTTCTGGGCTTCCGTGCCCAGTTGGATCAAATCAGCGGTAACATCCACCAGATCATCTTCGGTTAAGGCTTTGGTTGCGGTCCAGTCGTTCTTGACAGCATAAAAACGATTGACAACATCACTTTCTTCCGGGTCAGCGCGATCGCCGGTGCCAAAGAAGATGAATTCACCGAAACTTTCCTCAACCGCATCGGGGGCGTAGAGGATTTTGCGCTGGACGTTGTCCACAGAGGAGGCGGAGAACAGCTTTTGAGCCGTCCAGGTGCCGTCGGTCATGGATTTATAAACCGGGTAACCGCATACATCTATTTCTTGCACCAGATCGTCTTTGAATGCAAAAATATTACCCCCCAAATCACCGGCATATATGCGGCTGACGATGCCGTCTCCGTCATGATCGAATCCGGATACATCCACGATGGAATGGGTCATACCTAAGGTCGGTTGCTTGACGGCATTGAAGTTCAACCCGCTGATGAGCTGCCCGTCGGCGACATTGACGGCAAAAACGGCCCGTCCGAGCGAATCATTCGCCAGCGGCGTTTCATTGTCTTGGTTATTATCGTATCCGCCGGCCATCAGAAAAACATCGACCACATTGGTTGTTATCGACAGTTGACAACTATTCACGCTATAAGAGCTGCCGGTCGCAATTGTGCAGCTTTGCGGTTTGCTCCAGGATTGACCTAATTCCTCATATACATCCGTATCGTTTGACGGATCCGGGTCAAGCATATCCGGCCCGATGCTGTAAAGCCATTGCGGGGCATTGTATGTAGTAATATCCAGCGCCGTGAAATGACTGCCCCCGCGACGCTCGCCGATAAAAAGAATTCTTTGCGTGGCCCCGTCATATATAACCGGCGATCCATCCACAAAGTAGTCGTGATTATTATCATTAAGCAAATACAACCGGTTTAACAGATCCGGGGGAATAAATCCCCATACTTCGCTGCCGTCATCATCATCAATACAGTGCAAAACGCCGTCGTTTGAACCGGCCAGGATCATGGTTTTCGCATCGTCGGTGTTTGGATCGTTGTCCGGGTCGGGATAGTACACCACCACCGGTTCGGAGTGAATAATATCACCCATGGTCGCACCATGGACAAATTGAATCAGGTTTTGCCTGTCGGTGTCTGTGCTCACGTTCAGATCCGCATTGGTGAGCGCGGTGTTGCCGTCGGCAAACAGATTGGAAGCATCCGTTAGTGCAGCCACGGTTCCCGTGTAGGTGTATAGGTTACGCGAAGTCGTGCTTTCGATTAAAAGGTTGAGCACTTCGGCGGCCCCCCCCCTTTCCACATTCGGTCCGTCATTGCCCAATGAGGTCCAGTATGATAAGGCGTTGTCCTTGATCATGCCGTCCGTTGTGCAGGCTTCAACATCGTTGGCATCGTAAAGAATGCCATCTGCGTCCAAACCATAGCGTTTGATGTTTCCCAACCATCGGCCGCTTTGCTGGGGCTTAAAAAAGCCCAGATAAATCCGGTCGCCGGCATAGGTGCGGTTCATTCGGCTGATGGGTACCACGGGAGCGACGAACACGGCATTTTCCTCTGAAATGGCCGATAATATCTGTTGAAAAGCTTCATCCAGCTCGGATATGGCAAATGCCGTATAATATTGCCCGCCGCCGTGTGTCGCCGTATCTTGCAGCAGCGGATCTTGATGCTGAAAGCCGATGGTGTAGGTGACAATGTTTTGTTTATGAAAGGAGGTACCTTGACCCAGAGTCGGATTGCAGTCGTTTTCATAGAGGTATTTCGCGACATCATCCAAATAGTCGGAACCCTCCGTTGAATAGATGTTTTCATCACCCCCATGATCGTTGTCATAGTCGCCAATGGTATCTCCGTTAATATAGGTACCTGAGCTCAATTTGGCGTCCCGATCTTTGGTAGACTGCCCGTCGGTCATAATAATGACATAGTTTTTCTGACAGCGTTCCTGCATCGGAGACGTATAGTCAACATTGGCATTGAACCAGCTTTCCATGCCCGCAAAGTAAAGTCCGGCTTCAGCCAGCGTTTCGGCCAGGGGTGTAAAGCCGTCGGCAGAAATGGCGTTGATTTCGCTGATTATGGTTGCCTTATCGGTGCCGCACTCGGCAAGCACCCTGCCCCCATCGGCTTCGGTGTCACTGGTGTCGTTGAATCTCATCAGGCCGAAACGAACGCCGTCTGTGTTGTTGATCAGCTCCGTCACCACTGTTTTGGCGACGTCAATTCTGCTGCTGAAAGAAACGTGTTCGTCTTCAAGATAATTTCGGTAATTTCCCAGGCGCAGCCGCGGACTCGTGCTGCCGGGACAATTTAAGGTGCTGAAATTAATGGACTCTCTGGCATATCCATCGGCTAATAATTTATCTTTTACCGAAGCACACTGGATATTGTTGACATCGGATGTGAACTCACGCCAGCCAAAAAATCTCTGATAGTAAACCGTGTTGGCGGGATAGGATCCGGCATAGGTCGTATTCGGATCATAGGGGATATTGGGCACATCTGCTGTGCTCATACTCCCGGAAGAGTCAAATATAATCAAAATATTGGGTTCCAGTCCCGGGTTGGTCACGGTACCATAAATAGAGGTATCATCCGCCCATATGAGGGCCGCATTGCTGAGAAAAAGTATGATGGTTAATATCCATAAGCATTTTTTCATGCCTTTGCCTCCTTATCCAACCCCAAGACGACCGTATCTATTAAGTCGGACATCATTCGCGGTATTAATATTTATTGAATATTTTCCATACCCCCACTTGCACCTGGGTGTTGCCGTTGGCGGAGGTGGCTGTGATGGCGTAGCGCCGCACCTCAAAATATTTTAAGCTATATCCGGAACCCACCGGTGGCGTACTTATGTGAGGCTGCAACGGCAATTTATCGGCTGCATCGCTCAAGGGTGAGTCATAAACACTGTCTCGAATACAACGCACTTCAACCAAGGCCAGCGGGGTGCCTCCATCCGTGTATGTTGCGACGTTGCTGGCATCTTCTTCGTCAAGCAAAAACGTGTTGGTGAGCCATTGGGTGGAGGCGGTATCTTCGTTGTAGTTTTCAATAGCATCCACCACCCCGGCTTCGGCATTGTAAAATTCTCTGATCATTTCACTTTCATTTCGGACCATATGCAGTTCCGTGTTAGCGGTCCATATCGCATAGGTTCCCGCCAGAATCATAATGGCCGACACCAGGATAGCTGTGCCCAGCACAAAGCCGTGCTCATTTTCAATTGTCTTTTTCAGTCCATTAATCATTTGTTCTCTCTTCGATTCTATAGGTTTCGACATCTTACGCGTGTCGCATAGGTGCGGCTGACGGGATCGTCCAGACCGGCCGGCCGCTGGGCAGTCAGAGATATGACCACCGTTCGAATATCTACCAGCTCATTTGCGGGGACTTGCAATGATATAGGATCGATCAAATCATTGTCTGCTGCATCAAGATAGGCAAAGGTTAATCCGCTCACATTGTCGAGCAGGCGAGTGCTGCTGTCAATGCCGCCTGAATTATACAGAATCATTTCAAGAAGACTGTTGCCGTCATAAGTATAGGCCATTTGTTCCAAATCTGATTCGTCAGTGCCGTCTGATAAATCCGGGTCATCCAGTTCCCCATCCATATCTCTATCTGCGCTGAATTGAATACTTGTCGTGGAGGCGAAAGTGATGCCGGCTCCGGCCGTCCCCAGCGGGTCCAGCCCGGCCAATCGAATATCCTGCACCATGAATTCCACGCTAATACGTGTTTTTTGTTGAACTCCGGCCACAACGCTCTCAGTGGTGTAGCCCCGGTTAAAGGATGCAAAGGTTTGGTAGACGGTGCCGAAAAGAATGGAAAGAATGGCGATGGTTATCATCACCTCAATTACGGTGAAGCCTTTTGAACGACATCGCCGCGATAGATGATTGTATTCAGCATTTGATAGGTTGGGTCTCATACACCGCTTCCTCTCGTATTGGTACTTACAATGACCTGGCGGGTTTGGCCGAGTCGGGTCCACTCAACGGTCACCGTGATCCGGCGTGATTGCGTGCCCAATTGCGTTATTGTCCACGAGCGGTTATAAATACCGCCGGGTTGTCCATTTTCATCTATAAGCGTTGTATCACTGTACGGGTCGGAACTCGGGACCAATTCGTCCGAATTAATATCCAAATTTTTGAGGTACTCAAGCTGGGTTTTGGCCAGCATATTGGCCTGGGTATAGATATTGCCATGTGTATTGTTACGCGTGGTGGAATACTGCAAGGAGGCCGCCGCCAACATGCCAAATGTCAAAACGGCCATGGCAAACATGAGCTCAATTATGGAAAAGCCGTTTGCATTATCCAAGCCTTTCCCGGTGTTTTTCTTTAGATTTTTCGTCAAATTGTTATTGGACATTCATGTACCCCATTCGATTGATGCTGATTTTTTTCGTGTTGATGGAATTCGTTAATGTAATTTTCTTCTCATTCAAAATTTCCGGGGGGATTCCGCGGCCGTTAAAGCGCGTTTGATTATCAGTGAATTCAGTGTGATTTATTGAAACGCCCGCCGGCAAATCTCTGTTTCTTAGCCGTAGTTCGCCTACTTGCCAATCCCCATCATTTGGATTATTGTCCACAAATACTTCGTAGTGGTTAGCATAAAATTTAACCACAATAGAAGCATTCTCCCGTATGGCTCGAATCTTGGCCATTTCTAAATCAGCCACAAGATTGGACGTCGCCCCTCTGAGCCGGTAACCGCGAAGCCATTTTAGATAATTCGGCATGGTGATTGCGGCAATGACGGCCACGATGGCTATTGCGACAGCGACTTCAAAGGCCGAAAATCCCGAATTGTTTCGCATAATCGTATCACTCCTTACTCAATCGTATCTATATATATTCAAAACTTGTGCCAGCTTATCTCGCTTTGGGTTGAACACCAACGCCCAACAGGTTGCTTACGGATTATAATCGAATGTAATTTACTGAATTTATGTTATAAATTTATACTAGCACATCTAAATGTACGATTTCTGATAGGGAAAAAGCCATTTTTCTATTTTACGTTCCAAAGTCGGTAATTCAATCGGAATGTGTCTGTATCTCCAAAACCGTGCACTTGCTGCCTTGAGAGCAGGATTCTAGCCTCGAATCAGGATATAACATACTAAAATATTTTAAATATTATTCGAACCAACCATTAGACAGACAAAAGAAATGATTGAAAGTAGAATTACGATAATGAAATAGGAGTTACACAAAGGAAATCAGTTTAAGGACGGAATTCTTGGACTGTTAATTTAAAAAAAATCAACTTCTGCGGAAGGGGTTTGATTTTGCGAGCCAAAAAATTATTGTTGCCGGACAAAGTCCACAGCGTTTTTAAACATGCGAATACCAACAGTTGTGCCGGTATCATGTGGTGTACCCCGTCGTTTGGCGATTTCTTTACGGCGTGTCCAGTCCGGATGGTTGGTCCAGTGATTAAAGGCTTCCGGATGCGGCATTAAACCGAATATGCGACCGCTAGCATCGCAGATCCCGGCGATATCATGTATCGACCCGTTGGGATTATACGGAAAACACCCGCCTGCCGGGCTGCCATTCGGAAGGGCATATTGAATTACAATTTGGTTATTTATCAATAGACGATCAAGGGTGGCGGCTTCGGTATAAAATTTACCTTCGCCATGACGCACGGGAAATTCGGCTTCTTCAATACCGCGGGTAAATATACACGGCGATGCGGGATTCACTTTCAATTTTACCCACTGGTTCCTAAAATTGCCACAATCATTGAACGTCAGTGCCGCCGACCGCATCTGATAATCGTAATCCAAGCCGGGTAAAAGTCCGAGATTCACCAGTGATTGAAATCCGTTACAAATTCCGAGAACAAGCTTACCGCTTTCGACAAATTCAAGCATTTTATCGCCGATATGAGTTTTCATGTGAACGGCCTGAATCACACCCGCACCGTGATCATCTCCCCAGCTAAATCCACCAATGAAAACCATAATCTGAAAATCTTCCAATTTGGCCGTGCCGTCGATCAGGGAGTTGATATGAACCCTGCTGGCATGGGCACCGGCAAGTTCAAACGCATAGGCCGTCTCATGATCACAATTTAATCCGTAACCGGTCAGAACCAGTACATTTACGTCATTCATATCAAATCTCCAAACGGTTTTTTCCAAGCCGTTCTAAGATCCTGCACCGATGTATCAACCGCGGGGGTATCATTCAGGCCTCGGATTATAAAATCCGGTTCGGCTAAAATTTTTCCGATACAGGCGCAAGTCAATCCCTTAAAACACGCTTCAAAATCCTGTCGATTGGCCGGATCGACGGTTACGATAAAACGACCGGCCGATTCGGAAAACAAAATTGTGTCATCTCGATCGACATTTTCCACCGGTACCTGTCCCAGATCTACCTCCATACCGAGGTTGCCGCCCATCGCCACCATGGCCAGATGTACGCCCAATCCCCCCCGATACATGCCGTGCGCCGAGGCCACAAGTTCTCCGGCGATGGCATCACTTAAGGTACGATAGACCGCGATGAACTGCTCCGGTAGAACCCTGGGAACGTTGCGTCCAATATAGCCGAAATGTGCGTAATATTCCGAACCGCCAAGTTCGTTGCGGGTGGTACCCAGCACGTATATCAGATCTCCGGGTAATTTACTGTCCAACGTCACGCAGCGAGTTACATCGTCAATAACAGAAATAGCCGAAAACTGGAGCGTTTCCAGGGCGGAGATCTTGTGAGTTTCGCCATATCTTCCAGGCAGATAGCCATCCACATACATGCTGTCTTTGCCGGAAAGCAACGGTATTTCATAGGCCCGGCAAATATCACGCAATGCCCAACATGCGCGCACGAGCTGAGCGGCTTTAAATTTGCCATCTGGATTGTCCGTTGGATGATATTGAATATTCGGCCAGCAGAAATTGTCAACCCCACCGATATGATCAAGATTCGATCCAACCGCCACCAAACGCCGTATGGCTTCATCAATGCTGCAGCTTGCCATATGAAAGGCATCAATGGCCGAATAGGTGGGCAGCAATGCCTGAGAAAACGCAAGACCTTTTGGGGAATTCAGCACAGGTCGAATAACAACAGCATCGCTGGTGACATCCCGATTCGCACCTACCAGGGGCTTGATGACACTGGCACCTTGGACTTCATGATCGTATTGCCGGGTAATCCACTCGGTGGAACATACATTGGGGCGTGATAAAAGATCCTTTAGCAGACTTGTATAATCATGGGGGCTATTCAGAACCGGCTCCAACAGCCCGCGTCGCTCCGGGGGCTCCCACTCGGCTTCAAACTCCCATTGGGGAAATCCAGATTTAAGAAAATCCATATCCACATACGCACAGGTTTTGCCGTTATAGGTGATGTGCAGTTTACCCGAATTCGTGTAGCGGCCGATGACGGTGCTTTCAACGGCATGCTTTTGCGATAGATCAAGGAAGCGCTTCAAATCTTGCGGGCCGATCGCTACGGTCATGCGCTCTTGAGATTCGGAAACCCAGATCTCCCACTGGTCGAGCCCGTCATATTTCAACGGAACCTTTTCAAGTTCAATCTCACACCCATTGGAAAATCGTGCCGACTCGCCAACCGAAGATGACAGTCCGCCGCCGCCGTTATCCGTAATAAATCGAATAAGCCCTTCATCGCGGGCCTCCAGCAGAAAATCATGCATCTTCTTCTGAGTGTACGGATCACCAATCTGGACATGACCGGCCGGTGTATGTTCCGAGAATGTTTCTGAAGCCGCCGTTACACCGTGGATGCCATCTTTGCCGACCCTACCCCCGCACATGATCACCAGATCACCCTCAGATGTTCGTTTCAGCTCAGCGGGTTCGCCTTTGATCTGGGACGGCATAATACCCACCGCGGTAACGAAAACCAGGCATTTTCCCAAATATCCCGGATGAAATAGCACTTGGCCGAAGGTGGTCGGAATACCGCTTTTGTTACCGCCGTCGCGAACCCCCTCGATAACCCCCTCTAAAAGGCGCCTGGGGTGTAAGCGCGGTTTAAGCTCACCCTCATAATCCCATGGTCCGACGCAGTAACCGTAGCTTCCCATGACCAGACGCGCGCCTTTTCCGGTTCCCAGGGGATCTCGGTAAACCCCCACAATTCCGGTGATCGCACCGCCATAAGCTTCCATATTGGAAGGCGAGTTATGGGTCTCACCGGTTATGACATAATGGTGATTCGAATTGAAACGACCGGCCCCCGCATTATCCCATAAAACCGAAATTACCCAGGGTTTTTTTTCTTTTAGCGCTAGGGTGGGTGACTCGATACAGGTTTTAAAAAGATTATCCACAACCTCGCTCTGCCCGCTGGAAAGATCACGATAACGAAAAAGGCCGCGAAAGGTATTGTGATTACAGTGATCGCTTCTCGCTTGGGATATGTATTCGAGCTCGACATCGGTAGGGTCGGACAGATAGACCTGAGCGCGTGAGCTCTGGACGTTTTTGTCCGTAAAATAAGCGCGAATGGTGGGAATATCGTTCGGGTTTAAAGCTAAATTGCGTTCGTTGCTGACCGTCTTAAGAGATTGATCGCTGTCCACCGGTATGGTCGTAAGTGTTGGAATATGGTCCAGCTTAACTTTAGGGATAATATATCCGATACCATGGGTCGGATTCCACTGTTCGGAAGAATAAATTTTCCACTGCTGAATAATATCATTAGCCAACAATTCAGCGGCAATTTTTTCTAAATCTTCGCTGGACAGGTTTTTACCTTCCACACAATAGCGCCTGGAGGTGTAAATCGCCTCATTGGGGCCGAATGTAATGCCTAATAGATCTTCAATGGCCTCTACGGCGGTGCTGCCCGGATTATCCCTTACCCCCGGACGATATCCCACCCAGATCGTCCAGTCAAATTTTACATCAAGCGGATCAAAGGAAGATACTTGGGTAACCGGATTGGTAAAGATTTCTTTTTGAATGGTCACAAGCTGCTCGATTGTCAGCTTTGCATCGATCGTGACCACATGAAGGCAGCGCACCCGGGAAAGTTTGATATCAAAATAATACTTCGCCTTTTGGCGGATCCCCTCTCCTTCCGCATCGAACAAATGGTCCTTTATCGCAATTTCAAGTCTTGCCGGCATGATTAAAAAAGAAGATGGCTGATGGTCCTTTTATACAGCAGAACGACATAAATCATTGCGTATACATACACAGCGCTCTGCATGTTTGAAACTATGCGGTAGTTTTAAAATCAACAATTCAAAGGGCAAATACGCAATTTATTATGACGCTGTGTATAATTTCAGAAAAGATTCATGTCAACTTGGTTCAGTTCGTTTTAACCTATAGCGTATTAGCAGGGTTTCTCCCATGACGGGGTAGCTAAAGAATACCTCGGACCCATTTGGAAATATCATTATAAAAGACCAAGACGATCAGTAAAATAATGATAAATAAACCGATTTGCTGAGCAACTTCACGCACTTTCAGATTAACTGGGCGCCGCTTCACCGCTTCAATAAAAAAGAAAAGCAAATGGCCCCCATCCAGCACGGGTATGGGCAGCAAGTTGATGATGGCAAGATTAATGCTGATTAAGGCAATGAAGGATATCAAGTTGCCGATACCGGCTTTGGCTTGATCACCGGCCATTTTGGCAATCATGATCGGTCCGCCGATAGTATCTGTGGATATATCGCCGCTGATCAGCTTGACAATAATAATGACCATCAGCTCCGTGACTCTGTAAGTTTGGATAAAGCTTTCAGTAACCGCTTGGAGAGGGTTTAGATCCTCGGTATAGGTTTCTCCCGAATAGGTGATGCCGATCATATACCGCTGGATAGCTTCGCCAAATAGATTCTGGGTCGTAACCAGCTCCGGGGTGATGGAAAACGCCAACCGGGTACCCTCGCGTTGGACCGCAACGGATAGCGTTTTTCCGTTACTGCCATTTATAATCTCGGTCATATCATCCCAGCTGACCACCGGGTTATCATCTATAGCAACAATCAGATCACCCTGTTTGAGTCCGGCCGTAAATGCGGGGGATCTTTCTTTTACTTCTCCAACAGAGGGCTTTAAGATCAACCTGCCTGTGAATTGGAAAATCCCAATAAATATAATTATCGCAAGCAGCAGGTTAAATAAGGGTCCGGCCGCCACGATAAGTATCCGTTTTAAGACATGCTTGTGGGTAAATGAAAGGTGGATCAGCTCAGGGTCAACCTTGGCATCCGGTTCTTCCCCCACCATCTTGACATAGCCGCCAAGGGGGATTGCAGAAAGACGATAATCGGTGATGCCGATCTTTTTGCCGATCAGGCGCGGTCCAAAACCCAGCGAGAATTTTTCAACACCGACACCAAAAAGTCTTGCCATCAGAAAATGACCCAATTCATGAAAAAAAATCAGAACGCCCAATACGACGATAAATGCAAAAATATTAGTGCCCATGGCTGATTTAGTTACACGTTATTTGTTATTGGTTAGTTTCAGTTCTTTAATAATCTCCTCTGCCTGCTGCCTGGCCCAACGGTCGGCTGCAATGATATCGGAGAAAATCGGCTTGCAAACGACGTGGTGGTTTTCCATCGTGTTGGCGATAACCTTGGCAATATCCAAAAACGATATCAATTGTTCCAGAAAGGCATTCACAGCAACTTCATTGGCAGCATTTAGCACCGCCGGCAGCGTTCCCCCGATTTCACACGCCCTAAGGGCCAAATCCAGACATGGAAACTTTTCTAAATCCGGTTGCTGAAACGTCAGCGCCGTATTGCCGGTAAAGTCCGGCAATGGTTGCTTTAACGGAAGCCGCTCTGGATATGAAAGCGCATATGCAATGGCTGCTTTCATATCCGGTATCCCGAGTTGGGCCATAATGGATCCGTCTTTGTAGGCGACCATTGAATGAATAATGCTTTGGGGATGAATCACCACCTCTATCATATCCCGTGAAACACCGAAGAGATGTTTGGCTTCCAAGACTTCCAAGCCTTTATTCATCAACGTGGCTGAATCAATGGTAATTTTTCTTCCCATATTCCAATTGGGATGTTTTAAGGCATCCGCCACACTAATATTTACGAATTTATCCAGGGGCAAATCTAAAAACGGCCCTCCCGAAGCAGTTAACAGAATCTTATCTACATCTTCTTTGCGCTGTCCCTCCAGACACTGGTAAATGGCACTATGCTCGCTATCAATGGGAAGAATTTGAATGCCTTTTTCGCCGGCCTTCTTGATGACAATCTCACCGGCCATTACAAGTGTCTCTTTATTGGCCAATGCGATGGTTTTACCGGCTTCGATAGCCGCCAGGGTCGGCCCAAGACCTGCAGCACCAACCACGGCGATTACCGTTATATCGAGGGCCTCATGGGAGGCGGCAGCACGGTAACCGGAATCACCATATAAAATCTCAACCTTTTTTCCGACGGGCAGTGTGCGTTTAAGTTCCCGCGCGCAGTCTTCGTCAAATACAACCGCAATTTCAGGGTTAAATTGATCTACCTGTTCAGCCAGAAGCGAAACGTTTTTCTTGGCGGCAAGCGCTTTGACTGAAAAGTGCTGCGGATACTTAGCGACTATTTCAAGAGCGTTGCGGCCGATGGAACCCGTTGATCCGAGGACCGAAAGATGCTTCATAGACGGCAATTTACATTACGGTGTTCGTTCATTAAAATATATGCACCTTAAACAGATATGCCACCGGTGCTGCAAATAACAGGGCATCAATCCGATCAAGAAAGCCCCCGTGGCCCGGTAATAGACCACCGGAATCTTTTACATGAGACGCCCGTTTAAGTTCAGACTCAAACAAATCACCCACCTGACCGGCTATGCCGACCGCGAGAAAAAACAGGACGCTGCCGCCCCACGGCAGTTGCGGCAAAAAAAAATATTTCCCGATTGCACCTATCAAGACATTTGCAACCAGTCCGCCACATGAACCCTCTATGGTTTTTCCCGGACTGACCGCCGGGCACAATTTATGACGCCCGATAAGCGTCCCGACATACAGGGCAGTCATATCCCCGGCAAAGATGATGCTCAGCAGAAAGAAAATCCAAGTCATGCCCGCATGGCCGTTTCGTATAATAATCAAAAAAGACAGCAAAATCGGGATATAGATGATTCCTTGAATTTGTATTTTGATAATGTCAATTACTGATGAATCGGTTTTAAATTGAAATAGCGAAAATAAGGCAGACAAAAGAAGATTCAATGCAGCAATGACCAAAATAATCTCAAGACCTTTCAGGTAAGCGGCCCAGATGATAACCAGGCTGACAAAAAAAGCCCAGACAACAATGATGTTGGATTGCCCTTTTGATTTAGCACCTAATATAATGCGAAAATATTCCCACAGTGAAATCAAGCAGCCGACGGTTACCAGCAAAGTAAAAAGCACGCCGCCTTTGTAAACCAGATAAATGAGAAATGGCAACGCGCCAAGTCCTGTTATCCAACGTTTAAGATGCACGCGTATCCTCGCTCCCCCTTACGTTTTCATCAGTTATGAGGAATCAACGACAAGCCGCAAAGCGGGTGGCTTGGATTTTCGGCCATAGGCCGGAAAGACAAGGGCACAGCCGTACTCTTATTGTTGCGTTTGCAACCAGGTGCGAAGCACCCGCTTTGAAAGCAAACCATCAATCCATTCATCTCGGTTAGACTCTGCCGAACCTTCGTTCCCGACGCTGGTAATCTTTTATAATTTGCAGAAATTCTTGCTTGCCGAAATCCGGCCACAGGGTCGGCGTAATATAAAGTTCCGTATAGGCAATTTGCCAAAGAAGAAAATTGCTGATTCGCATTTCGCCGCTGGTTCGAATCAAAAGATCGGGATCCGGTATTCCCTGAGTATATAGGTGTTCAGCAATAATTCGTTCGTTGATTGCATCAGGCTCGATTTGTCCCATTTTACATTTTTTTAAAAGTGCTTGAACCATCCGGACAATCTCGGCGCGGCCGCCATAACTCAATGCGAGATGCAGGTACAAGGCGTTGTTTTTTTCGGTCAATGTCATAACCTTGCTCAATTCCCGGCGAACATCTTGCGGCAAGCGCTCAATTTGACCCATCACATTGAGACGGATATTCTTTTCTTGCATCTCCTTTTGTTCAGACTTCAAGAATTTCTTAAGAAGGGTCATTAATGCATCGACTTCATTTTTGGGTCGCTGCCAATTTTCAGTGGAGAAGGCATATAGGGTCAGATGGGAAACGCCGATTTCACGGCAGGTTCGAACCACCGCACGGACCGCGTCAGAACCTTTTTCATGCCCCTGGATACGACTTAAGCGATGCTTTTTGGCCCACCGGCCGTTGCCGTCCATAATGATGGCAACATGGTTGGGGAGGTTGGTGGTATCAATTTGTGTTAGATTGTCGGAAGATGAATTAGAATTCAAGAATCTCTTTCTCTTTTTCTTTAAAGCAATCCTCAATGAGCGTGATGTGCTCATCGGTTATTTTTTGGGTTAGCTCCTGGGCCTTGAAGGCTTGATCTTCTGAAATTTCGCCATCTTTTTTTAGACTCTTCAACAAATCGTTGGCGTCGCGCCGGATGTTTCGAACCGTAACCTTATGATCTTCGCACATCTTGTGCACGACTTTGACTAGTTCTTTGCGTCGCTCTTCGGTAAGTGATGGGATAGCAATTCGTATGATCTTGCCGTCATTTGACGGGGTAAGACCCAGATCGGATTTTAAGATGGCCTTTTCAATTTCTTTAATCATGGAGACATCCCAAGGTTGAATCGTAATCAGACGACTTTCCGGCACAGCCAGCGTGGCCATCTGATTTAGCGGTGTCACCGTGCCATAGTAATCAACCCGAATCGCATCGAGAATAGATAAGGATGCACGGCCCGTGCGAACACGATTTAATTCCTTTTTAAGGTTGTCTACCGATTTTTTCATACTCTCTGTGGTTTCGTCATATATCTCATCTATCATGGATGTTCACCCTATAGTGGATTTTGCAAAGTATTTTATATAGGCCGGTTAATGGTGAGATTCCTCTGAAATATATTTTATTATTGGTTGATCAGGGTCCCGATATCCTCACCGCAGACGACTCTTTTGATGTTGCCTTGCTCTTTGAGTTTGAACACCGCAAGGGGGAGCTGATTATCCATGGCTAGGGAGAACGCCGTAAGGTCCATCACTTTTAGCTGTCTTTCCAAAGCATCCCGGTAAGTGATTTGTTTTATCAATTTGGCATTTTTATTTACAACCGGATCTGAATCGTAGACACCATCGACTTTGGTTGCCTTTAGAAGAATTTCCGCATGAATTTCTTGGGCGCGAAGCACCGCGGCTGTATCTGTCGTAAAATAGGGATTACCGGTGCCTGCTCCAAATATAACAACGCGTCCTCTTTCAAGATGCCGAACTGCTCTGCGCAAAATATAGGGTTCGGCAACCTCATGCATTGAGATGGCCGTCTGCACCCTGGTTTGGAGACCTTTTTTCTCCAATGCATCTTGCAGCGCAAGGCTGTTTATCACGGTGGCCAGCATTCCCATGTGATCGGCGGAGGCTCGATCCATTCCAAGGGAGCTGGCAGCGATACCCCTGAATATATTTCCTCCGCCGACAATGATGGCCGTTTGTACGCCCAAATCGACGATTGAATAGATCTCATCCGCCACGTATTTGATCATATCAAGGCCAATGCCGAAGCCTTGCTCCCCCATAAGGGCTTCACCACTCAATTTAATCGCAATTCGTTTATAACGCGGCTGATCCAAAATTAGGATTCTCCGATTTGATAGCGTACAAACCGCTTAATGGTTATGTTTTCTCCGATTTTAGCGATGAGATCATTTAAAAGATCAGATACAGTTATATCCGGATTACGCACGTAAGCCTGGTTCAGTAGACAATTATCTTTGAAAAACTTGTTGAGTTTTCCCTCTACAATTTTTTCGATGACGTTTGCGGGTTTTCCCATCTCCACGACTTGAGCATGGTAAATTTCTCTTTCTTTTTTTACGATATCTTCCGGAACATCTTCAGGTCGTATACCCAAGGGGTTGCTGGCGGCAATATGCATGGCAATATTTTTTGCAAACTCCTTAAATTCATCATTTCTTGCCACGAAATCGGTTTCGCAGTTAACTTCTACCAGTACTCCCAATTTGCCACCCATATGAATATAGGAGTGGATCGTTCCCTCAGTCATAGCGCGCCCGGCTCTTTTTTGAGCAGTTGCCAAGCCTTTTTTTCTCAGAAAGTCAACCGCTTTATCCATATCACCATCGCACTCGGAAAGCGCATTTTTACAGTCCATCATTCCGGCCCCGGTCTTCTCACGGAGTTGTTTGACCAGTGTCGCACTAATTGTTGCCATTTTTTATTCTCCTGCTGTTTCCTCCTCGGTTGAGTCATCTATTTCGTCTAAATCAAGATCCTCTTCGCTGTTTGGCGTCTGCGTGGTTGATCGCCGAATTATTTCCACCACAGGACCCTCAGCTCCGTCTGAAATCACTTTTCGCTCACCCGGTTCCAATTCTGAAGCGGCGAGCTTAACTTCGCTTTCTTCTTCGGTTTCCTTATCTGCTCGTGCCTGTAATTTCTCTTCTAAACGTGCTCGGCCTTCGAGACAGGCATCGGCTATTCTGGAGGTTATCAGTCGAATGGCCCGAATTGCATCGTCATTGCCGGGAATAATGTAGTCTATATCATCCGGATCACAATTCGTATCAACAATCGCGATAATGGGAATATTAAGACGCCTGCCTTCGCGAACTGCGATGGTCTCGTTTTTTGGGTCAACGATAAAAATGGCGCCGGGAAGTCCGTTCATGGTGCGGATGCCACCCAAGTTGCTGTCGAGCTTCACGCGTTCTTTCATGAGCTTCAGGCGCTCTTTTTTCGGGAAAACGTTGAGGGAGCCGTCATTCTGAATGTCATTGAGGTAGTTCAACCGATCGATACCCTTCCGGATCGTTTGAAAATTCGTCAGCATCCCCCCTAACCATCTATTGTGGACATAGAACATTTCACAACGGTTGGCTTCTTCATAGATAGCATCACGGGCTTGCTTCTTGGTACCCACAAAAAGAATTGACTTCCCCTCGGCAACCGTGTCAACTACAAAATCGTATGTTGTTTTGAACATGCCAACGGTTTTTTGAAGATCGATAATGTAAATCCCGTTTCTGGCCCCGAAGATGTATGGTTTCATCTTCGGGTTCCAGCGTTTGGTCTGATGACCAAAATGAACTCCGGCTTCCAGGAGCTCTTTCATTGAAACATATGCCATAATTCTCTCCCTTCTGATTTGGTTTTTCCTCCGCCACCGTCATCCTTACTTCCGACTTTCAGGGAAAGCACCCGGAAGCACGTCCAATGGCGTGTGAGTTAAAAAATTCATTTTGGATAACAAATTATATCCCTATCCGCAACATTTTTTTCTCATCTGAACGATCCGATCGTAACCATTGTAATCTTGTTTGCAAAAAAAATTATCGTATTGGCCACATGCCGTCATCATCTTACAAACAGCTTCTTTCTGATCATGGCCAATCTCCAATAGAAGCGTTCCGCCAGGTTTTAAATAAAGATGAGCACGGTCGATAATTTGTTTTAAGCTGCTGAGTCCATCGTGACCGCCATCTAATGCGAATGCCGGTTCAAATGCAACGATTTCTGGCTGAAGTTTGTGAAGTTCTCCGGTTTTAATGTAAGGTGGATTGGACAAAATCACGTCAAAGAAACATGTCTTCAGGCGCAGAGGATAAAACCAATCACCTAAAAAAAAATGGATGTTACCCTCAAGATGGTGTCGCTTTGCGTTTAGACGCGCAATCCCAATAGCGTTGGCGGATATATCCGAAGCAAAATAAAGATAAAGCGGATGTTGAGAAGCAAGCGACAGGATCACGGCACCCGAACCTGTACCGAGTTCCAATATCCGCTTCGGATGAGCACTCGATGCATCGGATAATACCTCCAGGGCTGTTTCCACCAGACATTCAGTCTCCGGTCGCGGTATGAGAACATCTTTGGTAACAACCAAATCAATTGACCAGAAACCCTTTATCCCAACAATATACGCAACCGGCTCCCGATTAATACGGCGATTGAGAACGGCTTTGAACCTGTTCAATTCATCGTCCCTAAGCGGTTGATCGTAGCGCAGGTATAAATCGATGCGCTCCAAGTTCAGCACGTGCGCCAAAAGTATTTCAGCAGCGGTTCTGGGACTATCGATATCATGGGCCTTAAAATAGGACGTCGCCCACTGGATAAGTTTGATGATGTTCCATTCAGGACGTTTGAGCTTGTGCTGATCATGCATGCTGTAACGCTTGGGCCTGATAAAAGGTGCTCAGCTGATCAATCAATTCTGCTAAGTCGCCTTGCAGGATGTTTTCCAGTTTATAAAGAGTTAGGCCGATACGATGATCCGTAACCCTTCCTTGTGGGAAATTATAGGTTCTGATTCTGCCGCTTCGATCCCCGTCTCCGATCTGATTCTTACGTTCTTCGGATCGCTTTTCGTCCTGCTCTCGGATCATTTTATCCAGCAAACGGGCTCGCAACACTTTCAACGCCTTGTTTTTGTTTTTCAGCTGTGATTTTTCGTCCTGGCAGGTTACCACAAGGCCGGTTGGCAAATGGGTAATGCGCACGGCTGAATCGGTCGTGTTGACGCTCTGCCCGCCCGGTCCGGTAGATCGATACACATCAATTTTCAATTCTGCGGGATCGATGTGAACTTCAACATCTTCAGCTTCGGGCAACACAGCCACCGTAACCGCAGAGGTATGGATTCGACCCTGAGCCTCGGTGGTCGGTACGCGCTGGACGCGATGGGTACCACTTTCAAATTTCAAGGCACTATAAGCCCCTTTGCCATGCACCATGACAATAATTTCTTTCAAACCGCCAACACCGGTGGGATGATGGTTCATGACTTCCACTTCCCAATTGCGGTTCTCCGCAAACCGGCTGTACATTCGATAAAGATCACCCGCGAACAGGGTTGCCTCCTCTCCGCCGGTTCCGGCCCGGATTTCGAGAATAACGTTTTTCTCATCATTCGGGTCTTTGGGCAAAAGAAGAGTTTTAAGTTCTGCTTCAAATTTATCTTTCTCGGCCTTCAGCGATGCGATTTCATCCCGGGCCAAATCTTTAATTTCCGGGTCTCCATCTTTTAACAATTCTTGGCTCTCTTCGATATCTGCAACGGTCTGTTTGTATTTTTTCAAAACTGATACGACTTTATTCAGTTCGGCATGCTCGCGCCCATACTTCTGGTATGCCTCCTGATCTTGAACAATCTCAGGATTACTCAAAAGCGTTTCAATTTCATAAAACCGCTCTTCAATCCCTTTTAGCTTATCAAACATATCCTTACTTGCCTCATTTCTAATTTGGGTGCATCATAAAAACATTAAACATAAGGTCCGATCCAACCATATCATTAGATATGATTCGCCACTTCATCCGGCACGGTGACGGTCATTTTTCCTAGCAATGTTGAAGTTTTCTGAAATTCACGGAAGGAAATGACCTGGTTTTCAATTTCATTCGACGGGACAACGATGACCTTAGTGAGCAAGAATGCTGTCTCGGGCGAAACCTATCAGCCGACTAACGTCTTCGTCTATTTACAGGCGGGGCTAATCTAATTTGGCTTTTCTTGCTTTTGAAATTTTTCATATTTTTTGCGGAAACGTTCAATTCGTCCTGCGGTGTCAATAAGTTTTTGTTTACCAGTGAAAAATGGATGGCATTTTGAACATATCTCAACCCGTATATCCTTTTTCGTTGACCCGACCTCTATCTGATTGCCACATGCACATCGAATCGTCGTTTGAGCGTATTCCGGATGAATGTTATTTTTCATTATGTTGCAACTCCCTGTCTAAATTTTCAAGCATTCATTGAACTTAAAAATTCTTTATTATTTTTCGTTCCGGTCATTTTTTCGAGTAAAAATTCCATACTGTCAACTGTATTGAGTGAAGTCAACAGTTTTCTGAGTATCCAGACCCGATTAAGGATATCTTCAGATAAAAGAAGTTCTTCTTTGCGGGTGCCGGATCGCTTAATGTCGAAGGCGGGCCATACGCGTTTATCGGAAAGCCTTCGGTCCAACTGAATCTCGGCGTTGCCCGTTCCTTTAAATTCCTCAAAAATGACTTCGTCCATGCGGCTGCCGGTATCAATCAGGGCGGTGGCGATAATCGTCAGGCTCCCACCTTCTTCAATGTTTCTGGCTGCGCCGAAAAACCGCTTGGGACGTTGCAGGGCGTTTGAATCAACCCCGCCGGATAAAATCTTTCCGCTAGGCGGCATGACCGAATTATATGCGCGAGCAAGACGCGTAATGCTATCCAGCAGGATGACAACGTCTTTTTTATGTTCGACCAAGCGCTTGGCTTTTTCGATCACCATTTCGGCAACCTGGACATGCCGTTCCGCAGGTTCATCAAATGTGGAGCTGATAACCTCTGCTTTGACCGTTCGCTGCATGTCGGTAACTTCTTCGGGTCGCTCATCGATCAGCAAGACAAAAGGCACTACGTCTTTATGACTGGTGATGATGGCATTGGCAATATGTTGCAACAACATGGTTTTACCCGATCGCGGAGGAGAGACGATCAAGCCTCGCTGTCCAAATCCTAGCGGTATCATTAGATCCATTATCCGTGTGGAATAATTTTCAGAATCGGTTTCAAGATTGACTTTGCGCTCAGGATAAAGGGGTGTCAAATTATCAAAAAGAATTTTATCCCGCGCTATTTCGGGATCTTCGAAGTTGACAGCCTCTACTTTAAGTAAAGCAAAATAGCGCTCGGACTCTTTTGGCTGCCGTATTTGTCCTGAAATGGTATCACCGGTCCTCAAATTGAAGCGACGAATCTGAGAAGGTGATACATAAATGTCATCAGGACCGGGCAGGTAATTGGAATCCGGTGATCTCAGAAAACCAAATCCGTCCGGTAAAATTTCCAGCGTTCCTTCGCCGTAAATCAAGCCGTTTTTTTCAATTTGGGTCTGCAGCAATGCAAACATCAGTTCTTGTTTCCGCATCCCGGCGGCTCCGTCGATATGGAATTCTTTGGCCATCCGGGTTAGTTCACTGATATTCTTTTCTTTAAGCTCAACAATGTTCATCAAAACGTTTCCCCTTTTGCATGTTTGCGGTTTTGTTTTTTATAAGGTTAAAAATAAGTTGACATGAAAACATCTGGTCAACCTGCCAGCTGGAAGATAAACACATCAGGGATCTCGTAGATCGAACGGTACTATTCAGCACCCAAGATGATCATGTTCACCATAAAGGAGGTCAAAAATCAAAGATTCTAAAAATATTGAATAGACCAAATAATGTGTTTATCAAATATAAACGTCCTCGCACAGGTAACGGATGGATTTGATCCATGTCGGCTGTTAAGGAGGAATTTGAGTGTTAAGTGAATTCCTTTAGAAGAAATTAATAAGGAAACCTCTCAATCTGGCGGGCTTCATGCTTTTTTCATCATGTGAAGTTTAAGAATAAATCATATTTCGCATTCTGTCAAGCAGTTTCCTTTTTTCGCGCTCAATTGGCTCAAAAAGCTTAAGTATCCACATTTGTGTTGCATACCTGCTCAGATTGAACTAATTCTTTCATATTATTAAAGATGACTTCATTTCATCGCTCACCGATAACCCGGTATAATCAGAGAAGCGGTTTCAATGAGATGATTCAGATAAATTCAAACATTTTTCCAAAAGTCCAAGGAGCCTATATGGTTGGCGGGTCGATCCGAGATCTACTTCTGGGAAAGTCCCCCATCGATTATGACATTGCTGTCATGGAGGATCCGAAGAAATACGCACAACAGGTAGCTGCGAACATGTCAGGTCATCTAGTTGAACTCGGAAAGCCTGGCCAAACCCTTATCCGGGTGGTTTCGGAAAGTCATCATATTGATATCTCTCGTATAAACGGAGCGTCTATCGAAGAAGATCTTCATAACAGAGATTTTACAATCAATGCCATGGCCTACGAGCTGTCTTCAGGAAAACTTATTGATTGCTCAGGCGGTCAACGGGACTTAGCCAACAAAATCATTCGTTCGGTATCCCACAAGGCCTTTGAAAATGATCCGGTTCGATTACTCCGTGCTTACCGAATAGGAGCGTGTCTTAATTTCGCTATAGCGCCGAAAACCCTATCTGCTATTCAACGTCATGCCGATTTAATCCAGAATTCAGCAGGCGAACGTATCCGCGAAGAACTATTTAAAATGTTGGGCACACGCATATCACATCGGTTTTTATCTCAAATGGCAGAAAGCAAACTGTTGTTCAAGATCTTTCCGGAGCTTCTATCCTTAAAAAAATGCCGTTTCTATAACTGCCCTAAACCAAATGCCTTTGCGCACACGCTGGCTGCCTATGGCCATCTTGAAAACATGCTGACGGATCTCAATCAATTTCTGCCGAAATCCCTTAAACCCTATTATCAACACTTTGATGACACATTAAACGTACTGCTTAAGTGCTGCATGTTATTTCATGATATCGGTAGAAAACGGATTCGCCCTCCGTACAATAACGGAATCCATCGTTTTTATGGACATGAAAAAAAAAGTGCCGAAATGGCCAAAGGTATTTGTAAACGGTATAAATATTCAACCCCTCATACGAATTATATCCATTTCATTGTCCGGCACCATACCCAACCCTATCTTCTTTTTGCAGCCGATCAAAATAAAACGCTGGCACCTAAAGATTTGACGCGATTTTTTATGGAATGCACGGATCGGATTCCCGATTTGATGTTGCATGCGATCGCAGAAATGAAAAGCAAAAGCGGCAGATGCACGCCTGAGCGCCAGGCGTTTTTAGATTTTGCTGTACACATGCTGCAAGATGATTACGCCGTATTTAAGTCGAAGGCATCAACACCGCCGCTCATAAACGGTCATGATATCATCCAAGCATTTGGGTTAAAACCCTCCCCGCTGTTTAAAGCGATTCTGCGCTTTATTGAAGAAGAACGCCTCTCGGGAAAAAAAATGACCCGGGCAGATGCGTTGCATTTGGCAAAAAAATATTTAAAAAATCATCACGTTACGAAATAGTCTGGGTCGGCATCGCATAAAAAAGGCCTATCCCTAAGGGTGAACCTTTTAATTTCCAGGCCCATAGAAACAGCCAAAAGATCAGTTTAACTCTCCCAAAGCAGAAAATATGCGATCCCGAATTTCATCTACCTTGCCGACACCTTTGATCCGAATATAAGTCGGAGCGGAAGCATCCTCGGTGCTTTCCCAATTTTTATAATAGTCGATCAATGGCTCGGTTTGGGCATGATAAACATCCAAGCGTTTACGAACGGTTCCTTCCTTATCGTCGTCTCTCTGGATCAAGGGTTCACCGCTAATGTCGTCTTTTCCTTCCTCTTTGGGAGGATTGAAAATGATGTGATAGCTTCGTCCGCTGGCCAAATGTACCCAGCGTCCGCTCATGCGCTTGATGATTTCTTCGTCTGGCACATCAATGTCTACCACGGCATCAAGCGGCACACCGGCTTTCTTCATGGCATCGGCCTGCGGTATGGTTCGCGGAAACCCGTCAAAAAGAAATCCTTTCTCACAATCAGGCGCTTGAATGCGTTCTTTAACCAAGCCAATAATGACATCATCAGGCACCAATTGTCCGGTATCCATATACGTCTTGGCTTTATTGCCTAGCTCAGTACCTTCTTTTACAGCTGCCCGCAGCATATCTCCGGTTGAAATCTGCGGTATCTGATACTTTTCTTTAATATAATTGGCTTGGGTGCCTTTGCCCGCGCCGGGTCCGCCCAGCAGAATCAATCGCATAAATAAACCTCCTTCTTTTAATTTTAACCGATACGCCCCAAAAATTTTGAAGGCAGAGTATGGACAAATGCCGGCTGAGTGTCAAGACAATATTGGGCGTATCATTTAACCTGAGCGTTTATACCCTGGAGTTATTCACAAAAAACTATATTTTATTACAAATTTACTTGCCAATCTCGGCATTTTTTTATATAAAAGTAGGGTTTAAAACACTAATATCGATAAAAACATGGAAATTTCAATAACTTATAAAATCTTCCAATGGCAGGAAGGGGGCGAGAAATTTGAAGGAAATTGAAGTCAGAGTCATCGACAATGACATTGAAAAGGCCATGCGCATATTGAAAAAAAAGATTCAAAACGACGGTCTATTTAAGCGCTTGAAATTAAAAAAAAGCTACGAAAAACCCAGCGAATACAGACGTCGAAAAATGCGTGAAGCCTTAAGACGCGAAAGAATAGCAGCCGCAAAAGCCAGACATCGAAGATAACCACCAACCTTCAACAATGCAAAACCCGGCAGAGGCCATTTCCGCCGGGTTTTTTTATATAAAACGCTATGGATACATATGATAGATGTTTGAAGACAATGTATGGGTTGAGGAGATTTGGCATCAAACTCGGCCTATCAACCATTAAGAATATATTGAAAGGCCTGGGAAATCCCCAGGATAATTTCGAATGTATCCATGTGGCCGGCACAAACGGCAAAGGTTCTGTGGCAGCCGCCCTGGCGTCCATCTTACATGTGGCCGGTTATCATGTCGGGCTTTATACTTCCCCTCATCTCATACGGTTTAATGAACGCATACGCATTAATGAACAGCAAATTACCAACGATGATGTGGTGGCTGCCTATCAGGCTGTGCGACGCGTGCATTATGGACAGCGGGAACCGACATTTTTTGAGTTTGCCACGGCCATGGCGCTTTATGAATTCGGCCGCCAAAACGTGGACTGGGCGGTTATCGAAACCGGTATGGGAGGGCGTCTGGATGCGACCAATATGATAAAACCTGCGCTTTCGGTCATCACCAATGTATCCTTGGAACATCGCGACTATTTAGGCAACACGTTATCCCAGATTGCCAGGGAAAAAGCGGGAATTATAAAAAAACAGACGCCGGTGATCACCGGGGTCAAACAGACGTCGGCCATCTCAGTGGTCAAAGAAGTGGCTCAGAAAAAATCAGCTCCGCTTTACCGCTATGGAAAAGAGTTCACGGTTAAACGCCACAAGTCCGGCGGGTTTTCCTATTATGGCATCGTGCATAATTGGCATAATTTGCAAACCAGATTATTAGGTGACCATCAAATTGACAACAGCGCTTTGGTGCTGGCCGCAATTGAGATTCTAAAACAGAGAAAAGTAGGCATTTCACTGCAAAACATCAAAAAAGGACTGACCGACATGCACTGGCCGGGCAGACTCGAAATTGTTTCCAAGGATCCGTTCATCGTACTTGACGGGGCCCATAATCTCATCGCCGCTCGACACCTGGCTCGATACATGTCACAAAACCTTGCCGATCGAAGAATTATATTGGTTGTCGGCATACTCAATGATAAGCCTTATGCGTCCATACTAAAAAGCCTGCTACCCCTTTGCCGTCGGGTGATATTAACCCGAGCGCGAATCGATCGCGCTTTGGATCCGAAAACGCTGTATACGGTTGCCAAAGAAACCATTGCAAATATAGCCATTATTCCCGATGTGACACAGGCGGTAGCTCATGCCGTCGAAGAATACCGTCCAAAGGAGGCTATTTGCATTGCCGGCTCGCTTTACGTCGTTGGAGAAGCCATGGAAGCCTTTGAAAAAGGACTAATACCGTCAATAAAAAAAATATGAAGCTAGAATTAGCGGATTCCAAATTGGATGTTTATAATTTTGAAGATTCGGATGAGGCCAAAACCCTTTGAACTTGACTTGCATAAGCTTCTGAATTAGTCTACCAGTCGAATTTACAAGATTAAATGATTTGTATACAAACAGGTAAGAGCCTATAATTGTTCGCATAAGGCCAGATTCAATTAGTAGTGATTCTTTCTTCTGTATTCTGACTTCTGACATCTGTTTTGCATGCGCCCGTAGCTCAGGGGAAAGAGCGTCAGCCTCCGGAGCTGAAAGCCGCTGGTTCGAATCCAGCCGGGCGTACCAATAAAAATAAAGGGTTTAGAGAAATATCTAAACCCTTTCCTATTGTATGCTTTCGAATTTCCAACCCTATTTATTCACGTATTGTTTGGCTTTATTTTTCGCTTTTTCGTTATTGCTGGGCTTTATTGGGGGACATTTTTCTTTTTTTCATCAAAAACGGCGTCAAAGCATCCATTGACCGGCTTTATTCTTGAAACTTGACCTCGAAGAACTTTATCTGATATTAGGAAGGCAGTTTCAAATACATTAACCTTAAAAAAGAGGTTGTCATGTTTTGAATTTGAAGGCCCCATTTCTCATAGAGAGGTGGGGTTTTGTTTTGAAGAGCTAAAAAGTCTGCCTCATAGGCAGGGTTTTTAGCAATTAACCGAAAGGAGGATCATATGACAAAAAGAATATTGGAAATATCACTTTCGCTTTTTCTAATCGCTTGTGTGATAGCTTTAATCATAGGGATTTTTTCACTAAAGCCATTTTATGATTCGGGGTTAAAAATCATGGCAGACAGCCAAGAGGTATTACAAGATAGCAAAGTCTTGATTAAGGAAATGACCGAGGGGATTGCCGAAACCAAAAAAACTCCCACTGAATTGGTTAAAATGCTTCAAAACAGCAACTTATTGTTTAAGGAAATGACGGAGGCAATTGAAGAAACCAAGGATGCACCAAAAGAATTGGTGAAATTATTACAAGAAATCAGATTGTTGGCCGGAGAAGTTAAAGATACGGTGACTGTAGCCAAAAAATCTCAAAGTGAACTGACAGAGTCAGCAAATAATGCAAGGGATATTCTTTATGAAATAGCAATAGCTTCATTTATTTTGTCTTTGTCGGAGGAAAGGATTATTTCCTCAGCTGAAGCAGACTACATGATATTACAGAGTATCGAAACAATTGAAGGGCGCTCGGAACGATTTGGGAAACTTGCAAAAAGTATTATCGATTATAGAAAGGGCAAAATAAAACAGTGATTCGTTTGGGGACTAGGTTAAATTCAAAAGATTCAAATGAAGCAAGATCAGACGGAAACAGCAAAAAAAATAATTGAAAAGTTGTGATTACATCTACATATCTGGATTTCTGCAATTTTACAGATACTGTAATGATGGACTATGGATAAAACACTTAATTGATATCAAAGGTTTTAAAAGCCGTGGATTTTAGCATATATTTTCAATTGCACCTGTACTTGACGTCACGCTGGAATAGTGGCAGGAAAATTTATGGAATTCAAAATTTTATTTAATAACTAGGAAAAATCATAACCCCCTTAGCGACTTTATTTTGGGAAAGGAGGTTACAAATGCACGCGAAAGATTCACCATTCCCAACCGTTAACTCGCAAGGCAGGCTCGAATGTAAGGGAATTTGGGGGGGAATCAGTACTCGTGACACAGAACTCTCTGCTGGAAAGGTCATCGGGTCAATTTATTCCGCCCCATCTGAAGGTGGCCGGGGCGGAGATATTTACTACTTTGGAGTTTGTAAAGGCGATGAAATCACACGGCTGGCTATCGCAGATGTTACCGGTCATGGAGAGGCTGTCTCAGAAATAAGCCAGTATGTCTATGACTCTTTAAAGACTCATATGTGAGCGCCTGACAGTCGAGTCATCATGGGTGAGGTTAACCAACGAATTAGTAACCGTAGCCTGGATGCCATGACTACCGCGGCAGTTGTCGCGTACTACAGCCAGGAGAGTGAAGCGCGAGTTTCTTATGCCGGACACCCCCCTGTTCTATACAGGCGTGTAGCCGACACAGCCTGGACTTTTGCCAAACCGCCAGATCGTAAGGGTCTAGGTGATGGTTTTCCAATGAACATACCCTTAGCCATCGAATCGGACACACGCTATGGGCAATTTACGATTCCGATGACCATCGGGGATCAGCTCTTTGTCTATACCGATGGTATCATTGACGCACCTAGCCCCGAGGGTGAAAGCTTTGGATTAGCGCGTCTTAAAGATGTCCTTGATGCAAACATTAAAACCCCTCTTTCTGAACTCAAATCAGCAGTCCTGAGAGCATTGCATCAACATACAAAAAAAGAACTAGATCATGACGATATTACAATGATTGCTCTGGAGATTGGACCAAAAGCTAATGCTTCAGGAAAGGAGGAACTCATGGCTCCTGAAAAGCAGATAAAAGCATTTAATGAGTTTTACAATACGGCAAGTAATAACAAGATCTTAGATCCTAAGACAACACTCTTGATTCAAATGGCTACTGCTATGGCGGTAGGTTGTTATCCGTGAATGGAGCACTACCTTGGCGTGGCCAAGGAACAAGGAATCACCGAGGACGAGTTAGGTGCAGTTCAATCTATTGTAATGGCCGTCTCAGGCGGTAGACCTATGATGCAGTTCATGGATGTACAAAAAAGAGCCAAGAAAAAGGATGTGCCGGTTGATCCAGATTGCAGCGGGACTTGCTCATAAAAAAGGAATTATTCATTACCGATATCTAATA
>Ga0209536_100000259_pt1 | contig 83880 bp, 88 predicted proteins | sample DeeMarSeWOR28_12_FD_187461 | JGI IMG/M metagenome (GOLD analysis project Ga0209536, IMG submission 187461) | Marine sediment microbial communities from White Oak River estuary, North Carolina - WOR-2-8_12 (SPAdes) (version 2) | ecosystem: Environmental > Aquatic > Marine > Intertidal zone >... | reverse complement strand
AGGGGGACCGCTTTTTCGGCCCGCGCCTGCGCTATGACGCGCTGGAAGAGACCGGGGTTTTCGACCAGCCGACCTACGTCATCCAGCGCGAGCAGACCGCGCGCGGCAAGGCCGAGCGGGTCGACTTTCTGCGCCGCGACGTGTACCGCCTGGCCGACTCGACCTACACCACCTGCGCGCCGGGCCAGGACGACTGGGTGGTCGAAACCGGGGCGCTCGAGCTCGACTACACCATCGACGAAGCGCGTGTGAGCGACGCCAGGCTCAAGTTCTTCGACACCACGGTGCTCGCCCTGCCGTTCGCCAAGCTGCCCCTCGACAAGCAGCGCAAGAGCGGTTTTCTCACGCCGTACTACGCGCAGACTTCGAAACGCGGTTTCGAGGTCGGCGTGCCGTACTACTGGAACATCGCGCCCGAACAGGATGCGACCATCATGCCGGTGTACATGGCGAAGCGCGGCGCGCAGCTGAAGGGCGATTACCGCTACCTCGGGGGCAGCTACGCGGGCGATCTGCACGTGGAATACCTGCCGCACGATCGCCGCTTCGGCGATTCGCGCAGCGGATTTTCGCTGCGCCACAACCACCAGATCACGCCGCAGCTTTCCGGTGGCGTCGACATCAACAGGGTGTCCGACGACCAGTATTTCTCGGACCTCGCAAGCCAGGTGCGCTTCACCTCGATCGGCGTGCTGCCGCGCGAAGGCTTCCTGCAGTACAGCGGCGGCGCTGGCGCGTTCACCTACGGCGCGACCGCGCGGGTGCAGAAATTCCAGACGCTACAGGACCCGCTGGCGCCCACCGTGCCGCCGCACGAGCGCTTGCCGCAGCTGACCTTCGCGGGCGGCATCAACGACATCGGCGGGCTCGCCGACCTGGGGCTGCCTGCCGAGTACGTGCGCTATGCGCACCCGACGCTGGCCGAGGGCGGACGTTTCCTGGTGAATCCGACGCTGACCGTGCCGGTGCTCACGCCGGGATGGTTCCTGCGGCCGAAGCTGGGCTTACGCTACAGCACGTACGACCTGTCGCGCCTGACGCCCGGGGCGCCGGCCGGAACGTCGGCCCGGCCGAGCGCAACGATCCCCTGGTTCAGCCTGGACTCCGGGCTTGTTTTCGAGCGGCCTTTGCAGTGGGGCAATCGCCCGATGACGCAGACGCTCGAGCCGCGCGTGTACTACCTGCGCGTTCCGTACCGCGACCAGAGCGACATGCCGCTGTTCGACACCGCGCTGGCCGATTTCAACTTCGCGCAGATATTCAGCGAGAACCGCTTCTCCGGCGGCGACCGCTTCGGCGACGCGAACGAGGTCACGGTTGCGCTCAGCTCGAGGCTGCTCGGGGCCAACGGCACGGAATCGCTGCGCGGGACGATTGCGCAAAAGTTCTACTTTGCCGACGAGCAGGTCGGGCTGACGCCGGCTTCGCCGCTGCGCACCGGCGACAGCTCGGACATCCTCGCGTCGGTGGGCGGCGCGTTGTCGCCGGCCTGGAGCTTCGACACGACGGTGCAGTACAAGCCCGGCCTGGGCGTGCTCGACAAGTACAACGTCGCGGCGCGCTACGCGCCGGCGATCGGCAAGGTGATGAGTGCGAGTTACCGCTTTCAGCGCCGCCAGTTGCGCCAGCTCGATGTCTCCGCGCAGTGGCCCTTCGCGCGTGGCTGGTACGCGGTCGGGCGCTACAATTACTCCTTTCTCGACGGGCGGCTGCTGGAAGGGCTCGCGGGCTTCGAGTACAACGCGGGCTGCTGGGTGTTCCGCACGGTTCTTCAGACACTGCAGACCACGACCGATTCCAAGTCGACGGGGGTGTTTTTCCAGCTGCAGCTGAACGGGCTCGGTGAGATCGGCACGAAGGACATCGACACGCTGCTCAAGCGCAGCGTGCCGGGCTACAGCGTGACCAATCCGCGCGACCCGGCGCTGGCGCCGTCCAACCTGCGACCCCCGCTGCCGTTCCAGATGACCTACTGAGCCTGCCTACCGATGCTGCGTGTTCTCATTCTGATCGTCGTATCCGCCGCCCTGGCCTCGAGCGCGCTCGCCCAGCGCGTGCTGCCGGTCGACCGCATCGTGGCCGTGGTCGGCAGGGATGTCGTGACGATGACCGAGCTGCAGGCACGGGTTGGGGCTGCAGAGCGCGAGCTGCGCCGGCAGGGAACGGCGCTGCCGGACCGCAAGATCCTCGAGCGGCAGGTGCTGGAGCAGATGATTCTGCAGAAGGCGCAGCTGCGCCTGGCGCAGGACACCGGCATCCAGGTCGACGACGTGCAGCTCGATCGCGCCATCGAGCGCATCGCGGAAGGCAACCGGCTTTCGCTCCGCGAATTTCGCAGCCGGCTCGAGCGCGACGGCGTGTCGTTCGAACAGTTCCGCGAGGAAGTGCGCGAGCAGATCCTGATCGCCCGCGTGCGCGAACGCGAGGTCGACAACAAGATCCAGGTGAGCGAAACCGAGATCGACCTGTATCTCGAGGAAACCAAGGCGCCCGCCACCGAGCGCGTCGAGTACGACGTGGCGCATATCCTGGTGCGCGTGCCCGAGCAGGCCAACCCCGATCAGATCGCCACGGCGCGCGCGCGCGTGGACAAGGTGCGCGAGGAGGCGCTGGCCGGCGCGGATTTCGCGCAACTCGCCGCGACGTATTCGGACGGGCCGAATGCGCTGCGCGGCGGGGCGCTCGGCTGGCGGGGCGAAGACCGGCTGCCGGACCTGTTCACCAGTGCGCTGAAGGGCCTGAAGCAGGGCGAGCTGAGCGAGGTCCTGCGCAGCCCGGCCGGGTTCCACGTGCTCAAGCTGCTCGGCCGGCGCAGCGTGGGCGGGGCGGGCGGCGCAGCCGGGGGCGCGGCGGCCGGCCCGCAGGTCGTGCAGACGCATGCGCGCCACATCCTGGTGAAGACGAGCGAAGCCGTGTCGCAGGACGATGCGCGGCGCCGGCTGCTCGATTTGCGCGAGCGCATGGCGCGCGGCGGAGCGGACTTCGCCGAGCTGGCGCGGCTGCATTCAGAGGACGCCACCGCGGCACGCGGCGGCGACCTGGGGTGGCTCTATCCGGGCGACACCGTGCCGGACTTCGAGCGCGCCATGGACGCCCTGCAGCCCGGTGAGGTCAGCCTGCCGGTGCAATCGCCGTTCGGCTGGCATCTGATCCAGGTGCTGGAGCGTCGCAAGGCCGACATGTCCGCAGACCGCGTGCGGCTGCGCGCGCGGCAGGTGCTGCGCGAGCGCAAGTCGGAGGAGGCGTATCAGGAATGGTTGCGGCAGCTGCGCGACCAGACCTACGTCGAGCTGCGGCTCGAGGACCGCTAGGGCGGGGCATGGCCGCGCGGGTTCCCGTCATTGCCTTGACCTCGGGCGAGCCGGCCGGCATCGGACCCGAGCTGTGCGCGCTGCTCGCGCGCGAGCCGCTGCCCGCGCGCCTCGTGGTGCTGGGCGATGCGTCCCTGATCGCGCAACGCGGGCTGGCCGCCGGTGTGGCGTTTTCGCCGCCGCCGTATGTCCGCGGCGCCGAGCGCGGTTGCGGCGTGGAGATCGAGCATCTGCCGCTCGCCGCGCCGTGCGTGGCGGGGACGCCGGACCTGGCCAACGCGGCCTATGTCCTCGCCCTGCTCGATCGCGCGGTTGACGGCTGCCAGCAGGGCGAGTTCGATGGCATGGTGACCGCGCCGGTGCACAAGGGCGTGATCAACGATGCGGGCATCGCGTTCACCGGGCATACGGAATACCTGGCGGCGCGCACGCGCGCGCCGCAGGTGGTGATGATGCTGGTGGGCGGCGGCTTGCGCGTGGCGCTCGCCACGACCCACCTCGCGCTCGCCGACGTGCCGGGCGCGATCACGCGCGAGGGTCTGCGGCAGGTGCTCGGCGTCATCGACCAGGCGTTGCGCGCGCGCTTCGGCATTGCCCGGCCCCGTATCCTGGTGGCCGGGCTCAATCCGCATGGTGGCGAGTCGGGCCACCTGGGTCGCGAGGAGATCGAGACCATCGCGCCCGCGCTCGCGGACGCGCGCGCAGCGGGGATCCGCGTCGAGGGCCCGCTTGCTGCCGACACGCTGTTCGTGCCCCAGCGCCTCGAGGGTGCAGACTGCGTGCTCGCGATGTATCACGACCAGGGCCTCCCCGTGCTCAAGTACGCGAGCTTCGGGCGCGGGGTGAACGTGACGCTCGGCCTGCCGTTCGTGCGCACCTCGGTGGATCACGGCACTGCGCTCGACATCGCGGGCCGCGGTCAGGCCGATGTCGGCAGCCTGCGCGAGGCGGTGCAGCTGGCGATCGCGCTGGCGGGCCGCGTGGCGCTCGCGGCGTGAACCCGCACCGGCCACGCAAACGCTTCGGCCAGCATTTCCTCCACGACGCGAATGTCGTGGCGCGCCTGGTGGCGGCGATCCGGCCCCAGCCGGACGACTGCCTGGTTGAAATCGGCCCGGGCGAAGGCGCGCTCACCGCGCCGCTGCTCGAGCAGTTGCACCGCCTGGAGGTCATCGAGATCGATCGCGACCTGGCGCAGCGGCTGCGCGCTGCGTATCCGGCGGAGCGTCTGGTGGTACATGAGGCCGACGCCCTGAGGTTCGATTTCGGCTGCCTGCCGGCCGGGCTGCGTATCGTCGGCAACCTGCCGTACAACGTCTCGACGCCGCTGCTGTTTCACCTTGCGGGCTTCGCCGACCGTGTGCGCGACATGCACTTCATGCTGCAGCGCGAGGTCGTCGAGCGCATGGTGGCTCGCCCGTCGACGCCGGCCTACGGGCGGCTGTCGGTGATGTTGCAGACGCGATTTCGCCTGGCCATGCTGTTTCGCGTTGCGCCCGGCGCGTTCCGGCCGCCGCCCAAGGTCGAGTCTGCGGTTGTGCGGCTGACACCCCTCGAGCCGTCGGCGCGCCCGGCGGTGGACTTCGAACGGCTCTCGAGGCTGGTCGCGGGCGCGTTCTCGGCGCGCCGCAAGAAGCTGAAGAATGCGCTGCCGCTCGACGCGGCCGGTTTCACGGCGCTCGCGCTGGATCCGAACCTGCGGCCTGAAAATCTGTCGCCCGACGATTACGTACGGGTGGCGCAGTACATCGCGCAGAACAGCTAGGGGATCCGCCTAACGCGCTGCCTTGCGCTCGATGAACTCGATCTTGTAACCGTCGGGATCCTCGACGAAGGCGATGACGGTGGTGCCGCCCTTCACCGGACCGGCTTCGCGCGTCACCTTGCCGCCCTTGGAGCGCACCGCCTCGCAGGCTTTGGCGGCGTCGTCGACCTCGATCGCGATATGGCCATAGGCGGAGCCGAGGTCGTACTCGTCGACGCCGTGGTTGTAGGTCAGCTCGAGAACGGTGGCCTTGTCTTCGCTGTCGTAGCCGACGAAGGCGAGCGAATACTTCTGCTCGGGGCGATCGGTGCTGCGCAGCAGCTTCATTCCGAGGACTTCGGTATAGAACTTGACCGAGCGATCCATGTCGCCGACCCGCAGCATGGTGTGCAGCATTCTCATGAGGCTCTCCCTATCAACGGTAGTGCCGCGCCCTCGCGCTCGAGGCGGGTGCGCGCTTCGCGCCAGTCAGGATACAGCGATTCGACCACGCGCCAGAAGCGTTTCGAATGGTTCATCTCGACCAAATGCGCGACCTCATGCGCAACGACATAGTCGGCGAGTGCAGGCGCGAGCTGAACCAGGCGCCAGCTGTAGCGGATCGCGCCCTGTGCGGTGCAAACGCCCCACTGGCGTTCCGCGTTCGAGATGCTCACGGCGGGCGCGCCGTGCCCGAGGCGCGCGGCCAGCGCCGCGGTGCGCGGCGCGAGTGCGGCGAGCGCCTGCGCCCGCAGCCATCGCAGGAGCAGCGCGACGACGCGAGGACACGCGCTCGGCACGGGGGTGCTCACGCGCAGCTGCGCCCCGTCGCGGCTCACCGCGGGACGCCCTGCGGTCACCGCGAGCGCCACGGGTTCGCCGAACACGGGAATCACGTCGCCGTCGAGGCCAAGGACCGGCGCCGCGTGCCGCACGCCCGCCCACTCGTTGAGTCGGGCCAGGATCCAATGTTGCTTTTCGGCCAGGAAGGCGTCGATGTCGCGCCACGCTGCGTTGAGCGGCGCGCTCACCGCGAGACCCCGGCCGTCGATGCTGATCGCAATCGTGCGGCGGCGCCTGCGCGCGAAGCGATATTCGATCCACTGCCCGGCGAGTTGCGCCGTGCGTTGCGTGGCGCCCGCGGGCGGCCGCAGACCGAACAGGCTCAGCTGCTCGGGCACAGCGCGTGCTGCTGTTCTTCGATCCATGTTTCCGCCAGCGCGTTGATCGCCTCGGGCGTGCGCCCCGTGCTGTCGATCGTGGGTCCGATGCGCACCGTGATCACGCCGGGGCGCTTGAGAAAGCCGTTGCGCGGCCAGCGCAGGCCTGCGTTATGCGCGACCGGCACGACCGGTGCCTGGGTGCGTGCCGCGAGCCAGGCGCCGCCGAGCTGGTACTTGCGTCGCCGGCCCGGCGCGGTGCGCGTGCCTTCCGGGAAAACGACGATCCAGAACCCCTGCGCGAGTCGCTCCGCCCCGCGTGCGGCGAGCTGGCGCAAGGCGGCGCGCCCGCGCGCCCGGTCGATCGCGATCGGGCTCATCATCGCCAGTCCCCAGCCGAAGAACGGGATCCACAGCAGCTCGCGCTTGAGCAGGTAGACCTGCGGCGGAAAGATGATCTGGAAGGCGAGCGTTTCCCAGGCCGACTGATGCTTGGCCAGAATGACCGCAGGCCGTCGCGGCAAATGCTCCAGGCCCTCCACCTGCCAGCGGATGCCGCAGATCCAGCGCGCCAGCCAGACCGCGCAGTGCGACCAGCCGGAGATGATCCGGTAGCGCACAAGACGCGGCAGCACCCAGCTGCACAGCGCGAGGAGCGCGTAGGGCGGGGTGATGACGACGAGCGCGAGCGCGAACAGCGCCGAGCGCAGTGCCGTCATGGCGCGAGCTGCGCCGCGAAGGTCGCCAGGTCCGAGAACACGCGCGTCTCGGCCGGCAGGCCGCCCGCCTCCTGCGTCGCACGGCCCTTGCCGGTCAGCACCAGGACCGGTCGCGCCGCGGCGGCCGCCGCCGCCTGCAGGTCACGCAGCGCGTCGCCGACCATGTGCACGTCCTCGAGCGCGACGTTGAAACGCCGACCGATCTCGAGCAGCATGCCGGGCTTCGGCTTGCGGCAGGCGCAATCCGAGTCCGCGGCATGCGGGCAGAAGAACACCGCCTCGATCCGTCCGCCGGCCTGCGCGACGGCACGATGCATGGCGTCATGGATCGCGTTCAGCGTCGCGACGTCGAACAGCCCGCGCGCGATGCCGGACTGGTTGGTGGCGACGACCAGGCGGAAGCCCGCCTGCGTCAGACGGGCGATGGCCTCGAGACTGCCGGGAATCGGCCGCCATTCCTCCGGCGACTTGACGTACTGGTCGCTGTCGAAATTGATCGTGCCGTCACGATCCAGGATGACGAGCTTCATGCCGCCAGCTTCGAGATGTCGGCGATCCGGTTCATCGCCTCGCGCAGATCCGCGAGCAGGGCGAGGCGACCCCGGCGCAGCCTGTCGTCCTCGACCATGACCATCACTTTGTCGAAGAACGTATCGACCGGCTCCTTGAGCACCGCGAACGCCTTCAGGTAGCCCGTATAGTCACCGCGCTCGTACAGCGGGTTCGCCGTCGCAGCGGTCGACTGAATCGCCCGATGCAGGGCCTGCTCCGCAGGCTCGGGCAGCTCGGCGAGCTTCGCGTTGGCGAAGGATTCGCCCTTGGCTTGCGCCTGCCTGAGCAGGTTCGACACGCGCTTGTTCGCCGCAGCGAGACTCTCGGCCTCCGGCAAGTCCTGAAACGATCGCACGGCCTCCAGCTGCTTCGGCACCAGGCTGAGCTGCGCGGGCCGCATGCTGAGCACCGCATCGACCTGCAGCGTCGTGTACCCCAGATCCTTCAGGTAACCGGCGAGACGGTCGAAGATGAAGGCCTGCATCTCCGTCACGGCCTTGCGCTTGAACGCGTCGCTCGCGAACGCGTCGCGCACGAGGTCGAACAGCGAAAGCGGGAGCGTCCGCTCCACCAGGATGCGGATGACCCCCAGCGCAGCGCGGCGCAGGCCGAAGGGGTCCTTGTCGCCCGTCGGTTGCTGGCCGATGCTGAACAGCCCCGCCATCGCATCCAGCTTGTCCGCCAGCGCCACCGCGCAGGCGACCCGGTCCTCTGGCAGGCGATCGCCCGCGAAGCGCGGCCAGTAGTGCATTTCGATGGCATCGGCGACCTCGACCGCCTCGCCGTCGTTGAGCGCGTAGCTGCGGCCCATCACGCCCTGCAGCTCCGGAAACTCGCCGACCATGCCGGTCAACAGGTCCGCCTTGGCGAGCCACGCGGCGCGCTCCGCGGCCGCGCTGTCGGCGTCCAGCGCACGCGCGATCGAGCCGGCGAGCAGCTGGATGCGCTCGACGCGCTCCAGCTGACTGCCGAGCTTGTTGTGGTACACGACCCGGGCGAGCTGCGGCACGCGGGATTCGAGCCGCGTCCTGCGGTCCTGCTCGTAGAAGAACCGCGCGTCCTCGAGCCGCGGCCGCACGACGCGCTCGTTGCCGCCGACGATATGTCGCGCGTCGTCGACGCGCATGTTGGAGACGATGAGGAATTTCGGCAGCAGCTTTCCGGCGGCGTCAAACAGCGGAAAGTATTTCTGGTTCTGCTGCATCGTCAGGATGAGGCATTCCTGCGGCACGTCGAGGAACGCGGCATCGAAACGTCCGACGTACACCGTCGGCAGCTCGACCAGCGAGGTCACCTCGTCGAGCAGCGCGCGCGTCTCGCCCAGCGCGGCGCCCTGGCGCTTGGCCTCGGCCTGCAGCATGCCCTCGATCTCGCTGCGGCGCGCAGCGAAATCGGCGATCACGCGGCCCTCTTCGAGCAGGCGCCGCTCGTATGCCTCCGCGTCGGCGAGTTCGATCGAGGATGCACCGAGAAAGCGGTGCCCGCGCGTGATCCGACCCGCCGCGAGCCCGAGGACCGTGCCGGGAACGACGTGGCTGCCGTGCAGCATCACCAGCCCGTGCACCGGGCGGACGAACTGCGCCTCGCCGTCGCCCCAGCGCATCAGCTTCGCGATCGGCAGCTTGCGCACCGCGTCCGAAACCACCTCTGCGAGCACCGAATCCAGCGAGGCACCCTTGATCTGCACCCGCGCCAGCCAGACGTTGCCTTTCGGCGTCTCGCGCTGCTCGAGGGCGGCGAGCGCGAGGCCGTGCTTCTTGGCGAAGCCTTCGGCGGCCTTGGCGGGGGCGCTGACCGACGGTCCCTGCACCTCGGTCATGCGGTCCGGCGCGCGCGCGGCAACGCCCGGCATGCACATCGCGAGACGTCGCGGCGTCGCGAATGCGCGCGCGGCGCCGGCGTCACCGTTCGCAAGCTGGTGGCGCAGCAGCCCGTTCGCGATTTCGTCGCGCAGGGCGAGCGAGAGCCGTTCGAGGGATTTCGGCGGCAGTTCCTCGGTCAGCAACTCGACCAGCAGCGTTGCGTCCGCCATCTACGCTGCCCGGGGCTGCTGCGCGCACATCGGAAAGCCGAGCCGCTCGCGCGACGCGTAGTACGCCTGCGCCACCGCCCGTGCCAGCGCGCGCACGCGGCCGATGTAGGCAGCGCGCTCGGTGACCGAGATCGCGCCTCGGGCGTCGAGCAGGTTGAAGGCGTGTGAGCACTTCATCACCATCTCGTAGGCCGGCAGCACGCACTGCGCCTCGATCAGCCGCCCGGCTTCCGCTTCGTATTCGCCGAAGTGGCGGAACAGCATCTCGCTGTTCGACAGCTCGAAGTTGTAGCGCGACTGCTCGACCTCGTTCTGGTGGTAGACATCGCCGTAGCTGACGCCCGGCGTCCAGACCAGATCGAACACCGATTCCTTGGCCTGCAAGGTCATCGCCAGGCGCTCGAGGCCGTAGGTGATCTCGCCGAGTACCGGCTTGCAGGTCAGCCCGCCGACTTCCTGGAAGTAGGTGAATTGAGTGACTTCCATGCCGTCAAGCCAGACTTCCCAGCCGAGCCCCCAGGCGCCGAGCGTCGGCGATTCCCAGTCGTCCTCGACGAAGCGGACGTCGTGAATCTTCGGATCGATGCCGAGCGCAACGAGCGAGGCGAGGTACAGATCCTGAATGTTGGCGGGCGAGGGCTTGAGCGCCACCTGATACTGGTAGTAATGCTGCAGCCGGTTGGGGTTGTCTCCGTAGCGACCATCCTTGGGGCGGCGCGACGGCTGCACGTAGGCCGCGTTCCAGGGCTCCGGGCCGATCGCGCGCAGAAAGGTCGCCGTGTGAAAGGTGCCCGCGCCGACCTCCATGTCGTAGGGCTGCAGCAGCGCGCAGCCCTGGCGGTCCCAGAACTGCTCGAGCTGGAGAATGATTTGCTGGAAGGTCGGCATAAACGCGAAACGCGAAACGCAGCCGCGCGAAGCGGTCACGCGCGCGCACGGCGGAACGACGCGGATTCTACCGGCTCTACCGGCCCCGTTGCAGCCGCGCGATGAGCCCGGCGGCCGCGAGCAGCACGGCGGCCAGCACCAGCGCGAGGCTGTTGCCCAGGCGCACGAAGGGTGTGGCGCCGCCGAAAGCGAGTGCCGCGATCTCCAGCCGGCCCTGGGCGAACTGCGGCAGCCGGCCGAGCAGCGCGCCGTTCGCCCCGATCGCCGCGGTGATGCCGGTGTTGGTCGCGGTCAGCACCATGCGCCCGGTCTCGAGCGCGCGCATGCGCGCGATCTCCAGGTGCTGCGCGGGGGCGAGCGAATCGCCGAACCAGGCGACGTTCGAGACGTTGACGAGCAGCGTGGCGGCCGGCAGCGCGCGCGCGATCTCGGCACCGAACGCGTCCTCGTAGCAGACATTCACCGCGACGCGCTGCCCGGCGACCTCGAGCAGCGGCTGGTCGCGCGCGCCGGATGAAAAATCGGACAGCGGCACCGACAGCCAGCGCATCACCCAGCCAAAACCGGGCGGCACGAATTCGCCGAACGGCACGAGGTGCACTTTGTGATAGGCCTGGCGGCGTGATGTCCCCAGGCTGACGACGCTGTTGGTGTAGCGCCCGGAGGCGTCGCGCAGCGGCGCGCCGATCAGCAGATCGCCGCCGTTGCGCCGCCCGACGGCATCCAGTCGCTCAAGGTAGGCCGGCTCCACCAGGTCGAGAAACCGCGGCAGCGCGGTTTCCGGCATCACGATGAGGCGTGCCTGCGACAGTTCGGCGAGCTGGGCATAGGTTTCCAGCGTGCGGGCGTAGCGCGCGGGGTCGAACTTCAGATCCTGCGCGACGTTGCCCTGCAGCAGGGTGACGTGCGTGGCGACGCCGATCGGCGCGGTCCAGCGCACCGTCTGCAGCGCCGCCCCGGCGGCGACGATCAGGCCGACCGCGACGGCGGCCTGCGCGCGCCCCTGTCCGCTGAGGAGGCACCACAGGGCGCCCGCGCAGGCCAGCGTGGCGAGCGACAGCAGGTACACGCCGCCCAGCGGCGCATAGCCCGCAAGCGGCGTGTCGATGGCCGCGTAGCCCATCGCGAGCCAGGGAAATCCGGTCAGCACCCAGCCGCGCAGCCACTCCAGCACGACCCACGCGGCCGGCGCGACGAGCGTGGCGCGCACCCAGGGCGGGCCGGGCGCGCGTGCCTGCAGCCAGCCGGTGCAGGCCGGGTAAAGCGCGAGATAGGCGCACAGGCCGAGCGTCGCGAGTCCGGCGAGCGGTGCCGGCATGCCGCCGAAGCGCGCCAGGCTGACGAAGACCCAGGACACCCCCGCGCCGAACAGGCCCAGGCCGAACCAGAAGCCGACGCCGAACGCCGCGCGCGGGGAGGGCGCGACCTGCCACAGGTGCAGCAGCACGACGCAACTGGCGAGCGCGAGGAGCGGCTGCTCGAGCGGCGCGAATCCGCCGACGGCCGTGGCGCCGGCGACTGCGGCGAGCACCGCGCGCAGCGCCGCGCGCTCGGCCAGGCGCAGGCCCGCCAGGGCGCTCGTCAGCGACATGGCGCCGCTGCTGCGCCGCGCACCCCCGCGCGGCGCGCCACGTCAGTTCACCTTCTCGACCACGAGCATGTGTACGCGCCGGCTGTCGGCATTGCGCACGTGGAAGCGCAGGCCCTGCACCGTCAGCGTGTCGCCGCGCTTCGGCACGCGCCCGAGCTCGGCGATCACCAGGCCGCCCACCGTGTCGAATTCCTCGTCCGGAAAGTGGGTGCCGAAGGCGGCGTTGAAGTCGGCGATCTGGGTCAGCGCCTTCACCCGGTAGCGGCCGCCGGGCTCGGCGATGATGTTGTCGGCGACCTCGTCGAAATCGTACTCGTCCTCGATTTCGCCGACGATCTGCTCGAGCACGTCCTCGATCGTCACCAGTCCCGCGACGCCGCCGTACTCATCGGCCACGATCGCCATGTGATTGCGCGTCGCGCGAAATTCGCGCAGCAGCACGTTGAGCGGCTTGGATTCCGGGACGAAGACCGCCGGCCGCAGCATGTCGCGCACGTTGAACTCCTCCTCGCCTGCGTAGTAGCGCAGCAGGTCCTTCGCCAGCAGGATCCCGATCACGTCGTCGCGATTCTGGTCGATGACCGGAAAGCGCGAGTGCGCCGTCGAGATGACCTGCGGAATGAAGGCTTCGACCGGCTCGTTGATGTCGATGACGTCCATCTGCGCGCGCGGAATCATGATGTCGCGCACCTGCATCTCGGATACCGTCAGCGCGCCCTCGATGATCGAAAGGGCGTCGGCGTCGAGCAGGTCGCGGTCGTGCGCCGAGCGCAGCAGCCGGATCAGCTGTTCGCGGTCCTCGGGCTCGCGCATCAGGAGCGCCGAGAGGCGTTCCAGCAAACTCGGATTCGAAGGGTCGTTCATGCGAGGCGCGCCCGTGGACGCGAGCCCCATTCTACCGCGCCTCGGGTGGCGCCTCTGCCGGCAGGACGTAGGGATCAGCGTAGCCGAGGCCGCGCAGAATGCGCCGCTCGGCCGCCTCCATGCGGGCCGCGGCCGCGCGCCGCGCATGATCGAAGCCGCGCAGGTGCAGAATGCCGTGCACCACCAGATGCGCGTAGTGCGCCGCGGTGGTCTTGCCTTGCGCACGCGCCTCGCGCTGCACCACCGCATGGCACAGCACGAGGTCGCCGTGCACGGCGCGCCCCTGCGCGTAGCGGAACGAGAGGACGTTGGTCGCAGTGGCGCGGCCGCGATAGGTCCGGTTGAGCGACAGCGCTTCGTGCGCGCCGACGATGCGCAGCGTGACGTCGGCGTTCGGCGGGCAGGCCGCGCGCGCCCAGGCGCGCAGCCGCTGCGCGCCCGGCACGCCGCGCGCCCGCGTGACGCGCTGCACGCGAATGCGCGCCTGCGGCTTAGCCCTCCGGGCCTTTGTCCGTGTGCTTTTCGTAGGCATCGATGATGCGGGCCACCAGCGGGTGGCGCACGACATCCTTGGCGCCGAACTCGGTGAAGGCGATGCCGCGCACGCCGGCGAGAATGCGCCGCGCCTCGATCAGGCCGCTCTTCTGACCGCGCGCCAGGTCGATCTGGGTGATGTCCCCGGTCACCACCGCCTTTGCGCCGAAGCCGATGCGCGTGAGGAACATCTTCATCTGCTCGGGCGTCGTGTTCTGCGCCTCGTCAAGGATGATGAAGGCCTGGTTGAGCGTGCGGCCGCGCATGTAGGCGAGCGGCGCGAGCTCGATCGAGCCGCGCTCGAGCAGGCGGCCGGTCTTGTCGAAGCCCATCAGATCGTAGAGCGCGTCATACAGCGGGCGCAGGTAGGGGTCGACTTTCTGCGCCAGGTCGCCCGGCAGGAAACCGAGGCGCTCGCCCGCTTCGACCGCCGGGCGCACCAGCACGATGCGTTTCACGCTGTCACGCTCCAGCGCGTCGACCGCGCAGGCCACCGCAAGAAAGGTCTTGCCGGTGCCGGCTGGCCCGATGCCGAAGGTCACGTCGTGCGCGAGAATGTTCTCGAGGTACTGCACCTGGTGCGGCGTGCGCCCGTGCAGGTCGGCGCGCCGGGTGAGCAGTTGCGGGCCTTCCGCGCGCACCGCCCCCGGCTCACCCTGCATCAGCTCGGCGAGGCCGAGCTGCACGTCGTCGACCGTAAGGTCTTCGGTGGCGCGCGCATAGAAGCTTTCGAGTGCCTGCGCGGCGCGCGCGGCCTGACGCGCGTCACCGCGCACGGTGAACGACGCGCCGCGGCGCGCGATCGAGACGTCGAGCGCAGACTCGATCTGGCGCAGGTTCGCATCGAGCGCGCCGCACAGCCGCGCAAGCCGCTGATTGTCGATCGGCTCGAGCCGGAGCTGAACGGGGCGCGACGTCATTGCGCGGCTCGCGCGCTCGCCGGGTCGCTGCGCTGCGTCGGGCGCAGGCCGCTATGCCGCACGCACAAGGCCGTCGTCGTTTTCCAGGATCCCGCGCAGGGTATGCGCGCGGGCGGCGTCGATGCGCACCTCGACGAAGCAGCCGATCAGCTGCGCATCGCCCCGAAAATTCACCACGTGGTTGCTGCTCGTGCGTCCGCTCAGCTCCTCGGGGTTCTTCTTTGAGGGCCGCTCGACGAGTACGCGCTCGACGCGACCGACCTTGGCCGCGCGGATGGCGCCGGCCTGCGCCTCGATCGCCGCCTGCAGGCGCTGCAGTCGCGCGCGCTTCGCCTCGTGCGGCAGCGTGTCGGCGAGCTCGGCGGCGGGCGTGCCGGGGCGCGGGCTGTAGACGAAGGAAAACGAGTCGTCGAACCCGACCTCGCGTACCAGCGCGAGCGTCGCCTCGAAATCCGCCTCGCTCTCGCCGGGAAAGCCGACGATGAAGTCGGACGACAGGCTGATGCCCGGGCGCGCCGCGCGCAGACGGCGCGCGATCGAGCGGTACTCGAGCGCCGTGTAGCCGCGCTTCATGGCCGCGAGCATGCGGTCCGAGCCGGACTGCACGGGAAGGTGCACGTGGGCGGCGAGCTGCGGCAGGTCGCGATGCGCGTCGATCAGGCGCTGCGTGAACTCGCGCGGGTGCGAGGTCGTGTAGCGGACGCGTTCGATGCCCTCGATCTCGGCGACGTAGGCGAGCAGCGCGGCGAAATCGGCGGGCGCCCCGTCAATTTCGCCGCGCCAGGCGTTGACGTTCTGGCCAAGCAGCGTGACTTCGCGCACGCCCTGCGACGCAAGATCCGCGACCTCCACGACGACGTCTTCAAAGAAGCGCGAGACCTCGGGGCCGCGGGTGTAGGGCACGACGCAGAAGCTGCAGTACTTGCTGCAGCCTTCCATGATGGAGACGAAGGCCGACACGCCTGCGACGCGCGGCGCCGGCAGATGGTCGAACTTTTCGATCTCCGGGAAGCTGATGTCGATTTGCGCCTCTCCGGAGCGGCGCCGGCGTTGAATCAGTTCGGGCAGCCGATGCAGCGTCTGCGGGCCGAACACCACGTCGACGTACGGCGCGCGCGCGACGATCGCCGCACCCTCCTGGCTCGCGACGCAGCCGCCGACGGCCACGACCAGCGCAGGATTGGCGCGCTTCAGATGATGGATGCGCCCGAGGTCGGCAAACACCTTCTCCTGCGCCTTCTCGCGCACCGAGCAGGTGTTGAAGACGATCACGTCCGCTTCCTCGGGACGATCGGTGCGCTCGAGACCGTCGCTCGCTGCGAGGGCGTCAGCCATGCGCTGCGAGTCGTACTCGTTCATCTGGCAGCCGAACGTGCGGATGAGGAACTTGCCACCCACGCGGGGCCTCCCGGCGCTCACTTCTCGAGGTCGGGCTGCGCGGCTTCCGCGGGCGTGAGGATCCACACGCGATGGACCTGGCCCTGCAGGTCGAGCGTGTACTTGACCCGCGACTCGGGGGGCAGCGCGGCCGGCAGGATGATGCGGTTCGATGTGTCGCGGATCTGCGCGCCGGTGGCGAGCTGCACGCGTTCACCGTTCAGGGAGACCAGCATGCCGCTGAGGTGGCTCATGAGACCCCGCTCGGCACTCGTCGGGATCGTGCGCAGCTGTGCCATCGCGGACGCGGCAATGAGCAGCGCCGCGAGGGCGGCTGCAAGACGCGGAAATTTTGACCAGGACATCAGGGTTCACGCCGGCAGGTCGTCACGGACCGCATTGTACGTCGTACGCGCCCCGCGTCGCTGCGGCCGGGGCGCGCCGGCCGACCGGGCGGCGAAGGCCCGCAAACGGGCGCGAAAGGAAAGTGGTGGCGAATCAGGGACTCGAACCCCGGACCCACGGATTATGATTCCGCTGCTCTAACCAGCTGAGCTAATTCGCCCCCGGGAAAGGGGTCGGATTGTCACCCTCCGAGGGGTGGCGGGTCAAGCTGATCGAGAAGCTGCGGCGGCGGCGTGCTGCCCTCGCTAAAATGTCTGCATGAAAGTCGACATCGCCGTCGTCGGCGCAGGACTCGTCGGGCTCGCGTTTGCGCGCGCGGCGCAGGATCTGTCGGTCGCCGTATTGTCGCCGCAGGCGTTGCCGCCGGCGCCGGCGGACGACGCGGCGTTCGGCGCCCGCATTTACGCCATCAGTCCCGGCAATGTCGCGTTCCTGCGCGCCTTGCGCGTCTGGCAGCGGATTCCGCAGGCACGCCTGACCCCCGTGCATGCCATGCAGGTGCACGGGGACGACGGGCGCGCGCTGCTCGAATTCGACGCCTACCGCGCCGGGGTGAGCGAGCTGGCCTGGATCGTCGAGGACGCCGCGCTGCAGGCTGCGCTGTGGAGCGCGCTCGAGCATCGCGAGCGTTGCGAGCTGCTCGCGGCGGCCCGCTGCACGGCACTCGAGGTGCGGGAGAGCGAGGCGCGTTTGCGGCTCGAGGACGGCGAGATGCTGAGCGCGCGCCTGGTGGTGGCTGCGGACGGCGCAAACTCGCCGCTGCGCGACATGGCCGGGATCGACGCGCGGGTGCGTCCGTATGGACAGAGCGCCGTGGTGGCCAACTTCGCCTGCGAGCGGCCGCACGGCAACGTGGCCCGCCAGTGGTTCCAGGGCGGGCCGATTCTCGCGCTGCTGCCACTGCCGGGCGCGCAGCTCTCGATGGTCTGGTCACTGCCCGAGCGCGCGGCCGGGCGCCTGCTGGAACTGGCGCCAGACGCACTGTGCCGCGAGGTGGAGGCGGCCTCGGGAGGCGCCGTGGGCGCACTCTCGCTGGTCGGCGCGCCGCGCGCGTTCCCGCTGCGGCGACTGACCGCGAGCCGAGTGGTTGCGCCGCGCATCGCGCTGATAGGCGATGCCGCGCACGTGGTGCATCCGCTCGCGGGACAGGGCGCGAATCTGGGCTTTCAGGACGCGCGCGCGCTCGCCCAGCTGCTCGCCGGGCGCGCACCGGTGCACGACATCGGTGCCCTGCGTTTCCTGCGCCGCTACGAACGCGCGCGTGCCGAGCCGGTCCTCGCGATGGACATGGTGGTGCACGGCCTGCACGGGTTGTTCGGCTCGCCCGATCTCTTCGTCGGCCGGCTGCGCAACCTCGGATTGAACCTGACCGGGCGGTTGCCGGTCTTAAAGAACCTGCTCATGCGCCAGGCGATCGGCTGAGGCGCGACTCTGGAGACGAAATGAAAGCTCTCATGCGCCTTGCCGGCGGGTTGGCGGCATGCTTCTTCCTGCTGCCCGCCGCGGCGGACGAAAACACGATCAAGACGATACGCAGCGTGGTCCAGGCGAAGCTCGGCGGCGCGCAGATCGAAGCGGTCCAGCCGGCGCCCATGCCGGGCCTGTGGGAGGTGCACGTTCGCTCGCAGGACGGCCCCCACATCGTCTACACGGATGCCAAGGCGCACTACATCATCTCGGGCACGCTGTACGACGCGCGTGCGGACCGCAACATCACCGAAGAGCGCCTGCAGAAACTGTCGGCCATCGATTTCGGCACGCTGCCGCTCGAGCAGGCAGTGAAGATCAAGCGCGGCAGCGGCCGGCGCGTGCTGGCGATGTTCTCGGATCCCTACTGTCCCGCCTGCCAGCGCTTCGAGCAGGAGCTCGCCCAGGTCAACGACATCACGATCTACGTGTTCATGTATCCCGTGATCCGGCCCGAACTGTCGGATCATTCGCGCGCCGTGTGGTGCTCGCCCGACCGAGCGAAGGCCTGGCTCGATCTCGCGCTGCGCAAACAGCAGCCGACGACGAGCGCGCGCTGCGACACGCCGATCGAGAAGCTGCTGGTGCTCGGACGCCGGCTGGGCGTGAATTCGACGCCGACGCTGTTTCTCCCGTCGGGTGAGCGCTTGCGCGGCGGCCTGCCGGCCGAGCGGCTCGCGGCCGCGCTCGACCAGCAGGCCACGCAGACCAAGAACTGAGCGGGCGCCGCCGGCGTCAGTTGCGCGGCAACGGCACGCCGCGCGGCCAGAGCAGCCACAGCCGGCCCTGCTGGCGCATGCGGCCCGCGATCGCGCCGGCTTCCGGACCGCTGCCCCAGTAGTAATCCGCGCGTACCGGGCCGCGAATCGCGCCGCCGGTATCGAGGGCGACGGCGAGCTGCTCGAGCGGTGCATCGGACAGCGGCAGGGTCGTCGCAAGGTAGAGCGGGGCGCCGAGCGGGATGAAGCGGCGGTCGACGGCGAGGCTGGCGCGCGCGTGCAGCGGCACGCCGAGCGCGCCGATCGGTCCCGCCTGCGCCGCAAGCGTCGGCAGCTCACGAAAGAAGACGTAGCTCGGATTGGCGTCGAGCGCGGCACGCAGCTTTTCCGGGTGTGCAGCACCCCAGGCCTGGATGCCCTGCATCGACGCCTCCTCGAGCGGCAGTTCGCCCCGTTCGACGAGATGACGACCGAGCGAACGATACGGGTGGCCGTTCTGGTCAGCGTAGCCGAGCCGCAGCTGCGAGCCGTCGTCGAATGCGATTCGCCCGGACCCCTGGATTTGCAGGAAAAAAAGCGCGACCGGGTCAGACACCCAGGCGAGCACCGGTGCGTCGAAACGGCTGTCGTCGCGCTCAATCTCGGCGCGCGAGTAATACGGGACCAGTCGGCGGCCCTCGACGCGGCCGCGCAGCCGGCGATGTTTGAGGTCCGGGTAAAGGCCGGCCAGGTCGACCACGATCATGTCGGGCGGCACACCGAAGACCGGGTAACGGAAGGTCTCGTTGCGCGTCGGGCTGCCGCGCAGCACCGGCTCGTAGTACCCGGTGATCAGACCGCTCTGCGCGCCGCTGGATGCGGTAATGGCGTACGGCGTGAACGCCGACTCGAAAAAGTCGCGCGCCGACGCGTCGTCCGGCGGGACATCGCGCGCACGGGCACAGGCCGCCGCGAGCGCGGCGCCCGCCCGCACGCGGGCGCAGGCCGCCACAAAAGCGCGCAGCGCGTCTGTCGCCGGCTGCATGCCCCAGCCCGGCAGCGCGGCGAAGTCGGTTGCTTCGTAACGTGCGGTGAGCGGCGCCGGCTGCTCCGGGCCCGGACACTTGGGGCAGGGCGCGCAGGCCGCGACGGTTAGAATCAGCGCGAGCGTGGCCCATTGGGCGGGCCGCCTCGACAGCGACAAACCTTTCGCGACGGCGCTATACCCCATGTGGGTCATTCTGCTCGAAATCGGACTTGTGATCGGCCTGGCCGCCTTCATCGTGTGGTGGACCTGGCCGAAAAAGCGCGATGCCGACAGTCCCGATGCGCAGCGCAAAAACGGGGAATCCGAGCGCTAGGGCAGCACAACGCGGGCGCTAGTGCAGCACGCGCGGCATGGAGAGCGTGAATTCGGGTATCGGCGCGTCGAAGCGCCTGCCGTCCTCGGCCACCATCTGGTAGCTGCCGCGCATCGTGCCGACCGGCGTGGCAATCGAGGTCCCGCTCGTGTATTCGTGCGCCTCGCCCGGCGCAAGCACGGGCTGTGCGCCGACCACGCCGAGCCCGCGCACCTCCTGCACCAGGCCTTGCGCGTCGGTGATCACCCAGTGCCGGCTGACGAGCTGCGCCGTGACGTTGCCGGTGTTGCGAATGGTGATCGTGTAGGCAAATACATACGTGCCGGCCGTCTCGTCCGATTGATCCGGCAGGTACTGCGTGCGCGCGCTGACGTCGATGCGGTAACGCTTCTCGTCCGACATGCGCGCATTGTAAACTCGCGCGCAACATGGACGACCGTTACCGCATTGCGCCGAGCGTACTGTCCGCGGACTTCGCGCGCCTCGGCGAGGAGGTGCGCGCGGTCGAGGCCGCCGGAGCCGATCTCATCCACTTCGACGTCATGGACAACCATTACGTCCCGAACCTGACCGTCGGCCCGCTGGTCTGCGCGGCCGTCCGGCCGCACCTGCGCATTCCGATCGACGTGCACCTGATGGTGGAGCCGGTCGATGGCATGGTGGCGGATTTCGCCGACGCGGGTGCGAACCTGATCAGCTTCCACCCGGAGGCCTCGCGCCACGTCGACCGCACGCTGGGGCTGATCCGCGAGCGCGGCTGCAAGGCGGGGCTGGTGTTCAACCCGGCGACGCCGCTCGCCTGGCTCGATCACACGCTCGACAAGGTGGATCTGGTGCTGCTGATGTCGGTGAATCCGGGTTTCGGCGGCCAGCGCTTCATCGATTCGGTGCTGCCCAAGATCGCCGAGGCGCGCCGTCGCATCGATGCGCACGGCGGCGCGCGCGAGATCTGGCTCGAAGTGGACGGCGGCGTCAAGACCGACAACATCGCGCAGATCGCGGCGGCCGGCGCCGACACCTTCGTCGCAGGGTCGGCGATCTTCGGCTCGAAGGATTACGCGGCGACGATCCGCGAGATGCGCACCCGGCTCGCGGGTGCACGACGCGCCTGAGACCCGCAGGCGCGTGGCGATGCGCCCTGCGCGCGCGGCGCTGATCGACCTCGACGGCACGCTGCTCGACACTGCGCCGGACCTCGCCGCTGCCGCCAACGCGACGCTCGCCGAGCTCGGCTGGGCGGCGCTGCCGGCGCAGACGGTGCGCGATTTCGTCGGCAAGGGGATCGCGCACCTGGTACGTCGGGCGCTCGAGACGAGCGCCGGCAGGCCACCCGAGGACGCGACCTTCGAGGCAGCCTGCGCGCGCTTTGCCGTGCATTACGCGCGCCTGAACGGTGTCGCGGCGCAGCCGTTCGACGGTGTCGTCGACGGCCTTGCGCAGATGAAGGCCGGGGGGCTGCGCCTGGCCTGCGTGACCAACAAGCTCGCGGCGTTCACCGAGCCGCTGCTCGTGGCGAGCGGACTGCGCGATTTTTTCGACTGCGTGGTGACCAGCGACCGCGCCGGGGCGCGCAAGCCCGACCCGGCGATCTTCCTCGACGCCTGTCGCCGTCTCGACGTGCACCCGGCCGAGGCCTGCGTGATCGGCGATTCGTCGAACGATGCCGAGGCGGCGCGCGCCGCAGGGTGCCGATTTCTCCTCGTGCCCTACGGTTACCGCGAGGGGCGCGGGCTGCGCGAGATCGCATCCGATGGTATAGTCGCCACGCTTCGCGACGCTGCGAAGCTGCTGACGAATCCAACGCAACCTACGTCATCAACGTAGCCAACGTAGCCAACGTGACACTCGAGCTTCAGTCCTGCCTGCCGCACTCCGGCAACGCCCTCTGGCGTAGCTGGCGCCACTGGCGCCGCTAGACCCACTCGCGTCCCCGCGCGGCCCCGGGCGGCGCGACATGCAGGGGCCGACAACCCACTTTCCGTCACGATTTTCTGGCGCCTCGAACCGAGGCTGGAGCACAGCATGAACGAGCGCGAATTCCGTCAGCTCGCAGAACAGGGGTATACGCGCGTCCCCGTCGTCGCCGAGGCGCGCGCCGATCTGTACACGCCACTCGCGGTCTACATGAAGCTCGCGGGCGGCCCGTATTCCTATCTGCTCGAATCGGTGGTCGGCGGCGAACGCTTCGGCCGCTACTCGTTCATCGGACCGGCCTGCGCCGAGCGCATCGAGGCGCGCGGGTCCACCGTGCGCCGGCTGCTGCGCGACGCGCGCGGCGCCGACGTCACCCTGGAGCGGGTCGAGAACACGGATCCCTTCGAATATGCGCGCGGCTGGCTGCAGCAGCAGCGCGTCGCCCCGGTGCCGGCGGCGCTGCGTTTCGGCGGCGGGCTGGTCGGCTACTTCGGCTACGAGACCGTGAAGCACGTCGAGCCGCGCGCGCTGCGCGCGGACAAGCCCGATCCGCTCGGCACGCCCGACATGCTGCTGCTGGTGTCGGACGAGCTCGCGGTGGTCGACAACGCCTTCGGCAAGCTCTACCTCGTGGTCTACGCCGATCCGCGCGAGCCCGAGGCCTGGCGCGCGGCGCAGGCCCGCCTCGAGGCGCTGCGCCAGCGGCTCGCCACCCCGCTGCCGGAGGGCCAGCTGCTGTCGGCCGCAGCCGAAGCGCCTCAGGGTCAGCCCGCCGCGCTTGAGCGTACCTTCACCGAGGCGCAATTCCTCGCCGCCGTGCGACGCTGCAAGGAGTACGTCTACGCGGGCGACATGATGCAGGTGCAGATCTCGCAGCGCACCACGCGCACGTTCGATGCGCCGCCGATCGCGCTGTACCGCGCACTGCGCAGCCTCAACCCCTCGCCGTACATGTACTTCTTCGATTTCGGCGACCACCATGTCGTCGGCGCGTCGCCCGAGATCATGGTGCGGCTGTCGGGAGACGTGGTGACCCTGCGGCCGATCGCGGGCACGCGGCCGCGCGGTGCGAGTCCGGAAGAGGACGAGCGCATCGCGCAAGAGCTGCTCGCCGATCCGAAGGAGCGCGCCGAGCACGTCATGCTGATCGATCTCGGGCGCAACGACGTCGGTCGCGTGGCGACCATCGGCAGCGTCAAGGTCACCGAGCAGATGGTGGTCGAGCGCTACTCGCACGTCATGCACATCGTGTCCAACGTCGAAGGCAAGATCGCGCCGGGGCTCGACGCGGTCGACGTTTTCAAGGCGAGCTTCCCCGCCGGCACGGTCACCGGCGCGCCCAAGGTGCGCGCCATGGAAATCATCGACGAGCTCGAGCCGGTGAAGCGCGGCGTCTACAGCGGCGCGGTCGGCTATCTGGGCTTCAACGGCGACATGGACGTCGCCATCGCGATCCGCACCGCGGTGATCAAGGACGGCACACTGCACGTGCAGGCCGCGGCGGGGATCGTTGCCGACTCCGACCCGCTCTCCGAGTGGCAGGAGACGCTGCACAAGACGCGCGCCATCCTGCGCGCGGCGGAAGTGGTGGACGCCGAGCAGGCCGGCAGCGGGTCCGCGGGACGCCCCGCACGGCCCGTGGCCGCGTGAGGAGGCCGTCATGCTGCTGATGATCGACAACTACGACTCCTTCACCTACAACCTCGTCCAGTACCTGGGCGAGCTCGGTGCCGAGGTGCGCGTGGTGCGCAACGACGAGATGCGCGTCGATGAAGTGGAGGCGCTGCGCCCCGAGCGCATCGTCATCTCGCCCGGGCCCTGCACGCCGACCGAGGCGGGCATCTCGGTCGCACTCATCGAGCGCCTTGCCGGCCGGGTGCCGATCCTCGGCGTCTGCCTCGGCCACCAGTCGATCGGCCAGGCCTTCGGCGCTCGCGTGGTGCGCGCGCGAACGGTCATGCACGGCAAGGTGTCGACGGTGCGTCACGGCGGTGCGGGGGTGTTCGCCGGCCTGCCCGAGACGTTCATCGCGACGCGCTACCACTCGCTCGTCATCGAGCGGGCATCGCTGCCGGAGTGCCTCGTCGTCACCGCGGAGTCGGACGACGGCGAGATCATGGGCCTGCGCCACCGCACGCTGCCGGTCGAAGGCGTGCAGTTTCATCCGGAGGCCCTGCTCACCGAGCACGGGCACGCGCTGTTGAAGACCTTTCTCGAGGGCGCGGCGTGATCGGCGACTTCGCCGCGCGCGTGCAGCAGGGGCTGGAGCACCTCGAGCGGGAACGCTTCGCGGAGGCCGAGCAGGCGTTTCGCGCTGCGCTCTCGCTGAACCCGCGCGACGACCAGCTGCTGCACCTCGTCGGGGTCGCGCAGCTGCGCCAGGGCCGCGCGGAAGACGCGGCCCAGTCGGTGCAGCGGGCGATCTCGCTGACCAAGCGCAAGGCGGATTACCACAACACGCTCGGCTGCGCGCTGCGCGACGCCGGGCGGATCGACGAGGCGATCACGAGTTTTCAGCGCGCGCTGAAACTGGCGCCGGACGCCCTCGAAGCGCGCTTCAACTTCGGCCAGGCCCTGTTGCAGGCGCGCCGCTACGCCGAGGCGCAGGCGTTGTTCGGCAGGATCCTCGCGGTCAACCCGACCGACGTCGAGGCGCTGGCCGGATTGGCGCGCGCCCAGTGGATCGCCGGAGAGTTCGAGTCCGCGATTGCCGTTCTGCGCGACGGCATCGCCCATATTCCGCAACACCGCGATCTGCGTTTCTCGCTCGGCGAGCTGCTCCTGGCGCTCGGCGAGTACGAGGCCGGCTGGCGCGAATACCTGGAACGCCCGCCCCGTGCGCGGATGCTCGATCAGGCGGGGCGCCGCAGCGATGACACCGCGACCCTGCCCCGGCTTCCCGCGCGCCTCGAGGGCCGCACGCTGAAGCTGCACGGCGAGCAGGGGATCGGCGACGAGCTGTTCTTCCTGCGCTTTGCCGCGGAACTGCGCGCACGCGGTGCCGTCCGTATCGAAGCGGCCGTCGACCCGCGCCTCGCCGGCATGGTAAGTCGCGGCGGCATGGTCGACGCCTGCGTCGAGAAGGGGCCGCATCTCCTGCGCGATCCGCAGTGGCTGCCCGTCGGCGACCTGCCGTACCTGCTGCGGTCGAACGGCCCGGACCTGCCCCCGCCGCTGCGGCTGGCCCCGCTTGACGAGCGGGTCGCCGAGCTGCGCGCCCGACTCGCAGGGCTGGCGCAGCCCCTCATCGGCTTGACCTGGCGTGGCGGCACGCTGCCCGGAACCGTCGGTTTCCGCGGGTTGCTCAAGGCGCTGCCCTTCGAGTCGTTCGCCGAGCTGGCGGGCGGGCTGCCGGGCACGCTGCTCGTGCTGCAGCGCTATCCGTGTCCGGCCGAGCTTGCGCTGCTCTCAGCACGCGCTCCGGGCCGGGTGGTTGATTTTTCCCTGCTCAACGACGACCTCGAAGGCATGCTCGCCCTGCTCGCGCAGCTCGACGAATACGTCGGCGTGAGCAACGCCAACATGCATTTGTATGCCGGAGTGGGCGGGCGCGGCAAAGTGCTGATTGCCGGCGTCGCGGAGTTCAGGTGGATGGCCAGGGGCGTGGAATCGCCCTGGTTTCCGGGTTTCAAGGTCTACCGCCCGGGACCCGAGCGGGACTGGTCCACGGTATTCGAACAGGTCCTGCGGGACCTCGGAACAACGACCCGCGCGCCGGGCGCGCGGACACAGGGAGGCGGCACATGAAGAAGGAGATCACGGTCAGTGAAGCGATTCAGCGCACCGTCGAGCACCGCGAGGTGTTTCACGACGAGATGCTCCACATCATGCGCCAGATCATGCGTGGCGAGCTGACGCCGGCGCAGATCGGGGGGTTCATCGTCGGCCTGCGCGTCAAGAAGGAGACGATCGGCGAAATCACCGCGGCGGCGCAGGTGATGCGCGAATTCGCCACCGTCGTCCCGGTGAAGCACCCCGAGCAGGTGCTCGACGTGGTCGGCACGGGCGGCGACGCGGCGCGCACCTTCAACATCTCGACCGCGGCGACCTTCGTCTGCGCTGCGGCCGGGGCCAAGGTGGCGAAGCACGGCAACCGCGCGATCTCCGGTTCGACCGGCAGCGCCGACGTGCTCGAGGCGCTCGGCGCGAACCTGGCGCTCACCCCGGAGCAGATCGCGCGCTCGGTCGACGAGATCGGCGTGGGCTTCATGTTCGCGCCTGCGCATCACCCGGCGATGAAGCACGCCGCGCCGGTCAGGAAGGAGCTGGGCGTGCGCACCATTTTCAACATCCTGGGTCCGCTGACCAACCCGGCGGGCGCGCAGCGCCAGCTGCTCGGCGTGTTTCACCCCGACCTGGTCGGCATCCAGGTGCGCGTGCTGCAGCGCCTCGGCTCGAAGCATGTCATGGTGGTGTACGGGCTGGACGGCATGGACGAGCTGTCGATCTCGGGCGAGACCCAGGTCGGCGAGCTGGTCGACGGCGAGGTGCGCGAATACCTGCTCCACCCCTCGCAGCTCGGGCTCGAGCTCTACGACCGCCGCGCGATTCAGGTCAACACGATCGACGAATCCAGGGACATGATTCTCGCGGTGCTCGACAACCAGCCCGGGCCGGCGCTCAACATCGTGCTGTTGAATGCCGGGGCGGCAATCTACGTCGCCGGCAAGGCGAAGACCGTCGAAGCAGGGATCGACAAGGCGCGCAAGGCCATCGCGAGCGGCGCGGCGAAGGAGAAGCTCGAACGCTTCGTTGCGTTCAGCCAGAAGATGAAGGCCTAGCGCTGCGGTGAGCGACATCCTGCAACGCATTCTGGCGACCAAGCGCGAGGAGGTCGCGGCGGCGCGGCGCGCGGTGCCGTCCGTGGAACTCGAGGCGCGGGTGCGCGCGGGCGCGCCGCCGCGTGATTTCGTCGCGGCGATGCGCGCGCAACTCGATGCGGGGCGGGCGGCGGTGATCGCGGAGATCAAGCGCGCGAGCCCGTCGAAGGGCCTGCTGCGCGCGGATTACGACCCGGCCGCGATCGCGCGCGCCTATGCGCAGGCGGGCGCTGCCTGCCTGTCGGTGCTCACCGACGTGCAGTACTTTCAGGGCGCGCCGGAGCATCTCGTGGCGGCGCGTGCGGCCTGCGCGCTGCCCGCGCTGCGCAAGGACTTCGTCGTCGACCCCTATCAGGTGCTCGAGTCGCGCGCGCTGGGCGCCGACTGCATTCTGCTCATTGCCGCGGCGCTCACGACGCAGGCCATGGTCGAGCTCGAAGCGCTGGCGCAGGCGCAGGGCATGGCGGTGTTGGTGGAGGTGCATGATGGTGACGAACTCGAGCGGGCGCTCGCGCTGAGAACGCCGCTGATCGGCATCAACAACCGCGACCTGCGCAGCTTCGAAACGCGGCTCGAGACCACGCTTGGGCTGCTGCCGCGCGTCCCCGAGGACCGTATCGTGGTGACCGAGAGCGGGATCGCCTCGGCCGTCGATGTGCGCCGCCTGCGCGCGCAGGGCGTCGGCGCCTTCCTCGTCGGCGAAGCCTTCATGCGCGCGCCCGATCCGGGACAGGCGCTCGCAGAATTGTTCGATATTCGTTAACTGACTGAATATACGTAAAGTTTTATGGATCTCGGAATGTTGCACCCGCGCAACACAAGAGTCGCCATCTCGTGACATACGGCACGGCAGCGTTGCTCTAACGACACGCACCTAGGCACAATCCCAACAACTTCTCACGTGAGAGGTATGGGCGAGCGGCCCGGCCGTTCGATCAATAAACAAGTTGGGAGACTTCTGCATGCAAAAGAAACTTCTAGCCGTGGCCGTCGCCGGTGCCCTCGCTGTTCCGGGTGCCGCGCTCGCAGCTTCGAGCGTGACGATCACCGGCTTCTTCAAGCTGAGCTACGCCAGCGTCAACGTGAAGGGCAAAACGAACCGCTCGCGGGAAGACCGGGTTCAGGACGAGTCCTCGCGGATTTACTTCCGCGTGGTCGAGGACCTGGGCGGCGGCCTGCAGGCGGTTGGCCAGATCGACTGGCGTATTGCGCTGGACTCGGGCTCGGATGGCACGAGCGGCGCGAACTGGGTTGGTCTGCGCAGCAAGTCGTGGGGCGAACTCACGATTGGCCGTCATGACCTGCACTACGTCTACACGGAAGACCAGTCGTATTCGCGCGGTGGTTCGCTGAAGATGACGAACACCTCGATCATCGCCTACTCCGCCGGCGGCGGGTTTGCAGTGGCGAACGCGACGCGGACGCCGAACACGATCCGTTGGGCTTCGCCGAACTGGAACGGCTTCACGGTGGTTGCGGCCTACAGCACCAACCCCTACGGCGCGGCCGAAAACGACATCGGCAGCGCGTCGAGCCGCGGTAACGGCTGGAACATCGCGCCGCAGTACAACGCGAAGAACTGGGGCATCGGCTACAGCTACTACCAGGGCGTGGGCGACGGTGGCGCGTTCACCAACACCGCCTATGGCACGGTGGCAGCGTCGGTCGAGGGCAGCAGCCATCGCGTGAACGGCCACTACCAGTGGGGCGGCCTGCGCATCGGCCTCGTCTGGGACCGTTCGGAGTGGAAGGACAAGAGTGGCCAGTTGTCGGCCATGGCCATCGACTCCAAGTTCGCCAAGCGTGACGCCTGGTCGCTCCCGATTCGCTACGACTGGGGCAAGCACAGCGTGTTTGGCCACTACAGCGAAGCGAAGCGCGACAAGGGTTCGGTCTTCGAGAACGGCATGGCGTGCAACAACGGCGTCATCACCAACTCGCAGTGCGACAGCAAGGCGAAGATGTGGGCCATCGGTTACGCCTACAGCATGTCCAAGCGTACCAAGCTGTCGCTCAGCTACGCCAAGATCAAGAACAACACGAACGCGAACTACAACCTGTTCACCAGCGCGGGCGGCCTCGGCAGCACCGACGCCTCGGTTGCCCAAGGGCAGGATCCGGAGCAGATTGCGGTCACCGTCACGCATAACTTCTAAGCATCAAGCTATTCAGGCCGGCCCAGCCAGCCGGTCACTCATCCGAACGGGCGCCCCAGGGCGCCCGTTTTTTTTTGCCCTGCGATGACGCTGCGCGCTTCGTGTGCTGAATCGGCGAGGGCGTTTGCTACACTCGCAGGTCATGGAAACACGCGCGGCGCGCCCGCCTTATCCCTCGCTGGACTGCGTCGATCGCGCGGTCAATGAGTTCGACCGCGCGCTGCGCGCCGTCGCGGGCGTGCATCGCGCTGCCCGGAGTTCTCCGGCCGAGGGCGTCGCGGAAACCGAGCTGAGCGAGGCGCAGCGCGCGCATGCCGCGGCGCTGATGCGCGTGAACCACGTCGGCGAGGTCTGCGCCCAGGCGCTCTATCAGGGCCAGTCGCTCACTGCGCGCGATGCGTCGAACCGGGCCGCGCTCGAGCAGGCGGCGCTCGAGGAGGAGGATCACCTGGCCTGGAGCGCTGAGCGCGTGCACGAGCTCGGCGGGCGCCTGAGCCTGCTCAACCCCCTGTGGTATGCCGGTGCGCTCGCCATGGGCATCGGTGCTGGGCTGCTCGGCGACCGCTGGAACCTGGCGTTTCTCGCCGAGACGGAGGCGCAGGTCGAAGAGCACCTCGGCGGCCACCTCGAGTCGCTGCCCGAAGCCGATGCGCGCTCGCGGGCCATCGTTGCACAGATGCGCACCGACGAAGCCCGGCACCGGCGCAGCGCGGTTGCGCTGGGGGCGGCGGAGATGCCGGCGCCGGTAAAGCGCGTGATGCGCGTGGCGGCCCGGGTGATGACGACGCTCGCGCACCGAATCTGAGGTAGGACCGAACATGCTGAACGTCTACATCGGCTACGACCCCAACGAGTCGGTCGCCTTCTACACGCTGGCCCATTCGATCCTGCGCCGTGCGTCGATTCCGGTGTCCATCGCGCCGCTCATGCGCTCGCAACTGAAAGGCGTCTATACGCGCGAGCGCGGCCCGACCGAGTCGACCGAGTTCAGCCTGACGCGCTTCCTGGTGCCGTACCTGTCGGGTTACGCGGGCTGGTCGCTGTTCATGGATTGCGACATGCTGTGCCTGGCCGACGTCGCCGAGCTCGCGGCGCAGATCGACCATCAGCCCGACAAGGCGGTGCTGGTGTGCAAGCATGACTACGTGCCGCGCACCGCGCGCAAGTTTCTCGACCAGGTGCAGACCCGGTATCCGCGCAAGAACTGGTCGAGTCTGATGCTGTTCAACAACGCGCGCTGCCGTGCGCTGACGCCCGCCTATGTCAACAGCGCGCCCGGACTCGACCTGCACCGCTTCAATTGGACCGATGACGCGTCGATCGGCGCGCTTCCGCTCGAATGGAACTGGCTGGTGGGCGAGTACGACCACAGCCCGGAGGCGAAGCTCGTGCACTACACCCTGGGCGGCCCCTACTTCGACGATTACCGCGACTGCGACTACGCGGCCGAGTGGTCGGCGGAGTACGAGTCCATGCAGCGGGTGACCAATCCGGCACGCCAGTAGGTCCGATGGGCAGGCCGGGCCGGCGCGCGTGAAGCCGCGCGTCGTCTGGGTGAGTTTCGCGCCGCTGAGAAAGTCGCCCGGCGGACTGACCTCGGACATCGCCTCGGTGCGATACCGCATGACTCTTCCGTCGGCCATGCTCGAGCGTGGCGGCTGGTCGAGCCGTGTGATGTACCTGGGGCCTCAGGCGAAACGCGATTCGCTGCTCGCGCGGTTTGACGCGGCGGATGCCGTCGTTTTCGGAAAGTTCATCGGCACTGGGCCGGATTTCGCTGCGACCGCACAGCGGGTCCTTGATCTTGCCGCAGAGCTCGCGCGTCGTGGCAAGCGCCTCTTGGCGGATTTCAGCGACGATCACTTTTCTCATCCGCAGTTCGGACCCTTCTTCAACACGCTGGTGCAGGAGGTCGATTGCTCGGTCGCGTCGACGCCGGGCCTTGCCGAGGTGCTGCGCGAGGCGGGTGCGCGCCGCGTCGCGGTGGTGACCGATCCGGTGGAGGGCCGGCAGGGCGAACCCGAGGTGCGCGATATTGCCTCGAGACCCGTGACCGCAGCCGCACCCTTGCGCCTGCTTTGGTTCGGCCATCCGAGCAATCTCGATACCCTGCGCTTCGCGCTTCCTTCGCTCGAGCGTCTGGCCTTCGCTACGCCCTTGGTGCTGACGCTGGTGACGGCCCGCGGCGCGGGTGCCGAGACGCTCGCGAGCGAGGTTGCCGCGGCGTGGCGCGCGGCCTCCAGCGCGGTGCGCTTCCTGCCCTGGTCTACGGATGCGCTGTTCCAGGCACTGCGCGACACCGACGCGGTGGTGATCCCCTCGGATATCTACGATCCACGCCGCAGCGTGAAAAGCCCCAACCGCTTTACCGAGTCCGTCTGGGCGGGCCGCTTCGTCGCGGCCAATCCGCTGCCGGCGTACGAGGCGCTGGCGGATGCGGGCTGGGTGGGCGAGGATCTCGCCGAGGGAATCCGCTGGGCCCTCGGCAATCCCGGTGAGGCGTTGGCGCGCGTGCGCGCAGGGCAGGTGCTGATCGAGCGCGACTACAGCCCTGCGGTCATCGGCGAGGCCTGGAAGGCGGCGATCCTGGGCGCGCTCGAGGGGTGAGCGCGGGCGCGGCCCGGCGTGCCCGCTAGTCCTCGACGAGCTCGAAGTCCGTCGTCATCTCGGCGGTCTTGCCGAGCATGGCCGAGGCCGAGCAGTACTTCTCGTGCGAGAGCCGGATCGCGTGCTCGACGAGGTTCTTTTTGAGCGCCTTGCCGCGCAAGGTGAAATGCATGTGGATGCGCGTGAAGACCTTGGGGTCGGTCTCGGCACGCTCGGCCTCGAGCTGCAGGTCGCAGCCGCTGACCTGCTGTCCGCTTTTCTTCAGGATGACGACCACGTCATAGGCGGTGCAGCCGCCGGTGCCGGCGAGAACCACTTCCATGGGCCGCGGCGCGAGGTTACGCCCGCCGCCCTCGGGCGCCCCGTCCATTGCCAGGACGTGATTGCTGCCGGTCTCGGCGAGGAAGGTCATTCCTGCGCCGCTCCAGCGCACGGTGCAGTTCATCGGTGAGCCCCCTTTCTTGATGCTGCGTTGCAAAATGTTATTGAAAACAAAAACTTCTGTTTGCCTAAACAGGAATTGGTCCGACCTCTCATTTTCATATTTATATGATTATGTTCAAAGTGTTACGACGATATATCCATAATCTATAAAATTTATTCAGACATTCGTAATATGATTTTGCGATGCAGCAATCGTGCGGCAAGATAGGCCTGACTCAAGGTGCTGCGAAGTACCGAGAGTATGTCTCCTCCACCCTCCTCCTTTGGTGGATTCAGCGCAGCCCATCGTGGCTGCGCTTTTTTTGCGTCCCTGGCGGCGTGCAAAGCAGGCTTTGACGGCCACCCCCAAGGTCCCATAAAATCTCGCTCTTTTCCGCACCTTGAGCGCCACGAAAGACGCCATGAAGACGTATTGCGCGAAACCCGCCGAAGTCCAGCACGGCTGGTACCTGGTCGACGCCCAGAACAAAGTGCTGGGTCGCCTCGCGACGCGCATCGCGCAGCGCCTGCGCGGCAAGCATCGTCCGGAATACACGCCGCATGTGGACACGGGCGACTATATCGTCGTCGTCAATGCCGACAAGCTGCGCGTGACGGGCAAAAAGGCACAGCAGAAAAAGTACTACCGGCACACCGGTTATCCGGGCGGCATTCGCGAGACGACCTTTGCGGTCATGCATGCGAAGCATCCCGATCGGGTGCTGCAGAAAGCGGTCAAAGGCATGTTGCCCAAGGGGCCGCTCGGCAATGCGATGCTCAAGAAGCTGAAGGTTTACGCTGGCGAAGGGCACCCGCACAGCGCGCAGCGCCCCGAAGCTCTCGAAATTTAAACCCGCGAGGCGGAACGCACATCATGGTGGGTGATTACTACTACGGCACGGGACGGCGCAAGAGTTCGGTCGCCCGCGTGTTTCTCAAGCAAGGCAGCGGACAGATCATCGTCAACGACAAGCCGGTCGATGAATTCTTCGGCCGCGAGACCGGGCGCATGATCGTGCGCCAGCCGCTCGAGCTGACGAAGAGCCTTGCCTCGTTCGATATTCGCGTCAACGTCTTCGGCGGTGGCGAGAGCGGGCAAGCCGGCGCGGTGCGCCATGGCATTGCGCGCGCCCTGATCGAATACGATGCGACCTTGAAGCCGACGCTCTCGGCAGCGGGGCTTGTCACGCGCGATGCGCGCGAAGTCGAGCGAAAGAAGGTAGGCTTTCACAAGGCGCGGCGGCGCAAGCAGTTCTCCAAGCGCTGACGCCGGGCCCAAGGGTTCCGCGTTCGAAAAGCCGCCCTTGGGCGGCTTTTCCGTTTCTGGGGTGACGCAATGATCAAGGTAGGGATCGTCGGGGGTACAGGCTACACGGGCGTCGAGCTCTTGCGCCTGCTCGCACAGCATCCCGAGGCCGAGCTGATCGCGATCACGTCGCGCAAGGAGGCCGGCACACGCGTCGATGCGATGTTCCCGGGGCTGCGCGGGCGCGTCGCGCTCGCCTTCACCGAGCCCGACAAGTCGGCGCTCGAGCGCTGCGACCTGGTGTTCTTCGCGACGCCCAACGGCGTGGCCATGGGCCAGGCGCGGGCCCTGCTCGATCAGGGCGTGCGGGTCATCGATCTGTCGGCCGATTTCCGCCTGCGCGATGTCGCGGAATGGGAGCACTGGTACCGGATGAAGCACGCCGCGCCCGAGCTCGTCGCCGAGGCCGTCTACGGGCTGTGCGAGATCAATCGCGCGAAAATCGCCCAGGCGCGCCTGGTGGCAAACCCGGGCTGCTATCCGACGGCAGTGCAGCTCGGGTTCCTGCCGCTGATCGAGGCCGGCTGGGTGGACGGCGCGCATCTCATCGCCGACGCAAAGTCCGGGGTGAGTGGCGCGGGGCGCAAGAGCGAGCTCCACTTGATGTACGCCGAGGCGGCCGACAATTTCATGGCCTACGGCGTGAGCGGCCATCGGCACTGGCCGGAGATCCGCCAGGGTCTGGCGCAGATCGCAGGCCGCGAGGTCGGGCTCGTCTTTACGCCGCACCTCACCCCGCTGATCCGCGGCATTCATGCGACGCTCTATGCGCGCCTGCTGACCCCTGCCGCCGGCGCCCCCGAGCCTGACCTTGCCGCCCTGCAGGCGCTGTTCGAGCAACGTTTTGCCGCGGAGCCGTTTGTCGACGTGCTGCCGGCCGGCAGCCATCCCGACACACGCGCAGTGCGCGGGGCGAACCTGTGCCGCATTGCGGTGCACCGGCCGAACGTGACGAGCGACCGCAGTGACACCGTCGTGGTGCTCTCGGTGATCGACAACCTGGTGAAGGGCGCTTCCGGTCAGGCTGTGCAGAACATGAACCTCATGTTCGGATTGCCCGAAACCACTGGCCTCGATCAGCTGCCGGTCGTGCCCTGAGCGATTCATGATCCGGCGCCTTGCCCGCTTTCGACAACGCTTCGGCATCGCGGGCCGCAAGGTGGCGGTGCGTACCGAGCTGGCCTGGTACTGGCGCTGGCTCGGAATCCTGGTGATCCTGGCGGCGGCGTTCGCCCTCGCGGCCTGGATGTACGAAACCGGTCGGCGATTTGCCGGCTTCGACCAGCGCGAGCTTCAGCAGCAGATCCGCGAACTCGAGCGACAAAATGGTCGCGTGCGGGATGAGCTCAAGGGCACGCGCGAGGAGCTCGAGAGCCTGCGCGCCGCAACCGCCGCCTCCGAGAGCCGCCTCGCCATCGAGCGGTCGGCGCAGCACAAGCTGGCCCAGCAGATCAAACTGCTCGAGCGGGAAAATGCCCGCCTGCGGGAGGAACTGGCGACCTTCGAGAGCCTGCTCGCCTCCGAGGCGCGCGTGTCCAAGCCCCTGTCGATTCATCGCCTTACGGTGCAGCCGGACGTCCTGCCAGGCGAATACCGCTACCGCCTGCTGCTGCTCACCGGGACCGGGCGTCGCGAGCAGCAGTTCCAGGGCCGGCTCGAGCTGGTCGTCAGCCTGACCGAGGGAGGCAAGGATGCTATGATGGTCATTCCCGAGGCAACGGGTGACGCGGCGCCGGCTTTTCGCCTTTCATTCAAATACTTCCATCGTGTCGAGGGCAGCTTTCGGGTGAGCCCGAAGGCGAAAGTGAAGGGCGTTCAGGTGCGCGTTTACGAAGGCAAGGCCGCGCAGGCGCGCGCCACGGCGGACGCGACGATCGAGTAACAGGAGGGCGACGATGTTCGGAAAGACGAGCAAACCGCAAAGCCGGGTCGACAGCTGGATCGGATCGACGACCAGCATCGAGGGCAATCTCTATTTCAGCGGCGGGATGCGCGTGGACGGCGTGATCCGCGGCAATGTCACCGCGCAGCCGGACCAGCCGGGCACGCTGGTGGTGTCCGAGAACGCGCGCATCGACGGCGAGGTGCATGCTGCGCACGTCGTCGTCAGCGGAACGATCGTCGGACCGGTGCATGCGACCGAGTCCCTGGAACTCCAGGCGGGGTCACGCATCAAAGGGGACGTGTACTACAAGTCGATCGAGATGGTGCAGGGATCCGTCGTCGAGGGCCGCATGGTCCACCAGGGCGACGAGGTGAAATCGGTCGAACTGAAGCTCGCGACGGGCAGTTAAGCGCGACGAATTGCCACGTTGACCGCATGGAATTTGTAACGGGATAATTTCAAGTCGTTGCGTCGAATCAGATCATTGGAGCGCAAGTCATGAATGCAGTCACCGAGATGCCCGCCCCGCTGCTGTTTACCGACAGCGCGGCGCACAAGGTCAGGGAGCTGATCGAGGAGGAAGGCAACGCCGAGCTCAAGCTGCGCGTGTTCGTTAGCGGGGGCGGATGCTCCGGCTTTCAGTACGGCTTCACGTTCGACGAAGTGCAGAACGACGATGACACGGCGCTGGAAAAGGGCGGCGTGACGCTGCTCATCGACCCGATGAGCTATCAGTATCTGGTGGGCGCGGAGATCGACTACCAGGAAGGTCTCGAAGGCGCCCAGTTCGTGATCAAGAATCCGAACGCGCAAACCACCTGCGGCTGCGGATCGTCGTTCTCGGTCTAGCGCGTCGGCAGCGAATTCATGGAAGCGGGGGCTGCGGCCCCCGTTTTCTTTTTCAGGCTGGGTAGATCGCGCCCAGCACGCGCGCCGCGTGCGCGCCCGTGACGCTGGGCAGGCTGGCAGGCGTTGCGCTCAGCGTGCACCGGGCGAGCCAGGCGAAGGCCGTGGCTTCGACCTGCTCGGCATTCAGACCCCAGCTGTCGCTCGCCTCGACCGGTCGCGGCGCGAGCAGGGCCGCGAGCCGGCCGCGCAACGCGTCGTTGCGCGCACCACCGCCGCATACGATGACCCGCGCAGCGGACGGCGCATGCTCGAGAATCGCGCCAGCCGCGGATTGCGCGGTGAGCTCAAGCAGTGTGGCCTGTACGCCCTGCGGCGGCAGTGCGCCGTCGAGGCGGCGATCCAGCCACGCGGCATTGAACAACTCGCGCCCCGAGCTCTTGGGCGGAGGCTGGGCAAAAAAAGGCTCATCCAGCAAGCGGCCCAGCAGTTGCGGGTCGGGTGCCGCCCCAGCAGCCCAGGCGCCGCCCGCGTCGAAGCGTTTGCCGAGCGTGCGCTGAATCCACAGATCGAGCAGGCAGTTCCCGGGGCCGGTGTCGAACCCGCGCACGGCGCCGTCGCGGGCGAGCAGCGTCGCATTCGCAATGCCGCCCAGGTTCAGCACGGCGCGGTCCTCGTCGGCCGAGCCGAACACCGTCGCATGGAACGCCGGCACCAGCGGTGCCCCTTGGCCACCGGCGGCGATGTCGCGACTGCGAAAGTCGGCGACTACCGTGATCGCCGTCAGCTCGGCGAGCAGCGCCGGATTGCCGATCTGCACCGTATAGCCGCGCTCGGGGCGGTGCCGCAGGGTCTGTCCATGACAGCCGATCGCGCGCACCGCGCGCGGCGCCACCCCTGCCGCATCGAGCACGGCGCGTGTCGCACTGGCATAAAGCCGGGCGAGCTGGTTGCCGGCCTGGGATGCGCGATCGATCTCGTTGTGATCCGGCGTGCACAGGGCAAGCAGTTCCGCGCGCAGCGCGTCAGGAAAGTCTTGCCGCGCATGGGCGCGCAGGCGTGTGCCGAGTTCGCCAATCTCGGCCAGCACAGCATCGATGCCATCGAGACTGGTGCCGGACATGAGCCCGACGAAGAGCGCAGCCTCGCGGTCGCCCCTGTCGCTGCGCGCTGCGCCGCTCACTGCAGCAGGGCGAGGTTCGTGCTTCCGAGCAGGTCGAGTTGCGCCACGCGTTCCGCCGCGTGGCCGCGGAACGCCGCCATCTGCGCGGCAGGCACGGGATGCGCTGCGGGCAGCGCGATCGTCAGCGGGTTGCGCGGCACCCCGCCGACGCGGAACTCATAGTGCACGTGCGGGCCGGTGGCCCACCCCGTGCTGCCGACTGCACCGATCGCCTCACCCTGGGCGACCCGCGTACCCCTGCGAATGCCGCGCGCGAAATGGTTGAGATGCCCGTAGAGCGTCGTGTTCTGCCCGCCGTGGCGCAGGATCACCGTGTTGCCGTAGCCGCCCTTGCGCCCGACGAAGTCCACCACGCCGTCGCCCGTGGCGCGTATCCGCGTGCCGGTCGGCGCGGCGTAGTCGACGCCGGTATGCGCGCGCCAGTTGTTGAACAGCGGGTGCCGGCGCGCGCCGAAGCGCGAGCTGATCCGGGAGAACTCGAGCGGTGAGCGCAGAAATGCCTTGCGCATGCTGCTGCCGTCGGGCGCATAGTAGCCGCCCTGGCCGCTGTCGCTGGTCGCGAAGAACACGGCGCGCAGCGCCTTGCCCTTGTTGACGAACTCCGCCGCGAGCACCCGACCGGTACGCACGGGCAGGCCGTCGCGATACAGCATCTCGAAGACCACGCTGAAGTGGTCTCCCTTGCGCAGGTCGCGAATAAAGTCGATGTCACCGCCGAAGATATCGGCCATCTGAATCGCCACGCTGTCCGGGACGTCCGCGTCGTCGGCCGCGCCGAAGAGGGACGAGCGAATGACGCCCGCGCGCGCCACCGGGACGATGTCGTAGCGCACTGCGTCCTCGGTCACGCGGATGTCATCGCCGCTGTGTTCGAAGCGGACCGTCTTGTCGCTGTCGACCAGGAAAGACAGGTTGCGGAACCGGCCGCTAGGCTCGATCTCGGCACGCACCATGGTTCCCGGCCGCAGGCGGTGCATGGCGTAGAAGGTCGTCAGCCGCTTGCTCTCCACCGCATCAATGCCGAGGCGCTCGAGGAACTCGCGCAAGCCGTCGCCGCGCACGAAGCGGTCTTCGCGGATGACGAACTCGGGGGCGGGCAGCAGCGCGGAATCGAGGTCGATCGGGTAGGGCTCGCGCACCACCGCCTGTCCGGGGACGACGGCGTCGGGCGCGGGCGAGATCGTGGCGAACGCGCCGACCACGCCGGATAGCGCGAGGACGAAAACCGCAACGATCCTCAGCAGGCGGGTCCGACGTGTCTGCGGAACTTGGGTCACAATCGAATCTCGGCTATGATCGGGTGCTGAAAATCCCTTTTATTCAGTCGCCTGCCGCCTTTTCTTAAAGCCAGGCGCAGTGTAACAAAGATCGCCCGGGGCGCAAACCACCGCGCAGGGCAGGTGGTTTAGGCATGGCCTCGGTCCAGGAAGCACTCGAACTCATCCGGCGCGGCTGCGACGAGCTCATCGTCGAGGACGAGCTGGCGAAAAAGCTCGCGCAGGGCAGGCCCCTGCGCGTCAAGCTCGGGCTCGACCCGACGGCGCCGGACCTGCACCTGGGCCACACCGTGGTGATCAACAAGCTGCGGCATTTCCAGGGCCTCGGGCACCAGATCCAGTTCCTGATTGGCGATTTCACCGGGATGATCGGCGACCCGACGGGCAAGAACCAGACGCGCCCGCCGCTGACGCGCGAAGAGATCCTGGCGAACGCGACGACCTATCGCGAACAGGCATTCAAGATCCTCGATCCCGACAAGACGCAGATCCTGTTCAACTCGGAATGGTCCGACAAGCTCGGTGCCGAGGGCATGATCCGCCTTGCCGCGCGCTACACGGTTGCGCGCATGCTCGAGCGCGACGACTTCGGCAAACGCTACCGGGCGAACCAGCCGATCGCGATCCACGAATTTCTCTATCCGTTGATGCAGGGCTACGATTCGGTGGCCATGAAGGCGGACGTCGAGCTCGGCGGCACCGACCAGAAGTTCAACCTTCTCGTCGGGCGCGAGCTGCAGCGCGATTTCGGGCAGGAGCCGCAGGTCATCGTCACGACCCCGCTGCTCGAGGGGCTCGATGGCGTCAACAAGATGTCGAAGTCGCTCGGCAACTACGTCGGCATCTCCGAGCCACCGCAGGAGATCTTCGGCAAGCTGATGTCGGTCTCGGACGCGCTGATGTGGCGCTACATCGAGCTGCTGTCGTTCGAGCCGATGGCGACGGTGCGGCGCTGGCGCGACGACGTTGCGGCGGGCCGCAACCCGCGAGAGATCAAGGTGCTGTTCGCGAAGGAGATCGTGGCGCGCTTTCACGGTGCCGCGGCGGCGGGGCAGGCCGAGGCGGCGTTCGAGGAGCGCTTCCGCCACGGCCGGCTGCCGGACGACATGCCGCAGGTCACCCTGCAGGGCACGGCGGAGGGGCTGCCGGTGGTGCAGGCGCTCAAGCAAGCGGGCCTGACGGCGAGCACCACCGAGGCCGCGCGCATGATCGAGCAGGGCGGCGTGCGCCTGGACGGCGCGCGGCTCGAAGACCGCGCCCTGCGCCTGAGGCGCGGTCAGACCGTGGTGGCGCAGGTGGGCAAGCGCAAGCTGGCACGCATTACGGTGACCTGAGCGCCGACCCGAGCGGCGAGGGAGGAAGGCATGTCGGAATTGCCCCAGTATGAGCTCTACGCGGTGAAGTACGCGCACCATCCGCGGCGCGCGTCGGAAAACTTCATCGGCGGCGACCTGCATGACGGCCCGATGCCGCTCGACTACTTCGTCTGGCTGATCCGCGACGCCGAACGCACGGTGGTCGTGGATACCGGGTTCTCGGCGGCGACCGCGGCGAAACGCCAGCGCAACCACATCCGCTGCCCGACCGACGGCCTGCGCCTGCTCGGCGTCGAGGCGGCCGAGGTGCCGGACGTGGTGATCACGCACCTGCACTATGACCATGTCGGCAACTTCGACCTGTTCCCGAAGGCGCGGTTTCACCTGCAGGACCTCGAGATGCAGTACGCGGCCGGCCGCCACATGGGCCACGACGTGTTCCGCAACGCCTACGAGGTCGAGGACGTCGTAGGCATGGTGCGCGAGGTCTATCGCGGGCGCGTCCGCTTCCACAACGGGGATGAAGCCCTGCACCCGGGAATCACGCTGCACCTCATCGGCGGGCACACCATGGGCATCCAGGTCGTGCGGGTGATGACGCGGCGCGGCTGGGTGCTGCTGGCGGCGGATGCGACCCATCTCTACGCCAACATGGGCGAGACGCGACCCTTCCCGATCGTCTACTCGGTTGCCGACATGGTCGAGGGCTACCGCAGGATGCAGGCGCTGGCCGAATGGCCCAGCCATGTCATCCCGGGGCACGATCCGCAGGTGATGACGCGTTATCCGGCGCCATCAAAGGCGCTCGAGGGGATCGTCGTGCGGCTGGACTGAGGGCGCCGAGCGCGCGCTAGCCGAAGACGACCTTCGGCAGCCAGGTCGCCATCGCGGGGAACATGGAAAGCACGCCGAGCATCATGAGCTGGATGATCACGAACGGAATCACGCCGCGGTAGATGTGCATGGTGGTGACTTCGGGTGGCGCAACGCTGCGCAGGTAAAAGAGCGCATAACCGAGCGGCGGTGTGAGGAACGAGGTCTGCAGGTTGACCGCGATCATGATGCCGAGCCAGACCGGGTCGAATCCGAACTTGAGCAGCACCGGCCCGACCACCGGCACGACGATGAACAGGATCTCGATCGTGTCGAGGAAGAATCCCATCACGAACATCATCGCCATCACGACGAGCATTGCGCCGACTTTTCCGCCAGGCATACCGGACAGGAACTCGTGCACCATATCGTCGCCGCCGAGTCCGCGGAACACCAGTGAGAAGAGCTGCGCCCCGACGATGATGATGAAAATCATCGAGCTGAGGCGCGCCGTCGTGCGCGCAACCGGCACCAGCGTGTTGTTCCGGTAAACGCGCACCAGCGCGACGCCCAGGCCCCAGAGTATGCCCAGGGACATCACGACCGCGAGGCCGATCGAAACGTATTCCCCGGCCGTGATGTGCTCGCGCGTGACTCGCATGTCGACGAACGAGGTGAGCACGATGACCCCGATCAGGCTCGCCGCCGCGGCGTAGACCGGGACTGGCTTGCCTTCCGCGAGGCGGTGGCCGGCGAGCAGCGTCGCGCCGATTGCGCCGACGCCGGCCGCCTCGGTCGGCGTGGCAACGCCGACTACGATCGAGCCGAGCACCGAAACGATCAGCACGACCGGCGCGACCAGCGCGTGCACCACGCGCCGCGTCATATCGCCGGGCATCATGCCCTCGTCGCGCGGGATGGCGGGCGACACCGAAGGCTTGAGAATCGCCAGGCCCGCCTGATAGAGGATGTACAGGCCGACGAGGGCAAGCCCCGGGATCAGTGCGCCGGCGAAGAGGTCTCCGACCGACACGGGTTCGGGCGAAAAGTTGCCGAGCGCGCGCTGCGCCTCCTGGTGCGCGTTGGAAATCTGGTCGCCGAGCACGACCAGCACGATTGACGGCGGAATGATCTGGCCGAGCGTGCCCGCGGCCGCGATCGAGCCGCAGGCGAGCCTGGGGTCGTAGCCGCGCCGCAGCATGGTCGGCAGCGACAGCAGCCCCATCGTCACCACGGTCGCGCCGACGATGCCCGTCGACGCCGCGAGCAGCGCACCGACCACCGACACCGAGATACCAAGCCCGCCGCGCAGGCGGCCGAAGAGCTGCCCCATGGTGTCGAGCAGTTCCTCCGCGACCTTGGATCGCTCGAGCATCATGCCCATGAAGATAAACAGCGGCACCGCGATCAGCACCTCGTTCGTCATCACGCCGTAGATGCGGTTCGGGAAGACACCGAGGAAGTCCGGGTCGAAGGCACTGAACGCCATGCCGATGAGCGCGAAGATCAGCGCCGTGCCGGCGAGGGTAAAGGAGATCGGGTAGCCGAGCAGGACGAGCACGCACAGCGAGACGAACATCGCGAGGTCGAGCCACTCCTTCAGGTGCCCCATCATGTGCCGCCACCCTCCGTATTGCCGTCGACGCTGCCGCGCGACGGTGTGGCGCCGGCAAGGAAAAGCGCCGACTGCAGCACCAGCGACACCGCTTGCAGCAGGAGCAGTGCGGCGAACATGATGATCAGCGTCTTCAGCAGGTACACCGCCGGGATGCCCATGCGTCCTTCCTGTGACTCCTCGAGGATCGCCCAGGACGCCGACACGTATGGCCAGGCGACCCAGATGACGAGGATGCAGGTCGGGATCAGGAACACGAACGTGCCGATGATGTCGATGATCGCCTTGGTGCGCGGGCTCGCTGCGCCGTAGAAGATGTCGCAGCGCACGTGGCCGTTGTGCGCGAGCGTGTAACCGGCGCAGACCAGGAACACGATTGCGTGCATGTACACGACCGACTCCTGCACCACGGTCCAGCCGAGGCCGAATACGTAGCGCAGCAGCACGACGGCAAAGGTGACCAGCACCATGAACAGGGTCAGCCAGGCGAGGCAGCGCCCGACCCAGTCGTTGGTTCGGTCGATGAGCGTAGCGAGTCGCTTCAAGGTGCCCATGGGAGCGTTCTCAGAATGCACACCGCAAGGTCATGGCACCGGCACCCGCCGGCCGCTGCGGTGGTCTGGTCGACGCGCCTCCCGGCGGGGCACCGTGCCCCGCCGGCCGGTCGGCGTCAGATTCCCTGCGTCAGGGCTTGAGGCTCAGCGAGCGGGCGTTCAGGTAGCCCTGCTCGCCCAGCGCGCTCCAGCCCGCGAGCTTCTTGCGCGCGCTGATGAAGCTCTCGTAGACCTTCTTGGTAAAGGGATCCTTGTTGCCCACCTCGGCTACGACTTCTTCGGACGCCTTGTAGAAAGCCCTGAGCATGTCGTCGGAGAAGTTGCGCAGCTGCACGCCGTGCTTGTTGAGCAGCACGTCGAGCGCGTCGGCGCTCTTGTAGTTGAACTCGGCGAACTCGAGGGTCGATTCGGCCTGCACTGCGACGCGGATGATCTCCTGATGCTCCTTGGAGAGGCCGTTCCAGACCTTCTTGTTGACCAGCACCTCGCCCGTGGTGTTCGGCTCGTGGAACCCAGGCCAGTAGTAGAACTTCGCCACCTTGTAGAAGCCGAAGGCGAGGTCGTTGAACGGCCCGACCCACTCGGTGCCGTCGATCGTGCCCGCCTGCAGCGCTGGGAAGATCTCGCCGCCCGGCAGATTGACGACCGTCGCGCCCAGCTTGCGCAGCACTTCGCCGCCCAGGCCCGGCATGCGGAACTTGAGGCCCTTGAAGTCGTCGAGCGACGTCATTTCCTTGCGGTACCAGCCGCCCATCTGCACGCCGGTGCTCGCGCGCATGAACGGCACGACGCCGAACTGGTCGCAGAGCTCGGTCCACAGCTTCGTGCCGTCGCCCCACAGCATCCACGCGTAATGCTCGTCGGCAGTGAAGCCGTACGGCACGGCAGCAAAGAAGTTGAACGCCGGGGACTTGCCCTGCCAGTAGTACGACACGGAGTGGCTCATCTCGGCCTTGCCCTGGGATACCGCGTCGAAAGACTGGAACGGGGGTACGAGTTCGCCACCGCCGTAAACTTTGATTTGCAGCTTGCCCCCCGACATCGTGCCGATGCGCTGGGCGAGGCGCTCGGCTCCGGTGCCCAGGCCCGGGAACTTCGCGGGCCATGTCGTCACCATCTTCAGCTGCTTGATGCCCTGCGAGATGGCCGGCGCCGATACGGTTGCGGCGGCGGCTGCGACCCCGCCGGCGGCGGCGCCTTTAAGGAACTTACGACGTTTCATGTTGTGGTCTCCTCAGGTCCAGTAATAATGTCGGGATTCGGCAGAGACATGCGGAATGCTGCCACCGCACATGGTAAAGCCTCCCCGCTCCCACGGCTCAATTTTCGGTTGTTTCCCCGGCCCATGTTCCGGGCGGAATCGCCTCCTGCGTCCGCTCGGACTGGCCGCGACCGAAACGGAAGTATAGGGCAATGGCGCGGGCGGCTTCCCGGGGGACGCCAGGCACCGCAGCGGTGCCCAGTGCGCGCATCCCGGTGCTCGAGTGCGGACGCATTGCGCGCGACACCCTCGCCACCGGCGCCGACGGTGTGGTGTGCGCGACATTCAGGCGCAGCTGCTATCTGGAATTTGCCGGTCGGCGAACGATTTGCGTGGGTGAGCGTGCGCTGGGCCGGGGTCCGCTCAACGTGCGGATCGACGCATTCGAGCCGCCGGGCCTGGGCGAGGTGCTCGGGCTGAGCGCGGACGATGCCGCGGTCTGGCAGCCGCCGATTCGGCTGGCACGTCCGCGCCGCGCGGCGCTCGAGGCGCTGCGTGCGGCGGCGCACACGCGCATTCCGACCGACGGATTGGGTGGGCTGGTCTGCGGGGTCTCCGGGCCGCTGATCGAGCATGCGCGACCGGCGCTGACCGCGCTCGAGCGTTGGCAGGCGGGCGGCGTTCTGAGTCGCGACGTGGAAATGCTTCTCGGTCTCGGTCCCGGGCTGACTCCATCGGGAGACGACTACCTGGGTGGCGTGTTGGTGGCGCTGCATCTGTTCGGCCGCACGGCGGACGCCGACGCGCTGTGGGCATGGCTTGGCCCGCGGCTGCCCGCACGCACCAGCCTGATCAGCGCGGCGCACCTGGCCGCGGCCGCCGAGGGCGAAGCGCACGAAGCGCTGCACGCCAGTCTCGATGCCCTGAGCGAGGGTTTGACCACGGGCTGGCACGCACGGCTCGAATGGCTGGCGGCGGTCGGTCATTGTTCGGGCTGGGACGGCCTGGCCGGCGCGATGGCCGTGGCGCAGCGCGTGGCGGTCTAGCCGATTGGAGCCGCGGCGCGCAATCCAGTAAAGTCGCGCGCTCCGGCGACGCGCTCACGGGCAGGGGCAGATGGAATTCGACTTCGACACGCCGATCGATCGCGCCGGCACCTGGGCCTCGCGCTGGGAGCGCTACGCCGGGCGCGACGTCATCCCGCTCTGGGTCGCCGATACCGATTTCCGTGCGCCGCCCGCGGTGCTCGAGGCCTTTGCAGCCCGCGTCACGCACGGCGTATTCGGCTACAGCGCGCCGCCCGACGCGTTGCGAACGGCGATCGTCGAGCGCATGCAGCGCCTCTACCGCTGGGCGATCGAGCCGAGCTGGATCGTATTCCTGCCGGGCGTGGTGCCGGGCCTGCATCTCGCCGCGCGTTACCTCTGTGCGCCCGATGAGCATGTGCTCGTTCCCACGCCGATCTACCAGCACTTCAAGCGCGCCGTTCAGCTCGCGCCGCGCGAGCACGACGACATTCCGCTGATCCTCGACGGCGGGCGCTGGGTGTTCGACGAGGCTGCGCTCGAAAGTGCGCTGCGGCCGAATTCGAAGCTGCTGTTCCTGTGCAACCCGCAGAATCCCGGCGGGACGATCTTCACCCGCGCCGAGCTGACGCGCCTGGCGGCCTTCGCCGAGCGGCACGATCTCGTCATCTGCTCGGACGAAATTCACGCCGACCTGCTGATGGACGAAGGCAAGCCGCACCTGCCGATCGCGAGTCTCGCGCCCGAGGTCTCACGGCGCACGGTGACGCTCATGTCGCCGAACAAGACCTTCAACTTTCCCGGTGCGGGCGTCGCCTTCGCGATCATCGAGGATCCCAAGCTGCGCGTCGCGTTTTCGGCTGACCATCACGCCACGCTGCATGATGCGTCGGTGTTCGGCTATATCGGCGCGCTGGCCGCCTACCGCGACGGCCAGGACTGGCTTGACGCGCAGCTTGCCTACCTGCGCGCCAACCGCGACCTGGTCGAAGCGATGGTGGCCGACACGCCGCGCCTGGTCATGGCGCATACCGAGGCGACCTACCTCGCCTGGATCGATGCCTCGGCGCTCGGCGTCGAGGATCCGTGCGCGCACTTCCTCGCGCACGGTGTCGCCCTTTCGCCGGGCGCCCAGTTCGGCAGCCCGCCTTTCGTGCGCCTCAATTTCGGCACCCAGCGCGTGCGCCTGGTCGAGGCGCTCGAGCGCATGAGGCGGGCGGCGATGGGGTCAGACCCTTGCGGGTAAGTCCTCGCTGCCCTATTTAGACGAAAGCGTTCGCGACTTATCCACAGGGGTCTGACCCCAAAGTTCCTTCGCGCGCACGAGCACCCGATCGAGGTGCGGATCGCGTACGCCGAGCTGGCGCATATGCGCCAGCGTTTTCTGCAGGTAGTCGACGTTGTGTCCGCGGCCGCCGCGACCCTGGGCGACGAGCCGCGCCGTGCGCTCGACATCGAGATCGCCGGCGAACTGGGAATGGGTCTGGTCGCTCACGAAGGTGAGCGCGCGCACGCTGCGCCCGCCGCCGAGGCGCGCGGCGACAAGCCGCGGCAGGTAGACGTAGTTGCGCATTTCACGGCGCCACAGCGCGGCGAGGATCTCGCGTTGCCGGCGCGTCGCCAGATGGTAGACCATGCCCCAGCAGGACCCGCCGCGGCATAGCCCCATGACGAGTCCGGGGCGCTCGCGCGTGCCGCGATGGCGATGCGAGTAGATGCACAACGCCCGGTGGTAGCCGTAAAGGAACCCGCGCTGCTTCTCGCGGTAGGCAAACCCGGGCGACCACATCAGCGAGGCGTAGCCGAACACCCAAAGCTCGCCGGGCGGCAACAGTGCAAGAAACTGCTCGAGCTTCAACGCGGCAAGGCGGGGACCTGCTGCGCGCCGGACGGGGCGACCGGCGCGATCGTCAGCCAGGGCTTCCTGTTCATGGTCGGCGGCGCAATTATAGGGGCGCCTGCGCCCGGGCCCCACCCGGACGTCAACCGCGCGGAATGATCGCGCGTTTATGTACGGGCGGCGCGAGGGCGCGCCGACACGCTCATTCGGAGGATTCCATCATGCTGAAGCAAAAGGTTCTCGCGGCGCTGCTGGCGGCCGTGTTCTCCACCACGCTGTATGCGCAGGCCCAGCCTGCAACGCCGGCCACACCGGCGACGCCCGCGCAGCCCGCGGCTGACCAGCCGAAGGCAGAGCAGAAGAAGTCGAGCAAGGAGAAGAAGGCGACCCAGGAGAAGAAGGCGAAGAAGGAAAAGAAGACCAAGAAAGCGAAGAAGGCCAAGAAGGCGAAGAGCGCCGGCTGATCCGGCAGGCGCGGAGCGCTCGCTCTCCCGCGGGCGGTATCGGTATCATGCGGGGCCCGGCCAGCGCCGGGCCTTTCTTTTTCATGATGCGCCTCGTTCGTCTGTTAATCGCCGCGATGCTGCTCGCGCCGCTCGGCGCTGCGGCGCAGGCGCTGACGCCCTGGTCCGGCGGCGCGACGCCGCCGCTCGTGCTCACTGCGCTCGACGGACGGCAGCATGCCCTGACCGACTATCGCGGCCGGGTGGTGCTGGTCAATTTCTGGGCGACCTGGTGTGCACCCTGCCGCGCGGAAATGCCGAGCATCGAGCGGCTGCGGCGCTCGCTTGAAGGTGAGCCCTTCGCGGTGCTCGCGGTGAACGTGAGCGAAGACGCGGCTGCGGTGCGCGCGTTTGCCGATCGCGTACCGATGGGCTTTCCGCTGTTGCTCGACCGCGATGCGCAGGTCACCCGCGCGTGGCGTGCGCGCGCGCTGCCGATGACCTTCATCATCGATCCCGAGGGACGAATCCGCTATCAGGCGATCGGCGAGCGCGACTGGGCCGATGTGGACATCCGGTCCCGGTTGCGTGCGCTGATGCCGGGCGCACGCCCGCTCGAATCCGCACGGCTCGCGCAATGATGCTTCGCACAGCATTCTGGATCGTTGCGGCGTTGAGCGTCGCGGGTACCGCCGGTGCGCAGACTGCCGAGGTTGCACCGCCGTTCGTCACCACACCGCCCGAGGTCGTCGAGCGCATGCTGGCGCTGGCGGAAACCCGCGGCGACGATGTCGTAATGGATCTCGGTTCAGGCGACGGGCGGATCGTCATCGCGGCGGCAAAGCAATACGGCGCGCGCGGCATCGGCGTCGAGCTCGATCCCAAGCTGGTTGCCGCGGCGCGCGAAAACGCGCAGGCGGCCGGCGTGGCGCAGCAAACCCGCTTTCTGAACGGTGATGTGCTGAAGGCAGACCTTTCCGGCGCGAGCGTGGTCACGGCCTACCTGCTGCCCTGGCTGATGGACGCGCTGCAGCCGAAGTTCCTCGCCGAGCTCGCGCCCGGCACGCGCATCGTGTCGCATGCGTTTGCGATGAGCGGCTGGGAGCCGGATGCGACGCGCGAGTTCCCCTTGAGCGGAGAACACGCAGGGCGCACTGCCACCCTGTACTTCTGGGTGGTTCCGGCCGAGGTGCGCGGCGAATGGTACGCCGCGCAACCGGAGGGCGAGTGGCGACTCGAGATCCGGCAGAACTTTCAGCAGATCGAAGTCGAGGGTGCGGTCGGCGACGTGCCGTTGCGGACGTCGGGCGCGGTGCTGCGCGGCACGCACATCGGGTGGCAAGGCGAGGGCGAGGGCGAGGGCGGGACGGGTCGTTTCGAGGGCCGTGTGCTGACGTTTCAGATCGTCGGTACGTTAACGGCGAACGGCGCGAGCCGATCGATCGTGTTCGCGCGACGCCCGTGAGCCGACTCCGCCGCGTCCTGGCGGCGGTGGCGCTCGGCTGCGTTGCTGGCGCAGCCGCGTCCGCGCCCGAACCGGGCGACCATCGCTTCGAGCTCAGCGCGGACGGCATTGCGCGAAGCTACATCCTGCACCTGCCGGCGCAGCGCGGCCCGCAGCCTGCCGTGGTGCTCAATTTTCACGGCGGCGGCGGCAACGCGCGCCAGTACCAGGCCTACGTGCAGATGGACGCGCTCGCGGATCGGGAGGGTTTTCTGGTCGTGTATCCCAACGGCAGCGGGGCACTGAGCGGGCGGCTGCTGACTTGGAACGCGGGCGGCTGCTGCGGCTTCGCCGCGCGCGTGAATGTGGACGACGTCGGCTTCGTGCGCGCGCTGCTCGATGACCTCGGGGCGCGCGTCGCCTTCGACCCGGCTCGGGTCTACGCCACCGGGCTTTCGAATGGCGCGATGATGAGCTACCGTCTTGCCGCCGAGCTTCCGCAGGCGATCGCGGCGATCGCCCCGGTCGCCGGTGCAATGATGCTCGGCTCCCGGCCGCCGGCACACGCCAAGCCGGTGCTGCATATCCATAGCGTCGACGACCCTCGCGCACTGTACGCCGGCGGTCTCGGCCCGCCGTTTCCGTTCACCAATGTGCGCGTACTGCATCCGAGCGTGGAACAACGCCTCGCGCTCTGGGCGAAGGCGAACGGCTGCGACGCTGCCCTGCAGGCGATCGGGGAGCGCGAGTGGACCGATGCCGCGGGGCATGGGCATACGGCGACGCTGCTGCGCTACGCGGGGTGCCGCGTCGAGACGGCGCTGTGGCGGCTGAGCGGTGCGGGGCACGTATGGCCAGGCGGTCGGCTCGATTATCTTCCCTCGTTGCTCGGGCCTGGCACGCGGGTCATCGACGCGAACGCGGAGATGTGGCGCTTCTTCCAGCGCCACCCGCTGGGTGCATCGCCGGATGCGAACGCTGCCGGACTTGAGACACGTCAAGCGCGCAACTGAGCTGCACGGCTAACCTGCGCGCAGGGGTCCGAGCGTGACGGAGGGGGGAACCGGGATGCTGAGCGAGAGCGAGGTGTACGACGCGTTGCGCGGAGTCGAGGATCCGGAAGCCGGCATGAGCATCGTCGATCTCGGCCTGGTCTACGGCGTCGACGTGACGCCGACGCGCATTCACGTGCGCATGACGATGACCTCGCCCGCCTGCCCGGTTGCGCCCTACATCGTCGAGGAATCGGTCGCTGCGATCCGCACGGCGGCACCGGGCGTTCCGGATGTCGACGTCGAACTCGTCTGGGACCCGCCCTGGACGCCCGAGCGCATGAGCGCGGCGGCACGCGAACGCTTCGGCTGGGGCGGCGAATCGGTATGAGCGCGCCGGGAGGCGTATCCCCGCGCGGGCGCTTTCCACTGCTCGTCCTCGGTTTCGTTTCCCTGACCAGCGGCGTGCTGGGTGGACTGGCGCGCGTCGGCCTGGACGGGCTCCCCGCGCCGGGGAGCGCGGTGGTGCTGCACGGTGCATTGATGGTGAGCGGATTCTTCGGCACCGTCATTGCGCTCGAGCGCGCCGTCGCACTCGGCAAGACCTGGGCCTATGCCGCGCCGCTTGCCAGCGGCCTTGGCGGACTCGCGCTGCTCGCCGGCATGCCGGGCGCCGGATTCGCCATGCTGGTGTTTGGCGCGCTGGCGCTGGCGGCGGCAAACGCGGCGATCGTCCGGCGTCAGCCCTCGCTGGAGAGCGCCACGCTGGCTGTCGGCGCGGCATGCTGGCTCGTCGGCAATGGCGTGCTGCTCTACGGGCAGCCGGTGTCTGCAGCGGTGCCCTGGTGGATCGCCTTCTTCGTGCTGACCATTGGCGGTGAGCGGCTCGAGCTTTCGCGCTATGCACCGCGTCCAGCCGTCGCACGGCATGCGTTTGTCGCGATTGCCGGCGCCGTCCCGCTCGCTGCACTGCTCGCCGCCTGTGTCGGAGCCAGCGGGTGGCGCGTCCAGGGCGCAGCGCTGCTCGCGCTTGCCGCCTGGCTGTGGCGATACGACATCGCGCGCGTCACGGCGCGCCAGCAGGGTCTGGCGCGCTACATCGGCATCTGCGTACTGTCGGGCTACCTGTGGCTTGCGGTGGGCGGTCTTGCGCTGCTGGCGGGCGGCGTGCTGCGCGCCGGCCCGCTGTACGACCTCGCGCTGCACGCGCTCATGCTGGGGTTCGTCTTCGCCATGGTCTTCGGCCACGCGCCGGTGATCCTGCCCGCCGTCCTCCGCGTGAGGATCCCCTACGCCGCCGGGCTGTACGTTCCGCTCGTCCTGCTGCACGGCTCGCTTGCGCTGCGCGCTGCGGGCGATCTCGCCGATCATGCCGCGCTACGTGCTACGGGCGCGCTGGGTAATACGATCGCGATCGCGGCGTTCATCCTGACCGCCGCGGGTCTTGCGCTGAGTAAAAAAGGGGCGAAGAAGGGGTCAGACCCCTGTGGATAAGTCGTCAGGGCATCCGGTGATCGAGGGGCGCAGAGGACTTATCCACAGGGGTCTGACCCCGATGACCCCAGCACCTTGCCCGGATTCATCAGGCCCTGCGGGTCGAGCGCCTGCTTGAGTCGGCGCATGAGCTCGAGCTCGAGCGCCGATTTGTGCCTGCGGATCTCGTCGCGCTTGAGCTGGCCGAGCCCGTGCTCGGCGGAGATCGAGCCACCCAGCGCATCGACAATCGCGTAGACGACCGTGTTGACCTCCGCACGCCGGCGCATCAGGGCGCTGTTCGCCGCAGGATCGGCGAAGCCGACGTTGTAATGCAGGTTGCCGTCGCCGGCGTGTCCGAACGCGAAGATCAGGATGCCGGGAAAGGCGCGCTCGAGCGCCTCCGCGCCGCGCGCGATGAATTCGGGGATCTTCGACAGCGGCACTGAAATGTCGTGCTTGACGTTCTCCAGCTGCGCCTCCGGCATGCGCTCGCGAATCGACCACAGCGCCCGCGACTGCGCACCGCTCTGCGCCAGGACGACATCGCTTGCAACGCCGCGCGCGAGGCTTTCGGCGAACGCCTGCTCGGCACGCTGATGCAGCATCGCCGCCGAATCGCTGTCGCCGAGCTCGACGAGTACGTACCAGGGATGCGGCGCGGGCAGGGGGTCGGTGGTGCCCGGAATCTTGGCGAGCGCCGTGTCGATGCATACGCGCGAGAGCAGCTCGAAGGCGGTGAGGCGATCGCCCAGGCGTGCGCGCAGCAGGGCAAGCAGTTCGATCGCCTGCTGCGGCGTGTCGAGGCCGAACCACGCGGTTGCCCCGGACAGGGGCTGCGGGTAGAGCTTCAGGACCGCCGCGGTGATGATGCCGAGCGTGCCCTCGGCGCCGATGAACAGCTGCTTCAGGTCGTAGCCGGTATTGTCCTTGCGCAGTCCGCGCAGCCCGTCCCAGACCTGGCCGTCGGGCAGCACCACCTCGAGCCCGAGAACCTGCTCGCGCGCGTTGCCGAAGCGCAGGACGTTGACGCCGCCCGCGTTGGTCGACAGGTTGCCGCCGATGCGACAGCTGCCCTCCGCGCCGAGCGACAGGGGGAAGAAGCGGTCCGCCTCGCGTGCGGCATGCTGGATGTCGGCCAGCACGCAGCCTGCCTCCGCGGTGAGCGTGTCGTTGAGGGGGTCGATCGCGCGGATGCGGTTCATGCGCGCCAGAGAAAGCACGATCTCGCGCTGCGCGCCGACCGGGACCGAGGCGCCGCACAGGCCGGTATTGCCGCCCTGCGGCACGATGGCAACCCCCGCGCGGGCGCACTGTGCGACTACCGCCGCCACCTCGCCGGTGTTCGCCGGCCGCACGACGCATTCCGCCGGGCCGCTGAACTGCCGGCGCCAGTCGACGAGATAGGGCGCCATGTCCGCTGCCTCGGTGAGCACGTTGGCGGCACCCACGGTGGCGGAAAGCGCTTCGACGAATCGGGTTTGCGGCACAGCAGACATCAGCGAAATCGGCTGGAAGGTTTCTTGACGGCGATTTTCCCACACCGTACTTTGTGGCCCAATCCACTCCCCGAAAGGATGCCGTCATGATCAGCCGTGCGCGCGAGGTCGGACCCAAGCGTTATCGCGCATCGACCGGACGCTATTACGAAGACTTCGAAGTCGGCGATGTCTACGAGCACCGTCCGGGGCGCACCCTCTCGGAGGCCGACAACACCTGGTTCACGCTGCTGACCATGAACCAGCATCCGCTGCATTTCGATGCCGAGTACGGTGCGCAGACCGAATTCAAGCGCCCATTGGTCAATTCCTGTCTCACGCTGTCGATCGTCACCGGCATGAGCGTTGCCGACGTCAGCCAGAAGACGGTGGCGAATCTCGGCTGGGACAAGATCCGCCTGACCGCGCCGGTGTTCGCCGGCGACACGGTGTACGCGGAGTCGGAAGTCATCGGCAAGCGCGAATCGAATTCGCGTGCGCACCACGGCATCGTCAGCGTGCGCACCACCGGCAAGAAGGCCGACGGCACGGTGTTCATCAGCTTCGAGCGCTCGATGCTCATCCCGATGCGCGGTCACGCGGTCGACGACCGCATGGACTACTGACGGTGCGCAGTTGATCGCGGTGCGCTGCATCGTCTTCGTTGCGCTCGTCGCCCTGGCAGCCGGCGGCGCCTGGGCGCAGCGCGACGCGATCGTCGTGGGGGCCGTCGTGTCGCAAAGCGGCCTGGCGAGCGATCTGGCGGCCGGTTACCGCCAGGGCATCCTGCTGTGGCAGTCGCAGCTCAATGCGGCGGGCGGCCTGCTCGGACGTACCGTCGAGGTACGCATGGCGGATGACCGCTCTGGAGCGAACGAAGCGGCCGAAGCGTACCAGCGCCTGATCGACGGCGAGAAGGCTGACCTGCTGATCGGGCCCTACGGCTCGGCGGCGTCGATCACCTCGGCTGCCGTCGCCGAGCGCGCCGGGCGCGTCATGGTGAACGGCTCGGGGGCCTCCGGTGCAGTCCACAAGCGTGGGCTGCGTTACGTGTTTCAGGTCGCGACGCCGTACGCGGCGTACGGCGCCGGGGTGCCCGCCGTGGCGAGGCAATGGAAGACGGGCAAGCTGTTTGTCATTGCGCGCGCCGATCCGGTGGCGCGCGAGATGGCCGACGCGCTGGCCGCGGAGGCGGTGCGCGCTCGCGTGGCGGCAAGTCCGGTCGTGAGCTTTCCCATCGAGACCCAGGAATTCGACCGTTTCGTGCGCCAGGCGCAGGCTGAAAGCGCCACCACTTGGGTCGCGTTCGGCTCGGCGCGCGATGCCGCCAACATGGTGATCAGCTTCAAGCGGCTCGGCTATGCGCCGGCGATGTTCGTTGCGCGTGGCGCCGAGCAGGCCGAGTTCATCCGTCGTGTCGGCCAGGACGCCGAGTACGCGATCGGCATCGCGGCCTGGATGCCGGGCTTGCGCACCGCGGGCAACGAAGCCTTCGTGCGCGCCTACCGCGCGCGCTGGTCGACCGATCCCGACCTTGCGGCGGCCCAGGGCTACAGCGCGGGCCAGGTGCTCGAGGCGGGCGTGCGGCGCGCGGGGTCGCTCGATCAGGAACGCCTGCGCATCGCGCTCGCGCAGCTCGACACGGAAACGCCGCTCGGGCGCTTTCGTACGGAGCCCGAGACCGGACGGCAGCGCGCGACGCAGACCGTGCTGGTGCAGATCCTCAAGGGCCGGCAGGAGATCATCTGGCCCGCGCCGCGCGCGACCGCGAGCGCCGCATTACCGTATCCGCGCTGGGGGCAGCGCAAGCTCATCACCGCAGGAGAGTAGGCATGGCGCTTTGCCGTTCGTTTCTGTTCGCACCGGGCAATGTGGCGCGACGCGTCGAAAAGGCGCTCGGGCTCGATGCCGACGCCGTGATCATCGATCTCGAGGATTCGGTCGCGGTATCGGACAAGCCCGCCACGCGTGCGCTCGCGGCCGAAGCGCTCCGACGGCCGCGTACCTGCCGCGGCTATCTGCGGGTGAACGCACCGTCGACGCCGTTCTGCTTCCGCGACCTGGTCGAGGTGCTGCATCCGAGCGTCGACGGCGTGATCCTGCCGAAAGTCGAGAGCGCGGCGGACCTGCACGCCGTCGACTGGTTGATTGCCAATCTGGAGCGCGAGCATGGACTGACCGAGGGTTCGATCGACCTGATACCGATCATCGAAACCGCGATCGGCGTGCAGCGCATCGACCGCATCCTGCAGGCGCGCAGCCTGCGCTCGTATAGCGGGGCGTGGCGCGTGCGGCGGGTCGCGTTCGGTGCGGCCGATTACAGTAACGACCTGGGGCTCGAACCGACCCTCGAAGAGCCCGAGCTCGGCGATGCGCGCACGCGGATCGTGCTCGCCTCGCGTGCGGCTGGCGTGGAAAATCCCATCGACAGCCCCTGGTTCCACCTGCGCGAGCCCGAGGCCTTCGCTCGCGCGCTCGAACGCAGCCGCCGCGCCGGTTTCCAGGGACGGCTGTGCATCCATCCCGACCAGATCGCACCCGTGAACGCGGCCTATGCGCCGAGCGAAGAGGAGGTCGCGCGCGCCGAGCGTATCGTCGCCGCGTTCGACGTGGCGGAGGCGCAGGGCTCGGCGGCCATCCAGGTGGACGGCCAGATGGTGGATTACCCCGTGGTCAACCGCGCGCGCGCCGTGCTCGCCGCGGCCCGCGAGATCGCTGCGCGGCGCAGCTGATCGTCCGGCGTTGCCTGCGGAACGGAACGTGCAGGGCGCGTTGCGCGACGTGATCCTGGTGCACGGTCTTTGGGTGCCCAGACTCGTCATGACGCCGCTCGGTGCGATGCTCGCGCGCGCCGGGCTGCGCGTGCACCTGTTCGGCTACCGCGGGCGCAAGGCATCGCTCGCCACGCATGCCGACCGCCTGGTCGCGTTTGCGCGCACGCGCGTGCCGCAGGGCGCACACTTCGTCGGCCATAGCCTTGGCGGGCTGGTGGTGCTCGAGGCGTTCGCCCGCACCGCCGATCTCGCGCTGGGCTGCGGCGTGCTGCTCGGCACGCCGGCGCGCGGTTGTCTGGCCGGGCGTCGTCTGGCGCAGATGGACTGGGGGCGCTGGTTCCTCGGCGCGAGCGAAACCCTGTGGCATGAGGGCCGAGGCGCCCGCTGGACGCGCGCCGAGCCGCTCGGCGTGGTGGCCGGCACGCGTTCGCTCGGCCTCGGTCGCATGTTCGGTCCGCTGCACGGGGCGAACGACGGCGTGGTGCGGGTCGAAGAGACGACCGTGGAGGGCATGCGCGCTCGGGCGATCCTGCCGGTCGGGCACAGCGAGATGCTGGTTTCGCCACGCGTCGCGCACGCGGTGCAACTGTTCCTCGCGCACGGACGGTTCGATGCGGCTGCGGGCTGAGCTGCTGGCGCTGGCGTTGGCAATTCCGCTCGCCGGCTGCGAGACGCTCGGCTACTACGCGCAGGCCATCGACGGCCATGTCGCCCTGATGGCCAAGGCGCAGCCGATCGCCGAGCTGCGCGCGGCGCCCGACAGCTCGGCGCTGCGGCGCGAGCGGCTTGCCCTCGCGACATCGATCCGCGCGTTCGCGTCGCGCGAGCTGCAACTGCCCGACAACGGAACCTTCCGCAGCTTTGCGGAGATCGACGGCAAGTACGTGGTGTGGAACGTCGTCGCCGCGCCCGAGTTCTCGATCGAGGCGGCGCAGTCCTGCTTCCTGGTGGCCGGCTGCGTGTCCTATCGCGGATTTTTTGCGCGCGAGGACGCCGAGGCGCATGCGGCGGCGCGGCGCGCGCAAGGACTCGACGTTCATCTCTACGGCGTGCCTGCGTACTCGACACTCGGCTGGTTCGACGACCCGCTGCTGTCGAGCTTCATCGACTATCCGGACGCGCAGCTCGCGCGGCTGATGTTTCACGAGCTCGCGCACCAGGTCGTCTACCTGAGGGACGATCCGACGTTCAACGAATCCTTCGCCGTCGCGGTAGAGGAGGCGGGGGTGCGACGCTGGCTCGCGGCAACCGGACGCGACGCGATGCTCGAGCAGTTTCTCGCCCAGCAGGCGCGCAAACGAGAATTCGTTGCGCTGATCGACGGCGCGCGCGCGCGGCTTGCGGCGCTCTACGCGCAGAACCTCGATGAACAGCCCAAGCGTGCGGCAAAGCGCGCCGAGCTCGAAGCGCTTGCCCGGCGATACGTCGCGCTGAAGACGCGCTGGAACGGCTTCGACGGCTACGACCGGTTCATGCAGGCGCCGAACAACGCGCTGCTCGCCTCGATTGCCACCTACACCGGTCGGCTGCCGGAATTCCGCCGCCTGTTCGCCGAGGCAAACGGCGACTTCGCGCTGTTTTATGCGCGCGTACGCGAAGTTGCCGAGGCGCGTTAAGTCAGCCGGGCGGGATGCCGGCCGCCTGGAAGGCCTGCGCAGCAGCCTTCATCAGCGCACTGGCGATCTCCTCGCCGGGGCGCATCGCCGCGACGCCGCAGCTCGCGCAGTGGTACAGCGGCACCGACAGCGTGGTGCTGAACGCTGCGCTGCCCTTGAGCTCGAGCGCGCGCTCGAGCGTCGCATGCGTGCCGGCTTCGTCCGGCAGTCCGCCGCCGCAGCCCGGACATAGGTAGTGCTTCTTGAACAGCCCCTTCTTCCGCGCCACGGGAAGGTCGGCTGCCTTGGCTCTGGCCAGCGAATCGATCAGGCGCGCCGGAAAGTCCGGGGTGAGAAAACGCTTGTGGCCCTCGGCGCAGGCGTAGGCCGGCATGCCCTCGATCGACAGGGCCACGCCGGATTCTTCGCCGCGCATGGCGTCGAGGCGTGCGAGCGCCAGCTCCGCCCCGCATTGCGTGCAGGTTTTCGCAGTCGTCATCTCGTCCTCCTCCTCTGGGCGTCTAGGGAGAGGGACAGGATGACACCCGGCGCGTTCCCCGGTTGCTGCGGCGCAAAAGCGCGCCGTATCGCGCTAGGAGAGGGCCATATCGACGATCTTGGCGTACGCGGGCCGCGCGCACAGGCGCTCGAACCAGCCCTGCAGCCTGGGCACTGCGGGGCGCGCGATGTCGAGCCTGAACCAGAGCTGCAGATGGCAGCCGAGCGGGATGTCGCCCATCGTCAGTGAATCACCGGCGACATACGGCCGATCGGCCAGAATCGCGTCGACGGTGGCCGCGAGCTCGCCCGCCTTGCGCACACCGTCCTCGACCAGCCTGTGGTCGCGCTTGTCGGGCGCCGTGCGGATCAGATTCCAGAACACCGGGCGCAGCACGCCGGCGAAGGTGAACGCCCAGTCCATCCAGCGATCGGCATCGGCGCGCGCCCGCAGGTCGGTCGGCCACAGGCTGCCGGCGCCGTGCTTGGCGGCGAGGTAGCGCACGATGGCGTGCGACTCCCACAGGATGAAGCCGTCGTCGTCGATCGTCGGCACCAGGCCGTTGGGATTCATCGCCCGGTACTCGGGCGTGTTGACCACGCCGTACTGCAGCCCGGCGTCGACGCGCTCGTAGCGCAGCTTGAGCTCCTCGAGCGCCCACAGCGCCTTTTTCACGTTGACCGAGTTGGTTCTGCCCCAAATCTTCAGCATGTCTCCTCCGGCGCGACGCCGGGGTCAGACCCTTGTGGATAAGTCACGAAGGCACGTGTTAATCGAGGAATCTCAAGACTTATCCACAAGGGTCTGACCCCAACGGCCGCAATGAACTGACGCGTCAGAATCCTACCGCCTGCCCATCCCTTCTGGGATCGCTGGCCGCGAAGTAGCCGCCGTCCATTTTCCAGATCATCTGCGCCGAGCCGAACTGGTTGTAGTCGTTGACGGTGACGAGATTGTGCCCGCGCTGCTTGAGCGCCTCGAGCGTCGCCGGCGGAAAGCCGGGCTCGATGCTGACGTCGAGGCCCTTGACCCAGCGAAAGCGCGGCCCGTCGCTCGCCGCCTGCGGGTTCTGGCCGTAGTCGGCGATGCGCACCATGACCTGGGTGTGGCCCTGCGGCTGCATGGTGCCGCCCATGACGCCGAAGCTCATCACCGGCTTGCCGTCCTTGGTCACGAACGCCGGGATGATCGTCTGGTACGGGCGCTTCTTGGGGCCGACGCGATTGGGGTGGCCTTCCTTCAGCACGAAGGTGGCGCCGCGGTTCTGCAGGGAAATGCCAGTGCCGGGAACGACGACACCCGAGCCGAAGCCCATGAAGTTCGACTGGATCAGCGACACCATCATGCCGGAGGCGTCCGCGGCCGTGAGATACACCGTGCCGCCCTTGGGTGGCGTGCCGGCCGCGAAGGGCTGCGCTTTTTTCATGTCGATCAGCTTCGCGCGCGACGCGAGGTACGCCCGGTCGAGCATCTGCTTGGGCGCGAACGGCATGTGATCGATGTCGGCCACGTAGGCCAGCGCGTCGGCGAAGGCGAGCTTCACCGCCTCGATCTGCAGATGGACGCTGTCGGGCGAGTCGACCGGAAGGCTTGCGACGTCGAAGTGCTCGAGGATGCCAAGCGCGATCAGCGCGACGATCCCCTGCCCGTTCGGCGGCAGCTCGTGCACCGTGTAGCCGCGGTAATCCATCGTCAGCGTGTCGACCCAGTCCGTGCGATGCGCCGCGAGGTCGGCGAGTGTCATCACGGCGCCGTTCGCTTTGGCGTGGGCCGCCAGCTTCTCGGCCAGCTCGCCCGAGTAGAACGCATCCCCCCGGGTGGCGGCGATCTTCTCCAGCGTTGCGGCGTGATCGGCAAAGCGGAAGCGCTCGCCGACGGCGGGAATCTTGCCGCCCGGCAGGAAGGCCTCGGCGAAGCCCGGCTGCACTTTCAACTCGTTTGCCTGCGCTGCCCACTGCCCCGCGATCGTCGGCGAGACAAGGAAGCCTTCGCGACCGTATCCGATCGCGCGCTCGAAAAGTTTTTCGAAAGGCAGCTTGCCGAAGCGTTCGGACAGCACGCGCCAGGCCGACACGCAGCCCGGCACGCTCACACTGTTCCAGCCACGGACCGGTACGCCGGATTGGCCGGCGAAGAATTCCGGCGTCCAGCCGGCCGGCGAGCGGCCTGACGCGTTCAGCCCGTGCAGTTGGGTGCCGTCCCAGACGATGGCGTAGGCGTCCGAGCCGATGCCATTCGACACCGGCTCGACCAGCGTCAGCGTGATTGCGGTGGCGAGGATCGCGTCGACCGCGTTGCCGCCGGCCGCGAGCATTGCCAGGCCCGCCTGCGCGGCGAGCGGCTGCGAGGTGGCGACGACGTTTGCCGCGAGCAGCGGCTTGCGCGGCCACGCGTAGGGAAGATTCCAGGAAAAAGCGGACATGGTGTTTGCCTGTAGCCGCCTGAAGGGCGGTCGGATTCGGTGCGGGCCGCCATTCTACGAGGTCACCGGTTTGGTGCGCGACGCGCCGGCATCGCGCAGCCACGCGCCAGCGTGGTGCGCAGGGATCCCATCGCAACGTCACCCGTCATGTTGATCCGGATTGTCCGTAGCGGCGAAGTGGCCGCTGAATCGATTGAGGTTTCTCGTTTTCGGTTGTCGCTGTTCGCGATCTGGCACGGTCATTGCGAGATCCCGTTCGGCGCGGGTCAGACCCATGCAGAGTCGACCCGCAGGTCATCCCAACTTGGATACAAGGAGTCATTCAACATGGAACGACGGGTTTTCCTCAAGAAGCTGGCAGTGACGGCGGCGGTCGCCGCGGCGATCGGGGGCTCGCCCTCGGTCTATGCGAAGGACACGGTGAAGGTCGGCGTGCTGCATTCGCTCTCGGGCACGATGGCGATCAGCGAGACGGTGCTGAAGGACGTGGCGCTCATGGCGATCGAAGAAATCAATGCCAAGGGCGGCGTGATGGGCAAGATGATCGAGCCGGTGGTGGTCGACCCGGCCTCCAACTGGCCGCTGTTCGCTGAGAAGGCGCGTCAGCTCATCACCCAGGACAAGGTTGCCGTGGTATTCGGTTGCTGGACATCGGTCTCGCGCAAGTCGGTGCTTCCGGTGTTCGAGGAGCTGAACGGCCTGCTCTTCTACCCGGTGCAGTACGAGGGCGAGGAAATCTCGAAGAACGTGTTCTACACCGGTGCCGCGCCCAATCAGCAGGCAATTCCGGCCGTCGAATACCTGATGTCGAAAGACGGCGGCGGGGCCAAGCGCTGGGTGCTGCTCGGCACGGACTATGTCTATCCGCGCACCACCAACAAGATCCTGCGCGCCTTCCTGCACAGCAAGGGCGTGACCGACGCCGACATCATGGAGGAATACACCCCGTTCGGGCACTCCGACTACCAGACCATCATCGCCAACATCAAGAAGTTCGCCTCCGAGGGCAAGAAGACCGCGGTGGTCTCGACGATCAACGGCGATTCGAACGTGCCGTTCTACAAGGAACTCGGCAACCAGGGCCTGAAGGCGACCGACGTCCCGGTCGTGGCCTTCTCGGTGGGTGAAGAGGAGCTGCGGGGTGTCGACACCAAGCCGCTCGTCGGCCACCTCGCGGCGTGGAACTACTTCATGTCGGTCAAGAACCCGACCAACACGGAGTTCGTCAAGAAGTGGTCCGCCTACGCGAAGAAGAAGAACATCGCCGGGCAAAAGGACAAGCCGCTGACGAATGACCCGATGGAGGCGACCTACATCGGCGTGTACATGTGGAAGCAGGCGGTCGAGAAGGCGAAGAGCTTCGATGTCGACAAGGTGACGGTCGCCATGGGCGGCCAGACCTTCAAGGCGCCCAACGGCTACACCATCCAGATGGACGCCAAGAACCATCACCTGCACAAGCCGGTGATGATCGGCGAGGTGAAGGCCGACGGTCAGTTCCAGGTCGTATGGAAGACCAAGGGCCCGATCAAGGCCCAGCCCTGGAGCCCGTACATTCCGGGCAACGAGGCCAAGAAGGACGAGCCGGCCCGCATGGCGGCGACGAAGTAACGCAGTGCTCCCCCGGCGGCGTCGCGCGTGTCACACGGCACCCGCGGCGCCGCCCCGTTTCTGGATCATGAAAAACGCTCTTCGCGCGCTCGTTCTCGCCCTCGGCCTCGGTTGCGCATCGATCGCGGCCGCGGCGCTCGATGCGGCCCTGGTCGCGAAGCTCGCGTTCGGCGACAACGACGAGAAGATCGCGGCGATTCGTGCGTTCGTCACCCAGGGCGAACCCGCGGCGGCACCGCTGCTTGACGCGCTCGCGAACGGGCAGCTGCAGACCGCGGGCGAGCGGGTATTGATCGTTCGCGAGGAGGCGGCGATCGACGCGGTCAGCGGCGAGACGGTGACGCCGCTGCCCGAGGCGCGCGAGGACGTGATCGCCAACAACCGGGTGCGCGGCGAGCTCGCCAACGCGGTGGCCGCCTTGCGCCTGCTCGCGCCGGACCGCGCGCTGCGGTTCCAGGCCGTGAAGGAGCTCGAAACCGGGGCGAGCGCCGCGATGCTGCCGCTGGTCAGGCGCGCGCTCGAAAAGGAGACCGACGCCGAGATTCGGGCGACGCTCGCGCTGGTCGCCGCGACGATCGAGGTCAAAAGCGGCGACAAGACGGCACGGCTCGCGGCGATTCGCGCGCTCGCGTCGTCCGACAGCCCGAACACCCGGTCACTGCTCGGCTCGATTCTGCTCAAGCAAAGGGACGGGCGTTTCGTCGAGCCGGATGCGGACGTCCGGCGCGCAGCGGAGGACAGCCTGATTGCGGTGCAGCGGCACCTTGCCTGGGGCGAGCGCGCGGGGCTGCTGTTCGCGGGCGTCTCGCTCGGCTCGATCCTGCTGCTCGCGGCGCTTGGCCTGGCGATTACCTACGGTCTGATGGGCGTCATCAACATGGCGCACGGCGAGCTGATCATGATCGGCGCCTACGCAACCTACGTCGTGCAGAATCTCGTGCGCGCCTACCTCCCCGGCGCGTTCGACGCCTACCTGCTGGCGGCGATCCCGGCGGCCTTCATTGTCTCGGGGCTGGTCGGCATGGCGCTCGAGCGCAGCGTGATCCGCCACCTCTACGGGCGGCCCTTGGAAACACTGCTCGCCACCTGGGGGATCAGCCTCATGCTCATCCAGACGGTGCGCACGATCTTCGGCGCGCAGAACGTCCAGGTCGAGAACCCCGCCTGGATGTCGGGCGGCATCGAGCTGATGGCGAACGTCGTACTGCCGTGGAACCGGATCATGATCATTGGCTTTGCCGCGCTCGTGGTCATCGGTGTCGCCCTGCTGCTCGCGCGCACCCGTCTGGGACTGTTCGTGCGCGGCGTCACGCAAAACCGGGCGATGGCGTCCTGTGTCGGCGTGCCGACCGCGCGCGTGGATACCTGGGCGTTCGGGCTCGGCTCGGGCCTCGCGGGACTCGCCGGCTGCGCGCTTTCGCAGATCGGCAACGTCGGCCCGGACCTCGGCCAGGCGTACATCGTTGACTCGTTCATGGTCGTCGTCTTCGGCGGCGTCGGCCAGCTCGCCGGCACGCTGGTCGCTGCGCTCGGTCTGGGCGTCATCAACAAGCTGCTCGAAGCCTGGTCGGGTGCCGTGATCGCGAAGATCGCGGTGCTCGTGTTCATCGTGCTCTTCATCCAGAAGCGGCCGCAGGGGCTGTTTGCCCTGAAGGGCCGCGCGGTGGAGGCCTGAGATGGGGCCGCTCGCGCAGACCATCACGCGGCTGTACGGCATCCGGGGCTGGATCGGGATCGCCATTGCCGCGCTGGTCCTGTTCGTGCTCGTGCCGGTGCTCAACCTCGCGGTGCCGCAGAACCATCCGCTGCACGTGTCGACCTTCCTGGTGACGCTCTCGGGCAAGATCATGTGCTACGCGATCGTCGCTCTGGCGATGGACCTGATCTGGGGCTTTGCCGGCATCTTGTCGCTCGGCCACGGCCTGTTCTTTGCCCTCGGCGGCTACGCGATGGGGATGTACCTGATGCGCCAGATCGGCCGCCAGGGGCAGTATCAGTCCGAACTGCCGGATTTCATGGTCTTCCTCGACTGGAAAGAGCTGCCCTGGCACTGGTGGATGAGCGACCAGTTCTGGTGGGCCGCCCTGCTGGTGGTGGCCGTGCCCGGGCTGCTCGCATTCGGCTTCGGCTACCTCGCCTTCCGTTCGCGCATCAAGGGCGTGTACTTCTCCATCATCACCCAGGCGCTCACCTTTGCGGCGATGCTGCTGTTCTTCCGCAACGAGACCGGCTTCGGCGGCAACAACGGCTTCACCGATTTCAAGCGCCTCCTCGGCTTCGATGTCACCGCGCCACAGACGCGAGTCGTGCTGTTCGCGGTGACCGGCGCGACGCTGCTCGGCGTGCTGCTGCTCGGGCGCTGGCTGGTCAGCTCGAAGTTCGGGCGGGTGCTCGCCGCGATCCGGGATGCCGAGACGCGCGTCATGTTCTGCGGCTACAACACGCTGCACTACAAGCTGTTCATCTGGACGCTGTCGGCCATCCTCTGCGGCATCGCCGGGGCGCTCTACGTGCCGCAGGTCGGCATCATCAACCCGAGCGAGATGTCGCCGGCGAACTCGATCGAGATCGCGATCTGGGTGGCCGTCGGCGGCCGCGGCACGCTGGTCGGCGCGATTGCGGGGGCCGGCATCGTCAATGCCGCAAAGAGCGTGTTCACCGTTGCGTTCCCCGAATACTGGCTGTTTTTCCTCGGCCTGCTGTTCATCGGGGTCACGCTGTTCCTGCCGGGCGGGGTGGTCGGGCTGCTGCGCGCGCGCAGGCGGTCGCGCCCGGTCGCCCTCACCGAGGCGGCCCCATGAGCACCGGCGTGCAGGCGATGGGCGGGCTGGGTGCGGGCGACCCGGTCCTCGGGCACTTGGCGCGCGGCGAGCTCGACGCGTCGCACGGCGTCGTCCTCTACCTCGAGGACATCTCGGTGAGCTTCGACGGCTTCAAGGCGCTGAACGCGCTCTCGCTCGCGATCGACGTCGGCGAGCTGCGCTGCGTGATCGGGCCGAACGGCGCCGGCAAGACGACCATGATGGACGTGATTACCGGCAAGACGCGGCCCGACACCGGCACCGTGTACTTCGGCCAGTCGATCGACCTGACGCGGCTGAGCGAGGCCGAGATCGCGCATGCCGGCATCGGGCGCAAGTTCCAGAAGCCCACGATCTTCGAGCGCCTCAGTGCGTTCGAGAATCTCGAGCTCGCGATGAAGGCGGACAAGCGCGTGCGCAAGACGCTCTTTGCGCGGCTCGCCTCGGACCAGCGCGACCGCATCGCCGACACGCTGCGCCTGATCCGGCTGAGCGAGGCCGCCGACCGCGAGGCCGGGCTGCTGTCGCACGGACAGAAGCAGTGGCTCGAGATCGGCATGCTGCTCATGCAGGAGCCGCGGCTGCTATTGCTCGACGAGCCGGTCGCCGGCATGAGCGACGAGGAGACCGAGCGCACCGCCGAGCTGTTCGTTTCGCTTGCGGGCAGGCATTCGCTGGTTGTGGTCGAGCACGACATGGCCTTCGTCGGCACCATCGCGCGCAAGGTCACGGTGCTGCACGAGGGCAGCGTGCTCGCTGAGGGCCCGCTCGAGCAGGTGCAGAACGACGAGCGTGTCATCGAGGTCTACCTTGGCCGCTGAGACTGCGTCATGCTGAGCGTCGCCGACCTCAACCAGTACTACGGCGGCAGCCACATCCTGCGCGGCCTGTCCTTCGAGCTGCCGCCGGGAAAAGTCACGGCGCTGCTCGGACGCAACGGCGTCGGCAAGACCACGCTGCTCAAGACGCTCATGGGTCTGGTGCCCGCGGCCAGCGGCAGCGTGCGGATCGGCGGCGAGGACATCTCGCGCCTGCCGCCGTTTCGCCGGGCGCGCGCGGGCATCGGCTATGTGCCGCAGGGCCGCGAGATCTTCCCGCGCCTCACTGTCGAAGAGAACCTGAGGATGGGGCTCGCCGCGCGCCCCGGCCGCACGCAGCTTCCGGAGCGCATTTTCGAGCTCTTTCCGGTGCTCAAGCAGATGCTGCGCCGGCGCGGTGGCGACCTGTCGGGCGGCCAGCAGCAGCAGCTTGCGATCGGCCGCGCCCTGGCGATGGAGCCGAAGCTGATGATCTTCGACGAGCCGACCGAGGGCATCCAACCGTCGATCATCAAGGACATCGAGCGTGCGATCCGTGTGCTCGCCGAGCGCAAGGCGATCGAGAACGCGATCGAGTCGCTGGCGAAGGAGGGTGCGGTGACCATTCTGCTGGTCGAGCAGTACTACGACTTCGCCCGGTCGCTCGCGGACCAGTACCTCGTCATGGAGCGCGGCGAGCTGATTGCGCGCGGCCGCGGCGCCGACATGGACCGCGACGGCGTGCGCGCGATGCTGGCGGTCTGAGCGCGCGGCGAAGGGCGATCGCGGCCCGCTAGCCCGGCCCGGGCAGCCACTCGAACGTCGCCCGCACGTAGTCGTCGCCGTGGCGGGTGACCTGCAGGCCGCGCAGATAGCGCGGGGGGTCCTGCGTCGTCTCGTAGATGCGGCCCTGTTTCCAGCTCTCCGCAGGCAACAGCAGGTTCGGTGGCGTCGCGCCCTGGGCACTGTCCGAGCCGTCCGCAAGAATGACCGCGCGTACGGACGCAAACGAGAATTGCCGCGAGGCCGCGTCGGAGATGACGCTGTCCTCATCCTTCTTGCGCACCTCGCGCAGCGTGAGCGGCTGGGGCTTGCGGCTCAGCACCGCGATGTCTGCGTGCAGGCTGCCGCCCGGCTCGCACCGCATGCGGCGGATCATCCCCACCAGGTATTCGCTGCCGCCGTTCACCGAGACGCCAACCACCTCGCCGCATTTCGCGGTGCCGCCGTCGGCCTGCGCGAGCTCGGCGCCGAGCTCGTTGCCGCCGGCCTCGCGCAGCGTCCAGTGTTCCGGCGCCTGGGGCAGACCGTCGCTCTCGTCGGCGAGCGTGAGCTCGCCCGAGCTGTGCTGGGCGTCGGAGAGCTGCTTCCAGATCTGTGCGTATCGATGCACGATCTGCAGGCTGCCGCTGGCAGGTGCGCGCGTTGGCGGCGCGTAGGGCGATTTGGCCCGCCAGAACGCCAGCAGGTGCTGGACCGTGCCGACCTGCGCCCGCGGTGCGATGTCCATGCCGAACATCTTGATGGTTTCGGTCTTGGCCTCAGTCAACTGTTTGTAGATCTTCTCCAGGGCGTCGTATCCGACGCCCGGACCGAAATAGCGCAGGGCAGGCGCGACCTCCTGTTCGCCGAGCGCGCGCCGCGGCGGAGCATCCCCGTCCGGATCGAAGCAGAAAGGGTTGTCGGCGACGCCGGGCGGTCGCAGCGTGAAACCTTCTCCAATCTGCTCAAGGGCGCGGTCGGCGACCTCAATCTGCTCGGCGGCCATCATGTCCGGCGCGCTCATCTGGAACATCAGCAGGCGCAGGAGTTCCTGCTCCACGGTGGTGACCTTCTTGGGATCGGCATCCGCCTTGACCGGACTCGCCGCGCTGCCGATCTCCTCCGCACGTGCATACAGCGTGTACGCCAGGCGCCACACGCTGCCCGGAACGCTGACGTAGTGCGCGAAGCAGATCCTCGCAAGGGTGCGGCAGCTGCGCAGTGCCCGCGCCGTGCTTGCCTCGGCCGGTGCGAGAAGCTCGGCGTCCTCGTAGGCGGCCTTCATCAGAGCCTTGGCACACAGGCCGAGTGCGTGGGCCAGGTGCGCCTGATACTGAATCAGCGTTTTCCAGGTGGACTCGCGTGCCGCCTGCTTGGCGTCCGTGCTCGCGCGGTATTTCGCGAGCATCGCGGCGACGTGTGCAGCGCCGGCGTCCTGCACGCGGGCCAGGATTTCGCTTCTCGCCTTCGGATCTGCGCTCGCCGAACCGCCGGCCGGATCGAGCCAGCCGCTCAACTCGTTCAGCGCAGTGACAGGATCGGCGTCCCGAAGATCGGGCAGCAAACCTTCCGTCTGCGCCTGCTGCGCTTTCGGAGCCGCCGGCCCCTCGGTACGCTTCTTGACCCAACTCAGAACGTCCAGCATAGGCAGCCTCCACCAGAATTCGCCCGCGCCGCTTTCCTGCCGGGCCGCCTGGGAATGCACCAAACCACAGTGACAGTCTACGCCTGCGGCGGACTTCGACGCGGACCGCCGATCCGAATGTGCGGGCCGTTCGGCGTGCGACCGAGAAATCCGTCACGGTTCGGCGACAGCCGCGCGGGCGACGAGGCCCCCGGCGCGGCAGAGGGCCCGGCGGGCAACCGGTATGATCGCCGCATGCCTGTTGACGAACCGGTCGCCGCCGCACACTGGCGCGCCGAGCTGGCGCTCGGCTACGAGCGCCGCGGCGAACGCACCGTGCTCGCTGCGCGCCGCCACGACGGGCCGCTGGTCGTGCAAAAGCCGTTCTATCCGGAAGGCGACGCGGTATGTCACACGATCGTCGTGCACCCGCCGGGCGGAATTGCCGGCGGCGATGCATTGACGCTCGAGACCGCGGTTGGGGGCGGGGCGCACGCGCTGCTCACGACACCCGGCGCCGCCAAGTGGTATCGGTCTGCGGGACCCTGGGCGCGGCAGCGGCTCGCCTTCGAGCTTGCGCCCGGCGCCTGCCTGGAATGGCTGCCGCAGGAATCGATCGTGTTCGATGGCGCGCGCGCTGCGCTCGAGACCGAGATCGGTCTGGCAGCGGACGCGCGCTACATCGGCTGGGAGATCGGCTGCCTCGGCCGCTCCGGCTCGGGCGAGCGTTTTACGCGCGGCGAGTGCCGCCTGCGCACGCGGCTGCGCATCGCCGGGCGCAGCGTCTGGCTCGAGCAGGGCTGCATCGAAGCCGGTGGCCGGCTGATGCGCGCGCAGGCCGGTCTCGCCGGCCATTCGGTGAGCGGTACCCTGATCGCGGCAGGCGCGCCGATCGACGATGGGCTGCTGAGCGCCTGCCGGGCGCTTGCGCCCGCCGCGGGGCAGGGCGCGGTGACGCGGCTGCCGGCACTGTTCGTCGCGCGCTACCTCGGGGACTCGAGCGAGGCAGCGCGAGGCTATTTCGCGGGCGTGTGGCGATTGCTGCGCAGGCCGATGATCGGGCGCGAAGCGGTGGAGCCCCGCATCTGGAGGACCTAGGAAGGCGCTGAATTGTGTTCCCGCGTGCGCGACGACGGTGCGCATGCACCGCCGTCGCCCACCATTTTGGTGCAGAATTTCCCTGCCCCGAGTCCGGTTCGACGTTGGCGTGCGGGCATCAATCTTGCAAGGATTCCCTCCGGCATGGAACTGACTCCCAGAGAGAAGGACAAGCTGCTCGTCTTCACCGCGGCGCTGCTTGCCGAGCGCCGCAAGGCGAGAGGGCTGAAGCTGAACTACCCGGAGGCGGTCGCGTTCATCAGTGCCGCGCTCATGGAAGGTGCGCGCGAGGGCCGCAGCGTTGCCGAACTGATGGGCTGGGGCGCGACCCTGCTGACCCGCGACGAGGTCATGGAGGGCGTGCCGGAGATGATTCCGGAAATCCAGGTCGAGGCGACCTTCCCCGACGGCACCAAGCTGGTCACGGTGCACAACCCGATTCCCTGAGGTCGACATGATTCCAGGCGAAATACAGGCGGCTGCGGGCGAGCTCGAGCTCAACGCCGGGCGCAAGACTATGTCGCTCGCGGTCACCAACAGCGGCGACCGGCCGGTGCAGGTCGGCTCGCACTACCACTTCTTCGAAAGCAACGCGGCGCTGAATTTCGATCGTGCCAAGGCGCGCGGCTTTCGGCTCAACATCGCGGCGGGCACCGCGGTGCGCTTCGAGCCCGGGCAGACGCGCACCGTGGAGCTTGTCGCGCTCGCCGGCGCGCGCACCGTCTACGGTTTCAACGCCAAGGTGATGGGAAAGCTGAAATGAAGATCACGCGCCAGGCGTATGCGGAGATGTTCGGACCGACGGTCGGCGACCGCGTGCGGCTCGCCGATACGGAGCTCTGGATCGAGGTCGAGAAGGACTACACCACCTACGGCGAGGAGGTGAAGTTCGGCGGTGGCAAGGTGATCCGCGACGGCATGGGGCAGAGCCAGCGGGTCGCGGCCGAGGTCGCGGACACGGTGATCACCAACGCGCTGATCGTCGATCACTGGGGCATCGTCAAGGCCGACATCGGCATCAAGGCCGGCCGCATCTGGAAGATCGGCAAGGCCGGCAATCCCGATATCCAGCCCGCTGTGACGATTCCGATCGGACCCGGCACCGAGGCGATCGCCGGCGAGGGCATGATCCTCACCGCGGGCGGCATCGACGCGCACATCCATTTCATCTGCCCGCAGCAGATCGAGGAAGCCCTGATGTCGGGCATCACCACGATGCTCGGCGGCGGCACCGGGCCCGCGACAGGCACGCTCGCCACCACCTGCACGCCGGGCCCGTGGCACATCACCTCGATGATCGCCGCGGCGGAAGCGTTTCCCATGAATCTCGGCTTTTTCGGCAAGGGCAACGCCTCGCTCCCCGCGCCGCTCGAGGAGCAGGTGGCGGCCGGGGCGATCGGCCTCAAGCTGCACGAGGACTGGGGCACCACGCCGGCGGCGATCGACAACTGCCTCACGGTGGCCGACAAGATGGACGTGCAGGTCGCGATACATACCGACACGCTGAACGAATCGGGTTTCGTCGAAACGACGATCGCCGCGTTCAAGGGTCGCACCATCCATACCTTTCACACCGAAGGTGCGGGTGGCGGGCATGCGCCCGACATCATCAAGGTGGCCGGACTGCCCAATGCGCTGCCGTCGTCGACCAATCCGACGCGGCCCTACACCGTGAACACGGTCGCCGAGCACCTCGACATGCTGATGGTCTGCCACCATCTCGATCCGGCGATCGCCGAGGATGTCGCGTTCGCCGAATCGCGCATCCGCAAGGAGACGATTGCGGCCGAGGATATTCTGCACGACCTCGGCGCGTTCTCGATGATGTCGTCGGATGCGCAGGCCATGGGGCGTGTCGGCGAGGTCATACTGCGTACCTGGCAGACCGCGCACAAGATGAAGGTGCAGCGCGGTGCGCTGAAGGGCGACCCGAAAAGCCACGACAATGCGCGCGTCAAGCGCTACGTGGCGAAATACACGATCAATCCGGCGATCACGCACGGCATGGCGCATCTGCTGGGCTCGGTCGAGGAAGGCAAGCTTGCCGACCTGGTGCTGTGGAAGCCGGCGTTCTTCGGCGTCAAGCCTTCGCTGATCCTCAAGGGCGGGATGATCGCCGCTGCGGCGATGGGCGATCCGAATGCGTCGATCCCGACGCCGCAGCCGGTGCACTACCGGCCGATGTTCGGCAGCTTCGGTCGCGCGCTGCGCACTTCGATCACCTTCGTTTCCGGGGCCGCGCTCGGCAATCCGGCACTCGACGCGCTCGGGCTGGCGCGGCCGCTCGAGGCGGTGAAAGGTACGCGCGAAGTGAAGAAGAAGGACATGGTGCACAACGGCTGGCAGCCGAAGATCGAGGTCGATGCCGAAACCTACGAGGTACGCGCCGACGGCGAGCTGCTGGTGTGCGAGCCGGCACGCGTGCTGCCGATGGCACAGCGTTATTTCCTTTTCTGAGCATGCTCGAGATCAAGGCCAAGCTGAAGACGCGGCGCGGCGCCTACGCGCTGGAGGTGAAGGGTCGCCTCGAGCTGCCGTTCGACAAGCGGCAGAAAAGCCGGCTGCGTGCGCAGCTCGATTCGGGCGAGGCGGTGGCGCTCAATCTGCCGCGCGGAGAGATTTTGCGAGGCGGCGATTTGGTGGTCGGGTCCGACGGCCGCATCATCGAAGTCGTGGCTGCGGCCGAGCAGCTGCTGCACGTGGTCTGCGGCGATTCGACCGCACTGGCGCGCGCGGCCTACCACCTCGGCAACCGGCATGTGCCGGTGCAGGTCGGTGACGGCTTTCTGCGCATTGCGGCCGACCACGTGCTCGAGTCGATGCTGCGGGGCCTCGGCGCCGCGCTCACGCCGCTGCAGGCGCCGTTCGAACCCGAGGCCGGCGCCTACGGCGCGCACTCTCACCACGCAGGCGAGAGTGCCGGCGCCGCGCGTATCCACGCCTTCGGCGAGCCGCAGGACGAAGGGCAGGAACACGCACAGGACCACGCGAACTGCGGGCACGATCACTCCCACCACGGACACGCGAAGGGCGCGCCGCATGAGCACGAACACTGAGCTCGCCCGGCTGCTGCAGCTCGCCAGCCCGACGCTCCCGGTCGGGGCGTTCAGCTACTCGCAGGGGCTCGAGGCCGCGGTCGAGGCGGGCATCGTGCACCACCGCGAAAGTGCGCAGCAGTGGATCGAGGACGTCCTCGCGCTCTCGGTGGCGCGCATGGAAGCGCCGATCCTCGTGCGGCTGATCGCGGCCTGGCAGGCCGGTGACCACGCCGCGGCCGGGCGCTGGAACGATGACTTCCTTGCCAGCCGGGAAACGCATGAGCTGCGCGCCGAGACGGTGCAGATGGGCTATTCGCTGCGCGTGCTCCTTGCGCAGCTCGAGGACGCGACGCCGCTCGAGGCGATCGACGAGGCGTCCTTCCCGGTGGCTTTTGCCTACGCTGTCGCCCGCTGGCAGATCGACGCTCACGCCGCGCTGGTCGCCTACCTGTGGGCCTGGCTGGAGAATCAGGTGATGGCCGCGGTGAAGGCGGTGCCGCTCGGCCAGACCGACGGACAGCGCATCCTGCTCGCGCTCGGCGCGCGCCTCGACGCGATCGCAGGCGAGGCAGAGTCGCTCGAAGACGAGGCGCTGGGCGCCTATGCGCCCGGGCTGGCGCTGTTCTCGTCGCGCCACGAAACCCAGTACAGCCGGCTGTTCCGCTCGTGAGCGGGGGATCGCCTCTGCGCGTTGGCATCGGTGGGCCGGTGGGTTCGGGCAAGACGGCGCTGACCCTCGCGCTGTGCAAGGCGCTGCGCGAGCGGGTCCGCCTCGCCGTGGTCACCAACGACATCTACACCGAGGAGGACGCGCAGTTCCTGGTGCGCAACGAGGCGCTCGCGCCCGAGCGCATTCTCGGCGTGGAAACGGGCGGCTGCCCGCATACCGCGATCCGCGAGGACGCGTCGATCAATCTCGAGGCGGTGTCGCGGCTGGTGCGTCGCTTTCCCGACCTGGAACTCGTCCTCATCGAGTCGGGCGGTGACAACCTTGCGGCAACCTTCAGTCCCGAGCTCTCCGACCTGACGCTTTACGTGATCGACGTCGCCGCGGGCGACAAGATCCCGCGCAAGGGCGGCCCCGGCATCACCAAGTCGGACCTGCTCATCATCAACAAGATCGACCTCGCGCCGATGGTCGGCGCCTCGCTCGAGGTGATGGCGCGCGATGCGAAGAAGATGCGCGGCGAACGCCCGTTCGTGTTCACCAACCTGAAGACCAGCGAAGGGCTCGATTCCGTGATTCGCTTCGTTGAAACCGAGGGCATGCTATGCACCGAGCGGCCGTAATCCTAATTCTCTGGGCGGGGTCGGCGCTCGCCCATCCGAACCACGCGGGCGGCAGCCCGCTCGGCGCAGATCTGCTGCATCTGCTCACCGAGCCGGACCACCTTGCGGTGATTCTCCTGCCGCTCGCGGTCGCCGTGGCGATCGGAGTGCTGCGGCATCGCCGGCGGGCCCGGCGCGGAGAGGCCGCGCCGGCGCACCGCCGACCCGGACTGCGCTAAGCGGCCTCGAAGTCGAGCACCACGCGGCCGAGGATCTTCCCCGCCTTGAGCTCGTCGAGCGTGCGATTGACCATGTCTGCCGGACGGGTCTCGATCGGGGTCGGCTTGATCTTTTTCTTTTTCGCGAGGGCAACGACCGCCTTCAGCTCCTGCAGATTGCCGACGTAGGAGCCGACGATGCCGACGGCGCGCTGCGCGATCGGTGGCAGCGAAACCGTGACCTCGCCGCCGAACAGCCCGCACAGCACGTAACGCCCGCCCTTGCGCAGCGCCGGGTAGGCGACGTTGAAGGTCGCCGGCATGCCGACGAAATCGATCGCCCCGGCGAGGTTGCCCTTGGCGAGCGCGCCGAGCTTCTGCGCCGCATCGGGTGCACGTGTATCGAGCAGCAGCTTGGCGCCGAGCGCGCGCGCCGCGGCGAGCTTGGTCTCGTCGACGTCACAGGCGATGATGTTGCGGATGCCCTTGGCGCGCAGGATCGAGATGCCCACCATGCCGAGCCCGCCGCAGCCCATCACCGCGACCCAGTCGCGCGGCGCGAACTCGGGCAGCTTGGCGGTCGCGCTGTAGGCCGTCAGTCCGGAGCAGGCCAGTGTCGCGGCGAAGGACTCGTCGACGCCGGCTGCATCGACCAGGTAGCGCGGATGCGGAATGACGACGTGCGTGCCGTAGCCGCCGCGCATGTACACGCCGAGAAACTTCTGCGACAGGCAGTAGTTGTCCTGGCCTTCCTTGCACACCGCGCAGCTGCCGCAGCCGATCCACGGGAACACGATGCGCTTCTGGCCGACCTTCACGCCTTTGGCGCGCGGGCCGATCGCCTCGACGACCCCGAACGGTTCGTGCCCCATGGTGAAGGGCGGCACGCAGCCGCGGTCCTTGACGTAGAAGCGCTTGCCGCCGCCCAGGTCGAAGTAGCCGTCCCAGATATGCAGGTCCGAATGGCACACGCCCGAGCGCGTAATGCGCACCAGCACCTCGGTGCCCTTGGGCTTGGGCGTGTCCTTCAGAACTTTCTGCAGCGGCCTGCCGTGCTCAACGACGTCCCAGCTCAACATGTGCGTCCTCCTCAGTGTGTGGCTGCGTGCAATGCCTGATCGATGTCCCACAGCAGGTCGTCGATCGATTCGATGCCGACCGACATGCGCACCATGTCGGGCGTCACGCCGGCCTTGCGCTGTTCTTCCTCGCTCATCTGGCGGTGCGTGGTCGATGCCGGATGCGAAATCAGGGTCTTGGCGTCGCCGATGTTGACCAGGTGGCTCATGAACTGCGCCGCCTCGATGAACTTCTGGCCCGCATCGGCGCTGCCCCGTACGCCGAAATTGAGCAGGCCCGATGCCCCCTTGGGCAGGTATTTCTGCGCCAGCGCATGGTATTTGTTGTCCGGCAGCCCGGGATAGTTGACCCAGGCCACCTTGGGGTGCGCCTGCAGATGCTGTGCCACCGCCAGCGCATTCGCGCAGTGTCGGTCCATGCGCACGTGCAGCGACTCCACGCCTTGCAGCAGCAGCCAGGCGTTGAGCGGCGACAATGCCGGCCCGAAGGTGCGCATGGTTTCCATACGCAGGCGCATGGTGTAGCCGAAGTCGCCAAAGGTCTCGTAGAAACGTACGCCGTGATATCCCTTGGAGGGTTCGGTCATGCCGGGGAAATTGCCGTTGTCCCAGGGGAAGCGCCCCGATTCGACCACCACGCCGCCCATCGTGGTGCCGTGGCCGCCGAGGTACTTGGTCGCCGAATGCACCACGATGTCGGCGCCCCACTCGAATGGCCGGCACAGATAGGGCGATGGCACGGTGTTGTCGACCACCAGCGGGATGCCGGCATCGTGCGCAATGGCCGCAAGCGCTTCGATGTCGACCAGATTGATGAGCGGGTTGCCCAGGGTCTCGGCGTAGATCAGTTTGGTGTTCTTGCGCAGCGCGGCGCGGAAGTTCTCCGGCGCGTCCGGGTGCACGAAGGTCGTGTCGATGCCGAGCTTGCGCAGGTTGACGTCGAGCAGGGTGTGGGTGCCGCCATACAGCGTCGACGCCGAGACGACGTGATCGCCCTGCTCGCAGAGCGTCAGGATTGCCGCAGCCTCCGCCGCCTGGCCGCTCGCCACGGCGACCGCCGCGCGGCCGTTCTCGATCGCCGCCATGCGCTCCTCGAACACCGCCACCGTCGGGTTCGAGATGCGCGAGTAGACATTGCCGAAGGTCTGCAGGTTGAAGAGGCTCGCCGCGTGGTCCGCCGAGTCGAAGACGAAAGAGGTCGTCTGGTAGATCGGCGCGGCGCGGGCCCCGGTCGCGGGGTCGGGAATCTGTCCGGCGTGCAGACAGAGCGTCTCTATCCCGAAAGTGCGATCGGCCATTGAAATGAGGGGCTTACCGGTGCGACCGCGCAGCGCGCAGGAGCAGCGCGCTCGACGTGGTCTGACGGATTGTTCTCGACGCGCGCTAGCGCGTCAAGGCGGGTTCAGGCGTCGGAAGACCGGGGATCTTCCGGGTCCTGCCCGGGCGCCTGCGGCTCGGCCCCGGGTGTCGCCGCGGCGCTCGCTGCGCGCCGGTACTGCGATGGCGGCACGCCCACCTGGTTGAGAAAGAAGCGCGTGAAATTGCTCTGCGCCGAAAAGCCGAGGCCGGAGGAGAGGTCCGATATTTTCTGGTTCGAGGAGGCGAGCCGCGAGATCGCGGTTTCGATGCACAGCATGTCCAGGTACTCGCGCGGCGAACGCCCGGTGCAGACCTGGAACAGGTGATAGAAGCGCGAGCGCGACAGGCCGACACGGTTGGCCAGCATGTCGATGTTGACTTCCTTGTTCGGCCGCGCGCGCAGCAGGCCGATTGCCTTGCGGATGCGCGAGTCTTCGAAGCGCGAGCCGCGCCACAGCGGCGACGATTCGCGCCGCGCGAGGTAGGTGTCGACGATCGACAGCATCAGTTCCTGCAGCATGAACTCGAGCCGCTCGCCCGAGAGGAAGCGGTCGTTGATCGCCTCGATTGCGAGCGTGTCGGCCAGGCGCCGGATGCGCGGCGTGATTTCCTCGATTGCGGTGCTCAGGGCGTGGCCCGGCGTCTCACCCGCGACGGCCGGGAACGCCTCGCTCAACCAGTCCGGCGCGGCGTGGAACAGCACCAGCCGGACCGGCGCCGACGTGTCTTCCGCGGTCATGGCGACGGGTTCGCCGGCGTTGAGGATCAACAGTGCGCCGCGCCCCAGCGAGGTGCGCAGCTCGCCCGCGCGCAGCTCGCAGGGCGGCCCCGAATGCTTGATGAGGATGGTCGGCTCCGGGTGGCTGCGCTCCCCCATGGACCCTGTTACATCAAGGAGATGCAAACGGCCGAAGCGGCCTTCAAAAACCCGGTGCGGCGTAATCATGTCCGGAGAATACCCGTCGCCGACCGGTGACGCCATTCGCCTATTTGGGCTAACCGCCTAGTACTTTTGACATAGGTCAGGGGTTTGGGACATCGCCCTGCGGCCGGCCTAGTTGGCGATCACTTTGGGACGCTTGGCCGAGATCACCCGGGTGTTGACCCCGACCCAGTTCAAACCGCCAAACAGGCGTGCGTGCTCGATCTTGACGCAACGGTCCATCACGGAATCGAGCCCGGCCTTGCGCGCCGCGTCCGCGGCGGCCTCGTTCTTGACGCCGATCTGCTGCCACAGCGCGCGCGCGCCGATGGCGATCGCCTCTTCGGCGATCGGCATGACGTCGTCGGTGCGGCGAAAAACGTCGACCAGGTCGACCTTGTCCGGAATGTCCTTCAAGCCGGCGTAGCAGGTCTCGCCGAGGACCTTTTGTCCGGCATAGCGCGGATTGACCGGGATCACGCGGTAGCCGTGCTGCTGCATGTACTTCGCGGCGAAGTAGCTCGGTCGGAACCAGTCGGCTGACAGGCCGACGACCGCGATGACGCGGTTTTCCTGCAGGATGCGGCGCAGCGTGCTGATCTCGTCGCTCATGCGAACCCGGGGCGATCCATTGAGACCCGAATACTATAATCGACGCGCATCGATCGAGCGCCCGAGGAGAGTCGCATGAGTTCGCCGCATCCGCAGGTCGTCGCCGTGCTCGAGCGCGCGGCGCGTTCCGGCCTGCCGCTGTATTACGAGGTGTCGCCGTTCATCGCGCGACGCATCTACCGCGACACGCGCGGCGCGTTGTCACCCGCGCCGCCGCCGGTCGCCGAGGCGCGCCTGCTGATCGCGCCGGGCCCCGCGGGGCCGATGGCGCTGCGCGCCTACCGGCCGCAGGGGGCGCAGAAGGACGAAGTGCTCCCGGCCCTGATCTACTTCCACGGTGGGGGCTGGGTGATCGGTGATCTGGACACGCACGATGTGGTCTGCCGCCAGCTCGCCAACGGCGCGCGCTGTGCGGTGTTCTCGGTCGATTATCGCCTCGCGCCGGAGGCGCGCTTTCCCGCAGCGGTCGAGGATTGCGTGGCGGCGACGCAATGGATCGCGGCGCAGGCCAAAGCGCTGGCGATCAATCCGGCGCGCATCGCGGTCGGCGGCGATAGCGCGGGGGGCAACCTCGCGACGGTGGTCGCCCTCGCTGCGCGCGATGCCGGCGGTCCGGCGCTCTGTTATCAGCTGCTGATCTATCCGGGGACCGACCAGCGCATGGGCTTTCCCTCGATCGACAAGAATGGCGAGGGGTACCTGCTCACCAAGAAGGGGATGGAGTATTTCCGCGGCCATTACCTGCCGAAGGAAAGCGAATGGCGCGACTGGCGCGCTTCACCGTTTCTCGCCGAGTCGCTCGCCGGCCTGCCGCCGGCCTATGTCTTGACCGCGGGCTTCGATCCGCTGCTCGACGAGGGCCGTGCCTACGCCGAGCGCATGGCGAAGGAGGGCGTCGCGGTCGAGTACCAGGAGTACCCGGACATGGTGCACGGCTTCCTGCTCTTTGGCGGCGCGCTCGACACGGCGAACGCCGCGGTCGAGGCCTGCTGCGGCGCGCTGCGAAAAGCCTTCGGCGGTCGCACATGAAGCCCGATCTCAAGGTCCGCCACGGCGGCAAGATCCTGGTCGACGCGCTCGCCGCGCATGGCGCGCGGCTCGCGTTCGGGGTGCCCGGCGAAAGCTACCTGCCGGTGCTCGACGGGTTCTACGACGTGCGCGACCGGCTGCGCTACATCATCTGCCGGCAGGAGGGCGGCGCGGGCTACATGGCCGAGGCCTACGGCAAGCTGACCGGCGAGCCGGGGATCCTGTTCGTCACGCGCGGCCCCGGCGCGACCAACGGCTCGGTCGGCGTGCACACCGCGCACCAGGACTCGACGCCGATGATCGTGTTCGTCGGCCAGGTTGGCAACGAGTTCGCCGAGCGCGAGGCGTTCCAGGAAATCGACTACCGTCGGATGTACGGGCCGCTCACCAAGTGGGTGGCGCAGATTGACCGCATCGAGCGCATTCCCGAGTACGTCAGCCACGCCTATCACTGCGCGACCTCGGGCCGGCAGGGCCCGGTGCTGCTCGCGCTGCCCGAGGACATGCTGTTCGCCGAGGCGGCGGTAGCCGATGCGCCGCACTACAAGCGCGTGCAGGCGGCGCCGGCGCCGGCCGACATGCGCGCCCTCGCGCAACTGCTGCAGAAGGCCGAGCGCCCGCTGGTCATCCTCGGCGGCAGCGGCTGGACGCGCGCGGCGGTCGACGCGTTCCGGCCCTGGGCCGAGCGCTGCGGCCTGCCGGTGGGCTGCGCCTTCCGCTGCCAGGACCTGTTCGACAACCGCAGCCCGAATTACGCCGGCGACATCGGCATCGGCATCAATCCGAAGCTCGCGCAGCGCGTGAAGGACGCCGACCTGCTGCTCGTCATCGGCGCGCGGCTCGGCGAGATGACAACCAGCGCCTACACGCTGCTCGATGTGCCGGTGCCGAAACAGACGCTGATCCACGTACATGCCGGCGCCGAGGAGCTCGGCCGGGTGTACCAGGCGGCGCTGCCGATCAACGCCGGCGCCGCGCAGTTCGTCGAGGCGCTCGGCGACGTGACGCTCGATGGCGCACGCTGGAACAAGTGGCTGCGCGCCGCACGCGAGGACTACCTCGCCTGGAACGCGCCGCTGGACATGCCGGGCCCGTTGCAATACGGCCAGGTCATTCGCGGGTTGTCCGAGCAGCTGCCGGAGGACGCGATCATCGCCGGCGGCGCGGGCAATTTCGCCTCCTGGCTGCACCGCCACTTCACCTACAAGGGCTTCCGCACCCAGCTCGGGCCGACCAGCGGTTCGATGGGCTACGGCTTTCCGGCGGCGCTCGGCGCGAAGATCGCCGCGCCCGAGCGCACCGTCATCGCCTTCTGCGGCGACGGCGACTTCCTCATGAACGGCCAGGAGTTCGCCACTGCCGTGCAGTACGGCGCCGCGGTCATCGCGCTGGTGGTGAACAACGGCATGTACGGCACCATCCGCATGCACCAGGAGCGCGAGTATCCCGAGCGCATCTCGGGCACGCAGCTGGTGAATCCGGATTTCGCCGCCTATGCGCAGATCTTCGGCGGGCATGGCGAGGTCGTCGAGCGCACCGAGCAGTTCGCGCCGGCCTTCGAGCGCGCCGTCGTCTCGGGCAAGCCGGCCATCATCGAGCTGCGCATCGATCCCGAAGCCATCACCCCGAGCACCACGCTCTCGGCCATCCGCGAGAAAGCCCTCGCCAGCCGCCGCTAGCCTAGCGGCCTTCGATCGGCGAGGGGTAGGGGTTACAGGGGAAGGGGCGTGCCCCTTCCCCTGTGTCCGACCGTCAGGGGTTCATTGCCACCACCTTCAGGTGGTGGCAATGAATTTTGGATCGTCCTGCTGCACGCGCTCGAATTTCAGGAACTCCCAGTAGCCGCAGTGCGGCACATCGGGGTAGTCGCGGCACACGCCCGGGCGCGCGTCGTAGATCGTGCACTGGCGCGTGCGCGTATTGAGGAACATGCAGATCGAATTGAAGTGACGGTCCTTCTGGTGACGCAGGGCGCGTGATTTCTCGCCCTTGTCGTATTTGGTGAAGCGCGTCTCGGCCTGTTTGTAGGTCAGGCCGAAGTGCTTCGCCAGCCGCGCGATGTCGCGCTTGTTGATCTCGATCAGCGGGTAGCTGCAGCAGTAGGCAGGGCACTTGTGGCAGTCGTACTTCGCGCCCTTGTGGCCGATGCCGGGGCTTTCGGCGTGGATCGGAATGACGCGCGGCTTGGGCAATCGGGACATGAGCTGCGGACTCGCCTTGAAAAGGGGCGGATTTTACGCGAGACCGGACGCGCCGCCGGTCTAACCCGAATCGCAGGCAGCACCGTTTCACTCCTGCAGGGCCGCCAACAACGGCGGGAAACCGAAAAAGGAGTGTGGTCATGTCTGTTAAACAGTGTTTGCTGCTACTGATGCTTGCGCTGGGCACGTTTGGTGCGCAGAGCGCGCTGGCCGGGCGCATGGTGGATCTAGGCGTGTTCGACCGCGCCGACAACAAGCGCCTGCCGGTGTACCGCCATGCCGGAGGCCACTGGGTCGCCGGCCAGCCGGGGCACGAATACCGCCTCACGCTGCGCAATCGCACCGGTGCCGAGATACTCGCGGTCGTTTCGGTCGACGGGGTGAACGTCATCACCGGGCAGACCGCCGATCCGTCACAGAGCGGCTACGTCATCGCGCCCTACGGCAGGCTGGAGATCCAGGGCTGGCGCAAGAGCCTGGCGCAGACCGCGGCGTTCTATTTCACCGATCTGGCCGACTCGTACGCCGCGCGCACCGGCCGGCCGGACAATGTCGGCGTGATCGGCGTCGCGGTGTTCCGCAAGAAGCAGCCGCCGCCCGTGCCGATCGCGCGTGAGGCGTTCCCCGGCAGCCCGGACGCCGCGGCCGCCGGCAAGCGCGCGGCGCCTGCCGAATCCGCGCCGGCGCCGGGCCGGCAGTCGAACGAGCGGCGGCGCGACGAGGCCGAGGCCCCGTCGCGGCTCGGCACCGGTCACGGCCGCCGCGAGCATTCGCAGGCGCGCTACGTCACCTTCGAGCGCGCGTCGAGCCAGCCGTCCGACATCGTGCAACTGCGCTACGACAGCCGCAGCAATCTGGTCGCGCGCGGCGTCATTCCTGCGCCGGCGCCCTGCGGCTGGCCCTGCCCGACCCCGTTTCCCGGCTTCGCGCCGGATCCCGGTTCGCCGATCTCGTACTTCTCGCCCTGAGACTCCGATGCGCCGCGCGCTTTACACTAGCGCGGCATGGAGGCCGCGGACGAGCAGCTGATGATCGCTTACCGGGACGGCGAAGCCGCGGCCTTCGAGACGCTCTACGCGCGCCACAAGGGTCCGCTGTTCCGTTTCGTGCTGCGCAGCGTGCAGGCGCGCGGCGAGGCCGAGGAGCTGTTCCACGACGTCTGGCTCAAGGTGATCGAGGCGCGCGAGCGCTACACGCCGAGCGCGCGCTTCACCACCTGGCTGTACACCATCGCGCACAACCGCGTGGTGGATCACTGGCGGCGGCGCGGCCTGAAGCTCGTCTCGCTCGATATGGGCGCCGACGCCGACGACCCGCCGTTCGAGCCGGCGGCGGCGCCTCAGGATGAGCCGCAGCGGCGCGCCGAGCTCAACCAGCAGCTGCGCACGCTGGGCACCGCGCTCGAGGCGCTGCCGCCCGGGCAGCGCGAGGTGTTCCTGCTGCGCGAGGAGGCGGGGCTGTCGCTGCCCGAGATCGCGCAGGTCACCGGGATCGACCTTGAGGCGGCAAAGAGCCGGCTGCGCTACGCGCTGGCGAAACTGAGGGAGGCACTCGGCGATGGCTGAGCATGACGAGACGCGCGATCCTCGCGTCAGCGCCGGCTACCGGGCGCTCGGCGACGAGCGGCCGCCCGAGGCGCTCGACGCCGCAATCCTCGCCGCCTCTCGGCGTGCGGTCGGCGCCGTCCCGCGTCGCGCAGGCGCCTCGCGCATGCGTCGCTGGGCGCTGCCGGTGTCGGTCGCGGCGGTGGTCGTGCTGACCCTGTCGCTCGTCGTGCGTGTTCAGCTCGAGCGCCCGGATCTCGAGTCGCCGTTGCCCGCGCCTGCGGCGCTGCCCCCTGCGGCCGAGAAGCCGGCGCGCGACGCAAAAGACGAGGTCGCCGCGCTGGCGAAGCGCAACGAGATTGGGAAGACAGAGCCGAAAGCGAAGACCGGCACGCCAGAGCCTGCTTCGGCGGAGCGGGAACGCGATGCGACGCGCGCGCCCGCTGCGCCTGCGGCGGCGCCCGCCGCCGCGCCGCCGGCCCGGCAGTTCGTCCCCGAGCCGCCCGCGCCCAAGGCGCCACCGGCGAAATCGGTGGCCGAATCCTCGCTCGGCGCGGCGCGCGCACCGGCCCCTCCGAGCGTTGCCGAAGGGCGCGCAATTCCCGGATTGCGTGAGGACGCTGCAGCCGCCGGCCGCGTCGCCTCGAGCGCCGCGCTCGAAGACCGCGCGCAGGCCGCCGCGGACGTCGCGTCCAAGAAGGACGAATCGCCGCGCGACTGGCTCGAGCGCATCGCGCGCCTGCGCCGCGAAGGGCGCGTCAAGGACGCCGACGACAGCCTCGCCGAATTCCGCAAGCGCTATCCCGATTACGAGATTCCGAAGGAGATGCGCGAGGCAGTGCTCGGCGAAGCGGGTCGCTAGGCCTTCGGCTTCTCGCTCGCCGCGTAGGCGAACAGCCCCGCCGTATCGAGCGCGCCGAGCGCCGCGCGGCGCGCGCCCTGGTACTGGCTGCGCACCGCGGACGATACCGGCGTCGGCACGTCGAGGTCCTGCGCCATCGCGAGGTAGTAGCGCACGTCCTTGTCCATCAGCGCGATCTGGAACTGGGGCGCGTAGTCGCGCTTGAGCATCTTGGGCAGCTTGGTCTTGGTGAGGCGGCAGCCGGCGGCGCCTTCGCTCAGGATCTCTACCGTCGCGTCCTTGTCGAGGCCGGCCGCTTCCGCGGTCATCGCAGCTTCGACCAGCGCTGCGGTCAGCGTCGCCGAGATCATGTTGTTGATGAGCTTCAACGTTGCACCGGCGCCGGTGTCACCGATCCGCTTCGCCAGGCGGCCCATCGCGGCCATGATCGGCTGCGCCTTCTCGAACCCCTTGGCGTCGCCGCCGACGAGGAACACCAGCTCCTTGCCCTGCGCTTGCGCGAGGCTGCCCGAGACCGGCGCGTCGAGGTAGACGATGCCTTTCTTTGCGGCCGCGGCAGCGACTTCCTTCACCATCGCCGGCGAGTTGGTGCTCGAATCGAGAACGATCGTGCCCTTGGCAGCACTGGCGACCACGCCCGCATCGCCGAGCATCACCGCGCGCGTCGCGGCGTCGTCGGCAATGATCGAGACGACGAAATCCGCACCCTTGACGACGGCGGCGACCGAGTCCGCGACCTCGATGCCCTTGTCGGCAAACGGCTTGGTCTTCGCCTTGTCGCGGTTGTACACGCGCAGCTTGATGCCGGTGGCATGCAGGTTCATCGCCATGCGTGAGCCCATGGCGCCGAGGCCGATGAATGCAACTGTCGTCATAGTGGTTCTCCGTCTATGGGTGCGAATACGAGAGGGCGGAAGCTAACACACCGCACTCCGTGTCGCCCCGGGGTCAGGCTTCGGGCAGCAGCGAGCGGATCGCCTTGAGCAGGTCGAAGGGGCTGTAGGGCTTGGCGAGGTAGGCGGTGGCGCCGGCTTCCTTTGCCTTGACGTCGTCGCCCGAGAGCGCGAACGAGGTGATGGCGATGATCGGCGTCTCCGCCATGCTCTCCTCAGACCGGATGCGCCGCATCGCCTCCATGCCGGAAATCTTGGGCAGCTGGATATCCATCAGGATGAGGTCGGGCTTCTTCTCGATCGCCGTGGCGACGCCGGCCTCTCCGTCATGGGCTTCGATGAGCTCGTATTTCGTGCGCTTCAGCAGGTCACGCACGATCTTGCGGTTGAACTCGTTGTCTTCGACGTAGAGGATGACTTTCGCGCTCATGCGGCGGCTCCGGCTGCGATGCGCAGCGGGATCTCGAAGATGAAGCGCGAGCCCTTGCCGAGCTCGCTCTCCACCCAGATCCGGCCGCCGTGCATCTCGATGAACTGCTTGGTGATGGCAAGCCCGAGCCCCGTGCCACCATATTCGCTGGCGATCGTGGCGTCGGTCTGCTTGAACTCGGTGAACAGGCTGTCCATCTTCTCCGGC